>ERZ761603.103-NODE-103-length-74069-cov-15.755722_pt1 | contig 74069 bp, 66 predicted proteins | sample MGYA00511879_ERZ761603 | MGnify/ENA primary metagenome ERZ761603 (study PRJEB28899, sample SAMN02850040) | bioreactor sludge metagenome | biome: EBPR Sludge; feature: EBPR Bioreactor; material: flocular biomat | place: Australia: Thorneside Wastwater Treatment...
GACTGCAAGGCCCCGCGGGTGCGAATGGCGCTGACGGCGCGGAAGGCCCGATGGGTCCGATGGGTCCGCAAGGACTGCAAGGCCCTGCGGGCGCGAACGGTGCTGATGGAGCAGAAGGCCCGATGGGTCCGATGGGTCCGCAAGGACTGCAAGGCCCCGCGGGTGCGAATGGTGCTGACGGAGCGGAAGGCCCGGTGGGACCGCAAGGTCCGGCAGGGGCAAACGGCGCGGACGGCGCAGAAGGCCCGATGGGTCCGATGGGTCCGCAAGGACTGCAAGGCCCCGCGGGTGCGAATGGTGCTGACGGAGCGGAAGGCCCGGTGGGACCGCAAGGTCCGGCAGGGGCAAACGGCGCGGACGGCGCAGAAGGCCCGATGGGTCCGATGGGTCCGCAAGGACTGCAAGGCCCCGCGGGTGCGAATGGCGCTGACGGCGCTGAAGGCCCGATGGGTCCCGCAGGACCACAAGGACCCGCCGGGCCGCAGGGACTTGCCGGTCAGAATGGCGCGGACGGCGCTGAAGGCCCGATGGGCCCGCAAGGCCCAGCTGGCGCGAACGGCGCTGATGGTGCACAAGGCCCGATGGGTCCCGCAGGACCGGCTGGTTCGGGCGATGCATCAACCATCTCGAACCGGACTCGGAGTGTGTTTATTCCTGCCAGTTCTATGGCGTTTTCGAGTAATTCAGCACCGGTATTGATGCAAGGTAGCGGCACAAATTTAACTGGAGTCTGGGTACGTCGGCTCTCCAGTGGCGCATCGAATGAGACGGCCACAGTGGCGATCCAGGTGCCGGCGGACTATGCAGGAACCGGCATTTCAGGGTTCACGGCGCCTCGTCTCTCGATCTATTGGGCGAGCAACGACACTGGAAAAGTGAATGTCGATGTCGCGTGGCGAAAAATCAATGACATGTTGTTGGGGGACGTTGGAAATTCATTCCGCTACAACTTCAGGAGCGGCGTTCCGGTCGCTTCCGGCAACTCTGAAACCGAGTCGTATTTCTCAAATCCAGCCAGGACGCTTGTAAAACAGACAGTCCCCGAGGTAACTGAGAACGATGTGTGGGCGTCAGGTCCCGGTTCCGTTTGGAATGCCAATGACGTGATCGTGATCACTCTTCATCGCAACGGAGGTGCACCAGATGATCCCAACAACGGCAACATGTACATCCTCGGCATCGGCTACGAGTACGAAGCCGACATGTGATCCACACGGAGAAATCAACTCATGAGACACATGACTCGCTCGACACTCCTCACGCTCGTCGCGTTGGCAGCGCCGGCCCAGGCGCAACTGGCCATGGACTGGTACACCATCGACGGCGGCGGCTCCACTTTCTCGACCGGTGGAACGCTGGAGATGGGCAGCACCATCGGCCAGCCCGATGCCGGCCCGATGGGTGCCGGCTCAACCACGTTCTTCGGCGGTTTCTGGGGGGTCGGGCTTGAACCGCCGCCTTGCCCTGCCGATTTCAACCAGGACGGTGGCATCGACGGTGCCGATGTCGAAGCCTTCTACGCCAAGTGGGAACTCGGCCTGCTCGAGGCCGATGTCAACCAGGACGGCGGCGTCGATGGCGCCGATGTGCAGTACTTCTTCGAGGTCTGGGAGGCGGGCGGCTGCTTCTGACCCCATCGAAGTCCATATCCAACATGCACACGCGGCGGGTTTCTTCGTGGGGCCCGCCGCGTGTGTTACCGGGGTCTTCGGGTACCCCTTCGCTCCGCGAAGGGCGCGAATGCTGAATGACGTAGATTGAACAACCGTCCCCCGCCTTTTCTGTTCACCTCTCCACAACAACAAACGCCCCACGCTCCCGACCCAAGCTGAACACGAGGGCACTTGGAAACCCACATTCAAGGCCGCTGTTTACGTCCCGCGCGTGTGCCCGAACAGATCGATGTGCAGTCGAGTGCAGTATCTCCAACCCCGCTCGATGCACGCCCGTGCGATCCACGCCCGCTGATCCACCGATGGCGGCGTGACACCCTCGGGCATCAGGAGCACCTCCTCCCGTCTCCATCCATGCAAGCGAGAGAGCAACCCTTCGATCTCGGCCAGGTCCGCCACTTCGCACGCGACGAACTTCAGTTGCCGCGACGGGTAGCGGTCGAGCAGCGCTTGCAGCGCTCCGATATCGATCCGCCGCGCCTCGTGCAACCTTCGCCACGAGCCGCCGGGATCGCGCTGGTCCCCTTCCCGCGGCGTGCTGCTCGCCAACTTCGGGCTGATGCTCATCAGGTCGCAGCGCACATCACGAAAGACCGTGCCCGCCGTCTCGATCGTGATGTGAAGGTCCCGTGCCGACAGCGCTTCGCACAACGTTTCTACAGCCGGGAAGATCATCGGCTCACCGCCAGTCACCACGACGTGCCCGGCCCCGCTCGCCGCGGCGGTCTGGGCCAGATGCTCGATTGATCGCTTCTCTCCCTCGGGTTTCCAACTCGCGTAAGGCGTGTCGCACCAGACGCACCGCAGGTTGCACCCGCTCAGGCGGATGAAGTAACTCGGCACGCCGGTCAGAACTCCCTCCCCCTGGATCGACAGGAAAGTTTCCGAGATGGGCAACTCAGTTGAAACGCTCATGGCGCGTAGCGGGTCGGGTCGGCCAGCCCCGCCTCCTCGAACCCACGCCTTCGGATCAGGCACGAATCACAGTGGCCGCAGGCCCGCCCGTCCGTGGACGGGTCGTAGCAACTGAGTGTCAGCGAGTAATCGACTCCAAGGCCGACTCCCATCCGTAGAATGTCGGACTTCGTGAGCGTCGCGAGCGGGGTCCGCACATGAAAGCGATCATCCTCGACACGTGCTTCCACACCCGCGCGGGTGGCGAGATTCGCGGTCGTCTCGAACGCACGGATGAAATCCTCGCGGCAATCGGGGTAGCCGCTGTAGTCCACCGCGTTCACCCCGATATACAACTCTCGTGCCCCCAGCACCTCGGCGTAACCGAGCGCCAGCGACAGAAATACCAGGTTCCGCGCCGGTACATATGTGATGGGAATGTCCGACTTCGCCGCGGGCCGATCTTTGGGCACCGCGATCTCGGCCGTCAGCGCCGAGCCGCCGATCGCACGCAGATTGACAGGAAGCGTCTTGTGCGATGCGGCGCGAAGGTGTCTCGCTACCCGTTCCGCCGCCGCCAGCTCCGCCCGATGACGTTGCCCGTAATCGAAACTCAGCGCGTGGCACTCCGCGCCGGTCTGCTTGGCCGCGGCGAGGCAGGTCGCGCTGTCGATGCCGCCCGAGAGGAGCACAACAGCGCGGCGGGGTGGCGCGGAAGGCACGCTCCCGGGAGATGGCGTCTTGACCCCTTCGACGGTTCGGATTTGGAGCGTGGTTGACCCGGTGCCGGCCGCAACCTTTCGGAGGACCCCGGCGTGCGGCTTCTTGCCATCGGTGGCGAACTTCTTCTCGTAGTTTGTACCGACAGTCTCACCCTCGCCGACCCACTCGGGCGGCGTGAAGGGAAGCCACTCGAACGGCGCGGCATCAACCTCCGGCAGCACCGCGGCGGGAATGGGAGTCGCGGCCCTCAACGCCGCGTACGCCGCGGCATCGGTCCATGCGGCGAAGTGCTCCTTGTCCCACTCCCAGAGTTCATCATGATCGGTGACGATGCGCAACTCGCCCCCCGGCCGGAGAGCCCGCCACGCTTCCGCGAGAAATCGGTGCTGCACGACGCGGTTCTTGTGGTGCTTGGTTTTGGGCCAGGGATCGGAAAAATACAGGTGGATCACCGACACAATGCCCGAGATGCACCGCCATCGCAGAAACTCCGAGCCGTCGGTGTGCAGCATCCGCACGTTGGGCAGGACCGCCCGCCGCACGCGGTCCGCCGCGTAGAGATAGAACTCTCTGGCCCATTCGATGCCCAGGTAGTTGATCCCGGGGTTGGCCCGCGCGGTTTCGAGGATGAACGTGCCCTTGCCGCAGCCGATCTCGATCTCGAACGGCCGTGCGGGGTCGGCGAACCACTCGCGCGGGTCCAGCCGTCCCGCCGTCGGGTCGCTCAGTGCAGAATCGGGCAGCGTCGGGAACTGATCGCGGGCCACACCCACCCTTCCGGGTGCATCATCGAGCGTGCGGCCATGGCCGAGACCGAAGGACATACGTGGAGGGTAGGAAAGTCCAACACGCGGCTCGCGGGCACTGCGATCGGAGGACAAATCCACATCCGCTGCTCACGCGCGGTCTACGTTCCTGTTCATACGTGTGGATTTCAAGAGGGACAGCCTTTCGGGTTTCCAAGCCTATGTTCTGACGGGGTGGCTGGAGCATTCCCTGCAATCGTGGCCCGGCACTACCTGCAAACCCACGATGCACACTTCGACCTGGCGGCGGGGGTCGCTTCGGGGGATGGAGATAGTTGCCACGGAGCAACGGCAACAAATCCGGCAACACAAGCGCACCAAAGCGATCCCACGGCGTCCGAAGGCAAAACACAAAACCCCGAAAACCCTGCGGTTTTGGTGGGGTGTGGTGTCGGGTGTGACCCGATGGAAAGTGGGGAAGTGGGCGATACTGGATTCGAACCAGTGACCTCATGCGTGTCATGCATGCGCGCTAGCCAACTGCGCCAATCGCCCGATGATGAAAGTATAGCGCGAATGGGGAGCGGTGCCAAGCGTCTCTCATGGGGAACATGGCGACACGGAGTCAGAAGATGACCGCGCAAGTGGCCACGTTCTGGGTGCCGTAGAGCCGTTCGCCTTCAGCGCGTCCGTGAACAGATTATGAACACACATCCGCGGCCAGTGCGGCTGGCAGGATCAAACGATTCTTCCGGCATTGAGTCGGGCTAACGGACGGCCGTGTCCTGCAAATGCCGGAGTGCCCGCTCAATCTTCGTCTGTCGTGCGGGCGTGCTTGATGATTGGCATGCGCTTCATCACCTGGTCCACCAGACCGTACTCGAGCATTTCACCGTCATCGAGCCACTTGTTGCGGTCGCAATCCTTGGCGATACGGTCGTAGGGCTGGCCCGTCTGGTCGGCGTAGATCTGGTAGAGACGCTCGCGGATGCGGAGCATTTCTCTGGCCTCGATTTCGATGTCGGTGGCCTGCCCCTCCATGACGCCACCCAGCAGGGGCTGGTGCATGAGGTTGCGGGCGTTGGGCAGGGTGAAACGCTTGCCCTTGGTGCCCGCGGTGGCGATGACGCTGCCCATGCTGGCGGCCTGACCGATGATGTAGGTGGCCACATCGCACTGGACGAACTTCATCGTGTCCAGGATGGCCAGCCCGGCGGAGACGCTGCCCCCGGGGCTGTTGACGTAGAGGTGAATGTCGTTCTTGTGGTCTTCGTTGGCGAGGAAGAGCATCTGGGCGACGATCAGGTTGGCGATGTCATCGGTGACGGGTCCGCCCAGAAAGACGATGCGGTCCTTCAGGAGGCGGGAGTAGATGTCGTAGGCGCGCTCGCCCTTCTGACTCTTCTCGATCACGATCGGGACAAGGTAGTTCGACATGGTCGCGGTTCCGTATCTGTCTGTCGGCCCGCGTGGCGGGCCGTGATGGTCGGGCGGGGTGCTTCGTACAAACTGCAGGACTGGCAAGAGGCTGTCGCGGTGGGGGGGTCAACGGGCTGCAAAGCCGCCCGGGGCTTTCTGCGGCTCGTTGAGAACCTCGTCCGCGAGGCCATAGGCGACGGCCTCTTCAGCGGTAAAGTACTTATCGCGCTCGCTGTCGGCCTTGACCTGATCGATGCTCTTGCCCGTGTGGTGGGCGATGATCCGGGTGAGTTCGTTCTTGCTCTTGATGATCTGCTCGGCCTGGATACGGATGTCTTCGGCCTGGCCGGTGACACCGCCGTAGGGCTGGTGGATCATCACCTTGGCATGGGGGAGCAGGTACCGCCTGCCCTTGGTCCCCGCGGTGAGGAGCAGAGCCGCGCCGGAATAGGCCCGCCCGAGGCAGTACGTCGACACGGGGCTGGACATGAAACGCATCGTGTCGTACAGGGCGAGCGTGTCGTCCACCGCGCCGCCCGGCGAGTTGATGTAGAAGTTGATCTCCTGACCGCGTTTCTGATTCTCAAGATAGAGCATCTGCATCATGACTCGCGCGGCGGAACCCTGGTTGATCTCGCCGATGAGAAAGACGATCCGGTTCTCGAGGAGCAACTCGTCGATGGTCATCTCGCGAGTCCGCTGGTACACGACGCCTGCTGCTGGCATAGGAATTCCCTGTGGAGACTGGTGCGGGTCTATCGTCGGGCCGGAGGCGGGGGCCGCAGGCCGGACTTCTCTATATCGGTTCTGTATCGGTCACAAGTCGTTGCGATCATAGTGCCGAAAGCGAGGGGCCTTCCAAGCCCCCCGGTAGGGGTTCATGGCCTGTTTCTGAAGCCGGGGGATGGAACGCGCTGTGACACGTGGCGTACAGGGCACGCGGGGCCTGTCAGATTGGCGGTCTGCGCGGCCGGGCCGCGAGGATACATAGAGTTGAGACGCTTGTGGGCCGCGCCGGCCCATCTCCTCGGAAACACACCGTGCCCACCGCCGTCATCAGCGATATTCACGCCAACGCCTCCGCCTTGAGGGCGGTCCTCGCCGACATCCAGGCCCGCGGCATCACACGGATCATCTGTCTGGGTGACACGGTCGGCTACGGCCCCGACCCGCTCGAGTGTGTCGATCTCGTTCGAGAGAAGTGCGCCTGGTGCCTGATGGGGAACCACGACTACGGCGTTCTCTACGAGCCTACGAACTTCAACCCGGGCGCGGAATCCGCCGCGTTCTGGACCCGGGAGCAGTTCGATCGAGAGCCGGACGACAAGAAGCGCGCGCAGCGCTACGAGTTTCTGAATCGACTCAAGGTTCGGGTGGTCGAGCGGCTCGGGCCCAACGGGCCGGAGGCGATTATGTCGCCCGGCGGTGTGCCCACGCCCGAGCCTCCGGGTTCGATGCCGCTGCTGGCCGTCCACGGCTCGCCGCGGCGTCCGATCAATGAATACATCTTTCCTGATGACGCTGTGAACGCCACGGACAAACTGGAGAGCATCTTCGACCGGGTGCAGAAAGTCTGCATCGTCGGTCACACGCACGTGCCGGGGGTCTTTACAGACGAGCCTGATTTCTATCCGCCCAGTGAGTTGGGGGAAGGCAAGTTTACATTCCAGGATGGCGAGAAAGTGGTCCTCAACGTGGGCAGTGTCGGTCAGCCGAGGGACTTTGATCCCAGGGCGAGTTATGTGATACTTCACGGCACCTTCGCCCAGTTCGTGCGGGTCGCGTACGACATCGACGAGACGGCACAGAAAATTAAAAGCATCGCGCCCCTCCCGGATTGGCTCGGGGATCGTTTGTACGAAGGGCGTTGACATGGAAGTCGATCAGCCAAAGGAAAGTACCATCCAAACAAAGTCCGATCAGATACTGAAAATGAAAACCGAGCGCGACCCGCACTTTCCCCAATCGTAGAGATTGGCTATCCTGTGCCCCTCTTCGGTGAATCTCATCGGGGCATCGTCCCGGTACACCCGAGGAGAACGGTCGAACCCGGCATGCACGTGTTTGGTATGTCAAAGTGCGGTAGTGCGGGATCAGCGGTTCGCGGCGGTGCGAACAGGATGGTTCCTGATCGGGAGCGGCCGGGATGGGTTTGCTTGTGAACGAGTTCGTGATCGTGGGGCCGCGCCAGTGTTTGTCCTTCGCCCGGCACATAAGTAGGAGTTGACTGTGCACGTTCTGACCAAAGTCTTCGTCGTCATCGCCGCAATTCTCAGCGTCGCGCTTTCGTCTCTGGTGATCGCGTACGCCGTGAACACGGATCGGATTGCCGCGGCGTACCAGGACGCGGTGAACGCGAAGAGCGCGGCGGAAGCGACCGCGAACATGCAGGTGGCCAACGCCGGCACCCAGTTGACGCGTCTGGCGAGCGAGAAGGAGCAACTGGCCCGCGACAACGCGACCCTGACCGACAAGATCCGCACGCTCGATATCGAACGCGCCAAACTTCTGACCGACAAGAAGACGGCCGAGCAGGAACGCGATTCGATCACCGCCAAGATCGCCGAACTGGGCGAGACTGCCAAGACCCAGGCGGCGCTGATCACCAGTTACCGCGACGAGGTGACGGGCCTGCGTAAAAGCGAACTGACCTTCAAGGCCCGCGAGATCGACCTGAACAACGACATCAACAACAAGGACAGCCAGATCGAGGTGCTGACCCAGAGCGTCCGCGCCCTTCAGGAGCAACTCGTTGAGGCGAAGCGCACGGCGAGCGGCGCCCCGGCGGTCGGCGTCGTCTCCGGCCTCGACCAGCCCTTCACCTACACCGGCCCGGTGATCCGTGGTCGCGTGGAATCGGTCGAGACCGATTCGAGCAACGGACGCATCTTCGTGAAGCTCAGCGTGGGTACCAACGACCGCGCGGCGAAGAATATGCGATTCTCGGTCATCCGCAACAGCGAGTTCATCGGTCACGTCGTGGTGATGCAGCCCGACCTCCGCTGGTCGGTCGCCGAGGTCATCCTGACCAACAAGGGGCAGTCGGTCCAGGTCGGCGACCTGATCCAGAGCCGTAACGACTGAGTTCCGCACCCGGATACAGGAGATTCACCATGAGCCAGTTCGGAATGCAGATGCCCGGCGCCCGCAAGCGCGGCGGACTCCCGGATGTGTACACGGGTCTGGCGGTCATCGCCACCGTTTTTCTCGCCGCGGCGACGTTCGTGATGTTCACCGCCGCGGGAAAGGTGGGGGTCGATGGCTCCCCCTTCGGCCTGCAGGACGCCAAGAGCATCAAACTCCCCGCGGCGAAGGGCGGGACGGCCGGCGGTGCGGCGGGCCGCGGAACCTGATGGATTGCATTGACAGGCCGGCCCGGAGTTACCACACCCCGGTCGATCTGGTCGGACGAAAGTTCACTCTCGGAATCGGCACCTCAGTTCGCCAGTCTACTTGAACCCGGATGCGCAGCATCCTAAACTTTTGGCCCCGGCCGATTTTGGTGAAAGCCGAAACCGTGGCGGGGTGTTGGGGCGGTAGCTCAATTGGTTAGAGTACCGGACTGTCGATCCGGTGGTTGCGGGTTCGAGTCCCGTCCGCCTCGCTTGCGTAAGCCTCGGTTTTTCCGGGGCTTGCGTTCTTTTGGGGGCAGCCCCGAATCCGTGTCCGAGGCTGGTTTTGGCCCACATGCGTCCGACATGCGTCCTGACTGCGGAGTCCGCTTTTCTTCCGCGGTCATCGCGTCCAGCGCCGCCCGGGCGCGGTCCGCGTCCTGGGTCTCGGCGGCGAGGTAGTACTCCTGCGTCGTCGTGATCTTGGCGTGCCCCATGTACTCCTTGAGCACGTGTATCGGGATAACGCGGACCATCCGCGTGCCGTAGCCGTCTCGGTAGCACCCGAGTGCCCAACCCCGGCTCACCCAATCTCGAATCACCCCGACGATCTCACGGATGGGGTAGACCTCGCAGCCGAGCGAGGTCTTCGCGACGAACACGCCGCGGTCGTTGTCCCAGACCACGTCCTTGAGGGTGAAGCCCTCGGGCACGGGGCAGTCGTCGAACGTTCGGCTGTGGAGCCGCAGGCCCTCGAAGGGAGGGAAGGGGATCTCCACCTTGCGTGTGAGCACGACCCCCGTTGAGTGCCCGCCCATCGGGGGCGAGAAGGTGATGTGGTTGTCGAAGAGAAGCGTGTACATGATGAAGCTCGGGTTCGAAGGGCTGGCATCTGCTACGCCCTACGCGGTCCAGCGGAGCGTCACAGGCCAGAAATACGCGACGAAGATGAGGCGGCGAAGCAGGAACACCAGCGCGAGCATGCTGATGCCGGAGAGAACACCGGCGAGCACCCGGGTTGCCCAAGGTGGGATTGACTTGCCGGAGGCGAGCCGAGGTGCAACGAACCAGTCAAGGCCAAGAACGACTACGCCGTTGACGACGAGCACCGCCTCCCAGATCGAGACGCCGAGAAGTTGACCGAGCTGCTCCTCGGATAATCGGACGCCGCTTCGCACCAGCAAAAGGGTTCTCGCAGCGGCATTGTCGTTGAGGAGCGGGAGCGAGAACAGCCAGGCGAGGAACTGCGATATAGCTTCCAGGCCTTTGGTCTTTGCGACCAGGGCTGTCCAGCCGGCCGCGTACTTCGCCGCGATGACGCCGCCGCCCAGAAAGAGCGAGAGGACCGCCACTGAGAAGCGCGCGCGTGACTGGATACGCGGAAGCAGTGTGGCGATCGGCACGACCACAGCCGCCGCGTCGGAGAGCGCGTATGCGAGGGCAACGAGCGTGTACTGCCACAGAACGAGGTTGTGCAGGTTGCGAGCACCGTACTCGGAGATGATCTCAAGCCCTTCCTCTGAGGGCATCGGGAGTCGACTTGGGTCTTCGAGGATATCGAGGATGCGTTCCTTGTCATTTACGGGTTCCGGCAGCTTCTCCGTGGGAATGGGGTCGGACGGCTTGTATGGCATCTTTGCACCGAAGAAGCAGGTGAGCGGCAGAAGAAACGCAATCACCATCACCCCCAAGCCCAGGGCCTGACCCAGACGAGTCACCGCGGGACTCAGGAGGTGAACGAGGGTCCAAACGCCCGATGCCAGCAGCAGCAGCTGGGTCAACAGCGTCGGCCACGACCGTTCAAGCCCGAACGCCAAGGAAAACAACACCGTCAACGCGAAAATTACCCCGACACAAAGAGTGAGCGGGCTGAAGATCCACTTTCTGAAGCCGGAATTGGGGCCCGAAGTGGGCGGCGTGCCTGTCGACATGGTTGACATGGAGGTGTTCCCGCAGGAGTTCGTGACGAGTTTATGACAGGGGTCATTCAGGGGCTCCTGAGACCGCCAGAGTCAGAAAAGTGATGCGGCTTCGTGTGCCGGATTCGGACGTCGCCGTCGGGGCTCACCCGAGCGTGGCCCCGATGCGGCGGCCAGAGGCCGGCGGGTCCTTTCCGAACCCCACAGTGCCGGATCGGTTCTGAGCCTGAGGGGCAGAAGTTCCGAGCCTCCCTTTCGCGACGCCCCGCGAAAGGGATTTCCATTGAGCCCCGGCACCGATGTGGCATACCGCTATAGATTGGGGACAAGCGACGGAAAGTGCCCATGCCGCGGCGGGTGCTCCGGTTTCTCGCAGGGACGAGCAAGCCCAGTCAGATCGCCGCAGGCCTGGGGCACACCCTCCGGTGCCTGTACTACCGGGGCGGACGGGTGCGTCCGGAAGGACTCTGCAAGTCGTCGTGGATCGCGGAGGTTTTCGAGGTCGACGAACGGAGCGTGAAGCGAGCCCGGGCCGAGCTCGCGGCACAGGGAATCCTCACGCTCGGAACCGCCTGTCAGTTCGTGCTCAATCGACACGGGCTTCCCGTGACCTTCGTCCTGACTTGGGCAGGTCCGAAGCGTGGCTTGTCACCCCGAAGGGGCCTTGTCCAACTCGCGGACGCACTTGCGGACTAGATCGTCGAAGTCGAAGTGAACCGTGTAGGCCGCCTTGCGGTTGATCCTGTTCCACAACTCCTGGAACTCTTTCCGCTCAAAGTTCGCCTGATTGATCGGATTCGCCTTCGTGCCCTGCTCATCCTCGGGGACTGGGATCTGCACATCGCTGAACACTCTGTCGATGAGCTTGAAGACCTCCTCGGCGTGAGGCTTGAGCTCCTCCGGGAGTGGTGCGACCGTTCCCTGCTGCTTCGCCTCGTGGTACGCGGGAGCGATCCGGTCATTCTGGTCGGTGTAGTCGTTCTTGATCAGGTACTTTTAGATCTGTTTGGCCATGGCTGGCGTGATCTGTACCGCGCCCTCCTCGGTCTGGATAGTCTTGCCGGTGAAGTAGGCCTCGTTGGCGATTCTCTGCCGCTCCGAGAGGAATGCGCTGATGTCCTTCTGGAGCCCGGCGACGAAGTCCTTGTAGCTCTCGTTGGCAACCACGGTGACCGCGTTGACCTGGTGCACGGTGGCGGGGTCGTCTGACCGCTCGCCCTTCCGCGGGCCGGATGAGAACACCGACAGTCTCATGCCGCGGCCTACCTCCTGCCGGCGAGAAATGGTGTTGTCGCTGTGCTTCAGGGTGCAGATCACGAAGACATTGGGATTGTCCCAGCCTTCACGAAGCGCAGAGTGCGAGAAAATGAAACGGACGGGCTCTTCGAGCGAAAGAAGTCGCTTCTTATCCTTCAGGATCAAGTCGTATGCGTCCGAATCGTCGCTTTCCCCTGCTGACTCGCCCCTTTTCGCGACGTCTGGATCCACAATCCGGTTCCTCTTGTCGATCGAGAAGTACCCGTTGTGCGTCTTGCTAACCGCGATGCTCTGGAGGTTCTTGGAGTAATCCGACTCATAGAGCGTAAGGACCTCTTCGCATCGACCCCGAAGAGGGGTCGGGCTCCGGGTGTAAAGGCTGAGGCAGGGAGTTCCCGGAGCGAGCGATCAATGGGCGACCGACGGGCGTGGCTTTCGTTCGAGATTTCGTCCCCGCAGGCCATTCTCCGCCCGCACTCCGACAGATCGGTGCGAGCGGCATCAGTCCAGAACAATCATCTCGGCGGCCAGCCCCGGCCCGAACGCCATGGCCACCCACGGGCGCGGTCGCTTGGCCCGCGACAACTCATCGAGTATAAACAACACCGTGGGGGACGACATGTTTCCGAACTTTCTGAGCACATCACGCGATTCTCGAACCGAGCCCTCCGCCAGGTTGAGCGCTGCGGCTACCGAGTCGATGATCTTGGGACCCCCGGGATGAATCGCCCATCCGCCGATGTGCTCGCGGGTCAATCCGGTAGCGGAGAGGACTCCATCGACCCACGGCCCCGCGGTGCGTGCGAGCACTTCGGGAACCCGCGGGCTGAGTGTCATCTCAAAACCATGATCGCCGATGCACCAGCCCATCAACTCACCGCTCTCGGGGATGAGGCTCGATGCCACCCGGCGGATGGCCGGCGCCGTCGGATCATCGGATTGAGCAACAACCGCGGCCGCGGCACCGTCCGCGAAGAGGGCGTTGGCGATCAGCCGATCCGTCCGATCGGTAAACTGCATGTGCAGGCTGCACAGCTCTACGCAGCAGACGAGCGCGACCGCCCGGGGATCGGCCCGAACCGCATCGTGCGCCACCCGAAGGGCGTTGATCGCCGCGTGGCACCCCATGAACCCGATGACCGTCCGCCCGATGTCTTTCCTAAGCCCCAACCCCCACACAAGCGCCTGATCGACCCCGGGGGCTGTGAAGCCCGTGCATGAAGCGCAGATCAAATGAGTGACGCGGTCGGGGGTAATTGCCGCGTTGCGCAGCGCGAGCGACGATGCCCCGATCGCGAGCGGCGCCGCGGCGGCGGCGTACCGATCGATGCGCACTGAGGTGGTTGGCCCGTTGGGGCCCGAATCGTGGGCACGCAGCGTCTGGCCCCCATGCAGCGGGTCGATGATACTGGCGTGGCGAGTCTCGATGCCGCACGCGCGATGGATCCGCTCCAGCACGGCCTCGGGCACCCCGGCGGGCGCCAGCTCACGGGCCATGCGCAGTGCATCGTGCTGGGCAATGGACCCCCGCGGTGTCGCCGTTCCAATCGAAAGAAGTCGAGTGTTCACGCCGTCACTCGGGGAAAGCGATCGGAACCGGGAACGAGCAAGCGCACGACAAAGGACAACGCCCCGGGACAGACGTTCACACCGCTCATCGCCATCCGGAGCGCCGCATCGTGCCTGAGCATTCTTGATATGACGAAACACCGTCGCCGGTGTCGGCGCATCGTCCGGTTGTATTGTGCCGACCACGAGCCCTCGGGACGTTGCCCGAGGCACCGTTCATGAATGTAACCAGCCGCAGCGACCCCGCTCTGAATTGCCCAGGTCATGCCTTCTCCCGTGATGGGTTCGACATACCCGGCGGCATCGCCCAGCACCATGACTCGGCCCGACTCCACGCACGACCGCGCGCGTGTCAGAAGGGGTGTGCCCCGCCACCGGACCCCGTCGCAGGCCCCGGGATCACCCCCGCTCGCTTCGATAATCTCGGCGCAGAGCGGCCCGGGGCCTCCCGCCTCACGCGCGCGATTCGGATCGATCGCCGCGGCGAGGTCTATTTCGCCCGTGTGAAGGTGCACCAGTCCGAGATAACCCGAGGGATGGATCAGCATGGCGAGTTCGTTCGGCGCGAGCCTCACCGGGCTTCGTTGCAGTTTCGCGCCAAGGCCTATCCGGCTTGCCGAACGGATAGACCACCCGAACTCCGGTCGCTCGTCGAGCGAGGTGCCCCCCAAACCGTCGGCGACCAGCACAGCACGAGGCCGAATGTTGACCACGGATCCCGCGGTGCCGGTCATGCTCGCGGATCGAAGGTCGATGCTGTCATCGGGGCGGACACTGGCGTGCCAGCCGGGCAGCACCCTCGCCCCGGCCGCGGCCGCCGCGCTCGTCAACCGGTGATCCAGGGTGGCGCGGTCGATCGCGAAGTACGGTCTCACGTGCACACGGTTCGAGGATCTTCCGATGCGAAGCACGCATGTATCGACGTGTACGGCTCCCGCCAGTACATCCCCCAGCCCGAGTGAGTAGAGGGTCATCGCTCCCGTTTGGGCAAGGCAGCATCCGCAGACTTTGTCTCTGGGAAGATTGGCGCGATCGACCAGCAGCACGGAGTACCCGAGTCGGCTGAGCAAAAGGGCGGCCAAACTCCCCCCCGGTCCGGCGCCGATGATCACAGCATCCCACGTAGAGCGTGTCAGCATATCTGACGCGGTTGACGCATCGTCAGCAAGGGCATCGGCCGTTGTGTGCGTCCCGGAATCAGCTGTGTACTCTCTCCGCGGGTTCACGACGCACGCTCCCAGGAAACCACCAGACGCTGGGGCCAGCAACATTGAACACACGCCCCGTTCAGCCCCGCCCGATGGGCGAGTGTCCGTATCTCTTCGACGGTAAAGGCCGCGTGGACGCTGCGGACGGCGTCGATATGCACGATTCGCGATCGGGTCAGTAATCGCGGCACCACCGTGGCCAGCCCGAGACCGAGGTAGTTTCGACGCAGATCCTGAACAAGCACCGAGTTGGCCGCGTCGGCCATCTGTCTCAGCACGATTTCGATCTGTGGTTCGTCGAGATGGTGCAGGAAAAGTCCGCAGTACGCGAGATCGAAACCGCCGGGCAGGCGGGCATGGATGACGTCGATCAGGTGGGTGGTCAATGTCACGCCGCGCAGGTCTGCTTTGCGGCGGGCCTCATCGAGCGCGACGGGGCTGATGTCGCACGCGTGTGCTTCCAGCCCGATGCCGGCCTCTCTCGCTCGTTCCGCGACCCGGATCAGCACGTCCCCTGAGCCGGCCGCGACATCGAGAACCCGGACGTTCCGCCCCAGCACCCGCGCCAGCCCCGCGGCCCGGCGCCACAGGTGGCGGTCGATCCCGGAAATCGCGTTGATCCGTGCCAACCCGAGCAATGCCCGGCGGTGCGCGTGTTCGTCGAGGGCGTCATCGTCCATCAGTTCCGGAATCCGATGCCGGGCGAACGCCATGCGGATGTTATTCAGGCAGGTGCCCGGTACTTCAGTTGAACTCGATCTATTTGCGGTGTCTTGGTTGGCCTGCTTGCCTTTTCCAAACCAACGTACACTTCCGCATGCCCTATTACACCAAACTCGGCCTGCTCCCCCGCAAGCGGCACGTGCAGTTCCGTCGGCCCGATGGGGCCTTGTATTCCGAAGAGGTCTTCGGCACCGAGGGCTTTGTCGGTCCGACGACCACGCTCTATCACATCCACCCCCCGACGCAGGTCTACGGGTGGAAGCCCATGTACTCCACTGCGGTGGAGTATGTCGAGCAGGACATCATGCGGATGCGGCACCTCAAGTCCGCGCCGATGTCCCCGAAGGGAGACTTTGTCACCGGACGCGTTGTGCTCTTCGGGAACGCCGATTGCCAGATGGCGGTTTGCAACCCCGCCGAGCAGATGCCTTATCACTTCAAGAACGCCCAGGGGGATGAGTGCCTCTTCATCCACTTCGGCTCGGGCGTCTGTCACACCATGCTGGGCACGCTGCGCTTCGGGCCCAAGGATTACCTGGTCATTCCCAAGGGCGTGATCTATACCGTGATCTGGGACAGGCGCGAGAACGACCCCGCCACGGGCAAGCCCCGCGACGGCGGCCCGCCGGTCGAGCAATGCCCATTCGGGAAAGTCCTGCTCATCGAGACCTGCAACGGCAGCCACATCGGCCCGCCGCCCCGCTACGTGAGCAAGACCACAAGCCAGTTCCTCGAGCACGCGCCGTACTGCGAGCGCGACCTGACGCTTCCGGAAATGCCGCTGACGTGGGATGAACGGGGTGATTTCGAGGTCCGCATCAAGGCCCGGGACCTGATCCATTCGTACATGTACCACTATCACCCGCTGGACGTGGTGGGGTGGGACGGTTGCTATTACCCCTTCATCTTTAACGTGGACGATTTCAGCCCCATCACGGGCAAACTCCACATGCCGCCGCCGATCCATCAGACCTTCGAGGCGCACAACTTCGTCATCTGCTCCTTCTGCCCGCGGATGCTCGACTATCACCCGCAGTCCATCAAGGTCCCGTACAACCACAGCAACCTCGACAGCGATGAGGTGCTCTACTACGTCGAAGGAAACTTCGGCAGCCGCAAGGGGATCGAAGTCGGCTCGCTCACGCTTCACCCGCAGGGGATTCCTCACGGGCCGCACCCGGGCACGATCGAGGCCTCCCTCGCCGCGACGCACACCGCCGAACTCGCGGTGATGTGCGATACGTTCCGCCCCCTCTTCCCGACGAGGGCGGCGCTCGCCATCGACGATGAGAAGTACCCGGCCAGTTGGCAGGGCGAGCACTTCCCCGGGCTGGCCTCGGGCGCGATGCACTTGAACGGCGTGACGATCCCGCCCTCGTCCGCCGCGGCGTTCCCGCGCGAGGTTCACCCCGTGCCGGTCATCAAGGCCGAACCGGCACAGGTGGTCATCCCCGCGCCCGGTGCAAACGGCAAGAACGGTTCGACGCCGAAAGCCACAGGCACGAGCACGGCCAATGTCTGGGCGCCGTGATCTGGTTCCTGCGGCAGGTCCGCGCGGATCAACAAACCGGAGAAGGGCGGTCGGTCATCACTGCCGCGAGGTGGTCGCTGTCCATCAATAGTTCAGGCACTGCATCACGGCTTCGGTGATGCGCTCCGCGTTGGGCAAGTACTCGAGTTCGAGCTTGTAGTAGGGCATGATGGTGTCGAATCCGGCGACACGCTGCACCGGCGCCTTGAGGTGCAGGAAGCAGTGTTCCTGAACGATGGATGAAATCTCGGCCCCCAGCCCCGCGGTCTTGGGTGCTTCGTGCACCACCACGCAGCGGCCTGTCTTTTGCACGCTCTGGATGATCGCATCCCGATCGAGCGGGGCCACGCTCCGCAGGTCGATCAGTTCCACGCTGGCATCTTCGGGGAGTTTGTCGAGGGCCGCGAGGCACTGGTAGACGCTCGCGCCCCAGGAGATGAGCGTCAGGTCAGTCCCTTCGGACAGAATCTTGGCCTCGCCGATCGACAGTGTGTACCGATCCTCGGGGATCCACTCCCGGGTCGGCAGGCGATAGACGCGCTTGGGCTCAAAGAAAACGACCGGGTCGGGGTCTTCGATCGCCGCGGCGAGAAGGCCCTTGGCGTCGTACGGGGTGCAGGGCATGACCACTTTCAGACCCGGTTGGTGAACGTAGATCGCCTCGGGGCTGTCGCTGTGGAGTTCGGGGGCATGGATGCCCCCGCCCACCGGCACGCGCACGACCATGGGAATGGTGATGGCGCCGCGGCTGCGGGTTCGGTACCGTGCGGCGTGGTTGACGAGTTGGTCGTAGGCCGGCCCGAGAAATCCCTCGAACTGAATCTCGGGGATGGGCCGCATCCCGCCCATCGCCAGCCCGATGGCGGTCCCCATGATCCCGGACTCGGCCAGCGGAGTATCGAAGACCCGTTGATCGCCGAATCGGGCCTGGAGGCCGTCGGTGGCGCGGAAGACGCCGCCGTTGAGGCCGACATCCTCGCCCAGGCAGATGACACGCGCATCGCGCTCCATCTCCTGGGCGAGCGTGAGCGTGATGGCCTCCACAAGGTTGCACTCGACCATCGCCTGTCCGGTCTCATCATCGACCTTTCGGCGGAGTTTCGGGTTGAAGGGTGCCGTGGCGGCGGGGGATGTGGTGCTTGACATGCGGGGATGAGGGTAGGGGGATGCGACCAGTCGCGGCGGGCTTGCAGGAAGCACAGGGCCAAGTTGCGCTCGGCTGTCGATCCGGATCGCGTGCCACTCTGAACCGTTGAAACGAAAGGCTGCGGCCGGCGTGACCCTTCGAGCGCGTAGCGGGACGCGGCAGCGTGCCCTACGAGTACCTCATCGGCCGAACGGACGTGATGACGGCGTAGTGGATGGAGTACCTCAACACGTTCACAGCCCGCGCCGATTCTCTGCCCATCTCGCTCCAGGGCCCTCGACGCAGGCCGCGGCATATCACCACGGCACTTCTCGCACAGTCAGATCCCGCCGATCGTGAGTGTCGCGGGTTTCTCGACCTGTCCGGAGGCGATCTTCGCGTAACCGCTGCCGAGTTCGCCGATGGGGTCGGGGGGGATGATCTCGACCTTCTTCTCTCCCAGTTTGGCCTCGCCGCGGAGAACCTTGTCCTGAAAAGTGAGACATTCGGCCAGCAGCCGCGGCAGGATTTCCGGCTCGGGCACGTTGGCGACCTTCTCGCCCTGCACATAGATAATGCCGCGGCGGTCGCCCGCGAAGACGGCCACATCGGCCCCTTCGGCCTCGCCCGGCCCGTTCACGATGCAGCCCATGACCGCGACCTTCATCGGCACCTTGACCTGATCGGCCAGGGCCTTGCGGACATCCTGGATCAGGGTGAAGAGGTCCACCTGGATCCGGCCGCATGTGGGGCAGGCGATAAGGTCCACGCCGACACGCTCGCGAAGGCCGAGGCAATAGAGCAGCTCAAGTCCGTCCTGAACCTCGAAGATGGGGTCGTTGGCGTAACTGATGCGGATCGTCTCGCCGATGCCGTTGATGAGCAGGCCGCCGAGGGCCACGACGCTGCGGATGGTGCCCGTCTCTTTCGGGCCGGCGTGCGTCACACCCAGGTGCAACGGGTGATCAAACCGCGCGGCGATTTCGGTGTAGGCGTCGATGACCAGGGCCGCGTCCATGCTCTTGGCGCTGATGGTGATGTCGTGGAAGTCCTCTTCGTAGAAGATGTCGAGGTACTCCTCGAGTTTGGCGATCATGATCGCCAGCATGTGGCCGTGCTTGTGGGCGCTAAAGACCGCGCCCAGTTCCTTCATCCGCTTCTGCTTGTCCTTGCGCTCGATGATCGAGCCTTCGTTGACGCCCACGCGGATGGGCAGACCCTTCGCCTTGCACGCGCGGATCACTTCGATGACCTGGGCGCGGTCGTTGATGTTGCCGGGGTTCAGTCGGATTTTGTGAACCCCGGCCTCGACCGCCTCGAGCGCCCTCTGAAAGTGAAAATGAACATCCGCGACGATCGGCACGCGCACCTGGGGCAGGATGTGCCGCAACGCCTCCGTGTCTTTTTTCTCCGGCACGGCCACGCGGACAATGTCGGCCCCCGCCGCGGCGAGCTTGTTGATTTCGCGTACGCAGGCGTCGATGTCGTGCGTGTACCCTGCGGTCATGGTCTGCACCGACACGGGCGCGGGAGTGGTGGGGGTGCCATCGCGGCCGGGCACACCACCGCCGATGCGCACGAAACCGACCCGGCTATCCCCAACAACAACCTGACGTGTGAGCCTGCGGGGTTTCATTCGATTGGATCGTACGTTGCACAACGGTTGATGTTGGGATCTGAGAGGATGGATTCCTGTGGAATCACTCACGCATGCAGTGTGGAACGGTCGTAAACTCCGTTCAAGTCGGGGGGCGATAATGAACGTCACAGGATGCGGCGATCCGCACACGTCACACGCACGGTGATACCTATGCCCGAAGCCCGCGATCCGGAACAACTTCTGAAGAAAGCCATGGAGGGCGATCGGCCATCATTGGTAGCGTTGCTCGAAGAGTGCGCCCCTCGCATCCGCGCCAGGATCGAACCGAAGATCGGCGGATCGTTGCGGGCCTTGCTCGATGTCGATGACGTGATGCAGGTGACGTACCTCGAGGCGGTCCTTCGGATCGGGCGTTTTCAGGGCGGCGGCGCGGCGGGGTTTCTCGCGTGGTTGGGCCGCCTGGCCGAGAACAATCTGATCGATGCGGTTCGCTCGCTCGAAGCGGCCCGGCGGCCCGACCCTCGGAAGAAGGTGACGGGCATGGCGACCCAGAGCCGGGATTCGATGGTCGCGCTGGTGGACCTGCTGGGAGTCAGCACGACCACCCCGAGCATCAATGTGGCCAGGGACGAATCCGCCAAGGCGATCGACCGAGCGCTCAAGACACTGCCTCCCGATTATGAGAAGGTCGTGCGTCTGTACGACCTCGGGGGTAAGTCGATGGAAGAGGTGGCCAGGGAAATGGGCCGAACCGAAGGCGCGGCGTACATGCTCCGGGCACGGGCACACGACCGCCTGAGGGAAGCCATGGGGCCGGCCGGCAACTTTTTTTCGCACGCGCCGTGAATTCCGCGTGAGGATTACCGCCATTCGTCGTTTTCATAAGCATCGGGCAGTCACGGACCCCACGCCGGGGCGGCCCGGGTTCGCGTCTCACTCTGCGCGAACCGCGATTCCAAACGAGCCAGCCCGGGCGCCGAAGGGGACGTCCGGGCGGGCCGTTTTTGGATGTGGGCACAAGGGGCATTGGATGTTGTTCATATCGGGCGCATTTCTCCGCGAGTGCGGGCCTGATTTCCCGTTCCTGTCCCGGGTCGTGCGGCGGGGGCTGTGAGCCACTCCCGCGACCGAGTATCATCCGAAGTCAGATCAACCCACCACGACGCAGGCAGTCAGGATTGAACAGCGAGAACAGCCCGTGCCACTCGATGATGAACCATCCCGTGAAGTGAACCCGGGCGAACAATCGCCCCCGGGCCAGTCCGGGAGCGGGCCACGCGAACCGCCATCGCGCCGCAGCGACCGCGATCTCATTCAGGCCGCGCTCGATCAGGCCTCGCCGCGGCCGGAGACCGTGGTCTTCGGCGACCGTACCCCGCTCGCGGATACGTTCCCCGGCTTTGAGATTCTGCGTGAAATTCACCGTGGCGGTCAGGGTGTGGTCTACCAGGCGCTGCAGAAGACCACCCGCCGCAAGGTCGCCATCAAGGTCATCCACGGCGGGCCGTTCACCGGGTCTTCGGGGCGGGCGCGGTTCGAGCGTGAGGTGCAGGTCCTGGGCCAGTTGGACCACCCGAACATCGTCGGGATCCACGACAGCGGCGTCACCCCCGACGGCAGTTTTTATTACGTGATGGACTACATCTCGGGCCAATCGCTCGATGAGGTCCTCCGCGCCGAAGAGAAGCCGCCGGTCGATCGCGCACTGAAACTGTTCATCAAGATCTGCGACGCGGTGAACGCCGCGCACCTGAAGGGCGTGATCCATCGCGACCTCAAGCCCGCGAACATCCGCATCGACTCCAACGGCGAGCCGATCGTGGTGGATTTCGGCCTGGCCAAAATCGCCGGCCCCGATGTCACCGAGTACGAAGACGACACGCCGAGGCTGATGACCATCACCGGGCAGTTCATCGGCAGTCTGCCCTGGGCCAGCCCCGAGCAGGCGCAGGGCACTCCCGGCAAGATCGACGTCCGAACGGATGTCTATTCGCTGGGTGTGGTGCTCTACCAGATGCTCACCGGCAAGTTCCCATACCAGGTGGTGGGAACAATGCGCGATGTGCTGGACAACATCCTGAAGGCCGAGCCGGCCCGCCCCAGCACCATCCGCCGCCAGATCAACAACGAGGTCGAGACCATCGTCCTCAAGTGCCTGTCGAAGGAGCGCGAGCGGCGCTACCAGAACGCCGGAGAACTGGCACGCGACCTTCGGCACTATCTCGCGGGCGAGCCGATCGAGGCCAAGCGCGACAGCGGTCTGTACGTGGTCACCAAGACATTGCAGCGTTACAAGGCCGCCGCGCTGGTCGCGGGGGCGTTTGTGGTGACCATCCTGGTGTTCGGGATTGTCATGACGGTGCTGTACCGGCAGGCAGAAACGGCGCGGGGTGAAGCGATGGCCGCGACCGGGGTCGCGAAGACCGAACGAGATAAAGCCGAGGAGGAACGCCGCCGCGCACAGGCCAGCCTGGCCGCGGGGATCGACCTGGCGAGAAAAACGGTCTTCGACATCCAGACCCGCATCAAGGACCTGCGAGGCGCCACCGCGGCGCGGGAGGCGATGCTGAAGGACTCGGCGGAGTTCTTCGAGAGAGTCGAGCAGATCGCCGGGACCGATCCGGCGGTGCTGCGGACTATCGCCGCGGCGTTCGACCAACTGGGCGATCTGCAGGGCGATCTGTTCGAGGGGCGTCTGGCCGAGAGCGGCGGCATGGAGCGGCACTACGCCCGGGCCAGAGCGATCCGCGAAAGGCTGGCCGAATCCAACCCGGACACCTGGTGGAAGTTCTACGAACTGGCGGAAAGCGAAGCTCGCGAAGCAGCCCTGCTGCAGGCGCAGAACAAACTGGAGGCCGCAGCCGCGAAGTTCTCCAGCGCGGTCGAGAAATACGATCGCGCGCTCAGCACGGCGCCGCTGGGCGGCATTCCCACGGATCAAGAAAAACGCACGATCACGCGCCGTCGAGCCGATGCCAACAAGCGGGCCGGGCAGGCGCTGCTTCTGTACGCGGAACTTTCGATTCAGGCCGGGAACTTTGATCGAGACAAGAGTGCCTCGGTGCTTTCGTCGGCCCAAACACTCCTGGAGCGAGTGTCCGATGTCTGGTCCGCGGAGGCCAGAGAACGGGCCGACGACACGGCGGCGGCGGTCGAGAGTGTCCGTTCCGCTGCCACGCTTGCCGATGCGATGGTTGTTCGCGCTCAACTCGAAGGCCGAACGGCCCGGGTGCGGGCTTCCGCTACACCGTCCGATGCTCTGGGCGCTGCACAATCCCTTTCGTCCGCGGCGGCGGCGTTCGGCCGTGCCCGGGAGATGGGCCTGGAAGCCGCCGGGCGGGCCGATGCACTTGTCGCCCGGGCGGAGATCAGCCGGGATGCACAGCGCCTGGCCGCGACCACCCGGCACACCGTCGGCAATGCCTGGATGCTGGAGGCGGAACTGCGACATGCGCTGGAGAGTCAGTTCCAACTACGCGCGGACGGGCCGACACCGATGGAATGCCACGTCAACGCCGCGGACTGGTTCCAGCAGGCGTTTGACCGTGCCGCGGCTCTGGCGGCGGCGGATTCGGCCAGTCTTTCTGCATTGAGGGACATGGCGCAGATGGCGAACAAACTGGCGAAACAGCAGTTGGAACTCGGTGACGTCGCCGGAGCCGAGACACACTTCGCGGCATCGCTCGATGCCCGCAGACGCATCCACGACTTTGATCGCCTGGTCCGGTACACGCGCGATCTGGGGTTGGGCCAGTACCGGATGGCGGTCTTTCTACGAAGAACCGCGGATGCAGATACGAACCTTGAGTTACGTGCCGCGCGTTACGCCGGCGCTGCGAGGCACCTGGAAGACGCCGAAGCAACATTCTCGGAACTGGTCAGAAAAGGGGCGATCAAGCCCGATGGGGCCGAAATGCGGGCGGTGACTCAGGCCAGGGCGAGTCTTTTCTTCGGGCAGGCGATGTTGTCGGAGATGCGGGGCAACACCGCCGTGGATCCAGCGAAAAAGAATGAGCATTACACCGCCGCCGTGGCGGTTCTGAAGAACGCGGAAGCGTTGATCACGTCGTTAGGCCCTGGTGTGCAACCCGAGTCTCACGATGTCACAGCGAGCATGGTGGCGGATGCACGCCGTCGGTTGAGTGAGAAGATGGGTAAATAACACGAGGTGCGTGTGCAAAGCGAGAGTATTTCTTGCCGGAAGTATTGATTCCTGCGGAGTTTCCAGTACGGTATAGGGAACGGCACCAGCAGCCGTACTCGCCGTTTGTTTGGGTTAGTGGATCGGCGTGAGCCGATTTCTCGGAGAGACAGGAGAGACACGATGAAGATGGTTTCCGCTGCGCGCATCGCGCTGGCCGCGGGTTCGCTGGCCGGGTTGTCGCACATTGCCAGAGGACAGACTGTGATCAACTGGGCTGCCGCGGTCTCGGGCAACTGGGATGATGCCGCCCGTTGGAGTCCGGCGCAGGTGCCCAACAACGCTGGGGTGAATACGTTCGATGCCCGCATCGAGCAAACGGGCGCGGCGTACACCGTGACCCTGAACACGGCGATCACCATCGAGAATCTTCGGGTGAATACGCCGGACGCGACGCTCGACACCGCCGCGGCGGATCTGACCGTGAATCGGGTCTTTGACCTGACGGACGCGGTCGTGATGGGGATGAGCAACTCTCGGGTGGTGCGGGTGCGCGGGGCTTTCAACACGGCGAACGCCGCCCTGCACAAACTGGCGACGGTCGATTGCGAGGGCGGCTTCAACGTTCTTGGCGGCACCGACGACATCTGCGACACCAACATCATCCACCGCAGCATCGGTGCCTGGAGCGGCGGGAACATCGAACTCAACAGCATGACGGGGGCGACCACCGGCATCCGCGTGATGCCCGGCGCGACGTTCAACATCACGGGCAACGGCTTGCTCAACACATCGTTGGGCACGGCCACGTTCGAGAACCGTGGCACGCTGAACAAAGAGACGGGCGGCGGACTGACGCAGTTTGTCGGGGCGCAGTTCGTGAACACCGGCACGCTCAATGTTCGTTCCGGCACGCTGCGCACGGATGGCGTGAGCCTCACGGCCAACACGCTCGACACTGGAACGTGGAACATCTCGGGCGGATCCACCCTTGACCTGCAGGGCGTGACCGTGCAGACGAACCGCGCGAAAGTCACGATCGACGGGGTAACGAGCTCCTTCGCCGCGATGGAGAGCCTGATTCTGAATGACACCGCCGCGGAGTTCACGGTGTCGGGGGGAAAAGTCTTCACGACGCTCGCTTCATCCACGTTCAACAACCTCGGCAAGGTGACGGTTGGGAGCGGGAGCAGGCTCGAGGTTCCGGTTTCATCCACGCTGACTAACTACGACAGCGGCACACAGACACTCGGCGGGCGGTTCGATCTGGCCGGGGTGCTCCGCTTCGCCAACACGGGGGTGACGAACATCTCCGGCAACGTCACGCTCAACGGCGCGGGAGCGCAGATCCAGAACGATTCGGGCACCAGCGTCCTGACCAGCATCCGCAAGATCACGACCACGGGTGTGCTCTCCCTGAAGGGCGCCACGACATTCACCGCCGGGGGGAACTTCCTGGTGGAGGGAACCAACTCGGGCGTGCTCGACATCGAGGCGGGCAGCGAGTTCATCGTGCCGATCAGCTTCAGCCTCGACAACTACGACTCGGGCACCAAGACCCTGTCGCAAGGCGACTTCCTCGTGCAGGGGCGGCTGCAGTTCGAGCACGCGGGTATTGAGACGCTCGACAGCAAACTCACACTCGATGGCGGGTCGGCGCGGCTCGCCGATGCCGCGGACGCCGACGCCCTTACCGACCTCAAGACCGTGAACGGCAACGGTGCGCTGACGCTGGCGGGCAGTGCGAACTTCACCGCCAACCCGGCCAACACGGGCGGGTTCACCTTCACGGTGGCCCCGACGGGCCGCATCGCTATCAACGAAGGCTCTCGCCTGGAGATCAACGGGGCGTTGGCCAACTACGCCGGCGGCACGTTCACCGATGGCGACTTCGACGTGCAGGGAACGCTGGTGGCGGACAACATCACCGATATCTTAACGATCAGTTCACGCATCGCCCTGAACAGCGCCACGGCACTCATCACCAACGAAACCGAGGTCGATGTCTTCCGCACCGTGAACCTCATCACGCCGACGGGGGATTTCACCGTCGGGGGCGGGCGCGATCTTGACCTCCAGGGCAGCCCGGTGGTCGAGAACCGCGGGCGGTTCACTATCGGCCCAGCACCGGCGTCGAACTCCTCGATGGTCTCTGTGCAGAACGACTACGTGCAGACCGCCGGGCGGACGACGCTGCGGACCAACGGCTTCCTCGATGTGGGCGGCGACTTCCTCATGACCGGAGGTGAACTTATCTTCGACGGTGGGCGACTCACCACGGGAGGAGCCTTCAACATGATCGGGGGCACCCTGGGCGGCAACGGCACCCTCAACGGCCTCACGATTCAGGGAGGTGTCATCAACCCCGGCACGCCCCCGCCCCCCGGTGTTGGCGAGAACTTCGCGGGCGGCCGGCTCTTGATCGCCGGCGACCTGATGCTCCTCAATGAATCGGGGATCGTGATCGAGATCAAGGGCGTTACCCCCGGCATCTCCAACGGGTACGACCAGATCGACGTGACAGGCCTCTTGGGTCTTCGCGGCGAGAACACCCTCACCATCGCCTTTGATCCCGCCTATCGACCTGCCGATGGCAGCATCTTCATCCCGATCGTGTTCGGCGGGCTGGAGGGGGGGCGCTGGTTCGGGGATGTCAGATTTGAGCATCTCCCCGCGGACATGATGGTCGTACCGCTGCTGGGGTCGAATACGTATTCGTTCATGGTGACGACCGTGCCGGCGGCGCCCGCCGCGGCGGTGCTCGGGCTGGGAGCCATCCTCGCGACAAGACGCCGGCGGATCGGCTGATTCCACGGTGCCATGCGGTGTCCCTACGCTGCGGCGGTGAGTTCGCCGTTCCGCGCATGAAGATCGCCATCGTCATCCCCGTGTACAACGAGGAACGGACGCTCTGCGCGTGCATCGAGCGTCTCCGGGCTTCGCACGGGGGCATGGGGGGCGGGGTGGTTTGGGACATGATCGCCGTCGATGACGGATCGACGGATCGATCAGCGGTCATCCTTGCTGAACTGGCCGCGGTCGGAGCGGTTTACACAATCCGTCACGAGATCAACAGGGGTAAGGGTGCCGCGATCCGGACCGGGCTGACGGCTGCTCTTGCACGCGGGGCCGATATCGCCCTGATCCACGATGCGGATCTGGAGTACGACCCCGCCGACCACGCCTCCGTGCTCGCTCCGATTCTCGACGGCCGGGCCGACGCGGTGATCGGATCGCGCTTCATCGGGCATACCCACCGGGTGCTGTACTACTGGCACAGCGTTGCCAATCGGATCATCACCACCCTCAGCAACATGGCCACGAACCTGAACCTCACCGACGTGGAGTGCTGCACAAAGGCGCTGACGCGCCGGGTGCTGGAGAGGCTGAACCTGACCGAGGAACGCTTCGGCATCGAGATCGAACTGATCGCCAAGGTCGCCCGCATGAGGCTGCCCGACGGGTCGGGACAGCGGCACGCCCGAGTGTACGAGGTGCCGGTGAGTTACGCGGGACGCACCTACGAAGAAGGCAAGAAAATCACCTGGAGGGACGGGGCCGCGGCGGTCTGGTGCATCGGAAAGTACGGGGTGTTCAGAGCCTGAGGCCCGACGCGGCGACCGCGGACCGCTGCATCCCGAACCCCCGGTTCAGCGAACAGGTTGTTGACCGATCGGCCGATCCGGAATGTCATTCATCGCATTGAAAATTCTCTTTGGCGATAGGACCAAGTATATCACGCTTGTGTTGGGCCTTGCATTCGCCGCGCTCCTGATGAACCAGCAGGGGGCCATTTTTCTCGGGTTGTGCTTCCAGGCGACAGGGCCGCTCCAGAACGTATCTCAGGCGGATCTGTGGGTGACAGATCCGGGCACGCAGTGGGTCGCCGAGTACCGCCCTCTGTCGGATGAGAAACTCTCTCGTGTGCGATCGGCTCCCGGAGTGGCCTGGGCCGAGCCGATGTTCAACGCGTGGGCGGTGGCGGAACTGAAAGACGGCACATTCAAACGGTGCCAGATTCTCGGATTGCCCCGCAGCACGCTGGTCGGTCGTCCGCCGGAGATGGTCGAAGGCCGGCTGGAGGATCTCTGGATACCCGATGCCATCATCGTCGAGGAACTCTCGGCGAAACTGATGGACGTGAAGGTGGGGGACGTGCTCAAGATCAACGACCGGCGCGCCTTGGTGGTGGGCACCTGCCGCGCCAAGCGGGGGTTCGAGAGCAACGCCATCATGTACAGCACCTTCGACAACGCGGTGCGGTTCACGCCCACAGGCCGCGAACGTATCTCGTACATTCTGGTCAAACTCCGGGAGGGAGCGGACCTGGAGCGGGTACGCGGGGCGATCAACTCCCTGGGCGACGTGGTCGCGCTTACTCGGCGGGAGTTTCAGGAGCGCAGCATCCGGTTCATCATAATCGCTACTGGGATCGGTGTGAACTTCGGCATCACCATCGCCCTGGGCTTTGTCGTGGGGCTGCTCCTCTCGGCATCAATCTTTTACCAGTTCACGATCGAGAATCTACGCCACTTTGCGGTGTTGAAGGCGCTGGGCGCCACCGCGCCCGGGCTGGTGGGGATGGTGCTTCTCCAGGCCGCGATCGTCGGGTGTGTCGGGTTCGGCATAGGAGCGGGGGCGGCGGGGATCTTTACATTGATATCCCGGTCGGTGCAGAGCGAACTATCGGCGTACTTTCCGTGGCAACTGCTGGCGGGATCATTCATCGCGACCATGTTGACGATCGGTCTGGGATCGTTGTTGAGCATCCGTCGGGTTCTGCGCGTGTCGCCGGGGGTCGTCTTCGGGGGAGCCTGACGACCTTCTGAGAAGATCTCTCGATGTCCCGGGGTGCGATTTCTGGTCGATGACTCACACGGGCAACGTGTTCCACCGGCAAACGTTCCGGGGCGGCCATGCCGCTCTGGGGTGGCTTCGGCTGAAAAGCCGGAATGGGGTTGTACTCCCGAGGTAGGTATACTTCAGGGTGTGGATTCTGATCGGATCGGGATTCCTAGGAGGCGTGGGGTAGGATCTGTGAGGCCGGTTCCGCGGCGGGATGCGGAGCGGCTGTGTGTGGATAGGTGAAAGGACGATCGAATGAACGCCTCGCTCGTGCTGATTCAAACCGACGGCAAACAGCGTGAAATCCCGCTGAAGAAGGCGGTGCAGGTGATCGGCCGGCAAACAGACTGCGCTCTGCGCATCCCGAGCGCGAATGTTTCGCGGCATCACTGCGAGGTTTCTGTGAGTGATGACGGAGTCGCGGTGAGGGACCTGGGATCGAGCAACGGCACGTTCATCAACAAAGAGCGTGTTCAGCAGGCCCCGGTCCACCCGGGCGATCTGGTCTCGATCGGGGGGTTGGTCTTCGCCGTCCGCATCAACGGCAAGCCCGAGTTCATTGATTCGGAAGATGCCCTGGAGGACGGCCTTGTTCCCACAACCGACGCGGCGGCGACCAGCAGACCGAGTTCCGTGACGGTCTCACAGCCGCAGCCCTCGGCTCCTCCGCAGCGAACCGCCACGCCGAAGGCGGAATCGCCGCTCTCGGGGGACCCGGACGACAGCAGCGTGACGGACTTCGACTTCCTCGACGATGACGAGGAGATCAAGAAGCAGCCGAAACTCTAGAAGTGATCATCCCGAGTATCTGAACCAAACCTACCCGCGCGATCGCGTGAATCTTCTTCACGCCCAGGGCTGAGTCGCGACTGATTCTTTCGACACTTCGGGCGCCACCGCGCTCATTCCAATCACTCATGACGGACCACGACACGTCTTCCAAGCCCGGGCCGGATTCGTCCGCGCTCGCCGAGATTCTACGGATCGCCGGCCCATCGGTGGCCGCGATGGTGTCGTACACGCTGATGACCTTCATCGACAAGATGATGGTCAGCCGCATCGGGCCCGACCCGATCTATGTGGGGGCGCAGGGCAGCGGCGGCATGGCGGCGTGGATTCCAATTTCGTTCTTCTGGGGGGCGTTGGCGATCGTGAACACGTTCGCCTCGCAGAACCTCGGTGCTGGGAAAGCCGACCGCGCGCCCGCCTACGCCTGGAACGCGCTGTGGTTGTCTGTCGTCGCGTGGACGGGCATGCTGGTGTACGGCTGGTTCTTGCCGGAGATCTTCCACGCCATGGGCTACGAGCCGGAGCGTGTCCGAATGGCCTGCGACTACGGGCAGATCATGGTGTACGGCTCGATCACCAGCATGGCGGCGCGCGGATTCGGGCAGTTCTTCTACGGCCTCCACCGCCCCAATATCGTGCTCGTGGCGGCGATCGTGGGCAACTGCACCAACCTCGTGCTGAACTACCTGCTGATCTTTGGTGAGTGGGGATTTCCACGCCTCGAACTGCGGGGCGCGGCGATCGCCACGGTGATCGGGGCCGGGGTGGAAGCGTTGATCCCGATGTTGGTCTTCATCGGCCCGGGGATGAACGCACAGTACCGCACGAGGGCCGCGTGGCGGCCGAGCCGGACTCACCTACGGGAGATCGTAGTGCTCGGCACGCCCGCGGGGGCGATGTTCGGGAACGAGATGATCTGCTGGGGCTTCTTCATGCTCTACCTCGTGGGGAGTTTTGGAGCGGAAGCCAGCACCGCGGGGTTCATCGCTCACCAATGGATGAGCCTGTCGTTCATGCCCGCGGTCGGTCTCTCGATCGCGGTGAGTTCCACGGTGGGCCGGTGCATGGGGCAGAAACGACCCGACCTCGCGGCTCGCCGGGCCTATGTGGGTCTGGCGCTCGGGATGGCGTACATGGGTATCTGTGGGGCGCTGTTCATCATTTTCCGAGGGCCGATGACGGACCTCTTCATGCCGGTGGACACCGAAACCGCGGCGAGATCGCGGGTGATGGAACTAGGGAGCGCGTTTCTGATCGCCTGCGCCGCCTTCCAGTTGTTCGATGCGATGGCGATGGTACTCTCCGGGGCTTTGCGCGGCGCCGGCGACACGCTCTGGCCCGGCGTGGTGACGATCGTGCTTTCCTGGAGCATCATCGTCGGAGGGGGGCTGCTCCTGCGTGAGTTCGCGCCCGGCCTTGGGGCCGTCGGTCCGTGGATCGCCTCGGCGAGTTACATCATTCTCTTTGCACTCGCCATGCTGATCCGATTCCTCGGCGGCAAGTGGCGGGGTATGTCGGTGGTTCATTGACCCATGCGATAAAACTAGAAGGCCGCGCCTGGTGGCACGGCCTTCCGGTGTGTGTGCGTGAATATGCAGTCTTGTCGGCCGAGGAATCAGCAGCCGCCGTTTTCCCAGGCGTTGAAGAAGAACTCAACATCGGCGCCATCGATGCCGCCGTCCTGATTGGTGTCACCGCAGCCTGTGCCGCCCTCCCAGTCCGAGAAGAAGGCTTCAACATCAGCGCCGTCGATGCCGCCGTCAAGGTTGTAATCCGCGGGGCAAGGGTCGCAACCACCCCCGCCGGACCCGGTGCCGGCCCAGAAGCCGCCGGTCAGAGTGAAATCCCCACCCGTCATCGGGCCGCCGGCATCGTGCTGGCCGATGGTGCCCGAGAGGGAAAAGTCGCCACCGGTGCTGGTGCCGCCGCCGCCGTCGATCGTGAACCAAGAGATCGAAAAGTCCTGCCCCATGGCTGAGCCGCAGGCGGCGATGGTGAGACCGATGGTGATGGTGCGAAGTGTCATTGGAGTGTCCTCCCGTGGATGGCAGTGCGTTCGTTTAGGATACAGAGTCCTTCCTGTAAATAGAAGCGCGATTTCTACCAAAGTACGTCCATCAATTCGACATTTCCGAATAGTTTTTTTTCAAAACTTCAGGTCATCCATGAAAACCTACAATAATACTAACAAAACTGCGGCGCATTCCGGGTGTGTTATAGAGACACTCTACTTGTCACCTGCATGCCAAACTTGAGATTGATCTATCCAAGTTGCATTCATCGAGACGAGTCTGCGTGACGCGGACAGCATCAGGATTGATGTCAAAGCCGACCGCGCACCGGCCGAGCCGTACCGCCGCGACCAGAGTTGTCCCGCTGCCGCAACAAGGATCGAGAACGGTTCCATCGGGGGGACAGCAAGCCCCGATCAAGAGTTCGAGCAGCGCGAGTGGTTTTTGAGTGGGATAGCCGGTTCGCTCGGCGGCCATGTTATTGAGACTGGGAATGTCGATCACGTCCGTGGCTTTTTTAGTCTGGCCCTTCAGGCGATTGCTGGTAGCGGGAATGCGTGGTGGATCAAAGTAGTACCGGGACGGATCGATGCAGTAGAATAAAATGTCGTCGTGCTTTCGGGCAAAGGCCCGGGGTGATGAGCCGCCGAGTCCGTAACTCCAGATCAGGTGATTGACGAATCGATCCGGTCCGAGGAGATCGTCGAGCAGCAGGCGGACATGATGACTCGTCCGGTAGTCGACGTGCAGAAGAAGACAAGCCGAGGGGCGAAGTGCCGGGAGTGTCGAGTTCAGACGAGCGCGGAGCCACTCAACATACGCCGCCGTGGAAGGCCAGGTATCTTCGTACCCGGCGAACTGTTCTCGACCGAGGATCGCAGCGCCGGGCGGCGATCGTTTTCTGCATCCCGAGTTGAAAGGCGGATCGACATACAGCAGGTCGATGGTGCGAACCTGGAGCCTTTGGGAACCGTCGAGCCAGTCCGATACGGCGACCGATACCGGCCCGCAGCGCGGGACCGGTGCCGCAACGTTCTGGGTGCGGGTGGAGAACTGTTGTGTCTGATCGGCGGCGTTCATTTCTCAGGGGTTGTGTCGCACCTCAGATCGTGAGTTCAGACCACGACAATGCATGTCAGCCCGAGGAGTACAAGCGTGGAGGGGTGCCGCGTGCGATGACGACCTCTCCGACCATCCCTTCCCACCTTCGCAGAAGAGCGCGGCATTCGGGTGTCACGAGATAATCCCTGGTCGGGTCGTCCAGAGAAAAGACCGGCATGTTGATGCCCATGACGCCCTTCTCCAGCACTCCTTCGTCCTGCACCCCCTCTTCTCGAAGAATGAGCACGGGAAGGCCGAGTTGATAAGCCATCGCGGGTTCAATCTGGCAGAAAGGGCTGGTGAGCCAGCGGTCGGCGATCGGAGCCACTTTCCCGATGGCCGCGGCTTCATCGGCGTCTTTTCGGTAGGTCCCCTGGGCGATGTGCAACCTGCGGAACGCGATGGTGATCAGACCGTTCGACTCGAGCAGGAGGCGGCGTATGGCCCGCAGGGGGGCATCCACGTCGTACTCCGTGACGCCCAGGGTCCGTGGTTCCAGACCTCGCTCGCGCAGATATGCTGATATTCGTTCGATGAATCTCGTCTGGCTCTGCCGGTGCGGCTGAGGAAAACTGAGGAAGATCGGGATCGGCATGAAGGAGGATACGGACTCCCCTCACCCTCCGGTGGAGGCGCTCTCACCCGGTCTTCACGGGTGCCCGGCCCACGCTGTAATAGGTGAACCCCAGTTCGCGCATCGTTGACAGGCGGTAGAGGTTCCGTCCATCGAAGATGACCTTGGCCTTCATCAGTGACCCGAGTTTGTTGAAATCCGGGCTTTTGAACTCATCCCAGTCCGTGCAAATGACCAGGGCGTCGGCCCCCTTGACGGCCTCGTACATGTCGCTGGTAATGGTCGCGGCGGGGCCGAGTTCCTGGCGGGCGTTCTCTGCGGCCACGGGGTCGAAGCCGCTGCAGGTGGCCCCGAACCCGGCGGCCTTGCGGATCAGCGTCAACGCGGGGGCCTCGCGGATGTCGTCGGTGCGCGGCTTGAAGGCGATGCCCCAGAAGGCGAGTTTCTTTCCCTGAAGCCCCGCCGGCCCGCCGCCGATCCCGGTCTTGCCGCCGAAGTGGTTGACGATCTTGTCGAAGAAACGGTCGCGCTGCTTCTGGTTGACGGCGTGCACGCTCTTGCTCAGCGTCGCTTCCATGCCGGCCTTGTCGCCCATCATGATGCAGGCGAGCGTGTCCTTGGGGAAGCAACTTCCGCCGTAGCCCAGGCCGGGGTAGAGGAACTGGTTGCCGATGCGTTTGTCGGAGCACATCCCCTCTCGGACTTTCTGGATGTCGGCGCCGTAGGCCTCGCAGAGGTTGGCCATCTCGTTGATGAACGAGATTTTCGTCGCGAGGAAGTTGTTGCTCGCGTACTTGACCATCTCGGCGCTGAGCACGTCCATGATGAAGATCGGGTGCCCGTTGCGGACAAAGGGGTCGTACAACTGGCGGAACATGTCCGCCGTGCGTTCGTCCTCGACGCCAGCGACGACCCGGTCGGGCTTGTTGAAGTCGTTGATGGCGTCGCCTTCTTTCAAAAACTCGGGGTTGTCGGCGACGCTGAATGGGATGTCTCCCACGACCGCCTTGATCCGTTTCTTGACCTCGAAGGTCGTGCCCACCGGCACGGTGCTTTTCACCACGATGACCTTGGGCTTCTGGTTGGGGCCCAGTTCCTTGATGACCTTGCCGATGTCCTCCGCGGCCTGCCAGACGTATTTGAGGTCGCTGTGGCCGCGTTCATCGCTGGGGGTGCCTACGCAGATGAAGATCATCTCGGCGTCCCGGTACGCCGCGTTCTTGTCGAGCGTGTAGGTGAGCCTCCCGGCGGCGTTGTTGCGCTCCATGAGGTCGGTGAGTCCTGGTTCGTAGATGGGGCACTCGCCGCGCTTGAGTTTCTCGATCTTCCGTGGATCGACATCGAGGCAGACGACGTCGTTGCCGGTGTTGGAGAAACAGACCCCCGTCACCAGCCCCACGTACCCCGTGCCAACCATCGTCAATCGCATCGTTATCGCTCCCGGAACAAAGTCACTCTGCCGCGCCGGCCCGGCGCGCCGGGCCACCCCGCCGAAGTTGGGGGGCGAAGTATAAGCGGCGGCGTCGTGGCGTGTCTCTTTTTCGGGTGTTATGAACGATCTCTTCGCGCCGGGCCGCTGGGCTGAGCAAGTTCGCGGTCGAGCATCCCCTGATTGGCTCGGTACGATGAGCGGCACGATCGTTGTCCGAAGGCCGGTGCCCGCGCGTGGTCGCGCCGCCCCCCGGAACGGTCGGGAGAGACATCCATACCCGACATTCACATGACTGACACTCCATCCAGTTCTCCGACCGAGCACCCTCACCGTTATACCGCCGCGCTCGCCGGTCTGATTGAGCGGGAGTGGCAGGAACGGTGGGAGACCTTCGGCACGTTCCGCGTGCCCAACCCCGGCGAGCAGGGCTTCGATGGGACGCGCCCCAAGAAGTACATCCTGGACATGTTTCCCTACCCCAGCGGCGTTGGGCTGCACGTGGGGCACCCGCTGGGGTACATCGCCACCGACATCTGCGCCCGCTACCTCAGGATGACCGGGCACAACGTGCTGCACGCGATGGGGTTCGACGCCTTTGGCCTGCCCGCGGAGCAGTACGCGGTGCAGACCAACCAGCATCCCCGCACCACAACGTACAACAACATCGCGACGATGAAGTCGCAGTTGAGACGGTTGGGTCTCGGGCACGATCCCAGGCGCGGCGTGGCGACGACCGATCCCGCGTTCTACAAGTGGACGCAGTGGATTTTCCTCCAGATCTACAACAGTTGGTACGATGCAAGCGTCGGGAAGGCCCGGCCGATCTCCGAGCTGCGTGCCGCGCTCCAGACAGGGTCCATCGGAACGCGCTCGGGCCGGGCCTGGGACGAGTTGACCGATGCGGAACGGAGGGAGGAGGTCGATTCCCGCCGGCTCGCGTACCTCGCCGAAGTGCCGGTCAACTGGTGCCCCATGCTGGGTACGGTGCTGGCGAACGAGGAAGTGACGGCGGAAGGTCGCAGCGAACGCGGCAACTTCCCGGTGTACAAACGGCCGCTGAAGCAATGGATGATGCGGATCACCGCGTACTCGGATCGGCTGGCCGCGGACCTTTCGACGCTCGACTGGCCCGAGCCCATCAAGCTCCTTCAGCGCAACTGGATCGGGCGCAGCGAGGGCGCCGATGTCGAGTTTTCAGTACACCCCCCCCCGGGTACCCGGTCGGGGGCGCTGACCATCACGGTCTTCACCACCCGGCCCGATACGTTGTTCGGCGCGACGTACATGGTGCTCAGCCCTGAACACCCGCTGGTGGATTCGCTCATCGGATCAGAGCCTCCGGCGGGATTCAGGGCCGGTGTCTTTCCGGGTTATCAGGATCGAATGACTCCCGCCGAAGCCGTGGCAACGTATCGAGCCTACGCGAAGAGCCGCACCGACGATCAGCGCCGCGAAGCGAAAGACAAAACGGGCTGCTTTACAGGGTCGTACGCGGTCAACCCCGTCAACGGTCATCGCATCCCCGTCTTCATCGCCGATTACGTGCTGATGGGGTACGGCACGGGCGCGATCATGGCGGTCCCGGGTCATGACGATCGGGATCACGAGTTCGCCGCCGCCTTTGATCTCCCCGTCGAGAAGGTTGTCCAACCGAGCGGCGGCGAGGCTCCTGATGGGTGCTTCGCGGAGGAGGGCATCGCGTGCAACTCTCCGCCGGTCGGAGAATCTCCGTACACGATCAACGGGCTGGCGACGCCCGAGGCCAAGCGGCACATCATCGCGGCCTTGGAGTCAGCGGGTGCGGGCAGAGCACGCACCACGTACAAACTCCGCGATTGGCTCTTCTCCCGTCAACGGTATTGGGGGGAGCCGTTCCCGATCGTCTTTGACGAGGCTGGAGTGGCCCACGATCTCCCCGAGTCGATGCTCCCGGTGTTGCTCCCGGAACTCAAGGATTTCCGTCCGGAAAGCAGCGAGGACCCCGCCGCGCCAGTGCGCACGCCCCTGGCCCGGGCCTCCGACTGGGTGAACATCGAACTCGACCTCGGCGACGGGCCTCGACGCTTCACTCGAGAGACCAACACCATGCCCAACTGGGCGGGGAGTTGCTGGTATTACCTGCGCTACCTCGACCCCGAGAACGACAGTGCGCTGTGCGGTACCGATGCGGAGCGGTATTGGATGGCCGGGCGGGCTCCGGGTGCGACCACGGGCGACGGCCGCGGCGTGGACCTCTACGTGGGCGGTGTCGAGCACGCGGTCTTGCACCTGCTCTACGCACGCTTCTGGCACAAAGTCCTGTACGACCTGGGGCACGTCTCGACGATCGAGCCGTTCCAGCGTTTGTTCAACCAGGGGTACATCCAGGGGTACGCCTTCACCGATGCGCGTGGGGCGTACGTCGAAGCATCTGAAGTGCTGCTGCCCGACGGCACGAGGGCTGTGGAGAATCAGGATCACCCCGGCCCGTATTCATACAACGGGCGGCCGGTCACCCGTGAATACGGCAAGATGGGCAAGAGTCTCAAGAACGCGGTTTCACCCGATGAGATCGCGTCGTCTTACGGGTGCGACACACTCCGGCTGTACGAGATGTCGATGGGCCCGCTGGAAGCGAGCAAACCCTGGAACACGCGGGACATCACTGGGTCGTTCAGATTCCTGCAACGTGTATGGCGGAATCTGATCGATGAGCAGACGGGCGCATCGCGCGTGTCGGATATCGCGTCGTCGCGCGAGACGAGCCGCGTCCTGCACAAAACAATTCTGGGCGTGCGGCGCGACATGGAGTCGCTCGGCTACAACACGGTCGTCAGCAAACTCATCGAGTTCAACAACCACCTGGGATCACTCCCCTCGGTGCCCCTTGAGGCCGCTCGCGCGCTGATCCTGATGCTCGCACCCCTCGCGCCGCACATCAGTGAAGAACTCTTCCGGAGGGTCATCGGCGGTTCGTCATCGTCTCTCGCATTCGAGCCGTACCCGATCGGTGATCCGGCCCTCGCAGCGGATGATGAGATTGAAATCCCGGTCTCCATCGCGGGTCGCCCGAAGCACAGAATCCGCGTGTCCCCGGGTCTGGATGCGGCCGCACTGGAGGCCGCGGCGATGGCCGACCCGAAGGTGAGGGAGTTGATCGAAGGAAAGACACTGAAAAAGGTGATCGTCGTTCCCGGCAAAATGGTGAACCTGGTGCTGGCCTGATCGCTGAAAGAACAACGGCCCGGGCGACGTCGCCCGGGCCGTGTGATTGAGCCAAGTCTCTGGCGGTGCCATCCGCCCGAACGGAGAATCAACGTCGGCGACGCGCCGCGGCCAGCCCGGCCAACCCGAGGAGGCCCAGCGCGCCGGGGGCGGGGATGGGTGTCACTTCGATGCCGCGGAAGATGGTGCCCGCGGGGCCGGTGGCGATCTGTGTGAATGAGGAGCCCGCTCCGATGTCCGTCAGGCAGACGATGGCGGTGATGTCGGGTCCACCGGCGGGGTTGGAGTACGATGTGGTGGCATAGACAACCGTCTGGCCGAGTGCATCGGTCATCGAGGTGAGTTGCCGGAGGCGTGCGCTGGCGGGCAGACCCGCCGTGAAGGTATCGGTTCGGTTCCAGTTCGAGCCGTCGAAGATGAATTTCTGGAGGCCGCCGACGCCGGCGACCGCGGAATCATCGGCGACATACAGCGTGTTGCCGCTGAGGACGAAGTCGTAGGGTGATTGCCCGGTGATCCCGCCGGTGCCGGGAAGGATGGAGTTGGAGGCGCCCGCCGCTGTGGGCAGGCCGGTGTCGATCGTGAAGACGCCGGTACGGCCCGAAGCCTGAGCGGCGGAGACGTACAACTGACCGCCGAAGATGTTGACGCAGCGAGAGTTCGTGATGGGGGTCAGGCCGCCGGGGTTGTTGACGGTGTTGATCTGTGTGGTGGAAGCGCCTTGGTACGTCGTGTAGCGGATGCCTCCGTTCGCTCCGGTGAGCCAGAACTGGCTGCCGTCAACAGAGGCCGCGCCGCGCACGTTATTCGCGCTGAAGGCATCGGAGATCGCGGTGCTGGTGTCGGAAACGCCGGTGACCGACACTCGAGCTACGACACGGTTGACCGTTGCGCTGGTCGTGTTGACGACGTTGGCCGTGCCGACATCGGCGTCGTAGCCGGCGAGGATCAGGAAGTTGCCGTCGGCGGATCGGGTCAGTTCGCCTTCGGAGTTCGCGGTGCCGCTCATCGTCAGCCGGCGGTCGAGACCGCTGACCGAGGTAGGCATCGCGATGGACTGGACGAAGACGCCCGCGGTGGTGTACTCATCGAGGAACACGGCCTGCGCTGCGTTGCTGAGCGTGTTACCCGTGCCCAGACGCACGACGACAAGGTTGCCCTGGCCGAAGTTCGCGCCAAGGGCCGAAACCGCCACGCCCGCCACCGCCGCCAGAATCACACACTTCTTCATCGAATCTCTCCTTCGTTGGTAGACGAATCACGCCCCGCGCGGAACCCCTGTTCCCGATCACGGGTCCACTCAAGTTCACTCGCGGTATCGAAGGACGACGTGTCCCTCTCTCAGTGTGCGACCGGTAGGCCGCACGGCTCCTTGAGCATATTCTAACGAGCACGGGCGGAGGAACAAGACGAAAGCAACAACTTCCGGCGAGAAGTTCCGAGTACCAGAAGTTTCCCGGACCAAGCAGTGCATGAATTCACCAAGACGCCGTAGTTATGATCGGTACGTGGTAGGGGTATGTCTGCCTCGTGGGTGTGAACTGATCGATCGAACCCGGGCAGTTCTGTGAAAGAAACTCAATTTTCAGATCGTGCGTTGAGCATCACGGCCAAGACCGTGGTTGTCAAACTGGGCAGCGCACTTCTCGCGCCGGGCGGCAGACTCTCTGAATCTGCGTTGAACCAACTCGCGTGTGATGTCGCGGCGATGGCGCTGCGCGGTCGTCGTTTCGTGATCGTTTCGTCCGGCGCCATCGCCAGCGGGTTTCGTGCGTTAGGGTTGGCCGCGATGCCCAGTACCATCGTGCAGAAGCAGGCCGCTGCGGCAGTGGGGCAGCAGCGACTCATGGCGGTGTGGTCGGCGGCTTTTGCGGCTCACGGCTTGACGGTGGCGCAGATTCTCTTGACCGCGGAAGATCTGGACGCTCGGGATCGAATGGTGAACGCGCGTCGCACATTCGGCGAGTTGCTGGCACGTGGGATTGTGCCCATCGTGAATGAAAACGATACGGTGAGTTACGCCGAGATCAAACTCGGAGACAACGATCGACTCTCGGCGCTTGTGGCTGGCCTGATCCAGGCCGACCTGCTGCTGATCCTGAGCGGTGTCGAAGGTTTGCACGCGGGCGGCCCACGGGGGCCGGTGCTCCCTCGCGTCGGCTCCATTTCAGAGGCCCGAACGCACATCGCCCCGGAGAAGAGCGCGGTGGGAACGGGCGGAATGGAAACGAAAATCGCCGCGGCGGAGATTGCGGGCCGCGCGGGCATCCCCATGGTGATCGCGGGCGGTCGGGTTGATCGGGTCATCTCGCGTGTACTCTCGGGCGAGGAAGTGGGTACGTGGTTTCCACCTCTTGGCGTGAGGCAATCGGCGAGAAAGCGCTGGCTCGGAATGGCCGCGCGTCCACGGGGAACAATCCTGGTTGATGAAGGAGCCGAGAAGGCGGTGGCGAATCGAGGGGCAAGCATTCTTCCGGGGGGCATCACGGACGTGCGGGGCGAGTTCGCCGGGAGCAGCACCGTGGATATTGCCACTGAATCGGGAGGGGTATTTGCCCGCGGGATCACGGCCTATTCCTCGACCGAAGTGCGGCGGATCATGGGCCGACCATCCGCAAATATCGCCCTCGTGCTCGGGTTCAGCCACAGCGAAGAGGTCATCCATCGCAACGACCTGGTCGTCATTCGTGCACGTGCCGAGAAGTCTGGAGAGCCGGCATGAACCTGGAGGGCACCGGGGGTGTGGCGGACATTGAACACGCGGCGCGCAGTGCGCGAGAAGCATCCCGTGTCATTGCCGGGTTTGAAACCAAACTGAAGAATCGGGTGCTCGTGGAGATCGCGTCGCTGATCGCCGCGCGAGAGGCCGAGGTGCTCGCTGCCAACGCAGAGGACATGAGCGCCGCTCGGGCCGCGGGGTTGCCGAGCGCCAAACTGCGCCGGCTGGAACTGAGCCCGGCTGCGCTCACGCAGGTGCGGGCGGGACTGGAGCAGGTCGCCGCGCTCCCGGATCCGGTCGGCATGATAGTGCGCGATGACGTGATGCCGAGTGGTTTGCGTGTTCGTCAGGAGCGCACCCCGTTGGGTGTGATCCTCATGATCTTCGAGGCCCGCCCGGCGGTGACGATCGATGCCTTCGCACTCTGTTTCAAGAGCGGCAACGCGTGCATCCTGAAAGGCGGAAGAGAGGCGGCGAGGGCCGCGCGGGTCTTCGCGGACATCGCCCGCGAAGCGTTGGAGATTCACGGATGTCCGGGGAACTCCGTCACGGTCCTGCCTGAACTGTCACGCGATGATCTCCGTCACCTTCTGACTCTGGACCGTTGGATCGACTTGTGCATCCCGCGGGGCGGCACCGAACTGATCCGCTTCGTCCGCGAGCACAGCACCATCCCCACCGTGCAGCATTATCGGGGCGTTTGCCACGTTTATGTTGACGAGTCGGCGGACTTGGAGGAAGCCGAACGCATCTGTGTCACGGCAAAGACCAGCGCGCCCGCGGCCTGCAACGCGGTCGAGTGCATCCTTGTTCACCGAGCCGAAGCACCGCGTTTCGTGGCTCGACTGGTCGCTGCATACGCGGGCGCCGGAGTGGAGGTTCGAGCGGATCAGGGCGCGAGAGTGTTTGCGCCGACGGCGAAGGAGGCGGACACCACCGACTGGGGCAGTGAGTTCCTTGATCTGGTGGTTGCCCTGCGTCTAGTGGACGGGATGGATGAGGCGATCGCTCACATCGCCCATTACGGGAGCGACCACACCGAGGCCATCCTGACACGCTCGGAAGAGCGTGCGTCCCGGTTTGTCCGCGAGGTCCGGAGTTCATGTGTCCTGGTCAACGCGAGCACCCGGTTCAACGACGGGTTCCACCTGGGGCTGGGTGCCGAGATCGGCATCAGCACCAGCCGTGTCCACGCGTACGGCCCGATGGGATTGGAAGAACTGACTACAAAGAGGTTTATCGTGGAAGGGTCGGGGCAGACGAGGTGATTTTGTTCGGGGGGGGCTTGCCCGATCGATCCGACCGCCCGAGGATCAACATGGTTCTGAACGGGTCCGGTCGGATGGACCGCCACGATTTGTACATCATCATGGCCCGCTGGAGCGCGAACGATCCACGGGAACATGTGGACTGCTTTGGAACCGACAATCAGAACGATCTCGCGGTCTGGATGGCTGTACTCCAAGTTGCAGGCGGGCCGCGCAGCGATCCTCCCCGCCCCGTCTGATCGTTCGGCTCGGGGAGTTGAAATCGAAGGAGAAACCTGCAAAGTCGTGCTCCGAGTGCGCATGTTTGATTGGCAACCGGCCGAGATCCCCCGCACGTTCCGTTACGCCGTGGTGTGCGGTGCCATTGCATGTGAATCACACACCGCTGCACGGCGCGATCAGCAGAAGGGTTTTTCATCCCGATCTGTGCGCCGTTCCAAAGAATCGATTGGCTTGCTGTACAATCCCGGGGAGAGTCCCTGTCGCTCGTCTCCTGTTCGGTCTAGCATTGAATACTGAAGCCACTCCCGCTGTGGCGAGGATTCCACTACACTGGTCGGCATTCGATGAAACTGCCCGCGGACAAAGTGAACCAACTGAGAACCTTCTACGAGGGGCGGGAAGTGTGTGTCACCGGCGGGGCCGGCTTCATCGGCGGTCACCTGTGCGATGCGCTGATCTCGCTGGGCGCTGAGGTTCGTGTCATCGATGATCTCTCGAACTCGGGCACGGAGTATCTCTCCGGGCTGATCGAACTCGATCCGGATCGGCTGCGCTTTGTGCACGGCTCGATCCTCGATGATGATGCGCTGTCCGATGCGATGAGGGGGGCGCGTACGGTCTTTCATCTCGCGGCGATCGGGTCCGTGCCGCGAAGCCTGGAGGACCCGCAGCGGACCTGGTCGGTCAACACGACCGGAACGCTCCGAGTTCTCGAGGCCGCCCGCGGCTTTGGGAAGGGCATGCAGAAACGGTCCTCGCAGGTGGAGCGTGTGATCGCCGCGTCGAGTTCGTCCGTGTACGGGAACCAGCCAGAACTCCCGAAGTCCGAGACACAGCCTCCGCGACCGCTTTCTCCTTATGCCGCGAGCAAACTGGCGGGCGAACACCTGATCAGCGTGTACGCGTCGTGCTACGGGCTGTCGGCGGCATCCCTGCGTTTTTTCAACATCTTCGGACCGCGTCAGAGCGCCGAGTCCGCTTACGCCGCGGTGATTCCCTCGTTCACCAAGCGACTGATGGAGGGCGAGCGTCCGGTGATTTACGGCGACGGCGAGCAGAGCCGGGATTTCACGTTCGTCGGGAACGCCGTGTTGGCGGCGTTGCTGGCCGGCGCGACCCCGACAAAGCTCACCGGGCAATCCATGAACATCGGAGCGGGAAGCCGGATCACCATATCTCAGCTCGCAGCGCTCATCGCCGACATGTGCGGCGCCGGTCAGCTGCAACCCAGGTTCGAGCCGGCGCGCACCGGCGACGTCAAGCACTCCGTCGCGGACATCGGCCTGGCCAGACAACTGATCGGGTACGAGCCGGTCACGACACTGGAGAACGGCCTGACCGAGACGGTCGAATGGAGCAGGCGAACCATGGCGGGACGATGAAAATCCGTCGGATCGCGCGTGATCACTCCGGGGGCCCGGCCCGGCCAGGAAGACTGCTTCTTTGAACTGACTACTTCGGATCGTTGGCGGGAGGCCGCGGAGCATCCGGGCGCGAACCATCGCCGCCCGGACGACCGCCCATGCCGCGACCGCCGCCGAGGGTGGCCTGGAACTTGGCCATCTGATCTTCGGAAAGGATGTCCTTCATGGTGTCGGTCAGTGTCTTTCGGGCTTCCTGGGTCGCGGTGCGAAGCGCCTCGCGATCGCCTCCGGCTCTGGCCTTGTCAACAGCCACGATATAGGTCTGAACAGCGCTCTGGGCATCCTTCATCTTGGCGGCATCAAGCCCGAAACCGGCGAGTGCATCGGTCATCGTGTCCCACTGTCTGTTGAATGAGCCCAGCGGCGAGATGGCCTTCTGGACCTGATCGGCGGAGAGTTTGGAGGAGAGAGATTTTTCGAGTTTCTCTCGCTCGCTCTTCATCAGTTCTTCGGTCTTCTGCTGAATTTCGGCGAACGCACCTTGAGCCCCCTCATCGCGAGCCTTGTCCATCAGTTCCTTGCGCATCTTGTCAGAGGCTTCGGTATGCGATGTGCGAGCGGCCAGGTATGCTTCGATGGTGGCCTTGGTTTGCTCAGCGTCGAAGCCCAGGGAGGAGGCGACACTCCTGGCCTGAAGTTCCCACGCGGCTCTGCTCTTTTCAGGCGTCAGCGGCTGAGCCATTCCCTGGCGCCCGCCTTCGCGTGGACGGGGCGGCGGGGAATCCTGAGCCGTCGCGGTCAGGGTGATGGTGGAGAGGCACAGGCAGGAAGCAAGAAGAAGCAGAGTTTTCATATCATGTTTTCCAGGGACGACCGCTGAGGCAAGCACAACGTTCAGGCATGCGAGAGATTGCATCGGCAGAGATCGCCCCGACATCAACAGTCCGGCTCGGGCTTGTATGCGCTCCTCGGAGGATTGTTTCAGCCCGCGCGTCAGGCGGTACCGGCTGGAGCGGTCGCGGCGGAGGCGGTCGGGGTGAACGTGCCGGGCTTGAGTTGAGCGATCGGCACCCACTTCGAGCGCCACATACGGCTTTTGGTCTTACGGCGCTTGGTAAACCAGCGGACCTTCTTGTATTTCATGCCGGATGCGTCGATCTTGAACTGAGCCATAAGGGTCCTTTTGAGTGTGATCGAGTTTGAAAAAAGGCCGCGGGCCATTCGCCCGCGGCCGTGTGCGTTACTTGGGGTTGGCGGCCTTCTCGGCGGCCTCTTTCTCGGTCCGCTCTTTCATTTTGCGGGCGATTTCCTCTTCCATCTTCTTGCGGACTTCCGGGGGAGGGCCGTCTACGGGCCTTACTTCCGCACCCTTGCTTTCGATCTCCGGCTGCTGGGCGGGCGGTGGGGCGGACTCGATTTTCAGCACATCGATGTCGAATATAAGTGTGGCGTTGGACGGAATCTTCGGGCGACGACCCGCGGCCCCATAGCCCAGAGGACCGGGGATGACCAGGCGGCGCTTCATTCCGGGCTGAATCTGCTCCATCGCCGTGTTCCAGCCCGCGATGAGTGGCGTGCCGAATGCGTACGTGAATGGTGCGTTCCGCTCATAGGAGGAATCGAAAACTTCTCCGTTGGTCAGGTAGCCGACGTAGTTGAGTGAAACGATGTCGCCCTGTTTGGCCGGCTCGCCGGAGAGGGCGGCGGGGTAGTCGATGACAAGCAGGCCGGTCTCTGGCCATTTCTTGGTCGTGACTCCCGTGTCGAAACGAGTAAACGTGTACTTCTCACCAGCGGCAGGCCCCCAGACCTGTTGCCCGGAGGCGTTCAGGCCGCGGTCGGCGGTTTGGATCGTCGCGCCGTCGAAGGCAATCTCACTGGTCATATGCGTCGCGCCGCCCATGATGGTGGGGACGGGAACCGGCGTCTGACCGGCCCATGACGCACCGGAGCCTTTCAGGCTCATTTCGGCGGTGGCGACGACATCATCGGCGGTGTAGAGCGGGAAGGATTCGGGCGCGGCCCACAGTCCGTTGATGCAGGCCATTTCGGCTCGGGGCCGACGGAACTCGAGCGACTGCAACTTGACGCCGTCCCCGGACTTGACGAACCGCCAGAATGCGGTGCGGTACGGGCGGTTAAGACCATCGGCCCGCGCGGACTCGACGTAGAGCACATCGGTGAGACCGGTGATGCCGACGGGGGCGATGCTGATGACAACATCGGTTGTCGTGCCATCGGGAAGGCTCGCCGTGGCTTTCCACGAACCGATAAGGCTCTTGGCGGCGTTCTCGAACTCCGGCATTGACCAGACGGGAAGATTGGGTGCCGGTGTGGCCGGGGAGGCGGCCGCAGTCGCTTGTGCCGGCTTCTCGTCCTGCGCGAGTGAATGGGCGCACAGAGACGCTAGGGCGAGGGCTGCGGCGGAAAAAGTGACGATGCGGTTTGTGGTCTTCATGGCAATCATGTTCGTGTAGACTTCCGGGAATTACGCTTCGCGATATCAGGCGAGTTCGGGAAAAAGTTTCGCAACTGTCGAAACGAGGTCTTTGACGTGTGAGACCGACTCGTCCATGAGTTTTTGTTCGTCCGGGGTCATCTTGAAGGTCACGATTCGCTCGACGCCCCCCGCCCCGAGCAACGCGGGCACACCGACGAAGTAGCCCTTGCCCTTCTGCGGCGATACGCCGAACTCGGATTCACAGTACACGGCGGACGGGATGATCCGCTTCTTGTCCTTGACAATCGCCTCGACCATCTGGATCGTGCCGGAGGCCGGGGCGTAGTAGGCGCTGGTGCCCATGAGTTTGACGATCTCTCCACCCCCGACCTTGGCGCGATCAACGCAGGCCTTGACCTTCTCCTCCGAGAGAAGGTCGAGAATGGGGATGCCGCTCACGCTCGTGAGGCGGGGCAGGGGAACCATGTCGTCGCCGTGGCCGCCGAGCAGAAGCGCCGAGATGTCTTCGACGCTGCACTTGAGTTCCATCGCGAGGAACTCCTTGTAACGGGCGACATCGAGTGCCCCGGCCTGTCCCATGACGCGGTTGGTGGGGAAGCCGGTGACCTTCCACGCGGTGTAGACCATCGCGTCGAGAGGGTTGCTGACCACGATGACGATGGACTCGGGGGCGTATTCGCGGACTTTCTCGCTGACGTCCTTGACGATCTTCACGTTCACCTGGATCAGATCATCCCGGCTCATTCCCGGCTTGCGAGGCATACCCGCCGTGATCACGACCACATCGGAGTGCGCGATGTCCTTGTAATCACTGGTGCCGATGATGTTGGCGTCGAACCCCTCGATGGGGGCGCAGCAGGCCAGGTCGAGCGCCTTGCCCTTGGCGAAGTCGGCACGCTCCGGGATTTCGAGGAGCACGATGTCGCCGAGTTCCTTCGCGGCGGCCCAATGTGCGCAGGTCGCGCCGACGTTGCCGGCGCCGATGATGCTGATCTTTGCCCGACGGGTGGCCATGTGTGAATGCCCTTGAGGTGGTGCTTGAAATAGTGGGGACAATGATAGGTGGCCCGGTATAGAGAAATCCTGCTTGGCCCTAAGAACGGTCGGGTCCTGCAGGCTCGGACGCGGCGCGTTCGGGCACTGGGAGCGGAAGGGTGTCGTTGCAGAGGCGGATGGTGGCTGGCCGGGGATTGCGCCAACGATCACGCCTCACGGGAACCCGATCCGTGCTCTGTACAAGTTCGGTACCGAAGGTGTGCCGAACGGCGAGAGAGGGCGCGACGGCGAGCGTCCGCTCATGCCGCGTCACGCGGCAGAGCGACAATCCGCAGCGCCTTATTACCGCGGTGCTGACCGAGTTGGGCGGCGAACTTCCGCTCCCCCTCGACGCAGACCACGATGGGCCTGGCGGCGGGGGTTTCGGTGACAACCAGATCGCCGACGGCCAGGTGGAGCAGATCGCGGAGTGTGATCGTGGTCTCGGCGAGGATGCCGGTCACCTCGAGGGGAGCGCGAGACAGATTGCGCGTCAACTGCGTCTGGGTTTCCTTGCTCTTCTGATTTTTCTGACTGGCGAACCAGCTCTGGCTGCTGAGTTTTTCCATCACCGGCTCGATGACGTTGTACGGGATGCACAAGTTCATGGTTCCAGCGCGGTTCGACATCTTCAGTTCGAACGCGATGACGACGACGACCTCGTTGGGCGGCACGATCTGCACCAGTTGCGGGTTGCTCTCCGTCGCGGTGACCTTGAACTCCAGCCCCCGGATGTTGGCCCAGGCCTCCGACAGAGCCGACAGGCCGCGGCGCGTGACATTCCCGATCAGGCGGTTCTCGATGAGGGTGAGCGGCCGCTGAGGTATGAAGAGGTCCTGGCTGTTGCCTCCGAGGAGCCGGTCGATGATCGGGTAGATGATGAGCGGGCTGATCTCGAGGCACATCTGTCCTTCGAGGCCGTCGGCTGTGACAAGATTGAAAGAGGTTGGGTTCGGCAGGCCCGAGGTGAACTCGGAGTACGTCATCTGTTCGCACGCGGCGACCTTGACCTCGACGATGGTGCGAAGAAACCCCGAGAGGGCCGCCCCGAAGTTGCGGGCGAAGGACTCGTGCAGGGTCTGGAGCGCGCGCATCTGGTCCTTGCTGACGCGCTCGGGTCGCTTGAAGTCGTACGCCTTGATCTCGACATCGCCCCCGTCCGAGGCGTCGCGCGCGAAGACCAGCGCTCCGGCCGGCTCCTGCCGAACTTCGCCGGTTTCCACGGCCTTGAGCAGCGCATCGATCGAACTCTGGTCCAGAACGTCGGCCATCGGGTGGTTCGAGTATCGGCGGCCGCCGCAAAGGTGCATGACTCTGCGCCTTCGCGCAGGTTGCACGGGGGCCGGATTCCCCGCAACCGGTGAACTCAGTGCATGAGCGCCCGGGCCCCTTTCACCACTCGGTCCCATTGAAAAGCCGGGCCGGGGTCCACCTTGTTCGCCTGAATGTGGTAATGGCCGAGAAGCCCCGTGTACGAAGCCAGCGTGGCATCATCGAGTTTTTGCACGACGAGTCGGCCCTGGGCATCGCGCGGGTACTCGCAGCGGATGCTGGGGAGAGCGGTGCAAAGGGCCGCGGTGAGCCGCATCAGTGAGTCATATTGCTGGGGCGTCAGGTCGTACATCCGCTGGGTCGTCCCCTGAATTTCGGCGCGGATGAGTTGCGGACGGATGGGTCTTCCAACGAAGCCCTGAGTGCGAACTCCTCCGTCGCCGAACGCGCTGGGGATGGTGATGCGCATCGCCTCGCCGGCGTCATTGATCTCGTACCACTGGGCGAACGGATCCTTCTCGCCGTCGGCATAGGAGCCGATGTTGGCGATCTCGATGCCCACCGATCGGTGATTCGAGGTGGTGGCGTGCCAGGCGCGCTCCTTCACGTCGAGGGTCTGATAGATGGTGCCGTCGATGTCGAGCATGAAGTGGACGGACAGACCCCTCAGATCGTGCAGAACCCGGAAGCACTGACGGCTGGTGCCGCAGGCGTCGTAGTGGATCACAAACTGATCGACGACGCGACGGAGTGTCGGCAGGTCCCATCCTCCACCCCGCACGCGTTCCAGTTCATCGGGTGACAGCAGGGCCGAGCGGGCGTCGTAACGGTTGGGTGAGGAAGGGCCTTTACCGCCCTCGGTGGTGGCCGCCCAAGACGCCTTGTCGAGCGGCACGAAACGGCGCTCGACGCGATAGGCGTCGTACCCGCCGGGATCGGTCCACAGGACAACCGGAGCGCCGGTGTGAAAGTGCTTGCCCGCGATCACAATCTCGTCGCCGCGGCGCTGCGCGGCGGGAGAGCCCGGACGAACCGCGCACCCGGCGATGGCCGAAGCGATCGACAGAATGGCCAGCCGTCGCGAGATGGCCCCCGCAACGGCCGGCGGGGAAGTTTCCACGCGCGGTGAGGCAACAGACGATACTGGGTCGGAGCGACGCACCGATGAGCAACGAACAACGGACAACGCGGTGGTGGGGTGGGGCACGATGGTGAGTGTACCCGCGGTGCCGCGTCTGCTGGCCGGAGACTGGGCGGTGCTCGGGGGTTATTTCGCGCTCCTTATCGCCAGCGGCCTGTGGTTCTCACGCAAGAGGGCGAAAAACACCAACGACTATTTTCTCGCGGCCCGCTCGATGCCGGTGTGGGCGGTCGCCATCTCGGTGCTCGCCACGGCACAGTCCGCCGCGACCTTTGTCGGAGCGCCGCAGGCTTCGTACGCGGGCGACCTCACCTACCTCTCCACGAACATCGGCGGCATCATCGCCGCGGTGCTGCTGGCTGTCTATTTCATCCCCGCCTATTACAGATTGGGCGTAGCGACACCTTACGGACTGCTCGAAACACGCTTCGGCCCGGGGGCAAGGCTGGGGGCTTCGTGGGCGTATCTGGTGGGGCGGGTCTTCGCGAGCGGCGCGCGGGTGTTCGTCGGTGCCTTGCCCGGGAGTTTGCTGATCTTCGGGGATATTTCGCCGCTGCACCTGATTGTCACCATCTCCGGGTTCATCATCTTCGGCGTGCTGTATACGTACGTGGGGGGCGTTGGGAGCGCGATCTGGACCGATGTCCTGCAGGTGGGGGTGTATCTCGGGGCCGCGCTGGTGGCCATCGTGGTGCTCTGGTCGCGCATCGGTCTGGGGCCGGGCGAACTCATGACGGCCCTGGCGCACCCGCCCGATGGCGCTGCATCGAAACTCACCGTCGTGCGGGCCGGGCTTGATCCGTCACTCCCGTTGTGGGGGTTCAAACCAGAACAGCCCTTTACGCTCTTGACGGTGACGACCGGCTTCGTCCTCCTAACGCTCGCGTCTCACGGCATGGATCAGGATCTCGTGCAGCGCATGCTCACCTGCCGGGATGCGAAGAAAGGGGCGTGGTCCGTCATCAGCGGCGTGCTGGTTGGTATCCCCGCGGTCTGTGTCTTTCTGTTTCTGGGGCTGTTGCTCTATGTGTTCTATAAACGGCCTGACGTGATGGGTGTCGCGTCACCCGGCTACGCGCCCTCGAGCGATTCGGCCTTCCAGACCTTCGCTGTGCGAGAGATGGCCGGGGGCATGGCGGGGCTGTTTCTGGCGGGGTTGTTCGCCGCGGGGCCGGCCGGGATCAACTCGGGGCTGAACTCCATGGCCAGCACATTCGTCAACGATATCTATCGTCGGCGCGTACCGCACCGCGAGGATTCTCACTACCTTCGCATCGGCAGGCTGGCGGTCGCCGGCTCCGGCGTGGCGCTGGGGGTGTTCGCCTGTCTGTGCATCTTCTTCTACGACCCGGCCAAGTCCACGCTGCTCGACTTCGTGCTCGGGGTCATGAGTTTCGCGTACGCGGGGTTGCTGGCGATGTTCCTGACGGCACTCTTTACACGTCGAGGGAACAGCGCTTCGGCGGTGGCGGCCCTTTTCGCGGGTTTCATGACGGTGATGGTCTTTCAGGTTCCTGTGTGGGAATGGTGGACGGTGCAGAACGCCTGGACCAAGGCAAACCTCGGCCCCGTGCGGCTGGCGTTCCCGTGGCAACTGGTGATCGGTACGGGCGTGGCGATGGCGGTCTGCCTGTGCGGGACGCGACGGACTAAAGCGTGACGGGAAGCCGGCGCGTTCGGGAGTAGGGGATCACCCCGATGCGGCACAGTCCCCGATAGTCTTCGATCGTCATTCCCCAGCGGACATGGTCACGCCAGCGTCCGTTGATGCGGAGGTAACGGCGAGCCAGCCCTTCTTTCCGGAATCCGAGGCGGGCCACCAGCGCGGTCGAGGCGCGGTTCGAAGGCATGATGTTGGCTTCCACGCGGTGCAGCCCGAGAGTGCAGAAACAAGTGTGAAGCGTGAGCGCCAGGGCGTCGGTCATGTAACCTTGTCGGGAATACTCAAGTCCGATCCAGTAGCCGATGGTGCAACTCTGAAACGCACCGCGAACAATGTTGCTGATGCCGACGGCACCCATGACCGCATCGTCCTCACTGCGGCGGACAAGCAGCCGAAGGCTTGATTCCAGGCGCGATGTGGCCAAAGCCCTGTCGAACGCCGCGGCGGCGTAGTTCCACCCCCGGCGTGTGCCCGGCGGTGTGGAGTCCCAGGGTTCGAGGAACGCTCGCGAGCGACGGCGGAGAGCGATGTACTCCGCCCGGTCGGCTTCAACGGGAAGACGGAGCGCCACGCGGGGTCGCTCGATGGTCCTTCGCTTGGGTCGGCTTGAGCGGCGGTTTACTCCCACTCGATCGTCGCCGGCGGTTTGCTGCTGATGTCGTACACGACGCGGTTGACGCCGCGGACTTCGTTGATGATGCGGGTGCTGACTCGAGCGAGCAGGTCGTGCGGCAAACGGCACCAATCGGCGCTCATGAAATCCTGTGTCTCGACCGCCCGCACCGCCACGCACGAGTCGTAGGTCCGCCCGTCGCCCATGACTCCGACGCTCTGCACCGGCAGCAGAACCGCGAAGACCTGGCTGGTGGAGCGGTACAGGTTCGCGGCCACGATCTCTTCGAGCAGAATTTCATCACACTCGCGAAGCAGATCGAGTTTGGGTTTGGTCACTTCGCCGAGGACCCGCACCGCCAGGCCCGGCCCGGGGAAGGGGTGTCGCCAGACGATCTGCTCGGGCAGGCCGAGGACCTCGCCGAGTTTGCGGGCCTCGTCCTTGAAGAGTTCACGCAGCGGCTCGACGAGTTGAAAGCCCAGTTTCTCCGGAAGACCGCCGACATTGTGGTGAAGTTTGATGCCCGCGGCGGTCCCCGCGTGCCCGTGGCCGGACTCGATGACATCGGGGTAGAGCGTTCCCTGCGCGAGGAACGCGGCACCGCGAATCTCCTTCGCGGCCTCCTTGAAGACCTCGATGAACCGGTGGCCGATGCGCCGGCGCTTCTCCTGAGGGTCGGTGATGCCGGCAAGGTCGGCGAGGAACTCGCGCTCGGCATCGACGACACGAAGGTCGATCTTGAAGTGATCGCGGAACGTCGTTTCCACCAGTTGCCGTTCGCCAGCCCGGAGCAGGCCCGTGTCCACGAAAACGCAGTGCAGTTGCGGGCCGATGGCCTTGTGAAGCAGGGCGGCGACGACCGCGGAATCCACACCGCCCGAAAGACCGCAGATCACTTGCCCGTCGCCGATGCGCTCCCTCGCGGCGGCGGCGGCGTGGGCCGCGAACTCGCTCATCCGCCACGAGCCGCGGCAGCGGCAGATTTCATAGAGAAAGTTGCGGATGATGTCGCCGCCGTGGGGTGTGTGCGTGACTTCGGGGTGGAACTGCACGCCGAAGAAGGTGCGGTCACGCCCGGACCAGCGGACGGCGGCGTTGGGGCACGTGGGCGTGGTGGCGAGCACCTCGAACCGGCCTCCCATGTCGGCGACCTGGTCGCCGTGGCTCATCCACACGGTGGTTTTGTCGGGCACGCCGGAGAACAACTCACTCTTGCCCGTGAGCGAGAGATGGGCTCGGCCGAACTCGCGGTGTTCCGAACCCGTGACCTTGCCGCCAAGGAGGTGCGCGGCGAGTTGCATGCCGTAGCAGATGCCCAGTACGGGCACGCCGAGGTCGAAGATGCCGGGGTCGCACGTGGGGGCCCCCGGGTCGTAGACGCTGCTGGGGCCGCCGGACAGGATGATGCCGCTTGGTTTCATCGCCGCGAGCTCGGCGGGGGTGATCTTCGGGGAGACCAGCAGAGAGAACACCCCCGTATCGCGGACGCGGCGGGCGATCAGTTGTGCCGTCTGAGAGCCGAAATCGAGAATGGGAACGATCTCCCGCTCGGCGGATGGAGTGATGGGCGTGGACATGGGAGGGGGCGAGTGTAGGATGCGGGCGAGTCTGTAAAGATTGAGGGTGAGTCGTTCCCGATGACATGAAACGGGACGGCCACATGGTCGCTGGAACGGGCGGAACGCGCTGCCCCGCGGAAGGTCACAGGGGCGGGTACGGATGCGCGGCGTGTCACCCAACCCCTACGCTGTTGGCGATGAAACTCGGCGAGACGCGTACGGAGGGGACGAACTTCATCGGCGGGACGTGGCGTGATCCGGCGGAGGGTGACGTGATCGAGTCGCGTTCGCCCTCAGACCCGCGGCGGGCGGTCTGGAGAGGCCGTCAGAGCACGTCGGACGTGGCACGCGCGGTCGCGGCCGCGCGGGGTGTGCAAGCGGAATGGGCCGCATGGCCGATGGAACGGCGCGGGGCGGTCCTGAAACGGTTCGCGTCGATCGCGTCGGCACGGGTGGATGATGTCGCGTCGCTCATCCGTGATGAAGTAGGCAAGCCGATGTGGGATGCCCGTGCCGAGGCGCAGCTGCTCGCGTCGAAAGTGGAAGTGACGCTGGATGCAGGCGCGACGGGGCCGCTGCGGCGGGTCGAGGGGTATGACATGGCGCTCGGGCCGGGCAAGTCGGGGCGCTGCTGGTTCCGGCCGCACGGCGTGATGGCGGTGGTGGGGCCGTTCAACTTTCCTGTGCATCTGCCCAACGGGCACATCGTCCCCGCGTTGGCGCTGGGGAACACCGTGGTTTTCAAGCCCAGCGACAAGGCGTCCGCCTGCGGGCAGGCGCTGGTCGAAATGCTGGCCGAAGCACTCGACGCCGAGGGTGCCCCTCCGGGTGTGCTGAATCTGGTGCAAGGTGGGGCGGATGTGGCTTCGGCCCTGACCACGCACCCGATGATCGACGGGGTGCTGTTCACCGGCTCGTGGGCGGTAGGCCGACGGATCATGCAGGCCAATCTGGACCGCCCCGGGCTGATGCTCGCGCTCGAGATGGGGGGGAACAACCCCGCGGTCATCCTTCCCGATGCGGACGTGAGGCAAGCCGTGATCGAGTGCGTGCGGTGCGCATTCATCGGCGCCGGGCAACGGTGCACCTGCACACGACGGTTGATCGTGCATCGGGACATCGCCGATCGGGTGATCCCCTCGCTCTGTAAGGCCGCATCGGCGCTGACGGTGGGCGACCCCGCCGCGGACCCGCCCGTGTTCATGGGGCCGGTGGTGAGCGAAGCCGCTCGCCGCACCATCCTGGAGGCGCAGGCGATGCTGGCCGCGGCGGGAGGGGAGGCGCTCCTGGAGATGAGGGCGCTCCCGGGGTCTGGATGGTTTCTCTCGCCGGGCGTGATGAGGGTCGGAAGATTCGTGAGGGGGGAGGTGGGGCCGGGGGCGGACATCGAAATCTTCGGTCCTTTTCTGCGGGTGGCGGTGGTGGGATCGCTGGAGGAAGCGATCGAGCAGGCCAATGCGACGGAGTTCGGCCTGGCGGCATCGCTCTTCACGAAGGATGATGCGGCGTTCGAGACGTTCGCTTCGAGGGTTCGCGCTGGGTGCATCAACCGCAACACGGGCACCGCCGGGGCGAGCGGCAAGCTCCCTTTCGGAGGTCTGGGTCGCAGCGGCAATCATCGTCCAGCGGGAGCCTTCAGCGCGGACTACTGCGCGTACCCCGTGGGCGGGATGATCGAATCGGGTCCGGGTGCTGTGGTCGCGCCCGGCATGGGCGTTGATTCATTGACGGACTTCGTGATCTGACCCCGGCGAGACACCATGACCGCCGCCGCGCCGTGAGGCTCGCGTGATCAGTCGATGGTCTGCACAAAGCGGCTGCGGTTGCGGTCCACCGCGTTGATGCTCTTCGGGAAGCGCTGAGTGTCCGATGAGAAGAAGATGTTCTGGATGATCTCGGCCTGATTGAGTTGCGGGCCTGGTGTGCTCTTGAGAAACTCGGCGTGAGAGTCGGTAAAGACGAAGGAGCCGCCCGCCGCTCCTTGATTGTCGACCGGCGCGTACCCGCCCGGGCCGAGGGCACCCGCGGGCTGGCCGAAAGCGGAGAACGCGGCGGAGTTGCCGCCTCCGTACCAGGCGTACGTGCTCACATCAGGACCATTCGTCTCATCGCCCCAGAAGGGAGCGGGCGTGACAATGTTGGGTTCATCGGTCTTGAGGCCGACGATGTAGAGGTAACTGATGTTGTAACTGATGACGTCGTACTCACTGCCGGGAGCCTTGGGAATCTTGGGTGTGGCGGTGTCGTAGGAGGAACGCTGCGGTGTCGGCCCGTGGGGCATGCCGTAGTACCGATCGGCCTTGTCGCGGGGGCTGGTCAGTACCGCGAGTCCTTCGAGGTAACTGCGCATCAGCGGAACGTTGCGGGGTGCCCGGCCCGGCGGCGTGTAGTACGTCGCGGAATCTTCGTTGTTGTTCAGGCCGCGGTAGCCGTAGTCGCCTGTATCATCGCCATCACCTTTCTGATAGAGACTGAACAAGCCGGCCACGCCTCCGTAGTTGTACTGGCCGGAGAGGTACAGCCTGCGGTCGAGCGCGTTCTGATCAGTGGGGACCAGCGGCATGACCGGGAACCAACTCTTCCAATCGTTGGCGTAGAGCGTCATGGAATAGCCCATGCCCTTGAGATTGGCCAGGTTCTTGCCGTCCTGCGCGGCACGCCGAGCATTGCCGAGGGCCGGGAGCAGGATGCCGATCAGCAACGCGATGATGGCGATGACGACGAGGAGTTCGATGAGCGTGAAGGCTCGGTCTCGGCGCTGTGTGGGGGCCATGAATGTTCCTCGTGAACGGGGACGCGGAAGAAAGGAAGTCTCGCGGTTCGGCGCTGGCGATGCCCAGAAGTGGCTCGATCGGCTCAGTTTGATTATCTGTACGCTACAGCGCATCGGGTGGCTTTGTCAAGATTTTGTTTTCGGAACGTACTCAGAATTTGCATGAGATTCGCCGGTGCACTCAGCCGGGATGTGCCACAGTTGTCGAGGAGTGGAACATCGGGAGGAAGGTAACTGACCGGGGTTTCCCCCGCGCGTGAACGAGTTATTCGGCGGTGTCAAAGCGGCTGAATCCGTCATGAAACGGTTACAAGCCGAGCGAACCGCCCTCGGATTGAAAAACCGGCGTGAAATGGACCCAAAAACGCGAAATTTCATTCGCGGGATGGGGGTCAACTACGGTAAAGTAGTGGTCGAGGAGACAGGTTTTATCTTGGGCGGACCTTTCACGGCGGGCGTGCGTTTCACGGCTGCCATCGGGGTCTGTGTCGAGGATGAAACAGAGGGCGTGCCGTTCCATTGAATCTGAACCGTTGTCGGTTCTGAAGTTCATGGGTAAGCGCGTCCGGTCGTGTGTCCGGTGTGTGTATTCACAGGTTCGGATTCTGGAGATCAACCAATGATGAAGAAAATGACGGTGTGCGGATCGGCGGCTCTGCTGTGTGCGCTCTCGGGCGCGGCGATGGGTCAGGCGACGGACGGCGCGATCACGAATGCAACGGAGCAGGGGCTTTACGGAGCCCCCAAGTGGATCAATGCCACCACCACAGGCTTCGGCAACGCGAATACGAACAACGACCCCTGCGACCCCAACACCACAGGAGGCGATCCCGCCCTGGTGAACAAGGGCATCGAGATGATGATCCCGCTGGCGAGCATCGGCAACCCCAGCGGCCCCATCGGCTTCTGCATCTTCATCAACGGACAGGGCCACGATTACGCGAGCAACCAGTTTCTTCCGCCGCTGCCGCCGCTCTCCGCGAACCTGGGCGGCGACGGCAACGGCAACTACAACGGGACCGTCTCGCTGATCAACCTCAACAACTTCGCGGGAACCCAGCACGTCTTCGCCACGCCCGCGGCGGGGACTCCTGCGGTTGACGGAACACTCGATTCCGCGTACGGCACGGCCATCGCGCTCCAGAACAACAGAACCCGCTTCGGCAACGCGAACAACGGCCTGCAGTCGGCGAACGGTTCGGAACTCAATGCGCTGTACGTGCTGAAGGACGCGACGAACCTGTACATCTTCATCGCGGGAAACATGGAGAACAACTTCAACAAGATCGAGATCTTCATCGACTCCGAGCCGGGCGGCGAGAACACCATCCTCGGCGACAACGCCGACATCGACTTCAACGCCATCAACGGAAAACTCGCCGGATTCACCTTTGATGCCGGCTTCGAGCCTGACCACTATTACACCTGGGGAGTCGGCAACGGCGTCACGTACTACCCCAACTCGGCGGATTTGAACCTCAACACCGGCGGCTTCCTGGGCTGCAACGATGCCGGCACCGGCGAGGGCGTGCTCGACGGCTGTGGCGATCCCCCTCCGGTCCAGATTGCGATTGATAACAGCAATACCGGCGGTGTGGACGGTCCCTGCCCCGCGCGCGGCGCTGATGTGGCGAACGGGTCTGAACTGAACGGCCTCTACGCCTATGTGGCGGATGGTCGGCTGCACGTGCTGGTCACGGGCAACCTCGAGAACGGCGGCGGCAGCGCCTGCGATGCGGGCGGTAACAAGTTCAACATCTTCTTCGACATCGGCTCCGACGCCGACGGCGACCCCGGTCAGAACCCGCTCCTGGGCGACCAGAATAACGTGGACATTTCCTACGGCAACCTGAATCGACTGGGCGGCCTGCGTTTCGACGACTGCTTCGTACCCAACTACTGGATGTCCTACAAGATCGGCGGCGATCCCGTCTACCACGTGGTGGATGCCGCGGTTCTCCGGCAGGACGGCAAGCGTCGAAACGGCATCGGCTCGGCCCTCGATTACGGCGCGTACGACGGTGGCACCAAGGCGGATTACAACCCCATTACCTTCCGGGGCAACTTCTCCCCCTGCAACCCCAATGCCGGCATCAACGATCCGCAGGCCCAGAGCGGTTTCGACCAGAACCTTTTCACCAACTACGCTCCCCGCGCCGCTGCGGAGTCGCTCATCCCCGATCCCCAGGCCCCCTTCGGCACGCCCGGCCTGATCGAGGCGAGCATCAACAACAGCAACATCGGCGGTGTGGAAGGCACCGGCGGCAGTGTCAGCGACGCCGTGAACGTGACAACCGGATTCGAGTTCAGCATCGATCTTGATGAACTCGGCTGGGACGGTCAGTCCTGCATCAAGGTGGCGGGGTTCATCACCAGCGGCGATGTCAACTACGGCTCGAACCAGGTGATCGGCGGGTTGCCGGGTCAGGATTTCCCGAACCTGGGGACTTTCGGGAATATGAGCACGATCGATTTCAACACGATCGAGGGTGAGCAGTTTGCCGTCGTTGCCGGCACCTGCGACTGTGCGCCTCCCTGCCCCATCTGTCCCGCAGACTACAACCAGGACGGCGGCGTCGATGGCGGCGACGTTGAAGCGTTCTTCACAGACTGGGAAGCCAGCACCGGGTGTGCTGATACCAACCAGGACGGTGGCGTCGACGGCGGCGATGTCGAGGCGTTCTTCAACGCCTGGGAGGGCGGCGACCCCACGTGCGGCGGGTGATGTCCGTGGTTGATTGACATCTCTGTAGATATTCCAAGCCCCCGGTGAGTCAAGTCGCCGGGGGCTTTTTCGTGGTCTGGTCGGGCTGGTGGCGGGAGATCGGCAGCGGTAATAGCATCGGGCCTCGGGGCGTGTCGTTTCGCCCTCTTTCGCAACCGACGGAGGGCCGCGGCGTGACGATCACCAATCGGGACTGGATTATTTCGTATATGACAAAGCGGATCGATGCCTGCCTGGCGCAGAATCCCGCGGTCTTTCCGACCGTCAACAACTGGCTCCGCGCAACACCCGGAATCGTCAGCGATACCAACAGCGGCGCGCCTCCGGTCTTCATCGGATGGCTCAACCAGGTGCTGTATGATGCAAAGTTGGCGACATCTGAGAAAGCGGCGCAAAAACTGGGGGACTCGATCGTTTCCATGGTGAAGAACTCGGGAACGGTTGTCGGGGTGGTGAACCCGCCGGTGGGCTCGGCGGGACTGAACCCCGCCGGGGATTGATCCAGCGGGCAAGACGATCCCCGCTACCATTGGCCCCAGACAGGACCACGCATGACAAGATTGCTCTCTCTCTCTCTCGCTCTTCTTGCCGCGGCTCTCCCGGGCTGTCAGTCGCAGTACACCAACTATCCAGAGGTGCCGTCAGCGCGCGGGTTGAGCGAAGACCCGAACAGCCCCGGCTGCGAATCGGCCATGATTGCGGCGGTGCGGTATGTTGCCATGCGGTACCCTCCGGGTTCGTTGCCGTACACCGCCGCCAACGCGACCGAGGCGGGGCGGGTGACGGTGAACTATCCCATGGTTGTGGCCGCGCCGCTGGGGACGAGGAAGAGTTTCTACGAGCGGATGGCCAGGCAGATCGGACCTGAAGTTGTTCCGTTGACGCCTGAGAATGTCGGCGGAACGGCGCCGGTGTTTTATGTTACACGGGCGTGGCTCCGCGGGGTGGATGGCCAGGTCGATGTCATGCGTCCCATGCCCGAACTGCCGCCCGGGCCCGACGGCAAGCCTGTGTATCAGACGGTCACGGTGCGGCTGAAGGGGTCCATCGAGCCCTGGTATGTGGTTCACGCGCGAGCTTGGGAACCGGGGATCGATCCCTTGCCGACCCCGTACTTCCTGCCCGATGTGGAACGAGTCAACCAGTTCCGCTATTCAACCGGTCCCAAGCCCGTCTCGAGTGAAAGACAGTTTTGGCGTTCGTCACAACCCGAGTCCGAGGGATCACCCGCGGCGAACGATCAGTTGAACCAACCGAACGAGCCGCCGCCCGTTGACACCGTGAACGAATCCGGGCCTGAGATTGTGCCTGCAGAACCGAAGTGAACAACAGGTTGGAACAGACCCTGGCCCGGCTCAGCGATGATCGAACCGGCGTTCGACGAATCGCCGCCCTTGATTTGTGCAACGCCATCGGCCACCCCGAGGCTGTCGAAGCGGGTATCGCACGTCTGAAAGTCGAAGACGATCCCTCGGTCATGATGTCTCTCATCCGCGCTCTCGCGGCCTCGGCGGATCCGCGAGCCGGGCCGGCACTCGCCGCGGTTCGTGATGACCGTCAGCGCCACGCCGCCGTGAGTCACGCGGCGCTGCTGGCATACGACGCGGTCGAGTTGGCTACCCGCGAGAGATGAACTGCTCCGACCAGACGCGGTGCTGAATCAGCGCCCTTGTGACCTGCGCCGCGGTGTCGGCGTTGTGATCGACCAGTTCGCAGCGCCACCCCAGCCGCTCCGCCGCCGCGATGTTGTCCGGCAGATCATCGAAGAACAGGATTTCCTGCGGGGAGGCTCCGACAAGTTCGCCGAAGCGCCGGTAGATTGTCTCATCAGGCTTGGCGAGGCCCAGGATGTGACTCGCGTGGCGATGCTGGAGCAGAAGGGCGGTGGGGTAGTCGGGCGGATCACCGTTGACAGGAAGGTGCCTTCGCCAATGTTCCTCGTTGGTGTTCGAGAGCAGCGCCGTCTCGATGCGCGGTGTTTGATTGAGCCGATGGATCACGTCTGACATGCCTTCGTACTCGGTCAGCAGCCAGCAGTGATGAAGTCGGCGGAGTTCGTCGATGGTGTAGAGATGGCGATTGGCCGCGGCGAGTCGATGGAAAAACTCATCGGGCGTGAGCAGCCCCCGCTGAAACTCCGCGGTGAGGGCCCGCCTCGCCGCGATGAGAGCCGGATCGAGTGAGCCATCACGGACGGGCAGGCCGGCCGCGGCGCATCCCTCCTCCCAGCCGCGGCAATGCCGGAGGATGACGCCGCCCCAATCGAAACAGACGATGCGGATGCTGGGCATACGGCTTCAGGGTATGAGAGAAGTTGACGGGCCACTATCATTTGAGTTGAATGACGACACCAACCCCCATCACCCTGGTCATCGGTTCATTCCGCTCCGAGTTCGCCAGGTACAGGCATCTGGCGGAGGGCGCGGCGGGTCAGGTGTCGTGGGAGGGGTTGAGGCGCACCGCGGATCCGGCGATCAACTCGATCGCGGTGGTGATGAAGCACATCGCCGGGAACCTGCGTTCGCGCTGGACCGATCCGTTCACGACCGATGGTGAAAAGCCGTGGCGAGACCGTGACCGTGAGTTCATCGACGAGTTCGCGGATCGGGCATCTCTCGATGCGTGGTGGAAAGCGGGTTGGGAGGCCATCGAGGGCGTGCTCGTCGGCGTGAGCGATTCGGACCTGCCGCGGACACTGCTCATCCGGGGTGAGCCTCACACGCTGGCGCTCGCGCTGGCTCGCTCGTTGGCGCATACGTCGTATCACTGCGGCCAGGTTGTTCTCCTCTCCCGTCACGCGGCGGCGATGGACGGTGCCCCGTGGCAGACGCTGACGATCCCTCGCGGCGGCTCCGCGGCCTTCAACGCGGGGATACGGGGAGTGCAATAACGCGGCGTGTGTGCTCGGATCGGCAGTGAGGTTCCATCCACGAACCTTCACCGCTGCGTAACGCGACGCCGCGGCCCTTTCACAATAGAATGAGTTCTTTGCACCCGCCGCCGCTCTCCGATCGAATATTGCCCGCTCGCCCGTCATGGCCGTACTTCTCACCACTCAGAATCTTTCCAAGACCTATGGAACCCGCACGCTCTTCGAGGGGGTGGCGCTTTCCCTGGAAGACCGCGAACGTCTCGCGCTGATCGGTCCCAACGGCGCAGGCAAGTCCACCTTGCTGCGAATCTTGGCCGGTGCCGAGCATCACGACAGCGGCCGGGTCACGCTGCGCAAAGGAGCACGGTGTGCGTACGTGGCCCAGCGAGACGAGTTCCCGGCGGGGGTCACGGTGTTGAGCGCGGTCAGCGAACCGCTGCTCACCGATGGTCCCGCGAGCATCCACGACCGGCACGAGGCGGAACTCACGGCGGAGTTGGTCCTGGCCCGCGTCGGACTGGAAGACACGGCCCGTCCGGCCGCGTCGTTGTCCGGCGGGCAGCGCAAACGTCTCGCGGTGGCCCGTGAGATCGCCAAGGAGCCGGACATCCTGTTGCTGGACGAGCCGACGAATCACCTCGATGTCGAAGGGATCGCCTGGCTTGAGGACCTGCTCCGCGGTTCATCGTTCGCCAGCATCATCGTGACGCACGACCGCGAGTTTCTCGAGGGAACGGCCACAAGGATCGTCGAGTTGGCTCCGTGGTACCCGCAGGGCACCTTCAGTGTAGTGGGAAACTACACCGAGTTTCTCCGCCGAAAGCAGGAGTATCTCGACGGGGAAGCACGCCGCCAGCAAAGCTTGGCCAACCAGGTGCGAGAGGACCTGCGGTGGCTCAGCCGCGGCGCGCAGGCCAGACGCACCAAGAGCAAGAGCCGGATCGACGCGAGTTTCGATCGCATGGATGAACTCGCGACGCTCAAGGCCAGAAACGCGCCGCAGCAGGCGGCGCGGATCGACTGGGGCGCGACAGGTCGGCAGACGCGCAAACTGCTGGTGGCCCGATCGATCACGAAATCACTGGGCGGCAAAAGGCTGTTCACCGATGTGGACTTGGTGCTCTCTCCCGGTCAGCGGGTCGGGCTGCTGGGGCCTAACGGCTCGGGCAAGTCAACGCTCATCCGCGTGCTGACCGGCGACCTCGAACCCGATCCGCCTACGTCCGAGGCCCTGGCCGCGGCGGCACGGGCCGTGGATGTGCCGCCGGGCACCCCGCCCCCGGGCACGATCCGCCGGGCCGATGGCCTGCGGATCGTGTACTTCTCGCAGACGCGCGATGAGATCGACCCCTCGGTCACGCTCCGCGATGCGCTCAGTCCGCAGACCGACAGCGTGGTGTTCCAGGGTCGTCTGATCCACATCAACACGTGGGCCCGTCGCTTTTTGTTCACCGATGAGCAGTTGAAGCAACCTGTGAGGGCCTTGTCGGGAGGGGAGCGGGCTCGCATCCACATTGCCCGGTTGATGCTGGAACCAGCCGACATCCTCATCCTCGACGAACCTACAAACGACCTCGATATCCCTTCCCTTGAAGTGCTCGAAACGAGCCTCGAGGAGTTTCCGGGGGCGGTGGTCCTGGTCACGCATGATCGGGCGATGCTGGCGGATCTGGCCACCATGATCCTGGCCCTCGACGGCGCGGGCGGCGCGCGCGCGTTCACGGATTACGAGCAATGGAGGGCGTGGGAGGAATCTCAGAAACGAACGGCGACAAGGCCTCCCGTGGTCGCCCGAGCGCCGGAGCCTCCCGCTCCGGCTCCGATGAGGCGGAAGTTGGCGTACAAGGAGCAGCGCGAACTGGCGGGGATGGAGGCCGCGATCGAGGCCGCCGAGGCACGTGTGCGGGGCTTGGAGTTGGAACTGACCAAGCCGGAGGTCATGGCGGATGGACGAAGGATGCAGGCGGCGTGCGCTGCGCTGAGCGAAGCGCAGGCGGAAGTGGCGGGCATGTACACTCGATGGCAGGAGTTGGAGGGCGCGTGACCGGTGTTACCTCGCCCGACCGTCCTGCGCATCGAGCGTGAGCAGATCGGCATAGCCGCAATCGATTGCTTCACCGAGGATGGGCGCGAAGGCTTCACGCAACACCGCGACCGCTCCTCGTGCCGACTCGACCGGGTTGGCGGCTGAAACCAGAGACTCGAACTCGAGAAACGTACCCAGGCCTTGCACCTGGTCGAGGTGAATCCGAGTGTGACCGTGCAAGTAGAGTTCCCGATGCTTGCGCACGACGGTCCACACAGGGAGGGAGTCGAGACCGAAACGGGCGGCGGCCTGGGCCTCGCTCATGATGGTGAAATCGCTGAGTTTGGGCGAGGCGAGCGCGGGACGTTCGTACTGAATGAACTCCGTCTCCTCACCTTCTGTCTCGCGCTTCTTCAGTTTCCCCCCGGCGATGCGGTAGTAGGTGTCGGTCTGGTGGAGTGTGCAGATGAACGAGGCCCGCAGCGCTTCACAGGTCGCGCGCGCGGCGATCAGGTCTCTCAGTTCGGCCTTGAACTCGACGTTCTGCATCAGGTCGTCATTTGTCTTAGGGAGAGGTTATCGGGAACTCATCAAACCGGTATCGTTCCACGTCATTCATCGGCGATCAGCATCGCGTCTCCGTAACTGAAGAATCGGTACCCGCGAGTCATGGCATCGGCATATACCGACTTCAACCGCCCGACACCCCCGTCGATCAGCGCCCCGCACATCGCCAGCAGAGTAGACCGCGGCAGGTGAAAGTTGGTCAGCAGCCCGTCGGTCCAGCGCCAGTCGTAGCCGGGTGTGATGAGCAGACGCGTCTCGACCTCGGTTCGTGTGTCGCCCCGCTCGTGCAACGCCGCAAAGGTCTCGACAGTCCTGGCCGCGGTGGTGCCGATGCAGATGACGCGGCGGCCTTCGCGCCTCGCTCGGAGGATCGCTCCGCGTGTTTCCGCGTTCATCGAGCACCATTCGGCGTGGATCGGGTGCTGCTCGACGTACTCGGTCTCGACGGGTTTGAACGTGCCGATCCCGACGTGCAGCACCACGTCTGCTCTGAGCACCCCTCGATCCGTCAGCGCATCGAGCACGGTGGGAGTAAGGTGCAGCCCGGCGGTGGGGGCAGCAACCGAGCCGGCCTGATCCGCGTACACGGTCTGGTAACGCGCGCGGTCGTACGCATCGGGCATATCGATCTGACCGTGCCGTCTCGCCGCGAGGATGTACGGCGGCAGCGGCGTGGCCCCGATGCGTGAAAGAATCGCGTGGTCAGGCTGGTCATCGGCATCGACCCGGGCGACCCAGGCTCCCGGTTCGGCGACGGATCGATGGAGCAGTGTGAGCGCGATTCCTTCCCCCAACGCGGCATCACACCGAACGGTCAATCCTTCACGCGGCTTTTTCGCCTTGAGTAGCAGGACCCAGCGTCGTTCACTCACCGCGGCATCGGCGTTCGCCGCGGCGTGAAGATATAACCCTTCGACCCGTGCGCCAGTGTCGGTACGGGTGCCTTCCAGGCGTGCCGGTAGCACGCGCGTGGTGTTCAGGATCAGCAGATCACCCGGCCGCAGCATCCCGGGCAGGTCACGGATGACCGCGTGTCTTGTCAGTCCGCCTTCACGCCGCTCGATCCGCATGAGCCGCGCGGCATCCCGTGGTTCGGCGGGTGTTGTGGCGATAGCGTGTTCAGGGAGGTCGTAGTCGAGTTCGTCGGTTCGCAGCACGGGTCGGTATCGTTGCACGCATTCGACATCCGGGCGTTGACAGGCCGCCACAAGCCCGCACAGACGGATCGCGCGGCGAGATGTGTCCGGGAATGTCCTCATCCGCGGCCCAACCAGGCCACCGCAGCAATCGGGTACACGCCACGCACGGTTGATCGGCGTGAGCATCGGTCCAATTGCATACTCGTCGTACCTCGCGGTGCTTCCACAGCGCTCCGCTGCGAAAGTCGTTCCGCCTGTCGCCGCTTGTGAAGCCGTAGAGACCGGCAATCCGGACACCCTGCCCCGCAAGCAGTTCTGGCAGTTCCTGGAAGTCGAGAACACCAGGCGGCCCGGCGCGGTCGTGGTAGGCCGGTTGATCGATCTGTGGGCGTGAGCACCGGCTCTATCGTGTCGGCGGTTCCGCGTCTTCGGGGGAGCGGGTGACTGTCGGCGTGAAACGAGCGAGCACATACGCCGCGATCACCAGGCCGATCACGGCAAAAATCGCGCTGAGATAGAACGACGCACCCGGTATCTGCACGGGGGCGAGGTCTGAAATGAAAAAGGCGAACGCGCCCGCACCCAGGATCGGCCCGATGATCTGGGCCGCGCTCTGAAGAGGCACCATCGCCCCTTGCATGGTTCCCTGCTCATCGGGCCGCACGGTCTTGGTGATGATGGCCATCGCCGCGGGCTGTGCTATGCCGCCGAGCGACGCCACGGCGATCGAGGCGTAGATCATCCACCCCTCGGTCGAGGCCCCATAGGCAACGTAGGCCGCGGCACCGATGGCGATGCCGATCAGCACACTGCGGGCCTCGCCCAGCGCGGGGATCAGTTTCCGTGCCAGGCCGCCCTGCACGACCGCAGCGCCGATCCCAACGAGGGCCAAGGACAGCCCCACCTGAAAAGAAGTCCACTGATACCGGTGCGTGGTGTACAGCACCCACGTCGCGTGCAGCCCGAACATCGCCATCTGGAGGAAGAAGAACGACACCGAAAGACCCGCTACGAGCGGGTACTTCGCCAGGTTTTTCACCGCGCCCACGGGGTTGGCGCGAGACAAATGAAATCGTGTTCGCAGTTCCTTCGGCAGGGATTCGGGCAGAACGATCAACCCGTAGAGCCAGTTGATGAGCGTCACGCCACCGGCAACGTAAAACGGAAGCCGAACGTCGATGCCCCCGAGAAGCCCGCCCGCCAACGGTCCGAGCACGAAGCCGATGCCGAAGACCGCGCCCACCATGCCGAACGCCGCTGCCCGCTTTTCAGGCGGTGTGATATCGGCGATGTAGGCGTTGCAGACGCTCATGCTCGCGCCGCTGATGCCGTTGATGGCCCGGGTGATGAAAAAGAACCAGAGCGTTGGCGCCAGCGCCATGGCGAAATAATCCAGCCCGGACCCGAAGAGAGCCAACAGCAGGACCGGCCGTCGCCCGAATCGGTCGGAGAGTGCTCCCAGCAGCGGGCCAAACAGGAACTGCATCGCGGCGTACATCGCGGCCAAGCCGCCGACGATCGCCGCGGCGCGTTCGTCGGTGGCCCCCCCCTCGGACGCGAGCAAGGACTTGATGAGGATCGGCCCGACAGGGATCAGCAGCCCGAAACCGAGCACATCGAGCAGGAGCGTGATCAGGATGAAGCCGACTGCGGGCGAACGATTCTGCACGGGCGGAGAATAGGAATGCTTTCCGCGTGAGCAGCAGCCGCGAATGACGTTTCATGAGGGAACGCGGCACGTCGCCGCAACCCATGGATCTGTTGATAAGGGTTGACTCATGAATCTCCGCCACATGACCGTTTCGTTCGCCCTGATGCTCTCCGCCGCCTCGGGTGCGGCGACCTATAACCGGATCGTGGTCTTCGGCGACAGCCTTTCTGACACTGGCAACGTGCTGGAACGCACCACGGCGTTTAGAAACAGAGTGACGCCGCGCCCGGCGGCCCCGTGGTACGCTGAGGCACGGTGGACCAACAGCAGTGCCAACTCCCGGGCGATGGGCCTGACACCTTCTTCCGCTGAGTACAACGGTGTGTGGCACGAGCATCTTGCGCGGATCAAGGGAATCCCCGCGGCAACAAACTCATTGGGCGGCGGTGTCACAGGGCGTAACTACGCCTACGGGGGAGCCGTGACTGGTGATGGTTTGTTTGGAAACGATACAGTTTTCCAAACCGTAGCGCTGAACCTCAAGAACATGGGAGAGCAGATCAAGGAATACCGAGCGACTCCCCTCGCACCAAATCAACTGGAGAACACCCTGTTTGTCTTCTGGGGCGGCGGCAACGACATCCGCGATGCCGGGCGAGCCTGGCGGCCGACGCGCGAGGGGATCACACAGGCAGCGGAGCGGGCGGTGACCAATGTGCAAGGGCACATTACCACACTCCTGCGGGATATCCACCCGACCGGCGGGTACGGGGTGCTCTGGCTGACCGTGCCCCCGATGGGCATGATCCCGGATTTCGCGCGGGCAACGGATCAGACGAAAAGTGCCTTGAACTCCGCCTCCGCCCTGTTCAGTGACATGCAGGCTTCCGCGGTTCGTGGCTTTCAACGCGACTATCCGGCGCTCGACATCATGCGTCTGGATGTCTATGACCTTTTTCAGGATCTGGTGGCCGGGCGGCTGGATTGGCGTCCGTTGGACGCGGCCAACAACATCGTGCAGGCCAACAGTTTTTCAACGATGGGCTTCGACGTCAAGCTGAACAACAAAGTGCCCAAAAGGGCGAACCCGGACGACTACGTCTTCTGGGATCAGGTGCACCCAACCTCCCGCGTTCACGCCCTGATCGGGGAGTACGCCGCGAGGGTCGTGCCCGCACCCGGCCTGACGGGCCTCGCGGCGATGGGCTGGAGCCTCTTCGCCATTCGGCGTCGTCGCGCGGCTTGAAGGTCTGTCGGCATGGGCGAATAGCATTGCACATGCCTCAAGCAACTCTGACCGCTCCTCCGAAGTTGCCCCCGTGCTCACACACGCCGGCCCCGTACACCGGCCCGAGCAAGGCCGAGGTGCTGGCGATGCGGCGGGAGTACTGCACCCCCGCGCTCGTCACCTACTACCGCGATCCGGTGATGATCGTGGAAGGGAAGATGCAGTACCTGTACGACGAGACGGGCAAGCGCTACCTGGACGCCTTCGGCGGCATTGTCACGGTGAGCATCGGGCACTGCCATCCGAGAGTGATCGCCGCGGTGGACCGTCAGAACCACCTGCTCCAGCACACCACGACGATCTATCTTCATCCCAACATCGCGCTCTACGCGAAGAAACTCGCTTCGACGTTCCCGAAGGAGTCGGGCCTGTCGTGCGTCTATTTCGTCAACTCCGGGAGCGAGGCCAACGACCTCGCGGTCCTGATGGCACGCGCCGCCACCGGAAACCACGATGTCATCGCGCTGCGAAACGGCTACCACGGGGGGAGCGCCACGCCCATGGCGCTGACAGCGCACAGCACCTGGAAGTTCAATATCGCCCACACGATCGGCGTTCAGCACGCGCTGTTGCCCGACCGCTACCGCGGCCCGTACGGCTACGACGACCCGAAGGCGGGCGAGAAGTACGCCGCGGATGTGCTCGACCTGATCCGCCAGGGCACCAGCGGACGTATCGCGGGCTTCATCGCCGAGCCGATGCAGGGTGTGGGCGGTGTCGTCGAGATGCCGCCCGGCTACTTGGGGAGCGTGTACAGGCACGTCCGAGAGGCGGGCGGATTGTGCATCGCCGATGAAGTGCAGACGGGCTTCGGCCGCACGGGTGAGAAGTTCTGGGGCTTCGAGGCGGTGGGTGGGCCTGGGGTCTACCCGGATATCGTGACGATGGCCAAGGGGATCGGCAACGGCTGCCCGCTCGCGGCGGTGGTGACGCGGCCTGAAATCGCCAAGGCCCTGACCAGCCGGATCCACTTCAACACCTTCGGCGGCAATCCCGTGTCGATGGCGCAGGGCCTGGCCACGCTCGAAGTCATGCTCGAGGAGAACACGATGGGCCGTGCCGCGGCATTGGGAGCAAGGCTGTTCGTGGGGTTGCACGAACTGCGCTCGCGCCGTCCGTTGATCGGTGACATCCGGGGGCGTGGGTTGATGTGCGGTGTGGAACTCGTCTCGGATCGGGCCACCAAGGCCCCGGCGAGCGCGGCGTGCGCGCAGGTCTTCGAGCGGTGCAAGGACATGGGGCTTCTGATCGGCAAGGGTGGGTACGCGGGCAACGTACTGCGGATCAAGCCGCCGATGTGCCTCTCCGAGGCGGACATCGACTTCATGCTCGCGGTCTTGGATGTCGCCCTTGCGGAGTGCGGCGCATGAACCGTGAACCCGCACCGATCCCGAATGCAAGCCCCGCGCACGTACCCTTCGGCACCGCTCACGAATGGAACGTTCTGGGAGATCGGACCAGCCTCCTGGTGGGACGCGCGCAATCCGGCGGGCGTTTCTCGCTCTTCGAGACCGTGACACCCCCGGGGCTTGGGCCGCCGATGCACGTCCACACGCGGGAGGACGAGACCTTCCGGATCCTCGAGGGGCGGTACGAGTTCGTCGTCGGGGATCAGCGCCTCATCGCCAGCCCCGGCGACACGCTCTTCGCGCCCCGCGATGTGCCCCATCGGTTCGGCGCGTTCGCCGGCGTGCCGGGCCGGATGCTGATCTTTATCACGCCATCGGGAATCGAGGATTTCTTCGACGCGGTCCACCGCGAGATCGGCGACCGACTCCCGCCGGACGAGGCGGTCCTGAGCGCCCTTTTCGACCGTGCGGGGATTCGGCTGGTGTAAAGCGGGGCCATGCGGAGTGGGCTTCGTGCCGCGGTGTCGCTCTGGTCTCTTCGCGTCCAAGTTCCTATACTCTGCCCTGCTTGCCGAGGTAGCTCAGCTGGTTTAGAGCGCTGGATTCATAACCCGGAGGTCGGCGGTTCGAGTCCGCCCCTCGGCATTTCCCCCCCACCCCACAGTCCGCCCAGCACCCCTTGTTTAGGCACCACTCGACAGTCGGTGCATGAGCACTGCCGCCAACTGAGCCCGCTGCACGAGGCTCGGTAGTTCGATCCACTCCTCGCTGGTGTGGAGCCCCCCGCCGCGGACGCCGAGCGTGTCGATCACGGGGATTCCGGCGGCCTGCATGTTGTTCCCGTCGCACACGCCCCCGGTCTTGCCGAATGGCAGTGACTGACCGAGATCTTCCGCCGCCCGGCGTGCCAGCATCGCCAGCCGCTCGACCCCGGGGGTCATCGGCTTGGCGGGCCTTGCGAAACTCCGCTTCACGCTCACCCGGGGCATCGCCTCGGTCGAGGTCGCCAGCGCATCGATCGCCTCGGCCAACTCCCGCTCCGCCTCTGCACTCGAGAACCTCGCGTTGCCCCAGGCGCTCGCACGCTCGGGCACCACGTTGGTGGCCACGCCTCCGCGGATCACGCCGACGTTCACGATCCGCCCGGCGGCCGGGTCCGCCTTCGCCGAAATCTCGAGCACGCGCGACGCGATGGCACCGATCGCGTTGACACCCGCCGAGAAGTCCCGCCCGACGTGCGCCGCCCGCCCGAACGCCTCGAGCACGAACTGTCCGCTTCCCGGGCGTTCGACCACGAGCGAACCATCCGGCAGCGCGGGCTCAAAGACCAGGCCCACCGAGCATCCGGCAGCAACCTGGCGGAGCACCCGGTCCGAGCAATAGCTGCCGGTCTCTTCGTCGCTGTTGAGCGCGAACGTCCACGCCGGCCGTACGCCCGCCGCGTGGAGCGCTTCGAGCGCCGCCACCGCGACCAGGATCCCGCCTTTCATGTCCGCCGCGCCCGGGCCTCGCGCCCGCTGCCCGCCCGGCTCGATGGTCAGCCGATCGAACGGCCCGGCCGGATCGTGCACCGTGTCGAGATGCCCGCACAGCATGATCCTCGGCCCATCTCCTTCCGCGACACAGACCGCGGTCGGCGGCGGCGTGCTCTCCGCGTCCGAGTTCGGCGAGTCGTTGAGCCAGTCGGGCCGCTGGTCGCCGGGCTCGAGCCGAACCATTGCGCCGAGCGCCGACAGCCGCCCCGTCACAATCTGCCGGTACGCGTCGAGCCCCTTCGTGTGCCCGCCGCCCGTTGGGATCGCGACCCATCGGGCAAGATCCTCGCGCAGCTCCGTCTCGCGTGCCGCGACCAGGCCGACCAACTTCTGTTCAAGCGTGCTCAATGCCATGCTTCTCTCCGCGAATTCCACGCCAGACCTTGCCGAACCATGATCACAACCCCGGCAGCCAGAACATTCCCGCGGCACTGAGCCCCAGCAGCACTAGCGTGAGCACTTTGAGCCCGCGCACGGCCCGATCGGGCGACATTGCCCCCAGATCGCACCCCATCAGTTCGCCGAGCTTCCGCTGCCGCGTGCGGATCGAGCCATGCCGCCACATGAACCGCTCCGGATGAATGCCCGCGAGCATCGCGACCTCGCCCAGCGCGTGGATCACCCGCCCCGCCGCCTCCGGCGCCACGCGTGTCGCGGCCGCATCTTCCGCGCGGGTCAGATCCGCCGCCGCGAACGCGTCCGCCTGCCACTCCATCCGCCGGCTCACGAACCCGAACCACACCACCGCCCCCACGAGCGTCGCGAGCCCCACGCCCAGGCGAGCACCCTCCACCAGCGCGTCAAACTCCTCCTGCGACCCGTGCCACCGCGGAGCCGACCACGACAGCACGCCCCACGCCGCCCATCCGAGCACCGCCGCGACAGCCATCGCACCCGAGATCGTCGCCGCCGCCAGCCACGCCAGATGCCGATGCCGAACATGCCCCACTTCGTGCGCCGCAATCGCCTCGAGCAACGGCGCGGGCATCCGCTCCAGCAACCCGTCCGTCACCAGGATGTACCGGAACCGAGGCAACACCCCCAGCACCGCGGCGTTGTGGATCGTTCCCCCGGTCCGCCACAGCAGGATGTTCGCCACACGCACCGCGTTCCGCTCGCACACCGCCCGCAGCCGATCGCGCAGCTCGCCCGCGCCCATCGGCACCGTCGGCCAGACCCGCGTCAGCGCCCAAGGCCCGATCGCCACGATCAGCACCACACCGATCGCCTGCACCGCGATCGACTCCCACCCTCCGGCAACGCCGCCCGCATCGTGCCCCGCCTCCGCGGGCCACACCCGATCGACCGCTTCCGCCCACGCCGCCAGCAGGCACACCGGCAGGATCACCGGGGCCACCGCGTGCCGGAACCAGAACCACACATACCGCGACCGCGTCAGTTGCGGCGGCACGGGCCACCCCTCGAGCAACGCCCGACGCACCACAACCTCTCGCAGCCGCCGGTCCACCGAATGGAACGACGCGATTGAGAGCATCACCATCACGATCGGAGGCGACGCGGCGACCAGCTCGTCCACAAGCACCCAATCGCCGACAATCGCCCGCACCGCGTCCGCCCAACCCCACGCGAACAGGCTCAACGCGTGCCACGCCAGCGCGAGCACGCGAACCACCACCACCGTGCGCTCGGCACGGTCCACCGCCGACACACGACCGCGGTCCAGTTGCCTCGCCCACCGCCCCACGCGCCAGACGCACCACACCGCGATCATCACCATCGGCCCGAGCGTCCAAGCCGCGATGACCAGCGGCGAGTCGGCGGCCGACGCGGGCTCCACCGCGCCGGACAACACCACCAGCAGAAACGCCGCGATGACCGTTTCCTGGATCATCCCGCCGCGCCCACCCTCCGACCCTGAGCGTCGTACCCCGGCGGCGGGTCCGCCAACGGCGCCCCCGCGGCCCTCGCACGCTCGGTCTCAAGCCCGACCCACAGCAGTGTCAGGAACATCAGCACCAGACACCACGACGAACCACCGATCTGGCGCCATTGGTCGAGCATCGGCTTCACCGACTCCACATTGCCCGGCGGCAGCAGCATCCCGGCGATCGCCACCGCCACACCCACCGCCAGGGGCCAGCGAGCAACACCCACCCTTGGCACCAGCAGCAGCGCCGCCGCGATCATGAAGACCGGCAACGCGAGGTACATGTGCCGAACCGTCGTCTGAGGAGAGAACGCCAGCACCGCCACCGCGAGCCCCGCCCACTCGATCAGCACGACACCACGCCGAGGCCCCTCGAGATCCGCGTCGCCCCCCCGGCCCGCCAGCATCGCCGTGCCGCGCAGGCGATAGATGAGCCACGCGCCCGCGAGCACCGCGAGGGCGGCGACACCCGCAAGCCCGATCACCAGCGTGTCGGACACGTCCGGACCGAGCGTCTTGGCGAATCCGCTGGTGATCGACACGCTTTTCTCCCAGCGAATGTCGTGCGTGGCGACGGCGGCCCCGGGGGCCGACAGCCCGAACAGCTTGCCCACGCCGCGGAAGGCCACCGCGAGATACTCCATGTTCGTCCGCCAACCGACGACGACCGCCGGGACCAGCGCAAAGAACGCCAACCCCGCCACGGAGCCCGCCGCCGCCGCCCACCGCCGACGGAGCAGCAGATAAGGGAGCACCACGAGCGACTGGTACTTGACGTTCCCCGCAAAGCCGATGAGCAAACCGGCCAGCCACGGGCGACGATCGAGCGCGAGCAGCGACGCCGCCAGCGACACCGCGACCAGCGTGTCGGTCTGCCCTTCCTCGATCTCCTGCCGCACGGGCTCGAAGCAGAACACCAGCCCGACCGCCGTGACCGCCAAGGCGGTCAGCCGGTCCGCGGGCAGCCCGAGCCGCGTCCGCACCGCCCGCCAGCCCATCGCCAGCGTGGCCGCCACCAGCAGCAGGTTGATCGCGCCGTAGATCGCCTGGGCCGTCCACGGGTCCTCGATCATCCCCAGCGGGATCAGCAGCATCGCCACCAGCGGCGGATAGATGTACCC
>ERZ761603.104-NODE-104-length-73578-cov-22.295962_pt1 | contig 73578 bp, 74 predicted proteins | sample MGYA00511879_ERZ761603 | MGnify/ENA primary metagenome ERZ761603 (study PRJEB28899, sample SAMN02850040) | bioreactor sludge metagenome | biome: EBPR Sludge; feature: EBPR Bioreactor; material: flocular biomat | place: Australia: Thorneside Wastwater Treatment...
TGATGAAGCACTCCGGCGCCTTGATATCCTCAAGGTTGATGCCGCCAAAGCTGGGGCCAAGGAACTTCACACAATTCACAAATTCATCAACGTCTTTGGTGTCGACCTCAAGGTCGATCGAATCCACATCGGCAAAGCGCTTGAACAGCACCGCCTTGCCTTCCATCACCGGCTTGCCGGCCAGCGCACCCAAATCGCCCAAGCCCAGAACGGCAGTCCCATTGGAGATAACCGCGACGAGATTACCCTTGGCGGTATAGTCATAGGCGGTGCTGGGATCCTCGGCGATCTTGAGGCAGGGTGCGGCCACGCCGGGCGAGTAGGCGAGCGACAGATCGCGCTGGGTGGCCATTGGCTTGGTCGGCACCACCTCCAGCTTACCGGGGCGACCCATGCTGTGTAGTGTCAGCGCATCGGCGTCGGTCACCTTGCGTTCATTCTCAGGGGCGTGGGGGCCAAGTTCTTCGGACATAGTCGGACACTTTCTTCAAAAGCAGGAAGTGAGCCGTTTTAGACCATCTTGGCCCGAGGGGGAATAGCAGCGCCTGCGATTTGCTGCACTGCGACATGCCGTCAGCTAACCCCACGGCCCACGCGGATGGCCTTCGGTTCCTGCCAACCGGGCGGGAGCCACTGCAACAGGCGTAAGCTCGCCTGCCATGGCCTGCAGGCGGCGGATGCGCTCCTCCATCGGCGGGTGCGTGGAAAACAGCGCACCCATCCGGCGCAGATGTAGCGGATTTACGATGAACATATGCGCGGTGGCCGGATTGTTCTCGGCCCGGTTGAAATCGATGCGCTGCGCGGTGGTGTGCAGGTTCGCCAGCGCCGAGGCCAGCGCGAGCGGATTACCACAGATCATCGCGCCGAGGCGGTCGGCCTCATACTCACGCGTGCGCGAAATAGCAAACTGCACCACGCTGGCAGCAAGGGGGGCTAGGACCATGGCGGCGAGCAGCGCAAGCGGATTGGCCGGGCCGTCCTGCCGGTCGCTGCGCGGGCGCCCCATCAGCATGGCCATGTTGCTCAGCATGCCCAGCGCCCCGGCCAGAGTGGCGGTGATGGTCATGGTCAGCGTGTCGCGGTTTTTGATATGCGCCAGCTCGTGGGCAATTACCCCGGCAATTTCATCGCGCGAGAGGCGCTGCAGCAGGCCGCTGGTTACAGCGACCGCGCCGTTGTGCGGGTTGCGTCCGGTGGCGAAAGCATTGGGCTGCGGGCTTTCGATCAGATAGACCCGCGGCATCGGTACAGCCGCGCGGATGGCAAGCTCGCGCACGATCTGCACCAGATTGGGGGCGCTGCGTTCGTCCACTGGCTGAGCGCGGTAAGCGGCCAGCGCCAGTTTATCGCTATTCCACCACGCGATCAGATTCATGATCGCGGCCAAAGCAAAGGCCATCACCATGCCCTGTTGCCCGCCCAGCAACCCACCGACGCCAACAAAGAGCGCCGTCATGAACGCCAGCAGGAGCGCAGTCCGAAAATAAGCCATGAGCGAATATGGCGACAAGAAAGGCTTGCGGCAACCCCGCTCCACCGCTATTTCATGGCCATGACCCCAAAGCCTGACCGCACACCCCAGCCCGAGTCCGCGCCACTGAATGAGCGCCCCCTCATTCAGCAGCCCGAGGGTGAGCGCGGCGGCCCCAAAGGGCCGGAGCCGACCCGCTATGGTGATTGGGAAACCAACGGGCGCTGCACGGATTTTTAGGCCTCCGCCGCGATCGCAAAGCTTTCCTGCTCCAGCTTATCCAGATCCAGCGCCGCGATCGCCGGACGCATGATCTGCGCCATTTTTATTGTCCACTCGACCAGCCAGCTGACTTGCCGCTCGCGGGCAGCCTCATTGCGAGCAGACTGGTTATCCAGATAAACGGCAATCCGGGCGGACTTACGCTGCAAATCGTTTTCATAACACAGGGGGAGCCCCGCAGCACTGTCGAGAACAGCGCGTTGCTGTTCAAGGGCGGCAAAGGCAGCCTTTGCCAGAGGCCCTGATATATAAACTTCGATCCGCAGTTTCTGATCGCGGATGGAAACTGCGGCGAGATGAAAGCGCACACGGCGATCGCCACCGAGCTGATCGACAGTCTGCCAGCCATCCTTGTAGGGTGTCCGGCCAGCCGCATTTGCATAAAGCGGTGTGAGCTTGGCCAGATAGTGCTGCCAGTAGCCCATCCAGAACTTTTGGGTGTCATTGGCGGGGGTTTGGGCGCTGGCTTTGCTGGCGCGGGCCATGGCCCGCGACCAGTTATTCGGACTGCACACCAGCGTGAAATTAGGGGCGCATTCCGATGCTTTTATCGGTCCCTCTCCCGCCAAACGGCACACACTGACTTCAATGGCGAAAAAATTTATTTCTTCTGGCGTATGCGCGTTCAACCAGTCAACCGCCGCGCGGTGCTCTTCCCGAAATTCTGGCGCAATCCAGATAATGTCCTTAACCTTGCGATCATCAATCTGGATCCCGGCGGTATAAGTCAGAATCTGACCCAGATGATTGTGGTCACTGGGCTCGAGCTGATTTTCAATCAGCATGAGCCGACCATCGGCATCCTGCACCAGAATATCCGCTGCGTAGCGTCCCACGGCCTGCTCAACGGCCAAAGCTTCCAGAGTGCTGCATCCAAGCAGGTCAGCCAGCAATTCCAGATTATCAGATTGTGCCAACCAGGGCGTGAAATCGCGCGCTTCGTCAGGCCAGATCGCCCTTAAGGGGACAGGCGCAAGACGACCAAGAGTGACTGGAAGTGACATAAAACGCTCTCCTCGCTAGGCAATTTCTCGGGGTATAGACCTGAGTGTCAATGCTATATCATGTCAGCCGCCTAATAAACTCGCGCGTCAGCTGCGCCGGGTTAGCGCGCAATGACTGCAGCTGGGTATGAAAGCGGGCATGGTAAAGTCGAGGGGAATCGGCCACGTAACAGGTAATTCGAAAAATTATTAATAATCAAGATATTAGCCTAGTTTCCGGATTTTGGTACGACTCTGTTTACCCTTTAACCATTATGATAATGTTGGATTGCTGCGCCGCACCAAGACGGACGGCGGGTCCGGAAGGTTGGGGGATTATGATTTATCACTGGTATGAATGGCACCGCCGCGCGTTGCAGCCCTTGAACGCCATGGCCGGGGCCACCCGCGCCGCGTTGCAGCACCCCCTGCTGCCAGCGTCCTACACCCATATGGGCCGCGCCATTGCCGCTAGTGCCGAACTGATGGAGCGCGTTACCCGCCGCTATGAAAAACCCGAGTTCGGCCTGACCCACACCGTGGTCGATGGTAAGAAGGTTGAGGTGGTGGAAGAGGTCTTGGGCGAGAAGCCGTTCTGTCGTCTGATTCACTTTGCCCGCGATGTGCCGGCCCACCGCCCGCGCGATCCGCAGATTCTGGTGGTGGCCCCCATGAGCGGCCACCACGCCACTCTCTTACGCGGCACGGTAGAAGCGCTGCTGCCCGAGCATGATGTATATATCACCGACTGGCTGGATGCCCGGCTGGTGCCCCCCAGTGCGGGGGATTTCGGTCTGGACGACTATGTCGACTATCTGATCGATTTTCTGCAGGGTCTGGGGCCGGAAACCAATATCGTTGCCGTCTGTCAGCCCTCGGTGCCGGTGATGTGCGCGGTGGCGCTGATGGCCGCCGCAGACGATCCCGCCCAGCCGCGCTCGATGGCGCTGATGGGTGGCCCGATTGATGTGCGCAAAGCCCCTACGGCGGTCACCGAATTTGGCCGCAAGCACACGATTGACTGGTTCAAGCGCAATGTGGTGGCCGAAGTGCCGCCGCCCTACCCCGGCGCGTTTCGCAAGGTTTATCCCGGTTTTCTGCAGCTGATGGGCTTCATGAGCATGAATGCGGGTAATCATGTGAAGGAGCATCTCAATCTTTTCAAACACCTGATTGAAGGTGATGGCGACAGCGCCGCCCGGCACCGCAAATTTTATGATGAGTATCTCGCCGTGATGGACATTCCCGGCCGGTTCTATCTCGATACGGTTGAACATGTGTTCCAGAAGGCCAGCCTGCCCAAAGGCGAACTGATTATCCGTGGCAAGCGCGTTGACCCCAGCAAAATCAAACGCACCGCGCTGTTTACCATTGAAGGCGAGTTTGATGATATCTCGGCCCCCGGCCAGACCAAAGCGGCACACGATATCTGCAAGAACATTCCCAAGCATATGCGCGAGCACCATGTGCAAAAGGGCGTGGGCCACTACGGTATTTTCAACGGTCGCAAATGGCGCGAAGAGATCATGCCGCAGGTGCGCGATTTCATCCGCAATTTTGACAAGCCCGCCAAGCTGGGGCCGATCAGCAAGAAGCATCACGCGGCCCCGCTCCCGCCCAAGACCGCCCATGCGCGGCGCCTGGCTAACGCGGCAGCCCTGAAAGCCCGAACCAAAAAGAGATAGCTGGCGTTAGCGCGGTAACAACCGCCGCACCGTCACAGGCGCGAGCTGTGCTAGACGCCGTACAGTGGGTGGGAGGCCTGCCAATTGAGTGGCGGAAAAACGGGTCCTCGCCGATTTGCCGCTCGTAGGTGGCAACGCCCCGCCTTCCGCACTACGTCCTACACTGGCATCGGCCTCTATGATCGCCCGGACACTAGCCGCTGTGAGTTCGCCATGGCCAACCGCCAGCGGGTCCGGCTCGCTCAGGTCCAGATCCAGCTCGGTCTGCCGGTCATCGACCGCGCCAGCGATCATTAAGTCATCCAGCCACTGCCAGCTGGCATCAAGACCAAACAATTTGTGCCGCCCAGCCAGAAGCATGCCAGCATAATGCGCGGGCTTAGCCGGGATGCGGCGGCGCCCCAGTGCATCAATCGCCCCTTCGATTGCGGCATCGTCATAGCCGCGCGCATCCTGCAAGGTCAACAAACGCTCGCGGGTAACCTGATCGCTATGCACGTCGATCGGATTAAGCTGCGTTAGGCTGTGCCAGACATCGTTCATGTCCGGACTTGGATAGTGATCGCGCACGGCCACGGCTGGCCAGCGAAAATTGCCAATCTTACGCGCCGGGATAAACTCACCACCGCTAAGCATATAATCAAGCAACAGCTCTTTGGCCCCCGGCGCGACCGGCCACGGCGCTGGGTTAGCTTTATGGCTGGCCAGATGCCTGAACCACGCGGTGGCCGGCTTGCGAACTGGCGTCTTGAGTGCAATCAGGGTTGAGTTGCTCGGGAAGTATCTGACGTGGGGCCGCAGATTCGTGCGCTGAGACAGCAACAAAAAGACATCAACCGGAGGATGCCGGGGCGACCTGACTCGCATGGCACTGGCGAGAGATCCAAGATACTGGGCCGGATTGTTATAAAAAGGCGCGGTGCGCAGAGGCTGGCGAATTTGCCGGTTCATGCCCAGCATACGCCCATCGAGTACCATCACAATCAGGCTCCGGCCCGCGGCCGGGTGCGCGATTTCGCTGAACATCTCCTTCACATCATCCGGTTCGGGCGCGGCCAAGCCATCCCCCACCTGCCACACCATGCTGGTTTCAGGGCCGCTGAAGGCTTGGCTAAGATCCCGCAGGTCATAGCCAGGCTGGGTGTTGGTGCCCTCGCCCCAAAGAATGCCAACCGACTGAACCGGGCGTGTTTCCATGACTAACTATCCTTTTTGTAAACGACGGCGGGTGGAGGCAGGCAGGGCGTGTGCAAAGGGCTGTAATCTTTTTGGTAAAGCGGTGATCTCTGCGCCAGTCAGGCGGCGCACGGGCGCGCGCTGAGCCGGTGGGCGGGGTTGTTCCGTAACAGTGGCTACTACGACTCGTTCGATTGGCGGCGCACTCGCCTGAACCACCGGAACGGAGGTCACCACCCCAACGTCAACCGGATTATCGTTGGCGGCGACGAGAGTAAACATATTGCGCAGACGACTGGCAGTTTCATGACGATCAAAACATTCGGCGGCGAGGGCGAGATAGAGCCGTTCCTTGATCTCAACTCGTTCATGACTCAAAACCGGCCGGCCGACGATGGGGTAGCGGGCAGCCAGATAGTTAAGTCGCCCGCGGTTGGCGTGGCGCTGCGACCATCCGTGCAGAGAGATGGTATCGACCAGTTGGCGCTGGCTGGCATACTCATGCCACAGCTCATTAAGGTGAATACGCTTGCAGCCCGACACCGCAATGTCGGGTACACCCCAATAGCCCCGTTTGCCCGAGGCCATCAGGTCGATCAGCAGATCTTTTGCGGCGGGCGGCGTAGCCCAGTGCATGGCCCGGTTGCCCGCGGCATCAAGCCCATAGACACTGCTGTGCACCCAGCTATCGGTTACAGTGTTGGGGCGCATGCGTACCGCCACCACAGTAGAGCCGCGCGGTAACTGGCGGGCGAGAGCATGAATAAAATCGGTTTTACGGGCCACCAGCAGAAAAACATCGACCGGTGGGCTGGCTTTGGGCAGCGCTGACGCCAATGAACGCAAGAGCCATGGCGCGTCCCGTCCGCTATGCCACAGATGAGCGGGCTGCACTTTATCGCGGCGCCAGCCATCCATGATTCCCACCAACAGGCGGCGGTTGAAGGCGGCAGCCGTAAAGTCTTTCAACAGCTGCTGCACGTCCCTAGCCGCGGGTACAGAATCGCCATCACCGCACACCCGCAAGGGTGTATTGGGATTGCCGCTAAACGCCGTATAAGATGCGCCGTAGGAAACGGGCAGTTGATGCTGATTGGACGTGCCCTCACCCCAGATGACGGCAACGGAATCAATCTCTTGAGAAACAACCTGCGCAGGCATGGCAGGCAACCTAGCGGCGCTCGCCACCCCAGCGCAACAGAAAAAGGGTTAAGATTGACTGCGCACCCGGTTAACGGCGTCTTTCCATTGGCTCTGCCAACGCTGCGGCAGGTTGCTGGGCTGGGGCAGAAAGCTCTTGTCGCACTGCCAACCCGCCGCAAGCACCGGCAAGGACGGGATAAAGCCACCCCCGAGCAGAGCGAGATAAGCGGCGCCAAGCGCGGTGGTTTCCGTTAGCACCGGGCGATCAACCCGCAGACCTGTAATATCGGCCAGCTCCTGCATCAGGGCGTTGTTGCGGCTCATACCGCCATCAACTTTTATGGTTGTCAGGGCCTGACCTTGCCGATCGCGAGTCAGGCAATCAATCAAATCCATGCTTTGAAAGGCCATGCTATCGATAGTGGCTCGCGCAATATGCCCCAGATGGCTATCGCGGGTGAGGCCCAAAATGGCGCCACGGGCATTCGCATCCCAATAGGGTGCACCAAGACCTGTGAACGCGGGCACCATAACCACGCCGCCACTGTCGGGCACACTCGCCGCCAGTGCCTCAACTTCCTTGCTGGCGGTAATGGCATGCAGCCCATCGCGCAGCCATTGCACCGCGGCACCAGCGACAAAAATACTGCCTTCCAGCGCGTAGGTTACTTCGCCTTGCAGGCGCAGCGCAACGGTAGTGAGCAGCCGATGGGTGGAGGTAACCGCCTGCTTACCCGTGTTGAGCAAAACAAAGCAGCCGGTGCCATAGGTGCTCTTGAGGCTGCCGGGCTCCAGACACAACTGACCAACTGCTGCCGCCTGTTGATCGCCCGCCACGCCGCGAATGGGTATGGCGGCACCAAACAGGGCTGCATCGCATAAGCCGAAATCGCCAGCACTGTCCAGCACCTGCGGCAGTACCTCGGGCGGGATAGTAAAATATGCCAGCAGTTCGGCGTCCCAGTGCTGGGTGCGAATGTTAAACAGCAAAGTCCGGCTGGCGTTCGTGGCATCGGTAGCATGCACCTTGCCCCCGGTGAGCTTGTAGATCAGCCAGCTGTCGATGGTGCCAAAGGCCAGCTCACCGGCCTCGGCGCGCGCGCGGATACCCTGCCCCTTATCGATCAGCCAGAATAGTTTGGTAGCCGAAAAATACGGATCGGCCAGCAGACCGGTTTTTTCACGCAGCCACTCTTCGGTACCATTGTTCTTGAGCGCATTACAGCTGCTGGCCGTGCGGCGGTCCTGCCAGACAATGGCATTGTAAACCGGCTCGCCGGTCTTGCGATCCCACAGCACTGTGGTCTCACGCTGATTGGTAATGCCGATAGCTTTGACCTGCGCGGCCTTAAGATTGGCTTTCTCGAGCGCTTGCTTGATAACCTGCTGCGTATGCTGCCAGATCTCGCGCGCATCATGCTCAACCCAGCCATCTTGCGGGTAATGCTGGGTCAGCTCGATCTGTGCACTCGCCAGTTCGCGCGGCACATTGTTCTCAAACTGATAGAGAATGGCACGGGTCGAGGTGGTGCCCTGGTCAAGCGCAAGGATGATGGTCATGATGATGTCCAGTGTAGAAAATCAGATATCAGGTAACAAATCAGGACCAAAGCGGGTACGCTGAACCCCGCCGCCCACCAGCGCGTGGCGGGGTGGCACAACCCGCCGATAAGTGTCAGGCACAAAGCCAGACCCAGCGCAGCATAACTGCGCAGTTCGGGCAGATAAAAATGCGCCCCTACTAATCCTGCGCCCCATAGCGCCAACAGGCCGAAAAAGATCAGCCGGGCGCAGCTCATTGAAAGGCCGGCTCCTGAAAACTGCGCAGTTTACGTGAATGAATGCGCTCGAGCGTCTGTTCGGCCAGAAGATCCAGCGCCAGCATGCCAATGCGCAGATGCTGGTTCACCTGCTGGCGATAGAAGTTCTGCGCCATGCCGGGCAACTTCAGCTCGCCATGCATCGGCTTATCCGACACGCACAGCAAGGTGCCATAGGGCACCCGGAAGCGATAACCGTTGGCGGCGATGGTCGCGCTTTCCATATCCAGCGCAATGGCGCGGCTCTGACTGAAGCGCTCGAACATCTGGGCGGTGTCGCGCAACTCCCAGTTGCGATCATCAATGGTAGCCACTGTGCCGGTGCGCATTACACTCTTGAGCGCGTACCCGGACAGCCCGGTAACACGACTAACCGCCTGCTCAAGGGCCACCTGCACTTCGGCCAGTGCCGGGATGGGTACGCTGATGGGGAGGTCGTGATCAAGCACATGGTCCTCACGCACATAAGCGTGCGCCAGTACATAATCGCCCAACCGCTGGGTACTGCGCAGACCCGCACAATGCCCGAGCATGAGCCACGCGTGCGGACGCAGCACCGCCACATGGTCGGTGATGGTTTTGGCGTTACTCGGCCCCACGCCGATGTTGATGATGGTAATGCCGATATGCCCCGGCCGCTTGAGGTGGTAGGCGGGCATCTGCGGCATGCGATCCGGTGCCTTGCCCGAGCTGGGGCCAGCCGGGCCGCCAAAATTCTGGTTCATCGTCAGCACATCGCCGGGCTCGACAAAGGCCTCGTATTTCTGGCGGGCTGTGCGCTCGGCGAGGTCGGTGGCCTCGATCATCTGCTCCTGCCCATAGCGGATAAACTCGTCGATATAAAACCCGTAGTTGGTAAACAGAATGAAGTTCTGGAAATGCTCCGGGCCGGTGCCGGTATAGTGGCGCAGGCGATGCAACGAATAATCCACTCGCGGCGCGGTAAAGGGCGCCAGCGGCAACGGCTCGCCCGGCGTGGGACGGTAGGTGCCATTGACGATACTGTCATCCATGAAGTTGAGATCCGGCAGATCAAAATGCTCGCGGATGGCCGTGACACGGCCGGGGTCAAGCTCGGATTCCAGATGCATGCCGCTGGTGAAAGCAAAATGCAACGGGATAGGGGTGTCGGACACACCCACTTCGAGCGGTTCGCCGTGATTGCGGATGAGCTGGCGGAACTGTTCGAGATAATAGGCAGCAAAAATATCCGGCCGGGTAAGTGTGCTCATATACACACCCGGCGCGGGCACAAAGCCATAGGCCAAGCGCGTATCGCCCCGGCTGGTGCTGGTGGTGGTGAGCTTGATGTAGGGATAACAGGCGCGCACCTTACCCTTAATCCGCTCGCCCTTGGTGAAAGCCAGAAACCGCTCGCGCAGATAGCCGGTATTAGCCTCATAGATTTCGCGCACGCGGGTCACGGCGTCTTCCGGCTGGGTGAAACTGCGCGGGGCAAATTTGGGGGTGGGGTCGAATATCATCACTTATCCTTCTACTCCCATCAGGGCGCGGGCATATTCGCGTGGATCAAACGGCTTGAGATCGTCAATCGTTTCGCCCACGCCCACCGCCACAATAGGCAATTTATACTGTTCGGCCAGCCCAACCACCACCCCGCCACGGGCCGAGCCATCGAGCTTGGTGACGATCAGGCCATCCACCGCCACCATCTCACGAAACGCCTTGACCTGACTATGGGCATTCTGCCCGCCGGTGGCGTCGAGCACCAACAGCGTGGCATGCGGCGCACTGGCATCAATTTTTTGCAACACCCGCTTGATCTTGGCCAACTCGTCCATCAGACCTTGTTTATTCTGCAGCCGTCCGGCGGTATCAATCAGCAGCAGATCAGCCCCCTGCGCCTTGGCATGTTCGAGTGCCTTATAGGCCAGCGCAGCCGCATCTGATCCCTCGGGGGCTGTGAACACCGGGCAACCCGCCCGCTCGCCCCACACCCTGAGCTGCGCCACCGCGGCGGCGCGAAAGGTATCACCCGCCGCCAGCACCACTTTTTTACCCTGATCGGCCCAGCCCGCCGCCATTTTACCGAGCGTTGTAGTTTTACCCGCGCCATTGACGCCCACCAGCAATACCACAAACGGCTGTTTGCTCTCGTCAACCACCAACGGTCTGGCAGCAGGTTGCAAGAGCTGCTCAATCTGGCCAGCCAGAGCGTCTTTCACTTCACTGTCGGTGACATCTTTGCCAAAGCGGTTTTCGGCAAAGTCAGCCACCAGCTTGGCCGCTGTCGCCGGACCAAGATCGGCGGCAATCAGGATGTCTTCCAGCTCATCCAGCGCCGCTTGGTCAAGTTTGCGATGGGTGAAGAGCTGGGTAATGTTTTGCGTGAGCGCCGACGTGCTCTTACTGAGGCCCTGCTTGAGCCGCTGCCACCAGCTGGTTGTTTCGGTTATCTCGGTCATCCTACCCACTCGCCCCGGAATGTTTCAACCCACGCCCCGGTCATCCAGACGGAATCATCGGCCTTCCATTCTATCTGCAAGCTGCCACCTTCAAGCTGAACTGTCGCGTTGCGAGCCGACAGGCCGCGTCGTGCTGCTGCCACCAGCGCCGCGCACGCACCGCTACCACAGGCCAGCGTAATGCCTGCCCCGCGCTCCCACACCCGCATGCGCAGGGTGTGGCGATCAATCACCTGCACAATTTCAACGTTGGTGCGCTCGGGAAACAGCGGGTGATGTTCCAGCCGGGGGCCGAGATGGATCAGATCAATCGAGGCTGTATCCTCAACAAAAAACACACAGTGCGGATTACCCATATTCACCGCAACCGGATCGACCAGCGGACCAAGCTCCAGCGGCAGATGAAGCGTGTCCTGCTCATCCACCAGCGGAATTTCACTCCATTTCACACGGGGCTTACCCATGTTGACCCCCACCGCATTGCCCGCGGCCAAGGCGGGCAGAATACCGCTGATGGTTTCGATCACTGCCGCGCTCTTGCCACTTTCGCGCATCAGGGTGGCGGCGACACAGCGGGTGGCATTACCACACGCGCCGGCCTCGCTGCCATCGGGATTATAAATCGCCATAAACGCATCGGCCTTGCTGTGGCGCGGCGGCTCAATCACGATGATCTGGTCACAGCCGATGCCAAAGCGGCGGTCCGCCAGACGCTCCAGCTGTGAGCGCGAGAGCTGCACCGGACGCACACGACCATCAATCACGACAAAGTCGTTGCCAAGGCCATGCATTTTGCGAAAGGGCAATGTCATAACTCTATATAAGCCATGGCAAAACAAATTGTCAAAAAACTGTCACATGACTCTCCACCAAGGTCCATTTAGCCTGCGTGCAGGAGGACCTACACATGAGTATTTTACTTGAAGCCGCGGGTGACGCCGCTATCTGGAGCTCGGGCCGTGGCACTTTGGCTGTCGTTTTCGGCTTGCTGGCCGCCGCTGCAGCTTTTAATAACCCGCTGTGGAAAGAGCCGGAAACGGCCAAAATTGCGGCCACAGCTGCGCAGATTACGGTTAAAGATGCCAGCGCATGCGCTTGGTTTGGCTGCATGGATGTGAACGCATTCAGTCTTTACCAGACCAAGGTCAGAGGCGTGGACAGCACCGGTCGTGAGGTTGAGGTCACCATTTGCCGAACAGCATTCTCCAGTGACAACCAGGTTATTCAGCGCAAGAAAGTCACTGATCAGGGTATGAAAAAGCACGAACGCAGCGTCACTCATGTGCGTGTCGTCAACGGTACGGCAGTCCTAAACTAAGCCGCACTTATAATTTGGGCGCAGTGACTTGGGCTGGCTTTTGCGGCGAGGTTGGCTCAAGCGGCTGGGCAACATAGTCCAAGCTAAGCTGAGCCAGACAGAGCATAACGGCAAGATTGGTCACCGAACCCATCATCCAAGGATAAATCCGCGGCGAGACTCTTGCGTCTGGGGTACCGGAATCGGCGGCGTTCATCAGGCTCTCCGCCAATCGGTCAGAATGCTCTGCAATCTGGCGGCGGGCGGTTCTGTGAAAGGCAAGGGGGACTCGCAGCATAATGTTGCCGAATGCCGTTGTCGCAGAAAAGCCAGAGCCAAAAGCGCGCGCGTAAGCGGATAAGCCCATCTACTCCCCCTGTTATTGGAGCGGGTGAGGGGAATCGAACCCCCGTATGCAGCTTGGGAAGCTGCCGTTCTACCATTGAACTACACCCGCTTTTCTCGCTGTTATGACCCCGGCGCGGCGGAAAATCAAGATTAACTATTCCTTTCCGGCCCCGGCAGCGGCATTATTGCGCCGCCTGCCCCCTTGCTGTGGGCATCCACAACCCCATATTACCGCTATGGACACTGCTATGACCCTGCTGCCCGAAGTCCCCGCCCTTGCTCCGACTCCCTCGACCATCAAGGATATCAGCACCAAAGAGTTTGCGGCCGAGGTGATCAAGGCCAGCCTTGAGCAGCCGGTGCTGGTGGATTTCTGGGCCCCGTGGTGCGGCCCGTGCAAGCAGCTGGCCCCGGTGCTGGAAAAAGTGGTGGCGGCTACCCGCGGCAAGGTCAAACTGGTCAAACTCAATGTTGATGAGAACCAGCAACTGGCAGCGCAGCTGGGCATCCAGTCGATCCCGGCGGTATTTGCCTTCTACAAGGGCCAGCCGATCGATGGATTTATGGGCGGACAACCGGAAAGCGCCCTCAAGGCCTTTATTGATAAGCTTGTCAAACTCAGCGGCGGCGGTGCAGCGGGCGCCGCGCTGGCGCAGATGCTGGAACAAGCCAACACCGCGCTGGCGCAAATGGATATTGAAACCGCCAACACCCTCTATGCTGATATTCTGGCCACCGACCCCACACATGCCGCGGCCTATGCCGGGCTGATCAAGGTAGCCCTCGCTGTGGGCCAACCCGACGAAGCCAAAGCAATGCTGAACGAGGCTCCGCCCGAGATAGCGAGTAGCAAAGAGCTTGATGGGGTGCGCGCGCACTTGGCGCTGGCTGAGCAAGCCCAGCAAGCCGGGCCGCTGGAGGAGCTGGCCGCAGCCGTAACAGCGCAGCCCGATAACCATGCCAAGCGCTATGATTATGCGGTTGCCCTGCATGCGGCGGGGCGCAGCGAAGAGGCGATTGACCAGCTCCTTGAGATTATCAAGCGCGAGCGGGGCTGGAATGAAGACGCCGCGCGCAAACAGCTGGTCACCATTTTCGAGGCGCTGGGCCTGATGCATGATCTCACCGTTGCCGGGCGCCGCAAGCTCTCAGCTATTCTGTTCACATGAGCGCACCTAAAACCGACACTGACATCCTGCCGATTTTTCCTCTTGCCGGGGCCTTGCTGCTACCCGGCGGGGTGCTGCCGCTCAACATCTTCGAGCCACGTTATCTGGCCATGACGCAGGATGCCCTGCTGAGCCACCGCCTGATCGGCATGGTGCAGCCCAATGGTGAGACAATGCCCTGTGGTACGCCGTGTGTGCACAAAATTGGCTGCGCCGGGAAAATCAGTGAAGCGATCCCAACACAAGACGGCCGCTTTTTGATCGAGCTTACCGGAACGCGCCGCTTTGCCATCGAGGAGGAGCTGTCTGCCCCGCGCGGGTATCGCCGCGTGCAGGTGCGCTGGCTGGACGAGCCAGAGGTGCCGGTCAGGCTGGACCGCGCCCGGTTGATCCCCGCACTGAAAACTTATCTGGAAAAACGCAAGCTGGAGTGCGCGTGGGAGAAACTGACCTGTTGTCAGGATGCGAATGTCCTGACCCTGCTGGCCATGCTCTGTCCCTTCACCGCCGCTGAACAGCAAGCGCTACTGGAAGCGCCCGACGCAGCCCGACGCGCCGATCTTCTGCTGACCCTGATTGAACTGGATGGGGCCGGTGGCCCGCCGAACTAGGCCTTGCCGCTTGGCGCGGGCATGCTAAGAGCGGAGCATGTCTACCCCCGATCGCAAAATGCTGGAGCTGCTGGTCTGCCCACTCACCAAGGGTCCGCTGGACTATGATGCGCAGACGCAGGAACTAATATCGCGGCAAGCCAAGCTGGCCTACCCCATCCGCGACGGCGTACCGGTACTGTTAATAGATGAGGCGCGAGTCATCGAGCCCTGAATTCTTTATGGTTAATGCACGTTTTCTGGTTGCGTTTGACTTTTGTCTTTTGTTACCGTTACGGCAGATATAGCGAAAGGTGATTTAAATGCCTCTTGTCTTGAAATACACAAACATGATTACGCGCGATGGCCAGCCCCGCTATTTCAGCGGCCCCGCAGCCGGATTGGTGGAAACGGATAGGCTGGTTGCAACCCTTGGGGAAAGTCAGATAACGGCGCGCCAGCTGCTCGTATCGGCCAGCCTGATGCGACGCGCAATACCCAGAACTACAGACATTGATTGTGCAACCCGTTTCTGCCTGCTCTCTGGCAGTATGGCGATTTTAAGTGCGGCTGTTTTGAAAGCCAACGGGATTCAAACCGAGATCGTCTACGACCTGCCTCGCCCTCTCAAAGCCTTGCGCAAGGGCCTCAGTAGAATTGCACCGCAGCCCGTGCATAGGCCCTTGCCCCATCGCGGGACTGAGCTAAGCTGACCTCCGATTTCGGAGGAGAGGCATGAACAAAATTTATCCCGACGCCAAGGCCGCACTGGCGGGTGTCCTGAAGGACAATATGACCATCATGGCCGGGGGCTTTGGCCTGTGCGGCATTCCAGAAACCCTGATTGAGGCTATTCGCGAAAGTGGCGTAAAGGGCCTCACCTTCATTTCCAACAATGCCGGGGTCGATGGTTTTGGCCTTGGTAAGCTGCTGGAAACCAAGCAGATCAAAAAAATGATCTCGTCCTATGTGGGCGAGAATAAGTTGTTTGAGCAGATGTTTCTCAGCGGTGAGCTGCAGCTGGAATTCAACCCGCAAGGGACGCTGGCCGAGCGCATTCGTGCCGGTGGCGCAGGGATTCCCGCCTTCTTCACCAAAACCGGCTATGGCACCATTGTCGCCGACGGTAAAGAGGTGCGTGAGTTTGACGGCGAAATGTATGTCATGGAGCGGGCGCTTAAAGCTGATCTCGCCATTGTGAAGGCGTGGAAGGCCGACCGCGAGGGTAATCTGGTCTACCGCAAGACCGCACGCAACTTCAACCCGATGATGGCCACGGCCGCCACGCTGTGTGTGGCCGAGGTCGAGCAGATTGTGGACACGGGCGCACTGGACCCGGATGCCATCCACACTCCCGGTATCTTCGTCAAGCGCCTGCTGCACGGCGCGCGCTACGAAAAGCGCATCGAACAGCGCACCACCCGCAAAAAAGCTGCCTAAGGAGAGCACCATGCCCTGGACCCGTGACCAACTGGCCGAACGCGCCGCCAAGGAGCTGCGCGATGGGTATTATGTCAATCTTGGTATCGGCATCCCCACTCTTGTCGCCAACTACATTCCGGCGGGGATGGATGTGACCCTGCAAAGCGAGAACGGCATGCTGGGTATCGGCCCCTTCCCGTTTGAAGGGGAAGAAGACCCGGACCTCATCAATGCGGGCAAGCAGACCATTACCGCCTTGCCGCGCTCAAGTTATTTCAGCAGCGCCGAGAGCTTTGCCATGATCCGGGGCGGGCATATCGACCTGTCCATTCTGGGGGCCATGCAGGTTTCCGAATTTGGCGATCTGGCCAACTGGATGGTGCCCGGCAAGATGGTGAAAGGCATGGGCGGCGCGATGGATCTGGTCGCGGGCGTCAAAAATGTGGTGGTGGTGATGGAACACACCACCAAAGAGGGCGAAAGCAAGTTTCTGCCCAGCTGTAATCTGCCGCTGACCGGCAAGGGCGTGGTCGACCTGCTGATTACCGATCTGGCCGTTTTCCGCATTGACGCCAAAAGTGGTGCTCAACTTATTGAGCTGGCACCGGGCGTAACGCTGGAGGAGGTAAGAGCCAAGACGGCGGCCACGTTTACGGTTGCGGCGCAGCTGAAGGCGGCGTAACCGGGGTAAGGGCTGCGTCGGGCTGGGGACGCCGGGCAATCCGGCCAATCAAGCTGGCAAATTGGTCGGCGATTCCAGCCGTATGCTGCTCGTCAGGACCAAGGGGCACCGCGGGAGTATAGCGGGTAAGAGCAATGCCGTTACCCGCAGGTGCCGTGTCGGCGGACCGCTCATGCTGTTGAGCCCGTTCAACCAGCCGGGTAAATTCTTCGGCAAACTGCTGTTCTGCGTGCGGCGCTTTTTTGATCTCACCGCCATCAGTGAGATGCCAGCGCACCAGAAACTGCACATCCTGCTGCATCACTTTCAACCGCTCATACTCGCGCCCGAAGGCCTCGGGGGAGAGGCCATTATTCTCGAGATTGAGGCTGCCATAGCGTTTGCGGTTCAGCGAATCCCCCCAGCTGAACGTGGCCTGCACTGGTGGGCTTACGGCACCTAATACCAAACTGGCAAGTCCGGCAAAGGCCGAGAGCGGATTCTTGCCGGGCAGGTCGGGAATGACTTTGTCATCTACCCGCGTGAGGCGCATCATCGCCAGCTCGGCGGAACTCCCTGCCGCCATTCGTTGTAAATTCGTGCTTTGCATAAGAGCTTCACTGTGCACCATGGCGGCAGCAATACGCGTATAGCGCTCTAGGCTCGCCGTGGGATGGGCCGGAGAAGCTGAGAGATCAACCGCAGGATCGGGCATGAGCTGAGGTTAACAGAAAGCTCTGAATAAACCCTGAAATGATTAGCACGAATTTACCTAAAATGCGCACAACCTATTGATATATATTGCTTTTTAGGCGATATGGCTTGCTTTGACAGGGTGCTTTTCGATATCCTGTAAAAGAGTTGGGACGTTCCCCCTGTTTTGGCCCGGCTCGGTTTTCGGGGTTTGCTTCCCTTTGGGGAGTGGATCCCGACCAGTCTGCCCCGACTGGCATGGTTTCCTTAACGGCTGCATCTGCGGATGCAGCCGTTTTTTTATGAAGATCAGCGAACGGCGGTCGCGGCTGGCGTTACGCCCGGCACAGCCGCCGACGTGCTGGCCGCACTGCCATGGACATAGAGTCCGCGCTGGCCATCCATCGGTTTGAAGGCTTGCGTTACGCCCAGCACCGTTTCGGCCCCGCCCAGATAGAGGATGCCGTCGGGCGGCATCTGGCGGCCAATGCCTTCGAGCACCTTGGCTTTGGTCGCGGGATCGAAATAGATCAGCACATTGCGGCAAAACACAATATCGAACTGGCCGAGCGCCGTCATCGGCTCCAGCAGATTGAACTGCTGGAACTTGATCTTGCCCTGCATCTGCTTGCTGATCTGCCACTTGTCGCCGATCTGGGTGAAGTGCTTGACCAGCATGGTAATGGGCAGACCACGCTGCACCTCGAACTGGGTATAAAGCCCCTGCTTGGCTTTTTCGAGCACTTCACGGCACAAATCAGTTGCCACGATCTCGATAGTCCAACCCGGCATCTTGCTGGCTTCTTCATCAAGAATCATTGCCAGCGAATATGGCTCCTGCCCGTTGGAACAGGCTGCCGACCAGATGCGCAGGCGGCGCGTGGCGGCCCGCGCCTGCAAGAAGCGCGGCAGCACCACCTGACGAAACTGGTCGAAGGGCTTTTGGTCACGAAAGAAGGATGACTCATTCGTCGTCATCGCATCGGTAATATCAGCCAGCAGAGCCTCATCAGACTTGCTGCGCAGGGCATTGGCCAGTTCGCCCAGATCCTTGAAGTTCCAGCGGCGGGCCACCGGCATCAGGCGGCTGTCCAGCAGATAGGCCTTTTCCTTGGTCAGTACGAGACCGGAGCGCTGATAGACGAATTTGGCAAACAGATCAAAATCTTCAACTCTCATGCCGCCCCCGCTTTCTTGCGCAGGTAAGGCCCAATCTCGGGCAGTGGTAACACGGCAGCACACACACCCGCCGTGGCGACTGCCCCCGGCATTCCCCACACCACCGAGGTGGGCTGGTCCTGAGCGACGATCATGCCCCCGCCATTCACGACGATTTCGCTGCCCTTCAGGCCATCGGCCCCCATCCCGGTCAGGATAGCCACCAGCATACGGTTGGCACCATACATCTCAATCAGGCTGCGCAGCATCGGGTCTACTGCCGGGCGACAGAAATTCTCCTGCGGCCCGGAGTCAAGCCGCGCCACCACCCCACTGGCTGTCCGGGTAAAGAGCAGATGGAAATCGCCCGGCGCCAGCAGCGCCTTGCCGGGGGTCAGGACACTGCCGTCCTTGGCCTCTTCACACGGAACCCCGGTCTGACGCGTGATGTGGTCAGCCAGAATGGTGGTAAAAGTCTTGGGCATATGCTGGGTGATGACAATCGGCTGCTTGAGGTTTTTAAGGTGCGGTAGCACGGCGAACAAGGCCTGCGGCCCGCCGGTAGAGGAGCCGATGGCGATCACATCCGGTACCAGCGCGGGTGCCGGACGCAAGGTAATCTTGCCCCCTTCATACAGGCGCGATTTGGTAACGATGGGCGGCGCGCTACTTGGCGCACCCGGACTGACTGTACGAGCCACAACGCCCGCGGGCAGTGGGCCGACTTTGCCAAGGCGCTGACGCTCGCGCCAGGCACCGTTGCCCAGCTCCCGCACTTTCTCCAGCAGGTCGCGTTTCCAGTCCGCCGTAGCATCGACCTCACGGGTGGAGGTCGGCTTGCTGACATAATCGGCCGCCCCCAGCGCCATGGCGCGCAGGCTGATCTCGGCCCCCTGCAAGGTGAGGGTGGACGACATGATAATGCGGGCCCAGGGCTGCGCTTTCATCAGCAGGGGAATGGCGGTCAGGCCATCCATCACCGGCATTTCGATATCAAGGATGATGACATCCGCCAGTTCGCGTTGGGCAAAGCTCACGCCGGCCTGCCCGTCCGCCATGGAGCCGACGATGAGGGCCTCGGGAATATCGGTCAGGGCGCGGGTGACAAAGCCGCGGATGACCGCAGAGTCGTCGACAATAAGCACCCGGATCGGGTCGGCAACAGTGGGTTCAGGCATAGTCCTTGGTTATCCAATCAGGCCGACTTGTGAAAACTTGGTCTGGATGATGTCGCTGTCAAACGGCTTCATGATGTACTCATTGGCCCCAGCCGACAGCGCTTCCTTGATGTGATTGAGGTCCGCCTCGGTGGTGCAGAACAGAACTTTGGGCTTGTCGCCACCGGGCATCTTGCGCAGCTCGCGCAGAAACTCAATCCCGTTCATCACCGGCATGTTCCAGTCGAGGAGAACGGCGTCCGGCATGGCCTTGCTGCAGGCTTCCTGTGCTTTCTTGCCGTCTTCGGCTTCCGTACAGGTGAATTTGAGATCTTCCAGAATCTTCCGGGCGATCTGCCGCACGACACGGCTGTCATCAACAATCAGACAGGTTGCCATTCTCGTTCCCCTTACCCCATCACGATCATCTGCGCTCAGGCGGCGGACGCCGCGGAGAGATTCAACAGAGCCGCAATATCAATCACGACCATCAACTGACCTTGTAACCGGTATATCCCACGCGAGACATCCCGCCAACGGGGATCCAGTGTCGGTGGATTGGCTTCAAAATCAGCCGCATCCAGCGACATGACTTCGCCCACCTGGTCGATCAGCAGGCTGTACTGCTCGCCATTAAGATCAACCACGACGCTCATGCCCTTCATCTCAGCCGGGCGCGGCGGCAGACCCAGCCGGGTACGGACATCGATCGCCGTTACGATGCGCCCACGCAAATTGAGCGAGCCCGCGACCTCGACCGGGGCCAGCGGAATACGGGTGAGCCGCTGCGGCCCGAGCACATCGCGAACCTGCAGCACCGGAATGCCAAACAACTGTCCGGCAATCGTCATCGTCACATACCCATTGGCCACCGACGGCTCGGCCGCACTGGCGGCGTGAAGAGGGGTAACATTACTCATGCGGCACCTCGCTGGGCTTGCAGGGTTTGGGACAGGGTCGAGAGCAGCGCCTCACGATCGAACTTGGCGACGTGATTGGCAAAACCGGCACGGCGACCGCGATCCTGATCGATATTGGTCGCGTGGCTCGACAAAGCAATCACCGGTACGGCCTGCCAGCGGGCATCCTTCTTGAGCGCCTCCACAAACTCGAACCCGCTCATCCCCGGCATTTCGATATCGCTGACGATGATGTCAAACTCCACGTCACCCTGACAGAGCTGGAGCGCATCAATCGCGCTTTCTACCGTGGTGACCTGATAGCCCGAGACGTTCAGCAGCGGGGTCAGCATATTACGGAAGAAGGAGCTGTCATCAACCAGCAGGATGCGCTGGGCCCGGCCTTCCTCTTTGCCCTGAAACGCAGTCGTCGCGCCGAAGAAGTCCTTGAAGGTACGGGTCAGATAGAACCCGGCATCAATGACTTCGGTGCTGCGTCCGGCGATAATGGCTGAGCCCATCAGACCTTGCGAGTCACTGCCAAGCTGCACGTTGAGGTGTTCTTCAACGATATCGACAATCTCGTCGACCACCAGACCTACCGAGCGCTCGCGATCCGCAAAGACCAGCACCGGCTGATTGCCCTCGCTGCGCAGCTTGACGCGCTCGTTGAGCGGGATCAGCGGCATCAGGCTGCCGCGGTACTGCACCACCGCCTGACCACCGGACTGCTCGATGGTGGCGACGTCGATATCCTCGAGGCGGGCAACCAGCGACAGCGGCACCGCCTTGGGTGCCGTATCACCCGCACGGAACAGGAGCATGGCCAGTTTGTCGCCACGCTGGGTCGCAGGATTACGCGCTTCCTCAGTGGTCTTCTGCTCGTCCTCACCTGCCGCCTTACCGGTGGCGGCGGCGATGCCGTTGGGATCGAGAATCATGATGACGCTGCCGTCGCCCAAAATGGTATTCCCCGAGAACATGTCGATATGGCGCAGGATTGGCGCGACCGGCTTGACCACGATTTCCTCGGTGTCAAAGACGCGATCCACAATGATGCCGAACGTCTGGCTACCGACTTGTGAGACAACGATGGTCGCCTCGGCAGTCGGCGCGGCCACAGAGGGCAGCTTGAGCAACGCTGAGAGCGTGACCAGCGGCAGCAGGCGATTGCGCAGACGCAGAACCGGCGCGTTATTGATATGCTCAATCGAATTGTCGCTGTTCTTGCCACCAGCACGCACCAATTCAAGCACACTGATCTGGGGGATAGCAAACCGCTCGCCCGCGCTTTCCACGATCAGGGCCGACACAATAGCCAGTGTCAGCGGGATCTTGATGGTAAAGGTACTGCCCTTGCCTTCCACCGACTTCATGTCGATGGTGCCGCCGATCTTTTCGATATTGGTGCGCACGACATCCATGCCCACTCCGCGGCCGGATACGGCGGTCACCTGTGCTGCGGTAGAGAACCCCGCCTTGAAGATGTACATATGCACCTGGGCATCGGACATGACCTTGACTTCAGCTTCGGTCGCCATGCCGTTCTTGATGATCTTTTCGCGGATTTTCTGGGTCGGGAGACCACGGCCATCGTCGGAAATCTGGATGATGATATGCCCGCCCTCGTGGAAAGCGTTCAGAGTGACACGGCCGGTTTCCTTCTTACCCGCCTTGATGCGGTCGGCTGGGGTCTCAAGACCATGGTCGGCTGAGTTGCGCACCATATGGGTGAGCGGGTCCTTGATCATCTCCAGGACCTGACGGTCGAGTTCCGTTTCGGCGCCGAGCATCTGCAGATCAATTTTCTTGCCCAGTTCGCTCGACAGATCGCGAATGATGCGCGGCAGCTTGCTCCAGGCATTGCCAATCGGCTGCATGCGCGTCTTCATGACCTGCTCCTGCAGGTCGCTGGTCACATGATTAAGCCGCTGCAGCGGCGCGGCAAACTCGGTGTCTTTTTGCGTGCGCAGGATCTGCAGCATCTGATTGCGGATCAGCACCAGTTCGCTGACCATGGTCATCAGACCTTCCAGCACATCAACATTGACACGCAAGGACTGGTTGGCCAGCGCGGACTCTGCCGCTGGCGCGCTTTCCTTGACGGGCGCGGTTGAGGCGGCAGTCGGCGCACTGGCGGGGGGTGGCGTCAGCTCAGCCGTCTTATGGGCGGGCACAGGGACAAACCCATGCTCATCGGGAGCCGGGCTGGTAACGGCCGCGGCCACATCGGCGGTCTTGTGGGCGGGCACCGGCACAAAGCCATGCTCGTCCGGCACCGGTTCGCTGCTGACCGGAGCCGAAGCTGCGGCCAACGGGGGCGCAGCAGCAGCAGGGACGCCGCCGCCATCCTTGCCATCGGCATGATCGTTGAGCTGGGCAATCAGCTCGGTATCGGCCCCTTCCGGTTCGGTCCCGGCTTCTTCCAGCGCGGCCAACAGGGTTTTGATCCGGTCAAGCGCAGCCAGAATGAGGGTGACGGAATAGGGCGTAACCGGCAGTTTGCCATCACGGAATTTGCCAAGAATGTTTTCGCCAGCATGAGCGACCTGCTCCAGACGGGGCAAGCCAAGAAAGCCGCAGGTGCCCTTGATGGTATGCACCGTCCGGAAAATTGTGTTGAGCAGCGCCGGGTCGTTGGGGTTCTGCTCGAGCTTGATGAGCTCGTTATCGAGCACCGCGAGATTCTCGTTCGTCTCGGTCAAAAATTCGCGCAGCAGATCATCCATGAACGTTCCCCCTACATGCCCATTCGGGTCAGGTTATCGCTCTATTTCGCGCAGAAAGACCTTAACAAGCCGTTACCCGAACAGCTGATCGTTAAAATTACAACTTATTGATAGGTCTTGACCTTTTGCTGATCAGGCAGCGACCGGGACAGGCGTATAAACAAGGCTCATGTCCAAACGATCCTCGCCGCTCTGGCTCCACCCCAGCTTGACCCCATAATGCTCGGCAAACCGGGCTGTGATATAGGGGTGAATGCTACGTGCCGTAAGGTCATCTATCGCTACGTCACCCTTAAGTGCGGGCCAGGCTTCCTCCCGGGTTCCTGCGCCACGACCTTGGGCGAGGATGGTAAGGCGGCCCGGTTCAGGCCGCGCCACCTCAATCGTGCCGCCGTGGACCAGATTTTCTACAGCCACGATCAACAGGTTAAGCAATACCTTGGGCACTCCGCGCGGCTGCCCGGTGATATCTTTCATAACCGCCGCATCCCAGCTGATGGCGGCCCGACTGCCGGCCAGATAATCGCGCAGAGTTGTCAAAATATCATCGCAGGACAGATTGGCATCGGCCCCGGCTGCCCCATAGCCCACGCGAAACAACCGCAGACGCCGCGCGGCCTGCTCGGAAGAATGGCCGATCAGCTTGGCGGCCTCTTCCCCCACCTGTGCGCCCATTTCTTCAAGTAATTCAACACCGTTACTGATGGCCCCCACCGGACTGATGAGGTCGTGGCAGATGCGCGAGGCCAGTAATTCCATCACGCGCAGATTTTCCAGCACCGGCGGCATGGTCATCTCCTTAAATTCTGTCGCGGGCGCACCTGTGTGGCCCGAAGACACCATCGCTGGTTTACCTTATTTTGGCAACATCCTCACTAGGGATTGTTTACTTTTCACCCGGCACACTCGGGCATGGCCTCGCGCTCCCTTTTTCAGTCCGACACCGCCGCCCACGACCTCGGGCTCTCCCTGCTTGGGCAGCTCGGGACGGGCGATGGCCTGCTGAGCAGTGTTGTCCCTCTGCGCGCCGTATTGATGCAGATGCTCACGCTCTACAGCTCGGCGGTGCTGGTGATCGCCGGGTTCATCGTGTTGTATTATTTTACGCTGGTCATTGTCGATGCCGCCAAAACCGGTCAGGCCTTCCGGCGGATCGACCCGGTATGGGGGCCGCTGCGGCTAGTGATCGCCATTGGCATTCTGGTGCCTCTGGGCGGCGGCCTGAACAGCGGCCAGCTGATGGTGCTACAGCTCTCGCAGTGGGGTTCCGGTCTGGCGTCCCAGCTCTGGCAGCAGGTGGGCGAAGATAGCCAGTTGGTACAGCCCATGATCGCGCGGCCTGGCCCGGTACCGGCGCTAGCGCTAGTGCGCGCACTGGTGCTGCGCGATGCCTGCGTGGCCTACACTACTCGCTTGGCCTATGAGCAGCAGACCGCCTATCGCCGCGCTCGCGAAGCAATCAAATCCGACAAACCCGCCAATGATGCCCCGGTTCTAACGCCACCAACGCTCTATCCGGTTCTCGCCCAGCCGGTCGCTACCAACGCCGATGGCTCGCAGACGACACCCTATGGCTGGACCGAGCGGCCTTATTTTTGCGGCTCCACCACTATTTTTCCGCCCACTCCGCGCACCGAAGAAACCCTGTTCAACCTGCTCAAGCAGGCCCATGTTGATGGCCTGCGCCGACTAGAAGGACGTACACAGGAATACGCGCAGGACTATCTGCAGCTGGCCATGGGGCAGCGATTGCTTAACAACCGCTCGCCTCTGACACTGGCCGAAATCTATGAGACGGAGTTGCGCTTTGCCAATTCACCCGGCTTCAACAGTGCGCTGGGCCAGCACCTGTCGATCCTGCACAACCAGCTCCGACCGCTCGGCTGGGTGGGGGCGCCCGCTTATCTGGATTCGATTCTACGCTTGAATCTGCGTTTGATCAGCTTGAACGCCTCCCTGCCCCAGATTGACCCACCTGAGGTTCTGATTGCGCCGCCGCCACTGGCGACTGCGACGGCTGCGGAAACCAAAATCTACGAACTGTTACACCGCATTGACCGCTCATGGGGCGATGTAGCGCGCGTCCCCCCGCTCAGTGCGGCGGGATTGGGTGGCTTATCTACCTTGCTCAGCCATGCGGTCGCGCTGTCGCGCGAAGTGCCCGGTACAGGCGCGGCCGGTCACCAGTTGCGGGTGGCACGCGATCTGATGCAAACCAGCGATTATGACTGGGCGACCTTTGCCCGACAAAATCCACTGGTGGGTCTGGCTGAACTTGGCACCTATCTGACCGGCAAAGCCGCCGGACTGCTGGCCGGAGCGGGGGTGCTGGATAGCGTGGGTCCGGTCACCGGGCCAATGGTGGTGATGATTACCGCTTTGGGTCTGATGGCATTCGTTGTCAGCATTGCCCTGCTGCTGGTCCTGCCGCTGATCCCCTTGGTCCGGTTTTTTCTCGGCGTCGCGGTCTGGCTGGTGGAAGTGTTTGAAGCGCTCATCGCTATTCCGCTGGTCGCGCTGGCCCATCTGCGCGCCGACGAGCATGGGCTGGCCGGACAAAGTGCCATTTTGTGCTATCTGATGATCCTCAAGATCATGCTGCGTCCGGCCCTGATGGTTCTGGGTCTGCTTGGCGGCTTCATCCTGTTCCTGATCCTGCTCGGGGCGCTAAACAGCCTGTTGGCCGGCAGTATGCCCGGCGTTATTAACAGTGGCCAGATCTCCAGCCTGTGGTTTGTGCTGGTGAGCGGGGTTTATGCCCTGCTGCTGCTGGGAATTGCCAATGCCTGCTTCAAGCTGATCGACTGGCTGCCCCAGCGCACTTTAACCTGGCTGCAAGGCCTGCTGCAGCCGGGGCGCAACCACGGCCAAACAGCCCCGGAACCGACCGCTTGAGGATACGACCTGCGGCACTGCAGCTTCCTTGACCGTTGGGGGCGGGTCTGCTACCCCAAATACCCATGAGCACCGACATTTTCAGCGAAATCGACGAAGACCTGCGCCGCCAGAAGCTGGAGCGCATCTGGAAAACCCATGGCCGTACCATTCTGGTCGTGGGCGCCCTGCTGCTGCTGGCCAGCGGCGCCTATGCCTACTGGCAGGGGCGGCAGATGACCAGACTGGAGGCAGCGACCGCTACTCTGACCACCAGCTTGCAAAAGCTGAAAGACGACAACCGCGAAGCGATTCTGGGCGAGCTGTCAGCCTTTGCGCCCACCGCACCGGAAGGGCAGGCCCGACTGGCCAAGCTGTACGCCAGTACACTGGCCGACAAACTGGACAAAGACGAGCAGGCCAAAACCGAGCTGACCACCCTTGCCGAGGACAGCCGCCAACCGGCGCTGTATCGCGACTTTGCCCGTCTGCTGCTGGTCTATCGCGAGCTGGATACAGGCGATCCGATTGCCCTACAGAACAGACTGTCTCCCCTCAAAGGTAAAGACAAGCCTTGGCGCTTTGCTGCCGAGGAGCTGTCGGCGCTGCTCAGCCTGAAACAGGGGGACAGCGCCAGTGCCAAAGCCGCGCTGGAACGCCTGCAAGCCGACAAGGATGCTCCGCAAGGTGTGCGGGAACGCGCCACCCGCATTCTCTCGACCCTCTAAGCCTGTTCTGACCGGGAGGTTGCCATGATCCGAAATCTGAGTGGCCACGGCTCCGGCCTGATGCTTATCCTGCTGCTGGCGGGCTGCACCGACAGCTGGCTGGGTGAGGCCGAGCCGCCCCCCTTGCCGGGTGAACGTATTCCGGTGCTGGCGTTTGACCAAAAACTGCAGGCCGACGCATCCCTTGTCGGCCAACCCATGCAACTACCTGCGGCGGTGACCAACACCAGCTGGTTGAGCGCAGGCGGCAATCCCACCCATGGCGGTGGGGCCTTCGAACTGGCCGGACAGCCACGCGATGTCTGGCAAACCGATATCGGTGAAGGCGTCGATGATGCACGCCCGCTTCTCTCGGTGCCAGTAGTACAAGGCGATCAGGTATTTGCGCTGGATACGGAGGGGCTGCTCTCGGCCGTCAACCTGACCAGCGGCAAAGCTATGTGGCAACGCCATGCCGCTCCGCGCGAACTGCGACACAAAGCCGATGGCGGTGGACTGGCCCTGAGTGGAGATGGCCTGGTGATCGCCAGCCTTGGGTATGGCGAGATGGTTGCCTTTGCCGTGACCGATGGCAAGGAGCTCTGGCGCACCCCCACCCGTAGCCCGCTGCGCAGCGCTCCAACGGTGGCCAATGGCCAAGCCTACGTGGTGACGATTGATAATCAGCTGCTCGCCTTTGATGCCCGTACCGGCCGCCTCTTGTGGAGCCATGCCGGACTGATGGAAGCCGCCGGACTGCTTGGTGCTCCCAGCCCGGCCGTCTCGGGTGATGTGGTCCTAGTGGCCTACTCCTCGGGCGAACTTTATGCACTGCGAACCCTCAATGGCGGTGAACTGTGGAGTGACAACCTTACCGCCACCCGCCGCGAGGGTGGGGTCCTGACACTGGCGGCTATCCGCGGTCTGCCGGTACTGGCCGCGGGCGGGGCAGCGGCTATTGCTGTCAGCAACTCCGGACGACTGGTCGCAATTGACAACCGTAGCGGCCAGCGGGTGTGGGAACAGCGCCTGTCGAGCCAGCAGACACCTTGGGTAGCGGGCGACAGCCTGTTTGTTGTCACCACGGATGCCGAGCTGGTGGCCCTGACCTTGCGCGAAGGCAAACCGCGCTGGGTGCAGCAGCTGGCGCAGTGGGAGAATGCGAAGGATAAACGCGGCGTTATCAGCTGGTATGGGCCGGTGCTGGCGGGCGATCGCCTGTGGCTGACCAACAGCGAGGGCGAAATGCTCAGCTTTGATCCCCATAGCGGTCAGGCACTGGAGCGGCAGGATCTGGGCACACCGATCAAGCGCCCGCCGATTGTTGCCAACAACACGTTGCTGGTCCTGAACGACAACGGCCGTCTGCTGGCGTGGCGCTGAGATGGCCCTGCGTGTTGCTCTGGTCGGCCGCCCCAACGTTGGCAAGTCCACCCTGTTCAATCGGCTGTGTGGCAAGCCGCTGGCGATTGTGCATGACGAGCCGGGGGTTACCCGCGACTGGAAGGAAGCGCCGGCGCGCCTGTCCGATCTGAACTTCATTGCGATTGATACAGCGGGTCTGGAAGATGTCGCTGGCCGCCCGAGCAGCGATCCGATTGCCGCCGGTATGCGCGCGCAAACCGAGGCGGCACTGGCGCGGGCCGATCTTATCCTGTTCGTGATCGACGGTAAGGAAGGGGTTACCGCCACCGACCGCACGCTGGCCAAATGGCTGCGCAAGCAGGGTCGCCCGCTGATTCTGGCCGCCAATAAATGCGAGAGCCGCACCGATTTAAGCGACGCCTATGCGCTGGGTCTCGGCACTCCGCTGCCCATCTCGGCAGCGCATGGAGACGGACTGGCTGATCTCTACCAGCAGCTGCGCCCACATGTAGACGCACATGCGGAAGATGGCGAAGATCCGGAAGCGGGCGACAAACCGATCCGCCTTGCTCTGGTTGGCCGCCCCAATGCTGGCAAGTCCACCCTGTTCAACGCCCTGATTGGCGAGGATCGCGCCATGGTCAGCCCGATTGCGGGCACCACACGTGATACCGTAAGCGAAGACTGGACGCATGAGGGCCAGGCCTTCCGCTTGGTCGATACCGCCGGGCTGCGCAAAAAGTCCAAGGTCGACAAGGGCGTCGAAAAACTGGCGGTGGATGAATCGCTGCGCATCATCCGCCTCGCGGAGATTGTCATTCTGGTGTGCGATGCCACCATGGCGCTGGAACAGCAGGACCTGACCATTGCCGATCTGGTGCTGCGCGAAGGCCGGGCCCTGATTATTGCTCTCAACAAGTGGGATCTGGTCAAATCGCCGGCCGCCGTACTCAAAGAGCTGAATGCCCAGTTGGAAGAGACCCTCAGTCAGGCCGCCGGGATCACCGTCATTCCCATCAGCGCGCTCAAGGGCCGCAAGCTTGATAGTCTGATGCAGGGCGTGCGCGATGTCTATCGCCGCTGGGATACGCGCGTGACCACCGGCCAGCTTAACCGCTGGCTGGAAGCGATGCTGGAGGCGCACACGCCACCACTGGTGAAGGGGCGGCGCGTGAAAATCCGCTACATGACTCAGCGCAAGGGCCGCCCGCCAACCTTTGTGCTGTTCTGCGGCACCCATGCCGAGCCACCAGACAGCTATATCCGCTATCTGCAAAACGGTCTGCGCGAACGCTTTGATCTGCCCGGAGTGCCGATCCGCATTGAAATCAAAAAGGGTCGCAATCCCTACGCCGAGGGCGACGGCAAGAAAGAATAAGGCCTCACGGCAATTGCATTGGTGGCAAACTCTCTGCTAATTCCCAGTGATCACGTTATCCAACTAAGAGGTGCTTTATGTCCGCCCCCTCCCCTGCCAACGCTTTTCGAGCCGGAGTTTTGATCGGTACGGCACCGGTGGCCATGCTGGCCGTATGCCTGACGGATGCCCTGTATCAGGACCGGATGACCAACCGGCTCTTGCGCCCTTATACCAATCTGTCGCGGTACAGACCTGTGCCGACCTATACACGCACCGAAACGCTCAGTTGTGTCGCGGGTCTGTTCTGTGCACTGGCCGCGCAGACCGCGCTCGTCGCAGGGCTGATCGTTGGTGGAGTGTCGGCTACCACATCGGCGCAGGTGAGCACAGCCACCCCATCACATCCTTCCGCCCACCCTTAACCTCTGGTCGCTTTAAGCACCCAGAAGCTGCGGGTATCGGCCAGCACCTGCGTGGGGCCGATGCACTTTTCCATCGGCGCACGATAGGGCAGGAAACGGTTGCCGACAATGTAGAGCGCCCCACGGGGCGCAAGTTTTTTGGCCGCGCTGCTAAACAGCTCTTCGGTAATCGAATAATCGGTGTTCTGTCCGCTATGAAACGGCGGGTTACTGACAATCACATCCAGCGGGCCGGGGATGGCGGCCAAACCAGCTGCCACATGCACGGTCACCCCGCTGATTTTGTTTTCGCGCAACGTGGTTTTGGTGGCGGCATAGGCCAGCGCGCTGACATCTGACGCACTCACCACCAGATCGGGCTGACGTAACTTGAGCCACGCTGCGATGATGCCGCAGCCACAGCCAAAATCATGCACGCGGGCACCCTTGGGCAGTAGCGGTGTATGCTCAAGCAACAGGCGGGTGCCGTCATCGACCTCGCCGTGGCTGAACACACCGGGCAAACTGACCAGCACCACATCCTGCCCGGCCACATGCGTCAGGCTGCGCTCCTCCCAGGCGGCTAAGCCGTGCGCTGGCGCGCTCTCGCGCAGCACCGCATGCCACAATTCAGCATGGCCACCATAGGCCACCTTCTCGACCTTCATCCAGTGCTCATTCAACAGCGAGGGGGCGGAGGAGATACCGGAGCGACCAGCCCCAAACAACCAGAGCTTGGTTCCCGCGCCCACCTGCTCGGCCAGCATACGCAGCAACATACGGGTGAGGGATTTGGCCGGATTCCAACCCATGCACACACCGGCCAGATCGGCAGGACACTCCTCCAGCCAGTTTTGGCGGCGGGTGGAAAACGTCACCGGCCGGATATCGGGGCGTTCGCGCACAATATCGGCCGCCACGCCATCGGCATCAATAAACAGCACCCGTCCGGCGGGCAGCTTGGCCACCGCCTGTGACAGCACCCAGCGGGCGTCGGCGGTACTCATAAAGGCTTAGCCTTAGGCCACAGCGGATTCAGTCGCGCCGGGCGGCTCACCCTGATCGCTGCCGGGCTGTGGCATCTGTGCAGGGTCTTGCACTACTACGGCAGCGGCATCGGTTCCCTCTTCACCGCCCTCTGGGGTACGCGCGCGGTACAGCTCACCGGTAGCTTCCTGAATGGCGAGGATGATACGGTAATAATGCTCGGCGTGCTGAAGATAGTTCTCGGCCTTCACACGGTCGCCCGCGCTCTGTGCATCGCGCGCCAAGGCCTGATACTTGTCGAACACCTGAAAGACGTTGCCGCGAATGCGCACATCCGGGCCATTGCTGTCATACATCTGGTGACGATTGGGGACGCCACCACTGTTAGCGGTGTTACCGCTCATCGAGCTGCCCCCACCACCCCGGCGATGTCCGCCGCCATTGTTGCTGCCACCCCGACCACCACGCGTCCGACGCATCATCATCATTACTCACTTTCGTTGTTTGAACCGTGGTCTCAGGCTTAGCAACTAAACCGACTACGGAGAGTGTGGCCGGGCGCAGAAGGCGCAAACCGCACGACACCGCTCCAGCCTAGCCTTTTGCGCGGCCCAATCCAAGCCTTTTTTCAGCTCTTAACCACAACCAAGGCGCGCGGCACCCCGCCAAGATCATTTTTTATCGATTTGACGGTTAAATTCTGTGCTTTGGCCAAGGCACTCACGCCTGCCCCCTGCCCGAGGCCCAGCTCCAGAACGGCCACCCCACCAGGTGCAAGATGGCCGGATAAGCCAGCCAGAATGGCCCGGTAGGCCTCCAGTCCATCTGCCCCACTCACCAGCGCCGTGAGCGGGTCAAACTGGCGGACCTCGGGTTGCACCTGCTCCAGCTCGTGCCGGGCCAAATAGGGTGGATTACTGATGACCAGATCGAACAGCCCCTCAACCTTCTCCCACCAGTTGCTCTGCAGGCACTGCACGCGGTCTGCCAAACCAAGTGCACTAAAATTCTCTTGCGCCGTGGCAAGGGCCGCCGCGCTGCAATCAACGGCCACGCCCGTCGCCTGCGGATACTCCGTGAGCAGTGCGGCAAGCAGACAGCCGGTGCCAGTGCCAAGATCAAGTATCCGGCGCGGAGCCAAGCCGCAGTCCAGTGCGGCCTCAATCAGCGTCTCACTATCCGGGCGCGGCTCCAGCGTAGCGGGGGACAGCTTGAAGGGCAGACCCCAGAACTCGCGCTGACCGAGAATGCGCGCCACCGGCTCATGCGCCGCGCGTCGCTCAATCAGGCTGTGATAGATGGCAAGCTGCTCCGGGGATAGCTCCTGCTGAGCCTGCATCACCAGCGTGGTGCGTGACAGGCCCGTGGCCGCTTCGAGCAGCCAGCGGGCATCCAGATCAGGGGTAGCGATCCCGACCCGGGCCAGATAGACCTGCGCCTGCGCCTGTGCCTGCGCTAGCGTACTCACTCGGCGGCACCCAGCTCGGCCAGACGGGCGGCCTCATCGGCCTCGATCAGCTTGTCGATAAACTCATCCACCGCTCCGGCCATGACATTATCAATCTGGTGGCTGGTGTGATTGATGCGATGGTCGGTGACGCGTGATTGCGGAAAATTGTAGGTGCGGATGCGCTCGGAGCGATCGCCAGTACCGACCTGGTCCTTGCGCAGACTGGCCCGCTCGGTAGCGAGGCGCTCGCGCTCCATCTCGTAAAGCTTGGTGCGGATGATCTTAAGCGCCTTGGCGCGGTTCTTGATCTGCGATTTTTCTTCCTGCATGTGCACCGTGATACCAGTAGGCAAATGCGTCATGCGCACAGCGGATTCGGTTTTGTTGACGTGCTGGCCGCCCGCACCCCCCGAGCGCATGGTTTCGATCTTGAGGTCTTTTTCATCAAGCTGGACGTCCACCTCTTCCGCTTCCGGCATCACCGCCACTGTAACAGTCGAGGTATGCACCCGGCCCGAGGCTTCGGTTTTGGGTACGCGCTGCACACGATGCACGCCGCTCTCAAATTTCAGCCGGGCGAATACCCCTGCGCCGGTAATCTCGGCACTGGCCTCCTTAAAGCCGCCGATGCCGGTTTCAGAAATTTCCAGTGTCTCAAACGTCCAGCCCCGCTTGGCGGCATAAAGGCGGTAGACATCGAACAGCTGTGCGGCAAACAGGGCAGCCTCATCTCCACCGGCTCCGGCGCGAATTTCCAGAATAGCGTTGCGCTCGTCCGCGGCATCCTTGGGCAGCAACATGCGTTGCACCTGCAGCTTGAGCGCGGGGAGCTGCTCCTTGTGCGCCAGCCAGTCGGCCTCGGCCATCCGGCGCAGTTCCACATCGCTCTCGGTCTTCATCATGCCTTCGCACTCAGCGATCTGCTGCTCGCACGAGCGCAGAGCATTGACCGCGTCGACCACCGGGGTCAGCTCGGCATATTCCTTGGACGCTTTCATGAAGGCTTCGGCCGCCAAGGACCCGGTGGCCAGCTGGTCGCGCAATTCGTCATGGCGCATGAGAACGCGATCGAGGCTGTGTTGCAGCGACATCGTTAAAAAGTCCGTTTGCTAGAGGTGAGGATGAGTCGAGTGGAGCCAGAGCAACGCGGGGGTTACCCCTGCCGGCGGCCGGGTGAGGTCTTCCAGTAGCGGTTCCTGAGCAAACACCTGCCCGAGATCGCGTAGCCGCGCGTGGTTGGCATTAAAGCAGACTTGTAGATGATAGCCGTTATACTCCGGCGCATCCGACAGCAGGCCCGTGGTCACCAGACCCCGGCGTTGGGCCGCTTGCGCAAAGGCCAGCGCATTGGCGCTGTAGGCGAGGGCGATACTGGTTTGCTGCTTGAGCACGCTTTCGGGCACAAACACATAATGCTGTTCCGGCCGGGCGGCATTGCCCTCATGCTCAAGGCGGGGGGGAGCCACCGCACCGCGCAAAGCGCCCGCCAGCTGCTGAAAACTGTCACTGACCTCCAGCACGCACTCGCGCTCAGCCGCAGCGGTCGGCTGCTGTTTGCCGAGCGGCCCCCGCCGGGTGCGATAGACCGCCTCCTGCGCATTGGCAAAGATCACTGCATCCTGATACGCCGCGCGCAAAACCTGCCAATACAAATGATACAGGCGATGCGACGGCTCGGTCACGGGCTGATAGGGCGAAACGGATTGACCAAAACGGGCCATGCTTGATCTTCTGAAGAAATTTATTAAAAAGCAAGTCAATTCACAGTAGCATAAATAACTCTGTATTTACAAAACTCTAGTTCAAAACTGCCGAACCATCCAGCAAGCGGGCGGGATCAAGCAGAACTTCGGTGCGCGAGCGCCCTACCGGGGTGGCCAGCGGTGCAACGCGATCATCGACCAGAATCGCCAGCATGGCCAGATTACCGGTCGAAAGCTTGAGCACACGACCCTTGGGAATTTCGTAGATCTGGCCGGGCTTGAGAACCAGACTGGCCACACGCACTCCATTAAGGTCATGCAGCTGCATCCAGCCCTCGCCATAAGCCCGCACCCGGACGGTGGGTGGTGCCACGACCACCGGTGCCGCGGGCTGGGCATAAACGGTGCCAGAATGCCCCTCGCTTGCCACCGGCGCGGGAGCTTCGGCAAAGCGGCTGGGCAGCGGGGGAACTTCCAGCGCCCGCGCCCGCTCGGTTGAACTGCCCGGCTGCCACACACTGTAAATACTCAGCAGCATGATGAATCCAGCCAGAAGCGCGACCAGACCGGGGCGGCGGCGTACTTCCATATCGACTGCTGCCTTGAAGGGCAGGGCGGGGAGCGTCGGCAGCTCGGCGAGGGCGCGATTATCGTTCGTGGCCTCGGCTTCAAAGCGGGTGAGCAGCTCGGCGCGGTTGAGCTGCAGGAAGCCGGCATAAGCGGCGACGAACCCCTTGGCATAGACCAGCGGTGGCAGATCGCGAAAGCGACCCTCTTCCAGCGCTTCCAGATGACCTTCGCGGATATTAAGGGCACTGGCAACTTCGCTCAGCCGGTAGCCTTGCAACAGGCGGGCATTACGCAGCTCGCTAGCGATGGATTCCGGCGTATGCGCTGCCGCCAATGCCGCGCGGGCAGGGCTGGCATCACGCCAATAGGTCTTGAAACGTCCGAGTTCGCCCATTTATTAACGATCCGTTAAGAAACTCTGATGGAGCGAGTCATAACAGACACTTAGCCGAATCGGCAACGGTTATTATCTCGAATTGTCGAGAAATACCCCATGGTCCTGCGCATAGCCCCAGATTTTGGGGCGAAGTGAGTGATCGGCCGCTCCTTGCAGACTCTCCAGAAAGGCCGAAAACGGCCCAAGCCGAAGCGAGCGCAGCATCAGCTTGACCCCGTCCATCGCTCCCGCCGTCACCGACAGGCTGCGAAAGCCAAGACCGAGGAGCACCATTGCCTCAAGTGGTGCGCTGGCCATCTCGCCGCACAAGGTCAATGGCTTACCGGCCTGCTGACACGTCTGCGCGACGTGGCGCAGCATATTGAGAATGGCCGGGGCCAGCGGGTCATACCGCCCGGTAATGGCGGGATTCCCCCGATCGGCCGCAAAGGCAAACTGTAGCAGGTCGTTACTGCCAACCGAAAGGAAATCCACCTCCGCGAGCAGAGCGGGCAACTGGAACAGCAGGGCGGGCACTTCCAGCATGGCCCCCACTTCAAGCCGGGCCGGCGGTGGCTCCCCGCGTGCGGCAGCACGCTGCACTTCGATCTGCAACAGTTTTTTCGCGGCGCGCAGCTCGGCAACATCAGCCACCATGGGAAACATCAAGCGCAGGGACTGCCCCGCCCCGGCCCGCAACAGAGCGCGCAGCTGGGTGCGCAGCCAGGCCGGCCGATCCAGTCCGATGCGAATGGCCCGCCAGCCCAGCGCCGGGTTTTCCTCAGCCGGATGGTTGAAATAGGGCAGGAATTTATCGCCCCCGATATCAAGGGTGCGGAAGGTTACCGGCTTGCCCGCTGCACCAGCCAGCACCTTGCGGTAGATATCGGCCTGCACCTCAACATCCGGGAAGTCGCCGCGCGAGAGGAACGGGATTTCGGTCCGATACAGCCCGATGCCCTCAGCGCGGGTTGGCTCCAGCTGGGCAATGTCGAGCAGCAGGCCGCAGTTGAGCAGCAAGGAAACAGGCACACCATCGGCGGTGACTGAAGGCAGAGCACGTACCTCGCTGTTGCGCCGCGTCTGATCGGCGCGCAGGGCCATGCCGCGGGCAAACTCGGCCCGAATTTCCTCCGAGGGGCGGATCATGACCTGTGCATTATCGGCATCGATCAGCAGGTCATCTCCGCTTTCGATGCGACTGAGAGCCTGCGCGCATTGCCCGATCACCGGCAGGCCCAGCGCCCGTGCCACAATCACCACATGGCTGGTGGCGGCCCCCTCCTCCAGAACAATGGCGCGCAGGTGTTCGCTGGGCACCTCGAGCAACTCGGCCGGGCCAAGCGAGCGCGCCACCAGCACCGCATTCTCGGGCAGCGGCGCGGCGCGGAAGGCATCGGCCGGACGCAGCAGATGCTGCAGCAGGCGACGCGACAGATCTTCAAAGTCAGCTACCCGCTCGCGCAGATACTCGTCGGGCTGGGTGGTTAGATGGGTTTTGATCTGCTCGAGTACGCGCAGCACCGCCCCCTCGGCCGAGAGGCCGGTGCGGATGGCCTCGTGCAACCGCGCAATCCAGCCCCGGTCCGCCGCAATCAGCCGATAGGTACCCAGTACCTCATCGCGCGTCGAATTTCCGCTGGGCGCAAACAGGGCATCGAGCGCGGCATGCATGGAGGACAGGGCCGTCTGCAAGCGCTTGATCTCATGCGCCGGGTTATCGGAGACCAGATGTTCGGGCACCACTTCAGGCGCCCGCAGCACCGCCTGCCCGATCGCCAGCCCGGCGTTCAGGGTCACCCCCGTCAAACGACCTGGTAAAAACGCCACCGCCACATCGGTACCCGCTTCGGTGCGGGCGATATACTCGCCGCTCGCTACCAGCTCGGCCAGCACCATGGCCACGGTTTCAAGTGCCTCAATGGTCTCGGCCGTATAGCTGAGTGCGTCGCGGTGCTGAATGGCCAGCACGCCGCGCACCTTACCCGCCCGAATGAGCGGGACCGCGCAGAACGAGCGATATGGCTCTTCCCCGGTTTCCGGACGGTAGGCAAACTGCGGATGCTCGGGCGCGTTACTGGTAGTAAAGGGTGCCAGCGAGGCAGCCGTCGCACCAATCAGGCCCTCCCCCACCCGCAAGCGGGTTTGGTGCACGGCGGACTCTTTCAGACCAACGGTCGCAAACAGTTCCAGCACTTCGCCGGCCCGCTGCAGATACAGCGAGCAGACATCCGCACCACTGGTGCGGGCAATCAGCCGGACCGCCAGATCAAGCTTGTCCTGCGCGGGGGTATCGGCGGCCATGGCGGTGCGCAAACTGGATAGCAGTGTACGGGTATCCAGCAGTGACGGAGCCGGTGTTTCCGACAACTCCCGGCTCATGACCCGCCTGCGGGATGGCGCTGCGTCAGCGCGGCGCAGGCCTGTGTGACCAACTCATCGAGAATATCCTTGGCGGGCTGAATGGTGGTGACCATGCCTACACTTTGCCCAGCCATCACCGAGCCGGTGTCGACATCCCCCTCCACCACCGCACGGCGCAGGGCACCAGCCCAGAAATGCTCAATCTCCAGCTGGGCAGCCTTCTGATCCAGCTCGCCCCGATCAAACCGCGCGATCACCTCGCGCTGCTTGTCCATGAATTTCCGGGTACCTTCATTGGCAAGCGCGCGCACCGGGATGACTGGAAAGCGCGGATCGATCTGGGCCGAGGGCACCGCATCGCGCGCGGCCGCCTTGATGAACGCCTGTTTGAAATTGGGATGCGCCACACATTCACTTGCGCAAACAAAACGGGTCCCCATCTGCACCCCGGCAGCGCCCATCTCAAGGAAGCTGACGATAGCCTCGCCCCGACCAATACCCCCGGCCACAAACACCGGAACCTCATCGATATGCGGGAGAATCTCCTGTGCCAGCACGGTTAGCGTCACCGGGCCGATATGCCCACCTGCTTCCATGCCCTCAAGGACCAGCGCATCGGCCCCGAGCTTGATCAGGCGGCGCGCCAGCACCAGTGCGGGCGCAAAGCAGATGACCTTGGCACCACCTGTCTTCAGGGTACGAATGGAATCGGTGGTTGGTACGCCTCCGGCGAGCACCACATGACTGACCTTTTCCTCCAGACAGACGGAGATAAGCTCGGCCAGCTGCGGGTGCAGGGTGATGAGGTTGACGCCGAACGGCTTCGTGGTGAGTGCGCGCGTGGCCTTGATCTCGGCACGCAGAATCTCTGGCGGCATGGAGCCTGAGGCCAGAACACCAAAGCCCCCGCCATTGGAAATGGCCGCCACCAGATGGCGCTCGGACACCCAGGTCATGGCGCCACCCATAATGGCCAGCTCGGTCCCCAGAAAGGCGCGGCCTTTGGCCCACAGGCGATCGAGCTGGGCGCGGGAGAAGGAGTCAGGCGGCGGCATCGAGACCATAGGCAGTATGAAGGGCACGCACAGCCAGCTCGGTAGTGGCTGCATCGATCAGCACGCTGATCTTGATTTCAGAGGTGGAGATCACCCGGATATTGATGCCGCGCTCGGACAGGGTTTTGAACATGGTGGCCGCCACTCCGGCATGACTGCGCATCCCCACACCGATGACGCTGACCTTGGCCACGTCGCTGTCACTGCTGAGAGTGGTAAAGCCGATGTCGGCCTTGGCGCTCTCCAGCGTGTGCAGGGCGCGGGCCAAATCCCCCTTGGCGACGGTAAACGTCAGATCGGTGGTACCATCGGCCGAAATGTTCTGCACGATCATGTCAACATTGATGTTGGCGCGGGCCAAGGGCCCGAACAGGGCCGCCGCAATGCCGGGCTTATCGGGCACACGGCGCAGGGTAATCTGTGCTTCATCACGGCTGTAGGCGATGCCGGTGACCGGTCGATTTTCCATGTTCGTCTCCTCATCCGCGAGCAGCGTACCGGGAAGATCCGAGCCGATCGCCTCCTCAAAACTCGAGAGTACCTGCACCGGTACATGATAGCGCATGGCCAGCTCGACCGAACGGGTCATCAGCACCTTGGCACCCTGCGAGGCCAGCTCCAGCATTTCCTCAAACGTCACACGTGGCAGCTTCTGGGCGCGGTCGGTCAGGCGTGGATCGGTGGTGTAAACGCCATCGACATCGGTATAGATATCGCACCGATCGGCCTGCACCGCGGCAGCGAGCGCCACCGCCGAGGTGTCCGAGCCACCCCGGCCCAGCGTGGTGATACGCTGATCGGGCGTTACCCCTTGAAAACCGGCAACCACGGGCACAACGCCCTGCGCCAAGGCGGCAGTTACCCGCTCGGCATCAATCCGGTCGATCCGCGCTTTGCCATGAGAGTCGTCACTCACCAGTGGAATTTGCCAGCCCTGAAACGAACGAGCCTTCAGACCAAGAGCCTGCAAGGCGATCGCCATCAAGCCGCTCGTCACCTGCTCGCCACTGGCCACCACAGCATCACATTCGGCCGGATCAGCCTGTTCGGCAGTGCTGCGACAGTAATCGACCAGCGCATTGGTCACCCCGGCCATAGCCGAGACCACCACCACCACCTGATGCCCGGCAGCGACTTCGCGGGCGACCTTGGCCGCAGCGTGCTTGATGCGCGCTACGTCGGCGACCGACGTTCCCCCGAATTTGAGCACCAGACGCGCCACAGACGATCTCCTTCTCGCGGCTGTTTGTCCGATTTTACCGGCCTGCTGTCAATGTTGCGCGGGATAAAAAAGAGGGGCATAGTCCGGCCATGCGTAAATCTGCCTCACACCGCCGCTTACACTCCCGTACGGTTGACCCGGCTGAGCAAGCCCATTTTGCCGCTCTGGGTGGTGACTGGTGGGATCCGGCGGGTCCCTTTAAGGCTCTGCATGCTTATACCCCGGTGCGGATGCAGTTCATCCGCCGCGCGCTAGGTCGCCCGCTGGGGGGATTGCGCGTCCTGGATATCGGGTGTGGGGGCGGTCTGCTGAGCGAAGCGCTGGCCAAAGCCGGAGCCATAGTGACAGGCTGCGATACCACGGCGGAGTCGATCGCCGCAGCCAAAGAGCATGCCAAGCGCCACAAGCTACCCATCCGTTACCTTACCGCAGAAGTGGCACAGCTCCCCCCGCGCGAGACCTTCGATCTGGTGATCGCCAGCGAAGTGCTTGAGCATGTGAGTGATGACCGCGCGTTTCTGGCCGATGCGGCGGCGCGGGTAAAGCCGGGCGGTATTCTGGTCATCACAACACTCAACCGCACCCTGCCCGCGCTGTTGCTCGGTGTTGTGGCAGCCGAGCATATGCTGGGCCTCGCCCCCAAAGGCACCCATCAGTGGCAGAAATTCCGTAAGCCGTCCGAAGTTGCGGCGGCATTGGAACCACTGGGTCTGGTCGTGAAGGGTATCAGCGGTGCACGGTATAATCCGCTATTTAACGAGATGACCCTTGCGCCCACCGCCACCAGCATCAATTATCTGCTGTGGGCGCACAAACGTCCCTCAAAGAAGCGGATCTAGCTCACCTTTGGCATCCAGCGCATACAGATCGTCGCAGCCGCCAATATGCCGCTCGCCGATAAAAATCTGCGGGATGGTACGCCGCCCGCCGGACCGCGCCAGCATCACCTCAAGCTGAGCTGGATCGGCTTTGACATCAACCTCGGTAAAAGCCGCCCCCTTTTTCTTCAACAGCTCTTTGGCCTTGACGCAATAGGGACAGTGCGGGCCGGAATAAACGGTAATGTCAGGCATGATATTCTCCTTCTCCTAACCTAGGGCGGATTGCTCAGGCGTCAACCTGCTCGGGCCGCACCACCCGCGCGAGGGTTAGCACACGAACTTCTTGTGCGCCCGCATTCTGCAAGGCTGTGGTGCAGGCCTCAAGGGTGGCGCCCGTGGTGTGCACATCATCCATCAGTAAAACGATCCTGCCGGTATAATCGGTGCGGACGGCAAAGGCATCTCGCACGTTTTTCAGGCGCTGCGCACGGGTCATGCCCACCTGCCGGGCGGTGCGGCGCGTACGGCGCAGGCCATGTAGATCAACCGGCAGCCCCGTAACCTGCCCCAGCGCCCGCGCCAGCAGGGCTGACTGATTATACCGCCGCCGCCACAGGCGCGACCAGTGCAGTGGCACAGGCACAATGACATCCACGCCCGACTGCAGATCGGTAGCGGCCCGCTGCAGCCAAGGGACAAAGGTGGGCAGCAGGTGCAGCTTGTCACCATACTTGAAGCGGCTGATGAGCTTGCGCCCGACCTCATCATACACCAGCGCCGCACGGGCTTTACTGTAGGACGGCGGATCGGCCAGACAGGCGGCACACTCCAGCCCCGCTGCGGCCGGTGTAGTGAACGGCACACCACATCGCACACAACAGGGCGGCGCGATGAAGGTGAGTTTGTGCCAGCAAGCGGCACACAGCGCTCCGGTCTGATCGACCCGGCTGCCGCACAGGCCGCACAGGGCCGGCAGCAGGAAGTCGGTGAGAACAGCCAGCATCTTCATGCTGACTCTTTTACCGCCATTGCCTATAACTGTCGCTGTGAATCCTGTCTTTGACCGTGCCCTGCTGTGCCAGCGCCGCAACCGCGCCGCGCCCCGTTTTGCCGAGCACCGCTTTTTGTTTGACGCCGCGGGGGCCGAGCTGCTCGACCGCCTGTCCGACCTGCGCCGCACATTCCCGGTTGCGGTCAATTTCGGCTGTCACGATGGGGCGCTGACTCCGGCGCTGGCAACCCGCACGGGGGCACAGCAAACCCTGCAAACCGAATTGTCACCGCTGCTGGCCAAGCAAGCGCAGCAGCATGGCCCGGTGTTGCTCGCCGATGAGGAACTGGCACCGTTCGCCCCGGCTACACTGGATCTGGTTATCAGCAATCTGACCTTGCAATGGGTAAATGACCTGCCTGGCTGCCTGATTCAACTGCGTCGCGCCCTCCGGCCCGATGGGCTGCTGCTTGCCAGTCTGCTGGGCGGCGACACATTGTTCGAGCTGCGCCGCTGCCTGATGGAAGCCGAACTGGAGCACAGCGGCGGGATTGCCCCGCGTCTCTCGCCCCTCACCGATGTACGCGATGCGGGCGCTCTGCTGCAGCGGGCAGGTTTTGCCCTGCCGACGGTGGATCGGGATGTTCTGACAGTAACCTATGACGATCCACTCAAGCTGTTGCTGGATCTGCGCGGCATGGGCGCGAGCAACGCCACGTTCAACCGCCCGCGGGTGCCCCTGCGCCGGACAGTTCTGCTCGACGCGCTGCAGCGTTACCGTGATCTGTTTGCCCAGCCCAATGGCCGGATCATGGCGACGTTTGAGGTGCTTACCCTAACCGGCTGGGCCCCGCATGAAAGCCAGCAGCAGCCCCTTAAGCCGGGTAGTGCCGAGCAGTCGTTACAGGCGGCGCTGGGTTCTAAAGAATTGCCTTAAGACGCGGCAGCAGCGGCACCGAACCGGGGACAAAATCATACTCGCCAAACGCGACCGGAGCGACCCAGCGTAACTGCTGACCTTCGCGCGGGTGCAGCTCACCCCGCCACCGCCGACAGATAAACACTGGCATCAGCATATGAAATTCGGGATAGGCAAAACTGATGAACGTGAAGGGCTCGAGATCGCTGGCCTGTAACACGATCCCCAGTTCTTCGTGCAGCTCACGGATCAGCGCAGCCTCCGGCGTTTCCTCCGCCTCAAGTTTGCCACCGGGGAACTCCCAATAGCCCGCCAGCGGTTTTCCTGCCGGGCGCGAGCCGACCAGTACCTGCTTCTGTACATTCACCAGCGCCCCGGCGACCACCAGTTTCAGCGGTTTGCCCATATCCTGCTCCACAAAAAACGACCCCCGCCGCAGCGGGGGTCAAACCAACGATCCGGTCCTCCCTTACTGGGCAGGGTCAGCGGGGGGCGCGCCATCGGCGACCTTCTCCAGCTGTTCCTGCAGCGGCAGCTTGGGCAGGGGCGGCACACCAGCCGCCTCAAAACGCTCAATCTTGGCCTTGGCGCGCAGACCATTGATCACCTCGTTGAGCTTCTCCTGCTGCGCCTGTTGCTGCAGCTGACCTTTCATCTCCTCATAGCTGGGCGGGGTGCGGTCCTTCATGTCCTCCACCTGAATGAGGTGATAGCCAAACTGGGTCTTGACCGGCTCCGGTGCCAGTTCGCCCTTCTTGAGGCTGAAGGCCACGCTGGCAAACTCGGGCACCATCATCTCGCGACCAAAAAAGCCCAGATCGCCCCCGGTATCCTTGCTGCCGGGATCTTCCGAGTGCTCCTTGGCCAGCTTGGCAAAATCCGCACCGGCCTTGATCTGCGCCAGCAGGTCCTTGGCCTTGGCCTCATCCTTGACCAGAATGTGCCGGGCCTTCACTTCCTTCTCGGTCTTGACGCTGGTCAGAAACTTCTCATACAGCGGCTTGAGTGCGGCATCGCTGTCCAGACCGGCAATGGCCTTACGGATATAGGCTTCCTGCAGCACCTGCTCGCTGGCGAGACGAAGCGCACTCTGCACCGCCGGGTCCTGATCCATCTTCTCAGCGCGGGCCTGCTGCAGCAGCAAGCGACCACCAATCATCTGCTCGGTCAGCATCCAGAACACCTGATCACTTTCGGGCATACCCTGCGGGGTGCGCTGTTTGATCATGGTATAAAGCGCATCGACATCGCTCTTGAGAATCACGTCATCACCCACTCGGGCGACTTTGGGGTTGTCCGCACTCTCGGGCGCACCGGCAGCCGGAGCAAGCGCAGCCGCAGACTCGGCCTGCGCGACTGACGCCACATCGTCCTTGGCGACCCAATATCCGACACCTGCGGCCACCACCGCCAGAACCAGAGCTGAAACAACGTAACGCGATGCCATTCAGGGCCTCCTGCTATAGGTTAATTGCTGTGCAGGTGTACGATGGGTGGCCTTCTCTCGCAAGAGCGGAAAGCCGGACATTCTGGCGCAGCGAAATACCGGCAAATCGCAATGGTTAACATTGACACTGGCCCTTAAAATCCCTACTTAACAGCCTGTCGGCCCGCTCTCGGGCCTGTTTACGTCAGGATGTTTCATGCTCGCCGCCCTTACCCGCTTTGTTCTTGGCAACTCCAATGCCCGGATCCTCAAGCGTTACGAAAAGAAAGTGGCGGTTATCAACGCCCTTGAGCCGCAGTTTGCCGCCCTGAGTGATGAGCAGCTGAAAGGCAAGACGGCCGAGTTCCGCACCCGTCTGGAGAAAGGCGAAACACTCGACGCCCTGTTGCCCGAGGCTTTTGCCACCGTGCGCGAGACCGCCAAGCGCACCCTTGGTCAGCGCCATTTTGATGTGCAGCTGATCGGCGGCATGGCCCTGCACGACAAGACCATCGCCGAAATGAAAACCGGTGAAGGTAAAACGCTGGTGGCCACTCTCGCGGTGTACCTCAACGCCCTGCCCGGCAAGGGTGTGCATGTGGTGACCGTCAACGACTATCTGGCCCGGCGCGATTCCAGCTGGATGGCGCAGATTTACGGCTTTTTAGGACTGAGCACGGGCGTGATCGTGCACGGCCTTTCGGATGCCGAGCGCAAAGCCGCCTATGCCTGTGACGTCACCTACGGCACCAACAATGAATTCGGCTTTGATTATCTGCGCGACAACATGAAGTACGCGCTGGCCGAGATGGTGCAGCGCCCCTTCTGGTTTGCCGTGGTCGACGAGGTGGACAGCATCCTGATCGATGAAGCGCGCACGCCGCTCATCATCTCCGGTCCGTCCACCGACAGCAGCGAGCTGTACACCAAGATCGACGCACTGATGAAAAACCTGCCGCCCGAGGATTACGAAAAGGACGAGAAGTCCAAATCGGTCACCCTCACCGAGCTGGGCACCGAGCGGATGGAAGAGCGGCTGCGCACCAGCGGGCTGATTGAAACAGGCGGTCTGTATGATGTGCACAACATCCAGCTGGTGCATCATGTGAATGCAGCGCTGAAAGCCCATCAGCTATTTACCCATAACGTTGACTATCTGGTCAAGGACGGCAAGGTTGTCATCATCGACGAATTCACCGGCCGCATGATGGAGGGCCGCCGCTATTCGGACGGCCTGCATCAGGCTCTGGAAGCCAAAGAGGGCGTACCGATCCAGCGCGAGAACCAGACCCTCGCCTCCATTACCTTCCAGAACTACTTCCGCCTCTACCCCAAGCTGGCGGGTATGACCGGGACCGCGCTGACCGAGAAGCAGGAATTCGGCGAGATTTACGGTCTGGATGTGCTGAGCATCCCCACCAATGTACCTGTGGCGCGCATCGACCATGATGATGTGATCTATGTCGGACAGAACGATAAGTATGCGGCCATCATCGAGCTGATCCGCGAGTGCAATGCGATCAAGCAGCCGGTGCTGGTGGGCACGGTGAGCATCGAGAAGTCCGAGCTGCTCAGTGCCGCGCTGAAAAAGGCCGGGATCGCCCACAACGTGCTTAACGCCAAGTATCACGAGCAGGAAGCCGAGATTGTCGCGCAGGCCGGGCGCCCCGGCGCCGTCACCATTGCCACCAACATGGCGGGCCGCGGTACCGACATCAAGCTGGGTGGCAACGAAGACATGCGCATCAAGAGCGAGCTTAAGGATATGCCCGAAGGTCCGGCGCGCGAGGAGGCTATCGCCCGCATCAAGACCGAGGTGGCCGCGGCCCGCGAGCAGGTCAAACAGGCCGGCGGTCTGTTTGTGATTGGCACCGAACGGCATGAGAGCCGCCGTATTGATAACCAGCTGCGTGGGCGCTCCGGCCGTCAGGGCGACCCCGGTGGCTCGCGCTTCTTCCTCGCGCTGGATGACGACCTCATGCGCATCTTCGGCACTGACCGCATGCGCGGCGTGCTGACCACACTGGGCATGAAGGAAGGCGAGCCGGTGTATGACCGCCGCATCAGCTGGGCGCTGGAGAAGGCACAGCAGAAGGTGGAAGAGCGTAACTTTGATATCCGCAAGAATCTGCTGAAGTTTGACAACGTCATGAACGATCAGCGCCGCGTGATTTATGACCAGCGCCGCGAGCTGATGAACACCGAGGATGTGAGCGATATTACCCACGATATGCGCGAAGATGTGCTGACCGAAGCCGTTACCCGCGCCATCCCCGAGGGCAGCTACAGTGAGCACTGGCAGGTGGACAGCCTGCACGAAGAGGTGCGCCGCCTGACCGGCCTTAACCTGCCGCTCAAGGACTGGGCTGCCGAGGACGGTATTGCCGAGCCGGAAATTCTCCAGCGTGTCCTGAAGGCGGCACACGAGAAATACGCCGCTAAAGTGGCGCAGAACTCGCCCGAGCTGATGCGTTTGGCAGAAAAGAGCGTGCTGCTCCAGCTGCTCGACCAGAACTGGAAAGAGCATCTGTTACAGCTCGACCACCTGCGGCAGGGCATTGGCCTGCGTGGGTTTGGCCAGCGCGACCCGCTGAATGAATACAAGCGTGAGGCGTTTGATCTGTTTGGCGCGATGATGGCGAATGTCCGCGAGCAGGTCACCTCCACCCTGATGAAGCTGGAGATCAAGCTGACTTCGCCCGAGGCGCTGGCCCCGCGCCGGGCGCCACAGGAAATGCGCGAAGTGCGCCCAGAGGCTGAACCCGCCTTTGCGGATGGCCCGCTGCCAGAGGGGGTTGGCGGGTCGGCGACCGCGCCAAATTTAAAGCCGCTACGCAAACCCGTCATGGATTTGCGCGACCCTGCCACCTGGGGCGATACCCCGCGCAATAACCCCTGCCCCTGCGGCTCGGGCAAGAAGTACAAGCATTGCCATGGTTAACTGCAGGGCCTGAATCTCGGCTAACGCTTTAAATAGGCTTGCTTTCGTATCCTGAAAAATTCTATTTTCGGGCATGGCCCATCTTTACGAACCCAAAGCTTTACCGCCGCAGCTCGATCATGTCTTTAACCTGATGGCCCGGCTGCCGCTGAGCCATGTCTTTTGCGTGGGTGGAGCGCCACGCGATGCCGACAACGGATTTCCGATCCGGGATTATGATATTTTTGGTACCCCTACCGAGGGTTTAGCGGCGGTTGAGTTCGATCTGCGGAAAATTCTGTGGAACGAAGTAACCAACGATCCGCAAGAGGGTCGCTTTGCATTCAAATACGCTGGGGTCACTGTTGATCTCGCCGTTTTCGATACGCCCATTCACATTGATCCTCTGCTCGAGGCAGCCCCTGTTGCTATCAGCGCCATTGCTATAGAGATGAACCCTCGCCGGGTGTGGGTGCGACATGACTATGAGCCGAATTGCAAAGAGCAGGTCATCCGTCTTTACGAAGCATGGGATGATAAAATCGGTCGCGCCTATGCCGAGAAACTGCATGTAAAAACCGGATGGGAAGTGCGCGGCAGCCGAGGCCGCCTGATTACCCCGCGAGCTGAACGATGAGCGCACTTCTGTATGACCACAATGCCCCGCGGGCATTAGCCGCGCTTACCCCGGTCTTTGCAACGCTGGCGCAGGCTGGTTGCATGGACCTAGTAGCCTTTGGCATGGGAGTAGCCGAGCTGGAGCAGGGTCGCACGCCCGCCCTCGTGAATGTTTGGGCGCGGCACATGGTGCCGGATCGGGGCGCGGCGCTAACGACCCTATCGGGAGGGCGTGAGATTCATACGCACCGCGCCACCCCGCAGATCGTTCGCAACGATCAGCCGCGCATTCTGATGGCCGTCGCCGGTCAGGAGATCGTGCTTGAGTTGTACGGAGCACCGGATCCGCAGATCCTCGATCATCTGGCGGTTAGGCCCCTGATTGGCGGCTACCAGATTGCTCTCGCCCCTCACGGCCATGCGCGGGTCAGTGCGGCTTATCGGGCTGCTCTGAGATCAGCGCTCGCCGCAGATAATATCTAAAATCCAATCTTTAACCCTGCGGCCTCTGCAACCCTGCCCTGTCGCTCGCCTTGCTTGACTTTGCTAGGTCAGATTTTTTATAACGTCCGTATTGGTCTAAGGAGATTGTCATGTCCGTTCGCATTCCCAGCACCCTGCATACCCTTTACAACCCGGCGCTGCACACCCAGCTCGCCCCGGTGTTTACTGTGCTGAGCGCGGGTGGCATGGATTTGCTGGTGGCGTATGGCGCTGGTGTGAGCGAGATGGACCAGAAGGGGCAAACCCATCTGGTGTCCATCGTCGGCCGCGGCCCTGAATATGGTGCCCGCCCGCTGGTTGCCTTTCTGGATGCGGCCGGGATGACGGTGGCGGACACGCCGGATGTTGATCGCGGCGCGCTGGTCACCTTCACCATGCCGGAAGGGCTTAAAGTTAACGTCAAGCTGGCGTCACCGATCATGACCAACTCGACGCCGGAAGAAGTGACCGTGATGATGATGCGCGATGAGCTGCGCGGCCAGTCCATTCCGGACTATCAAATCGCCGTGGCTCATCAGGGAGCGATACTGGTGACCGATCGCTATCAGGCGGTCCGTAATAACGCCCTCAGTCACGCCTAGGCGCTCGCGCTTTCGGGCTTATTTGCCGCGCACCGCGGGTTTTTTGAAGACGAAGTCGGCAGCGTTGAAACTGACCCCGGTTTGCAGATCGCTCAGGGTCACCGCCGTGGTCAACCCCTGCACATCGCGCACCCGCCAACCCAGCAATCGCAGCGGGACATCACTCAGACGCAGGGTCAGCTCGCCCGCATCCGGGTCTTTGGCACTGCGCACGCTCACTTCCACCTCGGTGGGCACGGGATGGTGTACCCCGGTAACGGTCACATCATCGCCCTGAAAGCGGATGCCCTTTTTGAGCAGAAAGCCGGGCAGCGCCCCGCTGATGCTGGTCTGGCTGGCTTGCTTCATCTGGCTGTCCCATTGATGAATCACGCTGCCATCGGCGACGATGAAATCGCCGCTTGGTGCAGCGTAGTCAATGCGCAACCGACCCGGTCGCCACAGCTTGAAGGTGCCCGTCACCTCGCCTTTGCTGCCATCGCCCAGATCGGCATACTGCACAAAATTGGCGCTCACGGTGGTAAGGCTATTGAGGTAGGCCTCGACCCGGTCGAGCTGCGCGCGATCGGATGCGCGGATAACCACCGGCGGCGGGGCATCATCCTTGCTCGTATCAACCGCGGCGTGCGCCACTAGCGGCAGGGTGAGAAGGGCAACAGCGAAGGCAACAGACGAAAGGCGCATGAATATCTCCTGCGCTCATCTATAGCCCGGCCCTAGTGCCCGCGCAACGCGGCGCACGGTCTCAGGGTGCGACAATCCGGCCCTAGGCTGGCAAGGCTATGGTCTGCATATGCTTTTGTAAATGCTGCAAGTGCCCGACGCTGTTCGCCAGCATAACCGCCTTGCAGGTAATGGTGCCGCGCCCCGGCGGAACGTCGATCACCGCCGGAATAATGCCGGTATAGCCACTATTCTTGCCCTTAAACAGATGACCATTCATCTGGCTGGCCACATGCGCGAAGGCATCACCGGGCCGGGCGGGGAGCGCAAACTTGAAACTGGCCGACAGCGCGTGCTTGGGCGTTTCGCTCAGGGCGGCAAAGCGGTGCGTCAGCCCCACCAGTGGCGAGTTGCCGGTCAAACGCGTATTGGCTTCGTTGAGCACGGCGGTTAGCTCGCCATTGTGCTTCTCCGCCACAATGGCATCCACCCCCACATAACCGCGATATCCATCCTGCCACATTTTGGTGAGCAGCGGCTTGGCCGCCTGCACCGCCGCCTGCGTGAGGGGTTTATCCTCCTCCTGCGGAATGGCTCCACCGATATACTCACCATTGCGGGTGCGGTTCACCACCGTCTCGATATGGGTAATGCCTTTGGGGCCGAGCGCCGCCTGCACCCCTGCCTCACCCACCACCTGCTTGATACCGGGCAGCGCCCCGACATCAACTTCCAGCACAATCGGCATGAAATAGCTCAGGCCCTCAAACAGTGCCTTGGGATTGGCCGGACCAAAGCCGCAGCCGCGATAGGCCGCATCAATGGCTTTGAGCGCAGGTAGCGTCTGTTGCAATGTCGCCCCCTCAGCCCGCGAGACACCCTGCCCGCCCGACAGCGATGTCGGCTTGACCCAGATGCGGGTTTGCTCGGGGGTACGGCCGAGCGCTTTAATAATGTGCTGCATGTCCTTGAGCTTTTGGTGCAGCTGATGCGGATGATAAATCACCACACCCGGCGGGATCGACAGGCCCGGAATGCTTTGTTCGTGCAGATATTCCTTACCAACGAAGTTGAGGAAATGCGCATTGCCCAGCAGCGTCTTGCCGCCATGCTGCTTGGCCACCACCTCCACATCCTCGGTCACATAAGAGTTGACCAGCGTTTTGCCACTCAGCACCGGGGCAAGCGATTTATCTCCATCCAGCGTGGCAAAGACCGAGGCGTGCGGATAATAGCGGCTGTCGCTGGTGGGGCGCACTTCATGCAAAGTGCCTTGCGCGATATAGGTATGCACATAGGCTGTTTGCGCAGGCGTGAGTGGCAGATGCAGGGCGGTACTGCCCTGGCCGCTTAGGCCCAGTACATATTGGTGCGAGACGCCTTCGAGATCATCACTGGCAGCAAGCCTCTGGCTGGGGCCTTGGGGGTTAACCACCAGTGAGTTGGCAAATACGGCTTGCCCGGGAGCAAGGCCCAGATAGGAAGCGAGGCTGGAAAAGCCATTTTCAAGAATGCCGGTTTGCCACTGCGGGCTTTGATTGGACATAAAAACACCTGTAAATAAACACATGAAACTGGGCAAAAATACGGCCCGGGGCAAAGTAGGGGTCGCCCGTTCACAAATAACTTTTCAAATAATCAGAAAAAGCCGCTGCGATCCGGGGTTACCCGCAGATTCGTCGTCGCAGAGAAGAAACCGTGTGCAGCAGCATAAAGCTATATAACGATAAGCCGTGTCCACTTGCAAGCACAGATGCCTAAAATTGAAAGCTTAACTGGTTAAGCCTCGTATTTATTGACTTTGCGAGTGACAAACTGCTAGAGCAGCAACGGATTTGCTAAGGATGACCATGATGGACGAGAGCACACAAGGCCCGCATACAGCTGCACAAAAGCTTTTTGGCAGAGATGTAAAAATGTTCCGGGAGTCAGTTGGACTCAGCCAAAAGGAACTTGCCGAGCTAACAGGAATACCCTCAGGAACATGGGCGACGTGGGAATCGCGCAAAGAAAAGATGTTGAGCGGCCCTGCTACGGTTTGTCTGCGTATTCTTCTGGCCGAAACGGCGGAGCTACGCGGCGTGCGAGAAAAAACTCTCAAGCGCCTTGCTGAGCTAAAACCCGGCGGCTAACTAAGCCACCTTGGAGGCGATTTTGGCCGCGTCGTAATAACGGTCAAAACAGGCGGCCACGGCACGCACGGCCATGGGGTAGGCGCGATCGACCGTAAGCTGCGAGCCACTTCGGCGCACCAACCCCGCCCGCTCATAGGGCACCAACCGCGCCAGCGCATCGCCAAGATCGCTCACGTCACCAAGCTCGGCGGTAAACTTGCACATTAAATCGCTGATGATGCGGCCGCGGCGGTGGTCGTCGGCGCTACGGAAACACACGCGCTTGAGCGGCAATTCGCCCTGCGCCACGCGCTGCTGATAAATCTCCAGATCCGGCTCATTCTGCACAAAGCAGCCCGGCACATCGCTGATCGATGAGGCACCGAGGCCCAGCAGCATGCTGGCCACATCATCGGTATAACCTTGGAAGTTACGGCCCAGCGTGCCGTTCTGCATGGCAATGGCCAATGAGTCGGTGGGCTTGGCAAAATGATCGATGCCGATTTCGGCGTAACCCGCCGCCACCAGCGCTTGGCGCATCACGCGTTCCTGCTTTAATTTATCAGCATCATTGGGCAGGCCGGCATCCTCCAGCGCCTTTTGATAGGTCTTGAAACCCGGCACATGCGCGTAGGAAAACAGCGAAATACGCTCGGGATCAAGCGTCAGTGCCTGCTGCGCTGTCTCGGCCAAGCTCGCTTCGGTTTGATGCGGTAGGCCATACATGAGATCAAGGCTGAGCGCGGTAATGCCCGCGCCGCGCAGATTCTCCATCACGCCGCGCACCAGCTCGATGGGCTGCACGCGATGGATGGTTTCCTGTACCTTGGGGTTAAAATCCTGCACGCCAAGGCTGGCGCGGTTGATACCGGTGCGCGCCAACACCTCTACCAACTCGGGCGCGGTGGTGCGCGGGTCAAGCTCGATGGCTTTTTCGCAGTTAGCGGTAAAGGCAAAGGCCTCACCCAGCGCTTCCATTAAGGCGGTAAACTGGGTGGGCGTGAGCGAACTGGGCGAGCCGCCACCAAAATGCAGGTGGCTAACCACTACGCGCTTGCCCAGCTTTTCTCGCACTAGCTTGATTTCCTGATGCAGCGCGACTTGATAAGCGGCCATACGGTCGGCCCGCTGGGTGATAACCTGATGACAGCCGCAGAACAGGCACAGCGAGCGGCAGAAGGGAATATGCAGATAAAGCGAGATGGGGGTAGCGCTGCCCGCCAGCTCGGCCAGATGGCTCGGCGTGCGCGCAGGCGTAACCGCCGCAAACTGCGTGGCAGGCGGATAGCTGGTATAGCGCGGGGCGGGCTTGCCCAGCCAGAGGGGGACATGATCGCTCATGGCGGGGAGATTAACAAAGTCCCGCTCATAAAGCAAAAGCTGATCGGATGCTCCAATTACCCAAGGAAACGCTTGAAATTAACCAACCGCCTGTGGTTTATGGAGTGAGATCAAATTTTTAAGGAGATTCTCATGGCCAAGAAACCCCACGACCCAACCCCCATGCCTGTTCATACCGGCGTCGGTTGCGGCAGCCCAGCCTCACCCGAGGCTGAGGTTATTTCTCTGGCGCCGTCGCCGAAGGAGCGCCCGCACCATGTACTTGGGCGCATGATCGGTACGGCTGTCCGCCGCGCCCTGCGCCCGGCCCGCGCACCGCACACGACGATGCCCAAGCCGACGATTCACAAACTGGGTTAGTTACCGCGCGCTTTCGCCGGGCACCAGAATTTCGCGCTTGCCCACATGGTTGGCGGGGCTGACAAGGCCTTCGCGCTCCATCCGCTCGATCAACCGCGCGGCACTGTTATAGCCGATGCGCAGGCAGCGTTGCAGATAGCTGGTGCTGGCTTTCTTATCGCGCAGCACGATTTGTACCGCTTGGTCGTACAGCGCGTCACCGCTGCCGCCCTCGCCGCCCATGCCATCGCCAAAGCTGCCCTCTTCCTCTTCCTTGGTGACGTCTTCAAGGTAGCTGGGCTCGCCTTGCGTCTTAAGGTGTCGCACCACGCTCTCAACCTCATGGTCGCTGGCAAAGGGGCCGTGCACGCGGGTAATGCGCCCACCGCCCGCCATGTACAGCATATCGCCTTGGCCAAGCAGCTGCTCGGCACCCTGCTCGCCTAAAATGGTGCGACTGTCGATCTTGCTGGTAACCTGAAAGCTCATGCGGGTGGGGAAGTTGGCTTTAATGGTGCCGGTGATAACGTCCACTGACGGGCGCTGCGTGGCCATGATGAGGTGGATACCCGCTGCACGCGCCATCTGCGCGAGGCGCTGGATAGTGGCTTCGATATCCTTGCCTGCCACCAGCATGAGGTCGGCCATTTCGTCGACGATCACCACGATATACGGCAGCTCGATCAGATCGATCGGTTGCTCTTCAAACACGGGCTTGCCGGTATCGGCATCAAAACCGGTTTGCACACGCCGGGTGAGCACCTCGCCGCTGCTGCGGGCCTCACGGATGCGCTCGTTATAGCCATCAATGTTACGCACGCCCAGCTTGGCCATGGCGCGGTAGCGGTCTTCCATCTCGCGCACGGTCCACTTGAGGGCAACCACCGCCTTCTTCGGCTCGGTCACCACCGGAGCGAGCAGATGCGGGATACCGTCATAGATCGAGAGTTCCAGCATCTTGGGATCGACCATGATGAAGCGCACCTGCTCGGGCGTCAGCTTGTAGAGCAGCGACAGGATCATGGTGTTGATGGACACCGATTTACCTGAGCCCGTAGTACCCGCCACCAGCAGATGCGGCATGCGGGCCAGATCAGCCACCATCGGCTCGCCGCCGATATCCTTACCCAGCACCAATGGCAGCTTGGTGGTGGTCTTGGTGTAGCTGGGGTGGCTGAGCAGCTCGCGCAGGAATACGGTTTCGCGCTTCTGGTTGGGCAGCTCGATACCCAATACATTACGCCCCGGCACCGTGGCCACACGCACCGACAGGGCGCTCATCTGGCGGGCGATATCTTCGGACAGGGCAATCACGCGCGCACTCTTGGTGCCCGGCGCAGGCTCCAGTTCATACAGTGTCACCACTGGACCGGGTGAGGCCTTGAGGATTTGCCCCTGCACACCGAAATCACCGAGCACAGCGGTAAGTTCTTCGGCAGTCTGTTCGAGTTGATCCGCGCTCTGGCGCACCACGCCCTTGTCACTGGGCAGTGCCAGAATATCAAGCGAGGGGAACTCATAGCGCGAGCCGCTGGCGGTGGCCACGCGGCGCTTCTTGGCGGGAGCGGCCTTGCGCACCTTGGGAGCCGGAGCGGGTGGCTCATCGTCCGCATCTTCAAACGGCAGTTCATCCTCATAGGCGACGCCATCGTCATCCTGTCCCTGGCTCTCCGGCTTATCGGTGAGCAGGCGGCGGGCGGGCAGTGGTTTGCGGCGAAGGCGGTCGACGACCCACAGCACGAACAGATAGCTGACCACCACCGCCCATTTGGCGTATTTGTAAGCGCGGCGGAACCCATAACCCCACTGGCCATAGCTGAAGCCAAGCGCGGGGAAGAGCGCGGTAGCGGCAAGAATGGCGCAGATGCTGGCTGGGCCAAAAGCACGCAAGCCCTGCCACGCCCCCGGGATGATGCCACTGAGCAGATCCAGCATCAGCGCCCCGGCCACGCCGCCGGACTGCACACCAAACGGCCAGGTGCCAAACACCGGCAGACCCGCCAATCCGGTAGCCGCCAAGAGAATCGACCATGCGCTAACCAGCACGCGCCAGCCAAACAGCGGCAAGCCCAGCTTGCGCATCACCCGCACCCCCCACGCGACCAGCAGGAGCACCGGAATAAACGCGGCCAGACCGAAGCCCTGAATGAGGAAGTCGGCGGTATAACTGCCAGGGATGCCCAGCCAGTTGGTCACAGACCCCGCGGGGGCCGCCGTATTGAGCGACGGATCGGCCGGATTGTAGCTGGCCAGTGCAAGCAGAAGAACCAGACCGGTGGCCATGCAGGCCCCACCCAGCGCTTCCTGTACGCGCGCGCGCAAGAACGCCGCCACCGCCGGTGGAAACAGCGGCGGCCGATCGGACCCGGCCACCCAGCGCGGGGGAACGGAACGGGGTGAGTACTCGCTCATGGTCGTGATTTTACCCTTTGTTTTGCAAAACTGCCAAGCTTTCCTTGCAGCCGGGCTGAACTTTAACCGATCAGGGTCGCCAAATCCTTAACCGGATAGTTTTGACAAACCCCGGCCCGGCTTGCTAGGGTGCCGGACATGGCCAAAAGCTACACCATCATTGAGAAGAGCCAGCAAACAGGGCTGTCCCGGCAGCGCGGCTGGTGGTTTGTGCTGCAGGGCAAATTCGACACCATGGCGCCCCTCAGTTTCGTCGGCCAGACGGGCAGCATCACCCTGAAAGACGGGAGCAGCCAGAGCACCGAAGTGCTCGATACCCAGTTGCGTAACGGCGTCCTATCCGTAAAGCTTGACGGCGTAGATGGCCACGCCGTGGGCCGTCCGGCGACGCTGGTGATGGGGACTTGAATGCTGCACGAGGTTGATCCCACCCGCCTGCCCTATCGTCAACCGAGCGAAATGATCACCATGTTCGAGTGTCTGCGCGAACGCGCCGAGCTTGGCGGCTTGCTCACCATCGAATTTCGTACGCTGGCCAGTCAGCCCTACAGCGTAACGCCCGATGGGCTGGCGCTGCATCTTGAGGAGTGCCGACAACTCCTTGATCCGCGCACCGGCACCCCCCAGCGGCAAAGCGCGCTCAGCGCCGCCCGCCGACAGCTCGCGGTTGACGAATTCCGTGCCTGCAAGGCTGCGCAGCTGGCCTTGTTCCAATACCAACTGAGCCGTGACGAGCAATGCGGGGCCGAGGCGATTCCTCAGCAGGTGGTGCTTGATATACTCCGCTCCATCAGTAATCCGCCCCCGGCCCGCGCCGCAGAATTGCAGGCGCGTTATCGGGGCCTGCAGTTTCGCAACCCCGGACGCCGCCTATAATATCAATCTATTTCAATAGGTTGAACCAAATTTAACGCACCCGTTATCCCCTTGAGCTACGCTTAGGGGGATGACTGATCCTCAGCTGGACCCACCCCGTCCGCACTTCTGGTCTGCCCTCAATGGCGACTTTGATGCGAAGCGCAGCGTTTTTGCAAAGCAACTGCAACAGGAATTTCCCGGCGTCCGGGTCCTGATTGTAAACCCGTATGACCAGCGTCAGGATGCCAGCCTGATCCGCTCGATTACCAGCTTGCGCTATGAACCCGACAACCTGTCGCAAACCGCAAATGACGGGAGCGGGCAACTGGCTACGGCGTGGGATAATTTTAACAGACTCTGGGTTTATGTGCCAATTGCCCTGCGCACAATTGGCCAAAGCATTGATAGTGAGGCTAGCGGGACTCAGGCGATGCACCTTTCTCTCCAGCTGCCGGGGCAACACGCTCAGGATCAGGCTCATCTGCATGTGATCGGTCTGCGGAGTAACTGTACGGGCTGTCAGGCGGATGGGGGCGACTACACCCTTCCCTTTAGTGCGCCCCGCGCCGCCACCTTGAACAGTCTTGATGATATGTTTTTCGTCTATCATGAAATCGGGCATATGGTCCAAAAGCTCACGCCGGGCAGCCTGCTGGAGCGCTTCCGGACCATCACCGACGCCCCTCTGGCTAGACGGCGCAGCGAACAGGAAGCCGAAATCTTTGCCAACCTCATGATGGTGCGCGAGGGCGGCGAGTTGGGCCTGCGCTACGCAGAGATGCGCAGCGCTAATCGGCAACAGCCTGACACACCCCCACCCTACTTGAATGGGGGTGAGTTGACCGCAGCCACCGCATGGGCAAAAGAGAACATGGGGTCTTTGCGCCAAATGTCGATGCGGGAGGTTTTTACACAGGCACAAACCCTGTATCAGCAACACGCCATGCCGCGGGCTGAGTATCTCACTCTCGTCTCGGCTGGATCAAGCGCATCACCATCGCCAATCCTCGAGCGCCTTACCAAAGCTTGGGACGATCGTATAGCTCTGCAGTATCACCGCGCCTCGTCAGAGGTCATGCAGCTTTATGAGACGCTCGCCGCAACGAATCAGCCTTCGGCCCCTGCGACGCAGACATCAAAACCGCCGATGCCTAATCTGTAACCTTATACCCGCACGACATTGCCGCAGAGTTTCTTGAGCAGGTCATCAAGTTGTTCCAGCGTCTGGTATTTGATCATCAAGGTGCCTTTGGTACCCTTGCCCAGTATGTTCACGCTCATGCCCAGCGCCGTGCTGATGGTTTTTTCCAGCTGCACGGTGTTGGCATCGCGCAGTTTCACGCCTTGATGCTTGGTGGCGACGGACGCCCCCGCTTCCAGTCGCTTCTCGCGCGCCAGCTGTTCGGCCTCGCGTACGCTGCCTTTGAATCCACCTTCGTTGACCAGCTTGTCCAGAAACTCCGGGTCCTTGATCGCCTGCAGCAAGGCCCGCGCGTGGCCGGCTGTCAGCCCTCCCTTGGCCAGTGCCTGTTGCGCTAGCGGCGGCAACTGCAGCAGACGCAGTGTGTTGGCGATATGGGGGCGGCTCTTACCCACCAGTTGCGCGATCTGCTCCTGCGTGCGGCCAAATTCCTTCTGCAGGCGGGCATAGCCCTCGGCTTCCTCAATCGGGTTGAGGTCCTGACGCTGTACATTCTCGATCAGCGCGACTTCCATCGCCTGTGTATCATCATACTCGCGCACCACCACCGGGGCCTCGGTCAGCCCCGCGGCCTGCGCTGCACGCCAGCGGCGCTCACCGGCGATGATCTGGAAATGGCCGGGACGAGTGGGATCGCGGCGCACCACCAACGGCTGAATAATCCCCTTCTCACGCACCGACTGGGTGAGATCGGCCAGAGCAGTTTCGTCAAAATGCTTGCGTGGCTGGAACGGACTGGGTGCGAGCAGATCGAGCGGCACATTGCTCTTGGCCGGGCGCACCTGATCGAGTTGGGCATAATCATCCGCAGCTTCACCAAGCAGCGCTCCCAAGCCCTTGCCGAGTGTGGCGCGGCGACGGTTGGCGGGCGTTACCCCCTGCCCCTCGGCTGTGGGGGCCGAAGCCGTGCCGAGCAGAGAGCCGGGCGCGCCGCCCAGCGCGGTACGAGTAGCAAGGCGTGGTTTTTGAACATTGTTCAACACATCATCGTCGGTACTCATTCAGCCGTCTCCAGTAAGCGGTGGGGTGTCGCAGCCTGAGCAGCGAGTAACGCTGCCTCACGCTGTAGAATTTCACGCGCCAGCAAAATATAAGCCTGCGCACCGGTCGAGCGGAAATCATAGATCAGAACCGGCTTGCCGTGGCTTGGCGCCTCGCTGATGCGCACATTGCGCGGGATCACATTCTGATAGACCTTGTCGCCCAAATAGGCACGCACTTCATCTTCCACCTGACGGCTCAACGCGTTGCGGCGGTCGTACATAGTCAGTATTACACCTTGCAGCTCAAGGTGTGGATTATAGTTCCGCTTGATGATGTCGATTGTCCGTAGCAGATGCGACAGCCCCTCAAGAGCATAGAATTCGCACTGTAGCGGCACCAGCACGGCATCGGCGGCCACTAGGGCGTTGAGCGTCAGCAGGCCGAGCGCGGGCGGGCAGTCGATAATGATATAGTCGTAATCAACAGGACTACCGCTCCCCTGCCCCTCGCCCACGGTCTGCGGGCGGGCGCGCAGGTTGGTGTTCAGAAAGTATTCCCGGTTGGCTTCCGGCACCAGTTCGATCTCAGCCCCGGCGAGGTCCGATGCGGCGGGAATGATATCAAGACCGGGAATGGCAGTCTGGCGGATGGCCTGCGCCATCGGCACGTCACCGAACAGAACGGCATAACTGCCCGGGGTACGCTGCGCCGGTGCAATCCCCACCCCGGTCGAGGCATTACCCTGCGGATCGAGATCAACCATCAGCACACGTTTGCCAACCGCCGCCATGGCGGTAGCCAGATTTATGGTAGTGGTGGTCTTGCCCACTCCGCCCTTCTGGTTGGCGACGACGATAATTCTTGGCTTCACCCCAACCTCCCCTTTTTATGCCTGCGGCGGCTTGAGGTCCGACAGGATCAGGATTGCAGCCTCCGGCGCGGTCTGGCTAGGAAGATGTTTCACATGAAACACCCAACCGGCCCGCCGGGCGGCCTCAACCTCACTTGCCCACCCTTCACCCTTCAGCAACACAAATCGCCCATCCGGCTTTATGTGTCTATACGCCATTGGTAATAACTCGACAAGCGGGGCAAACGCCCGCGCAGTAACAACGTCGGCCATAATCGGGGCAATCTGCTCAGCGCGGCCTGTATGCACGGTCACCGGCGCTGATGTTTCACGTGAAACTTCGCGCAAGAAAATCCCCTTGCGCTGATCGCTATCCACCAGATGAACGTCGGGCATCCCCATAACAGCCAGAACCAGACCCGGAAAGCCAGCACCACTCCCAAGATCGGCCAGCCGCCTGGCCCCGGCCACATGCGGATAAAGCTGGGCAGAATCCCAAAAGTGCCGCACCCACAGCTCGGCAATAGTCTTGGGGCCAACGAGATTGATCTTGCGTTGCCAACCCTCGAGCATGGTGGCGTAATTATCTAGTTTCGCCAAAGTTTCACGGGAAACAGTTACGTTACGTAAGAAATCGGATCTTCCTTGGTCGTGCATAGACCCGTCCTAGCCGAATTCGCCCTCAATCGCCAGATCTGTTTAGTGAACTAAGTTCATTAAGCAGCACGGCGCGCAGCCAGACTCGCCACCGCGAGCAGGGCACGACTACACATGGTGGTATCGCGCAAGCCCGTGGTTTTGCAGTGAACCTCAGCCTCACCCACACGCGCAATTGCCTGCTCGAGTCGGTCCTGCCGCCAGCGGCTGGCCTGAGCGGTAAAGCGCTCACGATCTTTCCAGAAAATCGGCGGCTTGAGCTGCTCCATCGCCAAGGGTAGGGGATCGCGACTGGCCACCACGCTGTAAAGTCGTTGCAGATGACGCTGCGCCGCCCGCAAAATCGCAATCGTCGGCAGCCCGTCGGCATAGAGGCGACCCAGCGCCCGGTCAAGCTCGGGCAACTTGCCATCCGCTGCCAACCAAATTGCCGCGTCACTCTCCAGCGTGGCGGAATCACCAATCGCAGTACTAACATCCTCGTAGTCGAGCTTGCCCTTGGGCCCGGCATAGGTGATGAGTTTTTCAATCTCCTGCCGGGCCAGCGCCCGATCGGACGCAAGTAGCCCCGCCAGCAATTGCAGCGCATCACGCGTCGCGCTCACTCCTGCAGCTTTGAATTCTTCTTCGGCCAGACGCAGGCGATCGCGCTCATCCGCCTCATAGCAGGGCAGGGCGGCGGCGACATCCGCCCCCTCAAACAGCTTGCGCAGCGGCGAGGTGGGGCGCAAATCACCAGCTTCAATGATGAGAAAGGAATCGCCAGGCGGCAGCTGGGAAAATGCATTCTGCACCGCTGGGGCAACATTATCTTCAGCCCCGCGCAGACGCACCAGACGACGCCCGCCCATCAGCGATTGGGCGCCCATTTCATCGGCAATACGTGCCATATCGCTGGTAACCGACGCCGGGGCGAGGTCAACCACATTAAACGGATCATTCACATCCGGCACCAGACGCAGAGCCAGATTAACGGCCCGCTCGCGTGCCAAGCCCTCATCCGGCCCGTAAAACAGCACCGCCCGCAAATCCGGCGGCAACGCTTTCAGAAAAACATCAACGTTTTTGGGCTTCACTTGATTCGCCCTACCGCTTCGTTACTTGAGGGCTGACTTTGCCCTACCGCTTCGCTACCTGAGGGCGAGGGCGCCGAAAGATATAAAGCCACCCGGTTAGTAATCAGATCGGCCAGCTGGGTCAGGCCGCGCTCCTGCGCATTGGCTTCAGCAGCACTGGTGGCATACGGATCGGTAAAAATGTTATAGCTGACAAAACTGCGCTCGGTACCGGTGAGGGCAGGGGCAGCCTCGCCCGTGCGAGTCAGGGCGAATTGCGCGACCCAGCTGCTGCGCGCACGCGTGGCCACATCATCGCGGCGCAAGCCCAGATCCTCCTTGCTGCTGTTCACCGTTACGCTCAAATTCCACTGCGCTGGCTGCTGTGGCTGCGCACCATAAAAACGGTCACTGAGCAGCAAGCGCAGTTGCTGACCCGGCCGATCCGGCAGATTGGCAATGGCCACGGTGGACAGATGTGAAGCCGCCTGCTTGGTATTGCCATAGAGCGGGGTGAAGCCGCAGGCGGAAAGGACCATCAACGAAAGCAGGGGCAGATAACGAATCATAGCTGCACTTAAGCCCAGACGCCCAGTTCGCGCAATTGCTTACTCGCTGCCTCGGCCCAGCCCTTGTTGGCGGCGGGGCTGGCAGGTGAGGGGTGCAGGATATCGCCAAAGCGCAGCGGTAGCCCAGCCAACGCCCGCTCGGCCTGCGCGCGGGCATACTTACCGACGCCAATCACCAGCTCAGGCTGCAAAATCTCGGCCTGCGCCCGCAAATGCTTGTCACAAGCGGCGATCACCGGGGCAACTTCGGCCTTGGGCAGCTTATCCGGCGTCACGTTCTTGGTGCCATTGAGCCAGAGCAGGGGGCAATAGTTGGTGACAAAATGATCGACAAAAAAATCTTCGGGCGTAGCAAACCGCTGGGCAAACAGGCCCCACAGGCGCTTGCCGCTCACCTCAGCCCGCGTGCAGGCAAAACCATCAATCGGCTTTTTGGGGTTTTCGTTCGCGGGCTTACTCACGGGCGCGGTAATGCCCAGCCAGTCACGCACCGCCGCGATCTCGCCAAAAGGCACGCCGCATTGCGCCATGCCAAAGGGGCCGGGATTCATGCCCAGAAACAGCACTTTCTTGCGGCCTTGACCAAAGCGACGCAAATACAGCTCGTGCGGTGCCCACGCATAGTCGAGCGGGTTATAGGTGTGCGTCACCGGGGCGGAAAAGCGCAGCGCGCTCACCTCGTCGCGGAGCTGCTGGGCGGCGTTAATTAACTTCATTCTGTCCTCGTCAATAGAAGAACACCGTTAATCCATTTGATTTTTCTAGACTTGGTTGAGGTGGATTGCTAGTCCTTGCGTGTTACAAACAGGAGATTTGAAGATGACGCTCACCGCCACCGAAGCTTTCACTCTCCTGCTGTTAAAACCTGATGCCGATATAAAAGCAGCGCTAGAGCAAAGTGGCCTGCAAGCCCAAATCGAAAGAACATTAAGGCTACAAAAAGAGGTACTGCTCAGCGCGGGGGCGGAGAGGCTGTGTGTTCTATATCGCCTCTGCTCCGAGACTGAGGTTGACCGTACCGTGGGCTATGGCTTTGGTGAATCACAGGACCCCTATTGCTCAACCGAGATCGTGTTTGCCTCGCCCACTTGTACGCCGCCGTCTTATGTGCGCCGCACGGGTAAGGATATGCTCGGCAATCTCGCGCTACTTAACGCCGCGTTGAAGTAGCTAGCCTACGCCACCACATTCACAATCTTGTCCGGCACCACGATCACCTTGCGCGGGGGTTTACCGTCGAGGGCGCGAACCACGCCTTCTTCGGCCAGTGCGGCAGCCTCGGCGGTTTTTTGATCGGTGCCCTTGGGCAGGGTAATGGTGGCGCGCAGCTTGCCATTCACCTGCACGCCCATGGTCACCGTGTTCTCGACAATCAGCGCCGGGTCGTAGCTCGGCCAGCGCTCGTAAGCGAGGGACTGGGTATGGCCCAAGCGCGCCCACAGCTCTTCGGCGATATGCGGGGCAAAGGGGCTGAGGATGAGCACGAATTTTTCCGCCACGCCTTTGGGCAAGTGCGGTTCTTTCTTGAGCAGGTTAAGCGCTTCCATCATACGGGCAATGGCCGTGTTAAAGCGCAGGTTTTCAATATCCGTGGTGACCTTGGCGATGGTCTTGTGCAGCTCGCGCCGCACCGGCTCACTCGCGTCCGTCTCGGCACCATCCACCCACACGGGGCTAAGCGCATCGGTATCGATATTCACCACCCAGCTCCACACCCGCTCAAGAAAGCTGTACACGCCGGTGATGCCGTTGGTCTGCCACGGCTTGGTGGCCTCCAGCGGGCCCATGAACATTTCATACAGGCGCAAGCTGTCGGCCCCGTGACTGGTCACCACATCATCCGGGTTCACCACATTGAGCTTGCTCTTGCTCATCTTTTCAATCTGGGTGTTCAGCCTGACATCGCTGCCTTTGACAAACCACTGTTCGTCGCGCTGCTCGGCATCGCTGGGACGGTAATACTTGCCCTTCTCATCCTTGTACGAATAGGCAAGGATCATGCCCTGATTGAACAGCTTCTTGAATGGCTCATTGGTGGAAATCAGTCCGGCATCAAACAGCACCTTATGCCAAAAGCGGGCGTAGAGCAGATGCAGCACCGCGTGCTCGACACCCCCCACATACAGATCAACCTGACCCCAGTATTTCTCTGCCGCTTCACCAACAAACCGGCCCGTGTTGTGCGGATCCATAAAGCGCAGGTAATACCAGCACGAGCCGGCCCACTGCGGCATGGTGTTCAGCTCACGTGTCAGCTCTTCACCGTTCAGGTTCACCTTTACCCACTCGGTCGCGCGCCCGAGCGGCGGGTCGCCCTGCTCGGTCGGGCGGAAGTCGGTGAGCTGCGGCAAGGTGAGGGGCAGGGCGCTGTCGGGCAGCGCGACAATGCTGCCATCTTTCTTGTGCAGCAAAGGGAACGGCTCGCCCCAATAGCGCTGGCGGCTGAACAGCCAGTCGCGCAGCTTGTAGGTCACCCGGCCCCTGCCGATGCCTTTGGCCTGCAGCCACTCGACCATTTTGGCCTTGGCTTCTGTTTGTCTCAGGCCATTGAGGAAGTCGGAATTAACGGCGACGCCATCACCCGTATAGGCCTCTGTGGCGACATCACCGCCCTTCACCACCTCGATAATGGGCAGCTTGAAGGCCTTGGCAAAGGCATAGTCGCGCTCGTCATGCGCCGGCACCGCCATAATAGCGCCGCTGCCATAATCCATCTTCACATAGTCAGCAATCCAGATCGGCAGCTTGGCCCCGTTCACCGGGTTCACCGCATAGGCCCCGGTAAATACGCCGGTCTTTTCCTTGGCGGCAGCGATTTCGCGATCGCGATCAGACACATTCCTGGCCCAGGTAACATATTTTTCAACTTCGGCCTGTTGTGCGGCGCTGGTGATCTTGCCCACCAGCGGGTGCTCCGGCGCGAGTACGCAGAAGGTAGCGCCAAACAGGGTGTCCGGGCGAGTCGTGAAGATATCAAAGCTGGCATCGTGCCCTTCAACCTTGAAAACCACCTCGGCCCCTTGCGAGCGGCCGACCCAGTTGCGCTGCATCTCCTTGATGCTGTCCGGCCAGTCCAGCTCGTCCAGATCGTCGACCAGACGGTCGGCATAGGCGGTGATCTTGAGCATCCACTGCTTCATCAACCGGCGCTCCACCGGCTCACCGGTTTCGATAAACTTGCCGTCCTGCACTTCCTCATTGGCCAGCACGGTGCCCTGCGCCGGGCACCAGTTCACCGGCACTTCGGCCAGATAAGCGAGGCCTTTCTCGTAGAGCTTGAGGAAGATCCACTGCGTCCACTTGTAATAATCTTCATCTGTAGTGCTAAACTCGCGCGACCAGTCGTAGCTGAAGCCGATGCTTTGCAGCTGGCGGCGAAAGACATTGATGTTCTTGGTGGTCACATCCTTGGGGTGCTGCCCCACCCGCACCGCATAGCGCTCAGCGGCCAGACCAAAGGCATCCCAGCCCATGGTGTGCAGCACGTTGAACCCATTCATGCGCTTATAGCGCGCGACGATATCGGTGGCGGTATACCCCTCGGGATGGCCGATATGCAGCCCCTCGCCGGACGGGTAAGGGAACATGTCGAGCACATAATACTTGGGCTTCGGACCGCCGTTGGGCGTCTCAAACGTCTTGTGCTCAGCCCAGTACTGCTGCCATTTCGGTTCGATGGATTTGAAGTTGTAGCGGCTCATGGCGGTTCTCCGTCCCCTCTAAAAAACCCATTTAACATGAAAAATCAAGCCGATAAGCGTAATTAGAGGGGGCTGCTTTATGGTTTATTAAGCCGGGGGGTGGTACTGTGAAGAGAGGTATAGCGTAGCAGGAGGCTATCATGAAGGAAACGAAAAAAGGAATGAGTCCGACCGAATGCCTTGGGAACATGGCAGGAGTCATCTCAACTGACAAAGCACCGGGGCCGGCACCCCTTAATGCCGGCAAGAAACTTCTGAACCCAGATGGAGTTGTGGTGCCGCCAGCCGAGCTGGCAGAAGCCTCCTCTCGAATTCACTACGCCCAGCATGCCCATTCTACTGTCGACCTTGGCAATGAAATCATCTCATGTGGGGCACTCGCCAATGCCCTCTTGCACAGCCCCGCCAAGGTTGAGGTTCCCAAGAGCAAGCCCCTGATCAAGACCCAGCCCAAATAAACAACTCAGTTCCTTACTTCACCGCGCTCTGGCGAATCTGGCGGGCGCGAGTGAGAATGGCGTCTTCCAGCTTCTTGCTGCTGTCCGCCGCCACCGGCGCGTCCTTCCAGCCGCCGCGGCCATCGGCCACCTGACGGAACACGCTGGCCTTCAGGGCATCGGCACGCAGCTCGCGGCTGGTGACATAGATTTGCGCCTTGGTGCGCTCGCCCGGCACGGCCGGGTCGGCGTACCAGTCGGTCAGGATCACGCCACCAAACGGGTCAGCCGAGGCGAGCGGCATGAACGAGACGGTGTCGAGTGTGGCGCGCCACAGGAAGGAATTGACCCCCAGACCTGTCTGGCCGTCCTCCTCGGTACGCTTTTTCTTGCCCAGAATATCAAAGCCGCCTTCGCCGCCGGTAAGACTGCCATAGCGGTAAATGCGCTCCCGGTCCGGGTCCGGATATTCGGCTTTGCTCTCTACGCCCGAACAAGCAGACAGGGAGAGCAGGGACAACAGGGCAACAGCCAGAGGCGGTAAAGTCTTCATGGCGGCAATTAAGCCAGATTTGCGCCCAAAAGCAACAGGGCAGGATGTGACATCCTGCCCCGCCCCTTAACACATTTGCGTTGATTTAGAACGCAGCGGTGACGTCGACGACGGCAACCCAGCCATCTTCGTCGTTAACCGAACCGGCACGGTCACGGTCGTAGAACGCCATGTCCAGACCGGTGGTCAGGCCGGGGGCCACCTTGTAGGTGCCGCCGAAGGCCAGCGCACTGTAGTCGCCGCCATCGGTACCCGCGGTGTCACCGTTGGTCTCATAGTCCTCGTCGAGGTAGCTCACACCAACACCCCACGGGCCGTTCTCGTAGGTCAGACCCACGTTCCAGCTGGTGATGTCGTCGCTGGTCTGCGCTTCCGCCTGCAGGCTGTCGCCATTGTCGGTGTAGCCACCGCCAAAGGTGAAGCCGTTGTAGCTCAGCTGAGCACCCAGGCTCCAGGCCGACAGATCTTCCGTCGTGGCCAGATCGCTGGCATCGGCGAAGTTGTACAGACCACCAACGGTCACGCCCACGCCCTGGAACTCGCCCTCATACTTCAGGCCGATCTCGAACATGTTCTTCAGATCGCCTTCGGTCAGGCTCACGGTTTCACCCGAGTCGTCCTGCTCCGGAGCGTAGCTCACGCCAGCCTGGAAGCCCGAGAACTTCGGGGTGTAGTACGTGATCTTGGTGGCATCATCGCTGTCGAGAGCGGTGAAGTTGTGGTCACCACGATCGTTCACGGCAGTCGCGTAGTTCGCGTTGCTCAGACCCGAGCGAGCGGTCGACGGCAGGAAGTCGTCGTAGCTGCCATTGATCTGGCCAACACCAACGGTGGGGGCAAACACGGCCAGTTCGGACGCACCATACCAGTCACCCATCTCCACCCGACCCCAGCTACCAGCCATATACAGGTACACTTCACCGCTGTTGGTGGAGTCGCTGGTCGACCCTTCGAGCTGCACATGGGCGCCATATTGCAGGCCGTTATCCGCCGTCGCATCGGCGCTCACCACGATCTCGGCTTCCGACGTAAAGTCGCGCGAGCTGTCAGTTGCCGTGTCGTGGTCAAAGAAACCAGCCTGGAACGCGGTGAAGCCACCAACGGTGACTTCCAGATCAGCGCGGGCCGGAGCGGCGCTCAGGGCGAGAAGGGCCGTAGAAGCCAAAAGTAAACGACGCATGAGTAATCCTCCAAGAAAGTTGACGCGCCTCATCAAAGCGCAAAAAAGTAAACAGCGGGAGTGGACTCCCGCTGTCTGTGACAAATCTACAGTCTGGTGTGACTAAAATGCCGCTGTCAGATCCTGCACCATCACCCAGCCCGAGGTATCGGTGCCGCTGGCGCGGTTGCGGTCATAAAAGGCGAGGGCCGAGCTGGTCGATAGACCGGGGGCAATCTTGTAGCTGCCGCCAAGCACAAACGAGCTGTAGCGACCACCATTGCCATCGGTGCCCAACTGGCTGCTGGAATCACCATTGGTGCCGTAGTTCAGATTGAGATAGCTGGCGCCAACACTGTATTTGTCCCAGTTATAGGCCAGACCGAGATTCCAGCTACGCACATTGTCGTCACTGGTGCCGGTTGGATTTAGGCTGTCGCTATTCTGGGTGTAGCCACCACCCAGCACAAAACCCTGATAGGTCAGCTGGGCACCCAAGCCCCAAACCGACAGATCCTCGGTCGCGCTGGCCCCGTTGCCAAAGGTAAAGGCGCTGCTCAGGTAATAGCCAAAATCGCCTTCGCTACCGCTGTAGGACAGACCCGCCTCAAACACATCCTCGGGCAAAGAGCCGGTGGTAGTTTGCACATTCTCGCCCAGATTGCCGGAGAAGGGGGCATAGGACACCCCAAACTGCCAGCCGGCATAGAGCGGTGTGGTGTAGGTGAGCTTGGTGGCATCATCGGTGTCGAGCAGGGTATGGGTGGGCGCCCCGCGATTGACCAGCGGGTGACCACGATCGGCCGCCGGAATATAATCATCATAGCTGCCCGCCGCATAACCCAGCATCGGCACCGGGGTCATTTTCAGCAGCTCGGTGGCGCCGTCATTATCGCCCAGCTCAAGCTTGCCCCACGCACCACCCAGCCACAGGCTGGCTTCATCGGCGTTCACACTATCGCTGGTCGAGCTGTGCAGCTCCAGCTTGGCACCATACTGCAGGCCGTTATCCGCCGTATTCTCGGCGCGCACAAAAATCTCGGCTTCGCTCAAGAAGTCCCGGCTGCTGTTGGTGGCGGCATCATTCTCAAACACTGCCGCCTGTACGCCGGTATAGCCCCCCAAGTAGACCTGCATATCGGCCTGCGCCGGAACAGTCAGGGCAACGGTGCACACGGTGGCAGTAGAAAAAGCGAGGCGACGCAGCAACATCGGACAAACCTGTAAAATTCAAACCGCGGCAGGATTACCGCTAGCGGCAATCATATCGCCCACTCACCAATAGACAAGCGAAAATGACACGACCCAGTAAAAGAAGCGGCAAAAAGAAAGAGGCCCGGACGTGAGTCCGGGCCTCCTCTATGCTTGATCTAAGCGAAGCTTAGAACGCAGCGGTGACGTCGACGACGGCAACCCAGCCATCTTCGTCGTTAACCGAACCGGCACGGTCACGGTCGTAGAACGCCATGTCCAGACCGGTGGTCAGGCCGGGGGCCACCTTGTAGGTGCCGCCGAAGGCCAGCGCACTGTAGTCGCCGCCATCGGTACCCGCGGTGTCACCGTTGGTCTCATAGTCCTCGTCGAGGTAGCTCACACCAACACCCCACGGGCCGTTCTCGTAGGTCAGACCCACGTTCCAGCTGGTGATGTCGTCGCTGGTCTGCGCTTCCGCCTGCAGGCTGTCGCCATTGTCGGTGTAGCCACCGCCAAAGGTGAAGCCGTTGTAGCTCAGCTGAGCACCCAGGCTCCAGGCCGACAGATCTTCCGTCGTGGCCAGATCGCTGGCATCGGCGAAGTTGTACAGACCACCAACGGTCACGCCCACGCCCTGGAACTCGCCCTCATACTTCAGGCCGATCTCGAACATGTTCTTCAGATCGCCTTCGGTCAGGCTCACGGTTTCACCCGAGTCGTCCTGCTCCGGAGCGTAGCTCACGCCAGCCTGGAAGCCCGAGAACTTCGGGGTGTAGTACGTGATCTTGGTGGCATCATCGCTGTCGAGAGCGGTGAAGTTGTGGTCACCACGATCGTTCACGGCAGTCGCGTAGTTCGCGTTGCTCAGACCCGAGCGAGCGGTCGACGGCAGGAAGTCGTCGTAGCTGCCATTGATCTGGCCAACACCAACGGTGGGGGCAAACACGGCCAGTTCGGACGCACCATACCAGTCACCCATCTCCACCCGACCCCAGCTACCAGCCATATACAGGTACACTTCACCGCTGTTGGTGGAGTCGCTGGTCGACCCTTCGAGCTGCACATGGGCGCCATATTGCAGGCCGTTATCCGCCGTCGCATCGGCGCTCACCACGATCTCGGCTTCCGACGTAAAGTCGCGCGAGCTGTCAGTTGCCGTGTCGTGGTCAAAGAAACCAGCCTGGAACGCGGTGAAGCCACCAACGGTGACTTCCAGATCAGCGCGTGCCGGAGCGGCAAACGCCGAAGCCGCGATCAGAGCGGTCGTTGCGAGTAGTACCTTCTTCATAATCCCTCCTGGGAGTTGCACATGTGCGTGGCCCACTGTTTAAATAAGAGGCAGAGCTAACTGGCCACTTTTTGCCAGCTCCACCAATCCCTTGGCAACCTAGAAGGTCGCCTTGGTCTCGAGCACCAGTACGTAACCGTTATCGTCCGTACCGGTATCCTTGTTGCGATCAAAGAACGCCAGATCAGCACCCGCTGTCAGGCCATCCGCAATCTTGTAGCTGCCGCCGAGCACCAGCGCGTCATACTCGCCGCCCGAAGTATCGGTGCCACGACCGCCATTGGTGTCATAATCTTCCGCGATATAGCTCACCGCCAGACCCCACGGGCCGGTAGTGTAGCGCGCGCCAACGTTCCAAGCGGTTTCGTTGTCATTAGCCTGACCCGCCGTGTTGTTGGAATCACCGTTATCAACGTAGCCGCCGCCAAAGGTGAAGTTCTTGTAGCCGATTTGGGCACCCAAGCCCCACGCGCGGATATCCTCACGCGAGCTGCCGGTCTTGGCATCGGCGATATCGTAAGTAAAGCCAGCGCGAACGTTCACGCCGTTGCTGTAATTACCGCGATATTGCAGACCCAGCTCCAGTGCATCGTGCTGGTTGCCGGTGGAGTCGCTCAGCTGAACAGATTCACCGCTGCTCGAGCTATCGACTTCCGGCACATAGCTGATACCAGCCTGAAAACCATGCAGACGGGGGGTGTAGTAGGTGACCTTGGTCGCCTGATCGGTATCAAGCGAACGGATCATGCCACCACCGGTGTCCACCACGCTGCCCGCCGGGCGCGACACGGTGGGAATGAAGTTTACATAAGAGCCGTTGATCTGGCCAATGCCAACAGTGGGGGCCAAAATGGAGAGCTGCTGCGAAGCGCCATCGAGATCGCCCATTTCAAAGCGGCCCAGATCGCTCTGCAGATAAATGCCGGTGCGGCGGGAATTGGTGGTGTTGTCCGGCGCAGCGAGCAGATCGATACGGGCACCGTACTCCATGCCGTTATCGGTCTCGCCCTTGACGCGAACGCGGATTTCCGACTTGGAGCGGAAATCACGGCCCGAGTTATTGGCTTGGTCGTTCTCGAAAATACCCGCCTGAGTGGTAACAAAGCCACCGAGGTTCACCTGCAGCTCAGCCTGAGCCGCCGGGACCATCAGGACCAGAGCCGAAACCAGAGCCGAACCACTAAGCAGTATCTTGCGCATCACAAAACTCCTTAACAGGGGCGGTGCCCCGGCCGCGCATCCATACGCACGACCCACAGCCTGAATAAGGCCACGGGGGCTGCACAGGCAAACTCAAAGTGAGGCTTTGGTGGTGATGCTTCTTCGCTGTGGCAGCAAAGTCACAAGGAACTTTCAAGCGGAATCGCAAATAATATAGTTATTGCAATAAGTTAGTTTGATTTGCACACTTCGTTAATGGATGTAAACTTTTTCCGATGTTACGCTCGGTTACAGGCCGTAATTACCCAAACCGCCCTTGCCTGCGGGCGCTCACCAACCGAAATCCGCCTGATTGGGGTCACCAAAACACACCCGCAAGCGGTGGCTGAACAGGCGCTCAGGGCTGGGCTGTGTGATCTTGGCGAGAATAAAGTGCAGGAGGCACAGGCCAAATTCACACTGAACGGCGAGCGATTGCCTGCTTTTGCGGGCGCGCGGCTGCATTTCATCGGCTCTTTGCAAAGCAACAAGGCCCTGCTGGCAGTCGGTCTGTTTGACGTCATTCACAGCCTCGATCGCCCCCAACTGGCCGATAAACTGGCGCAAGCGCTTGCTCAATCACCCCGCCGTCCGCAGATTCTGGTGCAGGTGAATAGCGGGCGCGAGCCGCAAAAGGCGGGTGTAGCCCCAGATGGGCTTGAGGCGCTACTCAGCCATAGCCAAAAGATCGGGCTCACCGTGAGCGGATTGATGTGCATCCCGCCAGCGGGCCTGCCAGCCCGATCCTACTTTGAGGAACTGGCGGAGCTCGCTCGCCGCTATGACTTGCCTGAGCTCAGCATGGGTATGAGCGCGGACTATAAAGAGGCGATTGCCTGCGGCGCTACATATATAAGGGTGGGAAGCGCTCTGTTCGGGCACAGAAATAGGATGGATGGGCTAGATTCGGATATCAACCGATGAACGTGCTGTCGATTTTGCTAAACTACTGACTGTGCTTGAGTTTTTATATAAGGAATCGACGCCAAGCGCTGCGAGTGCGCGCTCACTCGCGCCCGTTTCGCTTAAAACAGTGCCGCCAATGCTGGCAAGCAACCCAACCGGCCCGCCGAAGAGCAGCCCGCCGAAAATCCGGGCTGGGGCGGCGATAGTATCTCCGGTCAGGGCCCGGTAAGCATGGCCAATGATCGGGATATGCTGCAGCGGGTTAATCAGGTCGATAAAGTCGCCCAGAGCCAGCTGGCTTTCCGGGAGGGTCTGGTGGGTCGGGATCGGCTCGCCACCGCGCACAGCCGCCACCGACCAGTTGCGCTTGCCGTTGCTGGCAACCGGATAGGCGGGGAGTGGAGCAGAAGGGGTGGTCGTCTCGGCCATATGCCCGCTGTTGCAAAAGCTACGCCAGATCGGTTGGGCTAAATTCCCTTTGGAATCAATGCCGGTCTTGGCGAGCAGCGCAAACCATGACAGTTTTTGCCTAAGGATATTGTCATTATGAGCCGCCTCGCCCTGTTCAGTACCAACCCCGCCCGTGCCCAAGCACTGGCCGAAGTGCTGGCGCACTGGCCCGAGCTGGAACTCATCACGGTTGGCAAGGACAGCGACCTGCTCACCACTTCGGCCGATGCCTTCCTGATTGATGCCGACAGCCCGGTGAGCGGGCTGGAGGATAAGCCGCACCTGCAAATTCTGCCCGCTGCCACAAGCCGAACCGCGCTGGCACGGCCGCTGCGCTGGCGGGTGCTGGCGGGCCGCCTGTCCCTTTTGCTTCAGCAACAGAATGATAGCGGGGCCTTTGCCGTTGGTCCCTATAGCTGCTTGCCGCTTGAACGACTGATCGTGACCGCGCAGGGCGATGAGCTGGCCCGCCTCACCGACAAGGAAGTCCAGCTGCTACGCCTGCTCAGCACGCAGGCGGGCACCGCCACCCGCAGCGAGTTGTTGGAGAAAGTGTGGGGCTATCGCGATGATCTCGACACCCATACGGTTGAAACGCACATCTATCGCCTGCGTCAGAAGATCGAGCGCGACCCCGCCACCCCCACCTTGCTGCTGACGGTCGACGGGGGCTACCGGCTGGCCCCGGCACCATGAGACTGATAACCATCGCCCTGCTCTGTCTGCTCCTCAGCGGCTGCTCGCTCTTCGGGCGCAAGGCGATACCGGGTGATGGCTTTCTGGTGCTTGAGAACCAGCGCACCGGCGAGCGCAGCGCCGTACAATACCGCCTGCCACCTGCCGGCGCGCTCGACCCCGCCGGACTGTGGCAGCTCTCTTACATCATGCGCGACACCAAAACGGGGGAGGCCGCACCGATCGACCCGGCGCTGTTCGACTTCATCGACAGCCTCACCGGTGCGCTGGGTCTGCCGCCGCAGGCCGTGGTAGTCATCACCTCCGGCTATCGCAGCCGCGCCACCAATAACAGCCTGCGCCGCAATGGCGGGCAGGCGGCCGAGAACAGCTACCATATCCGCGCGCAGGCGGCGGATATCAAAATTCCCGGCGTGCCCGGCAGCAAGGTAGCCGCCATGGCCAAACAGTTGCGCCGGGGCGGCGTGGCCTATTACGCCAGCTCCGATCATGTGCATGTCGATGTCGGCCCGGTGCGAAGCTGGAAGGCAAATTAACGCGCGCCTACTATACAAAGTTGATTTAGCCCTTAAAATGCACAGCATGTTCTCCCCCCCCCCCGGGGGGGGGGGTAAATTCCCCAAAA
>ERZ761603.110-NODE-110-length-70671-cov-41.593718_pt1 | contig 70671 bp, 50 predicted proteins | sample MGYA00511879_ERZ761603 | MGnify/ENA primary metagenome ERZ761603 (study PRJEB28899, sample SAMN02850040) | bioreactor sludge metagenome | biome: EBPR Sludge; feature: EBPR Bioreactor; material: flocular biomat | place: Australia: Thorneside Wastwater Treatment...
AGCCCCTATACAGTATCTCTTAATGCCCGTTTCAGGCTTTTTTTAGTGAACTCAACAAAATAGCAAATGGTATGAAACCAATAAGCCAACGCCGCACCTACCTCCAGCTCACCCCCGAAGAAGAAACATTAGTGCGCCAAATAGCTGCTACCCATACGCTTGCCGCTATGGATGCCCGCGTAATACTATATACTGCCTACGGCGAAGAAATTATATTTGCCCTGCCGGAGTTGCCCCCCATAATAGCCGATAACATAGGCAACTGGTACATACATTTCAAAAACCAAGCCAATGTGAGCATGCCATTGGTAACAGTGTACCCCAATCCCACAATAGGAAGCATGCAAGTTCAAATTCAAACAACCAACTTGGAGCCAAAGCAACTCCAAATCTACAACATTATGGGCGCATTGGTTTATGAAGATGAGTTGCTCAACCACCAAACACAGCTACTAATCAGTATCCAAAACTGGGCAAGCGGCTTGTACTACTACCAACTTACCGATAACAACGGCGCTACATATACCGGTAAATTTGTTGTTTCCGGTAAGTAGTATTTGTTCAAATAAACCCTTGTTCATGCTAAAATGAACAAGGGTTTTCTTTTAAGCATCAATTAAATCGTGGTTTATGAAAAAAATAATCTTTATGGCAATAATGTTTGCAATGCCACCATATATATACACACAAAGCAAATACTACGAAAATGAAATTTCGTGGACTTGGGGGCAGTCATGCTCGGATATAATTTACATAAGCGATACTTCTTTTGTCTTAGGGTGTGGTAGTTACTACAATAGTGTCAGTAGAGAGAAATCAAATCTCATTTTTTCTGACGATTCAGTAGTTGACTACACCGTTTTAAGCTATGGTGCCGAATATGGTGATTTTGTTCGCAGAGATATGCTTCAAACCCCCACCGGTTTTGCTTTATGTGGGCGGATGAATAATGGCATAGCAGACTCTTACAACCAAACCTACGACCACCAATACTTAATGGAAACAGACTTTGAGGGCAATTTACTAAATTTTTACGACCTCAAACAGTTCCCCTATCAGGGCGATGCCATGTGTATGCACTACTACCCCGAAACCAATACCTACTATGTAGGGGGCGAGGCATTTATAAGCACCATGCCCACCCAAATGTGGCTACTAAAAATGACCAACGGCGAGGTAGTCTGGCGCTATAATTATGGCTCTTATGATTATAGGAATGCCATTCACAAACTACTTCCTACCTCAAATGGTGGAGTATATGCAATTGCGGATGTTAATGTATATACAGGTTTTCATTTTGGTAACTTTGCTATCTTAAAAATCAACTCCGATGGTTTCATTGAATGGAGTGAAATTTTTAGTGTTGGATTTGAGGATAGACTAACAGATGCCATATTAACCTATGATGAAGGTTTTCTGCTCTGTGGGGGAAGTAATTTGCCAAACCCAATAAATAATAACAGGCTGTATGCCACCTTGTTAAGATTAGATTCTACAAGAAGTATCATTTGGAGTAAACAATATCTGACAGAAAGCTACAGGAGCGAAATGGTCAAGTGTTATGAACAAGGAGAGGACTTTATCTGTATTGGTAATGTAAAATATGTAGGCATACATTGGAAAGCCTTCATCATGAAAATACGCGGCAGCGACGGCGAGCCCTTGTGGACACGGCTATATGATTACGGCGCATGGCACGATTACTTTTACAATTTCACCCCTGTTCCGCAGCCTTTGGGCGGTTTTGTATGCGTAGGGCGCGCAGAACCGGTAGGAGGTGCAGATGTTTACATCGTCAAAACAAACTGCATGGGTTTACTCACCCTGCCGCAGGCAGCATACACCGTTGCCCAAGACCCCGCTTTTCCCTCCCGCTTTTTGTTTACCAACCAAAGCCAATACGCCTATCCCGATAGCATAGACGGCGGTCATTATATTGTAAACTGGGGCGATGGCAGCGCACCCTTCCTCTGCGGTCAGGGCTTCGCTCCCTGCACACAAGATAACCTCCTACACACCTACCAAGCGCCCGGCATCTACCCCGTTACGCTGCAAGCCATCGTTTGCAACGATACCTCCACCCTCACCCGCGCCGTATGCCTTGGGGTAGAGCCCAATCCGCAGGCGCAATATACCTACAATGATTTTGGCGGCGCAGTACAGTTTACCAACCTCAGCCAAAACGCCTACTTTGCCCAAGGCGGCTACTGCGTTTGGGATTTTGGCGATGGCAGCCCCACCACCACCCAAATCAACCCCACGCACACCTTTACCGAAAACGGCAACTACCCCGTTACGCTCACCGTAGTTGTTTGCCAAGATACCTCCGTTTACATGCAGTTTGTACAAGTGCAAACAGTAGGCGTTTCTCCCCCCTTCTTTGAGGGAGGGCAAGGGGGGCAGCAGGTGGTGGTGTACCCCAATCCCGCCCAAAACACCCTCCACTTCACATTACAAAATTCCCTAACTCCCCCTGTCGGTTGGTCGGTTAGTTTGTTCACCCCCGCCGGTCAGCAGGTGTTGCACAGTTCGGCATCGCTTGTGGGGACACAAGCAATGGCTACTCACACCGTACAAGTAGGGCATCTGCCGGTAGGCATCTATTTTTACACCGTTCAATCGGGCGGAGTGGTGTTGGCACGGGGCAAGGTGGCGGTGGTGCGGTAGGGGCAACCCTTGTGGTTGCCCAAATTGTACGGATTATACCACGCCGGCGCTAAACCCTGTCAGCGTTCCACACGCTGACAGGGTTAAAAAAAACAAACCACCTAACCACCTTGCAAAGCAACCATTTGGGTAAAAAATGCAAATAAAAACCGCAAAGAACACAAATCCTTGGCACCCTTTGCGGTTTAACAAAGGCATTTAGTGAAGATTAAGACAACATGATAAGTAGATGCGGCGATTGAATGCGCCTATAATGCCAATTTATCGGGATTTTTTTGTAATGGAGCAAAAGGGCGGGCGCATATTGCGGCAAAAATAGGTTCTTGATAATATTGAGTGGTGGCCATTAGGAACGTAAATTATGGTTCAAAAGGGAAGAAATTTTTACCATTTCTTTGTAGTTGTTAGTAGATTCAGGCACAACTCGCCCGCTACTGCGTACCTAAAAAGGGCAACAAGAACAACAAAGGCACGTGGAAGCGTTGTTGCCAAGCCTGCTCATTATGGGCTGCACCTTCAAACTTTTGACTCAGACAAAATTGGGGAAAGTACCCACTTTGCTGCATAAAGGCATCAACGGCTTTTTGGTGTGGTTCATACCAAGCATCAAGGGTTTGGGTGCCGTAGTCAAAGTAAATTTTGTGGTGTTTGGGTTTTGGCAGCTTTTTTTTGAGGTATTTGAGGTAAGCATTTACAAAATTGGGGTTGTTTTCTTTAAGGCTGGCAGGCCAGTGGGTAGAAAAACAGGCAGCGCCGCCAAAAACTTTGGGGTATTCACAGAGGGCGTACAGCGAAATAAGTCCACCCATGCTGGAGCCGGCTATAAAGGTATTGGCTCTATCGGGCAGGGTTCGGTATTTTTGGTCTATGTAGGGTTTTAGTTCTTTAACCAAAAAAGCCAAATAAGCATCAGATAAAACAGTGTTTTCGGTGGTGCGTTCTTGTTTTAGTTTTTCCTGTGCTGGCTTAGGCATTAGTAAAAACGGTTTATTGGGCAGGTACTCGGCAAAACGGCGGGGCGAGTTCCAAATGCCTACTATAATGCAGGGGCGCACTTTTTGCTCTTGTTGCAGCCGGAGCATGGTTTCGTCTGCCTGCCACTCCTGACCGCCGTAAGCGGTTTCGGTTGAAAAGAGGTTTTGCCCGTCGTGCATGTATAAAACGGCGTATTGCTGCCGGGTATTGGTATAATAATCGGGCGGAAGCCATACGTCAATGTGTCGGGGAGCTACGTATTGAGAGGCAAAATTAGGGGTTCGTTCTAATATGCCCGATACGTTTTGGGTGGGTTGTGCAAAACCCATGATTGGGGCAATTAAACCCAGCCCGATGTACAAACATATTCCGTAAAAAAAGCGCCATTGTTTGGGCAATGTATAAAAGCCGGTTTTATTTTGCATTGGTTGTTGTTTTTACAGGGGTTATACACAAAGGTTATCTGCTGTTTTGGTTAAGAGCAGCGTTTGCTAAAAATAATTAAAAAACTTTCCGCAAGCCGGGGCTCACGGAAAGTTTCAGCTTTTTTACAACTATGTGGGAGGCTTAGTTTTTGGTAATTTTATAGCTGTAATAGCCATAGGTTTGGCGTAGGTCTAAGGTAATGGTGTAGTTACCGGCTTCTTCTATGGCTATATCAGTACCGCCTTCTTCTAATTTACCATCAGCGCCATTATCGCCGTAGTTGAGCGCCCAGTCGTCATTAGCACGGAATTTAATTGCACCTACTACCAAATCAAGGGTAATGGTAAAGCTATTGTTGGCAGGGTCATAAGTCATGTTTTGGTCGGCATCCCAGCCATTGGGGGTAGAGCTTCCTATTAACCCCCAATCGGTACGGAGTTTAGAGTAGGTTAGTCCGTTCAAATCAACATTTAATTTGTAAACGCCGGCCTCGGCTGCTACAAGGTTAGCGCCACCAGGCTCAAGTGTACCATCTGCGCCATCGTCTCCCCAGTTTGTATTCCAACTGCCTTTGGCAAACTTAAATTCGGTATTAGCATCAGGAAAATGGAGGTAACCTTCGTAAATTTCATTGCTGTTTACTGAGGGAAGGGTGGTTTCGGGCTTTGCAGGATCCCAACCTTGGTAAGAGCCGGGTACGTTGAGCAGCGGAAAGGTAGGTACAGCAATGTAGGGGGTAAGAGTAAGGTTAATAGGAGTTGAAATGGCTTGTGGCACTAATGCATTTACCGATGCTACTATGCGCACTTCAAAATTTGCCGGCTGAAACGGATTGTAGCCCAAATTGATGAGTATGTTGTTGAGTGAACTCACCTTTACGGGCAACTCGGTAGTGGTTACGGTGCCAAGGGTTCTGATAGTGGCAAAGTTTGTGCCTGCTGCGGCAAGTTCTACTTTGTAGGTAACGGCAGCCTGAAACCCGTAATCGGCGGCGCTCCACTTAATGATTGTAATGGTATCATTGGCGTTAGCCTCTTGTAGTACTAAGGCAGCGCCACTTGCCGGTGCAGTTATGCCGGGAGCTGATTTAAGATCTACCACCGGCGATTCGCCTTCTTTTTCACAGGCTACAAAACCCAGTGTGGCAGAGAATATGAGAAAATAAATGAGTAATTTTTTCATTTTAGTTTGATGATTTAACGAAAAAGTGAAAAAAACGATACATTGGGAGAGGTTAAACATCGGGCAAACAGGGTGTTATATCTGCCCGATGTTCAGAGATTAGTAATCGGTATTTTGGTCAAGGTTAGGATTGGCAATGAGGTCGGTAGCCGGAATAGGGAAGAGGTTGAGGTGTGGCGAGGTGGCAGTACCGCCTTTTACGCCGCCTTTCCAGCCCCAGTGGTAAGTGCCATTGGTAAACTGACCAAAACGGATAAGGTCTGTACGGCGGTGTCCTTCCCAGTAGAGTTCACGGGCGCGCTCATCTAAAATATAGTCAAGGTCATAAGCACTGATGTTGCCACTTGTATTGCCATAGGCACGCTCACGCAGGGCATTGAGGTAGGTAAGTGCTGTGGCTTCGCTGCCGCCGCCACCGCGTTTTACTGCTTCGGAATACATGAGGTAAACATCGGCAAGGCGGAACATGGGGAAATCGGTGTCCACCCAATTGCCCGATGCGTCGGAGCCTGCAGTGCCATTTTGGTCCACATTTTTGTATTTGGTAATGGCGTAGCCGTTGGTAAAGTTAAATACGTTGTTAATTTCTAATGATTGACCGGCGGTGTAGAACATGGCTCGCGAGTCGGTTTCACCGGTAGTGTCGGTAAATTTGGCTACAAATTCGGGGGTGGTGCGTATGCCTGCCCAGCCGCCGTTGATGCCAAACTCGCCGGGTGCCATACTTCCGCCTACGGGCGCATGAACTAAAAAGGTCATACCTCCCCAAGAGCGGCTGTTAGTGCCATCAAAATTAACAGGGAAGATAATTTCGTTTGAAGAAACATTGTCAATACGGAACAGTTTGGCGTATTCGGGTTCTAAGGTAAAACCGGCATCAATTACCTTGTTGCAGTAGGCAATACAATCGGCATATCGGGCAGTTCCGGTATAAACTTGTGCATTCAGGTAAAGTTTAGCCAGCAGAATCCAGGCGCCGGCTTGGTCGGCACGTCCGTATTCGTTGGTACGGGCGGGTTTGAGCTGGTTTTCAATAGCTTTAAGTTCGGTTTCAATGTAGCTGAACAAAGCCGGTCCGTTGGTTTGGTTGGGCAAGAAAGAGCCTACGGCATCTTGTTCAGTTACAAAGGGTACATTTTGGAACATATCTAAGGCGTGCCAGTAGCTAAGGGCGCGCAAAAATCGGGCTTCGGCGCGGTAAAAGGCTACATCGGCTTTGAGTTGGTCTGATGCGCCTCGGTCGTTTAATTTAGCATCGGTGGTTTCGCGCAGGTATTCGTTGCAGAGCGAAATTTGGTAAAAAATGCGGTTATACATAGCCGTAACAAACTCGTTTCCTGCTGTCCATCGGTGAAAGTGGTAATCGGGCAGGTTGCCGTCTTGCCAGCCTATGATGGCTTCGTCTGTGGGTAGCTCTTGGGCTTTCCAATATTGGCGCAGGTAGGTAGAGAACCCCTCATCTATACCGCTGATATCGGGTCGTCCGGCAGGACCTTCTTGTCCGCTAAGCGCTAAACCTGCATATAGTTTAGCCAATACCTGTTTGTAGGCGGCGGGGTCTTTGTAAACTGCGGCGGCGGTAATTTCTTCGGGGTCTAAGGGCACAGTATCTAAGTCTTTGAGGCAGGCGCTAAAATTGAGCAAAAAGGCAAACAGCAGGGCTGCCAAAGCGTAACGATTAAAGAGTTTATTTTTCATGATGTATGGCGTTTTGGTTTGGTGAGTTATCTAAAATTGAGGTTTACCCCTGCCAGGAACATGCGCGGACGCGGATATACGTTGTTGTCAATACCGCCTGCTACTTCGGGGTCTAAGCCGGAGTATTTGGTAAACACTGCCACGTTTTGTGCGGTAACATAAAACCTGCCATTGAGGCGGTTGGTAAACAATTTATTAAACGCATAACCAAGGGTTATGTTTTCAATGCGCATAAAGGAGGCATTTTCAACGTAGTGGTCGGAGAAGTACTCGTTTTTGGTAAAACCGTCTTCAAGGGCAGAGGCAAGGGTATTATTGATAAAGTTGTTTTGGTTGCCCACAAATTTAATACCTCTGTCGGAGGCTACGTTATTGTAAACGTAATTGTTGAGGTTGCCCCGCCAAACGGTGCTAAAATCAAAGTTTTTGTATTTGAGCAAGGTGTTAAAGCCAAAGAAGATGTCGGCAGCGGGTTTGTTGTATCGGTATTTGTCGAGTTCGGTAATTTTACCGTCGTTGTTAAGGTCTTCGTACAAGCCTAAAACGGGTTTACCGTTGGTATCGTAAACTTGCTTAAACACAAAGAACGAGTTGGGGGCATATCCTACACTGTGAATTTGGATATTATTGCCCACACCGCCCGAAATGCCGCCAACGAGGTTGCCTTGGAAGGTGGGGTCTTCGTTGAGGGTAAGTTTGGTAATTTCATTGTGCTGTCGGGTAATGTTACCGCCAATTTCCCAGCGCAGGTCATCTTTGTTAATGGCTACGGTGTTGAGGGTTAGCTCCACGCCCCAGTTATCCATGCTGCCTATGTTGGTAGTAATTTGGTTGGTAAGGTTGGTACCGGCAGGCACCGAAATAAAGTTGAGCAGGTCATCGGTTTTGCGGAAGTAGTAATCTAAGGCGCCGTTTATGCGGTTGTTCCAGAGCCCAAAATCGATACCTGCGTTGTAGGTAGTAGTTTCTTCCCATTTAATGTTGGCATCGTAGCCTTCGGGTCGGAGGGTGGTAATAAATTGGTTGCCAAATTGGTATTGTGCGTTGTCTAAACCGGCGGTGTAGCGGGGCAGGTAGGGGTAAAAGCCCCCGATGTCTTGCTGTCCGGTAACACCATAACCCAAACGGAGTTTGAGGTCGGTAAGGGTGCGGTTATCGGCAAGGAAGTTTTCACGGGCAATGTTCCATGCAAAGGCGGCAGAGGGGAAAAGCCCCCAGCGGTTATCGGGGTTAAAGCGCGAGGAGCCGTCGTTTCGGAGGGTAAAGGTAAAGAGGTAACGGTCTAAAACGGAGTAGTTTAACCTCCCAAAGAAAGAGATGAGCACATACTCGCCCTCATAGTTGGTAGTATCTTGTCGGCTGCGCGAGATGTCTCGGGTAAGGAACTCGTTTTTAAGGTAAAAGTTTTGGTAAGAATAACCGGCTGTAACGTCAAATTTGCTTTTAATGGCGCTCAGGGTTTTACCATAGTTGAGGTAAAAATCGAGGAGTTGGTTCTTTTTTTCTTCAAAGTAGGTATTGTCCATACCACCTTCGCCATTGTAAAATTCCGAAGCGGCTTCTAAGGGCACAAAAACGGTGCCTTCGCCACGGGCATTATCCATACCAAGGTTGAGGTTGGCTCGCAGTTCGGGCAGGAAATGGAATTTATAGTCAAACTGCACATTACCAATAAATCGGTTTACGGCGCTAAGGTCTTCGCGTTGTTCTAAGCGTGCAAGGGGGTTGCGCGGTGCAAGTACTACGGGGTTGCCATTGGTTTGCAGCCATTCAAAATAACCGCCATAAGCATCACCTTCGGTGCGTGCGGGCTGGGTGGGGTCAAAAAGGATAGCGCTGCCCACTGTGCCCACATCGGCAAAGCGGTTTTTCACCTGCGAGGCTTTGGCATTGAGGTTTACGCTGAGGTGGTCGTCAAAAAATTTAGGTGTAAGGGCAAGAGCGCCTGAGTATCGGTCCATGTTGGAAGTTTTGAGGATACCCTGTTGGTTGGTAAAACCAACCGAAACGCGATACGGCAAAAAGTCTTTTACACTACCCGATGCGCTGATGTTATGGTCGGTACCGGTGGCAGTACGGAAAATTTGGTCTTGCCAGTCGGTATTAGCATTACCCAGCAAGGCAATTTGTTGGGGTGTGCCTATTTCATTTACCAATGTTCTGAACTCATCGGCAGTAAGGGGTTTAAGGCGGTTGGCAGTACTGCCCACGTTAAAGTCGCCACTGTAAGAAAGCTGAACCGGACCTTTTTTGCCCTGTTTGGTGGTAATGATGATTACCCCGTTAGATGCACGCGAACCGTAAATGGCAGTGGCGGAGGCATCTTTGAGTACGGTAAACGATTCAATATCGTTTGGGTTAATGGTATTGAGGGGGTTTTGCGAGCCTGCAATACCGGCATCAACGGGTACGCCGTCTATAACAAACAGCGGGTCGTTATTGGCAGAAAGCGAAGAGCCGCCCCTGATGCGGATGCTGGCGCCACCGCCCGGCGCGCCGCCCGATGGGGTTACCTGCACACCGGCTACCCTTCCTACAATGAGTTGTTCGGGTGTGTTTACCGGACCTTCGTTAAAAGATTTGGCAGTAACTTGGGTAACGGAGCCTGTAACGTCTTCTTTTTTGGCAACACCGTATCCTATTACCACCACTTCTTCCAGCACTTTGCCGGCGGTTAGGCGCACGTCCACAATGTTAGATGCGCCAAGGGTAATTTCTTGGGTATCATACCCCACAAAAGAAAAAACAATTACCGATGAGCCTGCCGGAACCGTAAGGGAGTACTTGCCGTCTAAATCGGTAACAGTACCGGTTAGGGTACCTTTTACTAAGATGTTTGCGCCCACAATAGGGTCATTGTTGGCAGCATCTACTACCGTGCCGCTAATGTTGCGGCTTTGGGCATTGGCAAACTGGGCTGCCGCTACTGTAAGCAGGAGCAGAAGCCACATTTGCTGCAATGTTTTGCGTAATGTTGGATTCATACAAAATTGTGTTGATTGGTAAGTAAATTAAGTATCTTGGGAGTTTAAAAAATAGCTATACTTAAAAAGAAGCCGCAGTACCATGCCGGCGCTTTCCTTAGGGCAAAAATGCGTACAATTCTCCTAATTGTTACCCACTCAAAAGCAATTTATTTTTTGTTGGAGTAAATGTTGAAATTATTGAACAATAAACTCCCCTTAGCCGGCAATGGTGGCACATTACAGGAGGCAATTGCATTTTTGCCGGGTTAGGGGTAGCAGCTAAACCGGCAAATCAAATAAGGGGGCGGAGGTTAGTTATAGTTAGTTACTATGGCTAATTTATCGGTAGAAGAGCTGGTCAATTTGGAGCGCTTCAAAAACTTTGTAATCGGCAGGGGTAAAACTGTTTCCCCTGCAATCTATATAGCGCAAGGCGGGCAGTTTAACGGCAAGGTTTTTAAAATTACCGGCTTTAAGGAGGTTGTTGGCACAATTAAGGGTATGCAGATTGGTAAAATTGGCAATACCGCTAAGGGTTTCTATTTGATTATTGCTGCAATCAAAGTTTTCTAAGGCAACCAATTTTTGTGAGCCATTGAGGTTTTTAAACTGATGACCGGAGATATTGAGATATTTTATGTGTGAAAAGTTTTTTACTCCCGAAAAGTTATTCAATTTAAAAGAGAATCTGTTTCCGCCGGTGTTTGCCAAATCAATATGGGTAAGGCGCAAAAATTTGGCAAGCGCTTTATCGCCGGGTTTTTGGGTAATTTCTTTATTGCCCAGCAGTACGTTAATAGCTTTTTGCCAATTCATTTCTAATTTACTCCACCAATTCAGTATTTTATCGGGCGTATCAAACTCTTCGGGCAGGGCGGGCAGCAAATGGTTTTCGCGGCTTGGCGTTTCTTTTACCGCAGCCTGAACCTCCTTTTTTTTGACGGTCTTATCGGGTTGTTTTTGTTGGGGTGTTTTATCGGCGAGCTGTTTTTTTACAGGCTTGGCAACTTCTTTTTTATTTTCGGCAGGAAGCACAACGGGTAATACTTTGTTTACTGTTTCTTTCATTTCCAATTGCCCGATTTCTTTTTTGAGTGCATTTTCTAAAACAGGCAACGGCTTACTATCTTTTGCTTTTTCTTTTTGTTTCTTTTTATCGGGTTTTACTTCGTTGGTGGGGGCAGCCTGTTTTTGTACTTTTTTTTGCGTATCGGGAGGCATAATTGGTAAGGCGGGAGTAACCTCTTCGTTTTCGGGCTGTTGTTTTAGGGGAACAAGTTCCGGTTCTTTGATTTTATTTTTTGAAAGTTGTATTTTCTTTTCCAAAACAGCGGGGGTTTCTGTTTTTACCTCCGGGGGTGTTTCCTGTAAGGGTATAGGCTGTTGTTTGTTTTGAGGCGGTTCTTGTTGTTTTTTGGCTTCTTGTGGCGGGGCAATATCGGTTTTTAGTTTGTTTTTATTCAAAGCCTGCAATTCCGCTTTAAATTTCGTTTTCAACACCTCCATTTCTTCCCGATGCAGTTTTTTCAGGCTTTCGGTTTCTCGGGAATTTTTTTCCTGTAGCGTTTTAATTTCCAAAGCCTGTTCTTTCAGTTTTTTATCGGCGCTGAGCAGGAGTTCTTTGTAGCCGGTCAGTTTTTCTTCTAATGCGGCAATTTTGGTTTCGTAAGTGGTTAGCAATTGCTGCGGCTGCGGGTTGGTTGCAAGGGGTTTAATCTGGCGAGCGCAATCGCCCTTGCTGTTACTGCCAATAATGCACTCAATAGGCATATCTTTGGCAATGGTGAGTGCGTCTGTTATTTCGGTAAAATACGATTTTCTAAAAAACAAACGTTGCGGACCTTCCTCTAAGGCTAAAAAACCGGCTTCGCGCATTTCGTCATAAGAGGCAACCACGCCTTTGTAAACCTTGGGTGCAAGTGGGGTAAAAGTAAGTTCATCGGCAAACTCGCCTTTGGCATTGTCCACTATTTTAAAAGACACTTCCATACCCTCTTCAATGGCAGGTTGGGCAGCAGCATTGGCGGGTTTGGTAAACGGGAGGTAACTTTCTTTTAAAAAACTGATGCGCCCCCAACCGCGCTGGGCATTATAAAATCTTACGGTGCCGGTATAATACTCTTTGGGCGGGTTTAACAGGGTATCTAACTGTTTAAACAAATCAGAAACCGACTGGTCGAGTTTTACGTTAATATCTAAATCAAAAAGCATAAGGTGTTCGCCGTCATTGGTTTTAATTACCTCGCCCATAAAAAGGCGGGTAGGTCTGTGGTCGCGGTCTTTCCACCTGTAGCGGCTGTATTTGGGGTCGGAGTAGTTATCGTTGCTTATTACTGAGCCGTCATACATGTCGGCAAGGCTGAGCAGGTAGTCATCGGCACGTTTACCGCCGCTCACTTGGTGAAAATTGCCGTTATTGAGCATATAAGTGTATATATCAATTTCATCTTGCGGCAATTTGTGAGCGGTGTTGGCATCAAAAATACAGAAAAAATCTTGTTTTTTCTCGCGTTTGAGTACTACTAACAGTTTAAGCAGCACTACCAAAGATGGCGATTCGGGGTTGCGCCAGTAGCAAACATTGGTTGCGTCAATGTAATAAGTAGTGGGTTTGGTGTTGTTGTTAGGCGATTGGTTGGTTAATTTTGCCATGTTACAATGGTTGTTTGCGCTTAGTGCCCACTGTTTTGCTTACATGGATACCGGTAAACTACTAATGGATAGACACAAATATTGCGGGCTAACAACAGTAATGCCTTAAAAGTAAAGGAATTGTATGGCATTATGGAACCCTTTATTTGTAACAGTTTTATTAAAACCTGTTGTCTTTTTTAAATCCAATTAGGCAAGGTGGGGCAAAAGCGAGATGAATGTTGTTTTGTTGGTTAAAAAAACAATTTTAAATAATTGAACTTATGATTTACTGGAATTTTGAGTGTTCGTTTTTTAGTGGCGCAAATTTTACAAAATAATACAAAAAAGAATAGACAAAAAAACAACCCGATACATTCTGCTTTTTTACAAGTTACCGCGGGGTGGTTGCCACACCCCTTAACCCAAAATGCTAATGCTCAAGCGTATTTTTAATTTAAATAATCATAGACAAAATAGACTGACTTTTAAAACAAAGCCAATGTTTTTTCCTTTCAAACATATAATCCACCGGCTAAAATAGTTTTTTTTGCTTCACTGTATTATTAAATTGGCGGTGTTTCAAGCACAACTTTTCATAAAATTAGTACATCAAAAACTTACACAAAATACCAAAGCACAAAGATAGGCATTGTTTATTGGAATAAAAAACCACAAACCAATAATTTTGTTTACCGGAAACGCAGATACAGCAAAATAACCTTGCATTACTTGAACGCTATGTTATGGTTGTTTGAGGAGGATAAATTTTTGTGCATCGTAAGCCGAAACAGCCTCAAAAAAGGCAGCTATATTATGGGCATGTTCAGCTGCGTAGGTACCATTGTGTAGTTTTAGGGTTCGGGTGTAGGTAAGTTTGTTTTGGTTAGCGGTAAAAGAGGCTTTGTATTCGCCGGCAATGGAGGTGGCGGCGCTTGTTTGCGGAACATGCTCCGGCGCAAAATTATCCGGAAAAGTAAAGGTAACAACATCTGTTTGGGTAAAACCTTGTGCTATGTAAATGGGTGTTGTGCGGTTTTTCACATCGGGCAGGGGGTTGGTAAAGGGGTGAAACAAATTGCAGGGCACAATCCACCTGTTACCGGCGGCAGAAAAAGCGCGTGCGGCAGTGGCGGTAAATTGCAGCGCGCCGTAGGCATCATATTTGGGTTGGTGGTGTGCGCTGCTATCGGCAACAGTAAAGGCATGGATGCTGAGTTGTGCAAAAGGGTAAGCGCCCGATAAAACGTTTTGTTGCTCCTGTGGCGATAACTGGGCAAGGTCAAAAATGGGTTCGTATGCTAAATTGGTATGGTAAGCCGATAAGGTTATCCGGGCATCGGTATTGGGTTGTAAAATAACTTGGGCGGTGGTGTGCTGCACATTGTTGGCGGCAGTATAGTGTGGTGTTTTACATACTTTACCACCTTGTTCGGTTATGGCAAGGGCGTACCGGTTGGCATTACCTTTGCCAATAAAACCAAAAGGCAGTTTTTGGCTGGTACACTCCAACCAAAGGGTATCTTGCTGCAAAGGAAGGCAAATAATAACATGGTTGGTTTGGTTTGCGCTGGCAAAATCGGGATAGGAGAGTTGTTGGTTGGGTCCGCTGCCTATTTCGGTATAATGCGCATTGAGTCCGGCAATTTTGAGCAAGCTTTTAGTATAATTGCTAAGCGCTTTGCAATCGCCGTACCCATATTTATCTACATCGGCAGCGCTTATGGGCTGAAACCCGCCTATACCGGTGGCTATGTTTACGTATCGGGTTTTTGACTGCATGTATTCATAAATTTTCTTAGCTTTGGCTTTCGGGTCGGCAATATCGGCGGTTAGTTTATTTACCTCAGCTATGGTAGCCGGTGGCAATACATCGCGGTTTTGGAGCAGGTTATACGCCCAGTTGCCATAAGTTTGCCACGAGTTAAAGTTGCCGTAAGTTTGGTCGTATTCAAAAGCCGCCGGCGCCAGCAAAACAGCAGGTAAAACCTTGGATATGGGGGGCGAAAGGGGCTGGGGTATTATGGCTTTGCAGGCATTTACCTGCCAATGGTGCGTAATGGCGCTGCCTTCGGTTATTTGGCGGTGGGTAATGGGCGGGTCGTTTATGGGAAGAAAGTTAATACCAATAGCAGCGGGGGTGGTAAAAATAAGCTCTGCTTTTTGAACGGCGGTGCGATAGCCGGGCACAGGATACCATGTATCTATACCCACAACGCCGTTGTAGGTAATTTGGTAGGTATATTCTACCGTATAGGGGTAAGTGTTGTGATTGGCTGCGGCTTGTTTTACCCGCTGGTCGCTATACAAAGTGAAAGAAGGGTATGCCGAAAAATCCTGTACTTCCGATTTACCCAATTCCTTTATTTTATTTCCCGATGGGTCGTAGAGGGTAATTTGTAGGTTGTTTACCTTAATTAGCCGGTCGTAGGATAGTTGAATATGGGCATGTTTGTTGCCGTTTTTGTTGAGTACGGTAACGGCACAATGCACGTTTTGGGTAAGCTGGGCTACGGTGTTTCGTTGGTATTGTGTGGTGCAAAACCGGTAAACAGCATCGGCATTTTGGCGCAAAGAATCGGGAATTAAAGACACGGCTAACTCCTGATTGGGCGCTGCCCATACTTTAACAGAAAAGCAATAGCAGACCAACAAAAAAAAGCATTTTTTTTTCATACAAGTGTGTTTTACCTGCGTTTCAAAACAATTTTTTCTTGTTGTTTGGCTATTACCTGTGTGTAAAAGGCTCTTAGGTCGGGGTATTCTTCGGGCAAAAAGAGGGTTTGCTGCACATTAAACTGATTGCTTATTTGCAGGGTATTGCCATTTTGGGTGATATTGTAGAGGTATTTGGCGGCTTTGTTGCCAAGGGTAAGCACAAAGGGCTGGGGCACCGATTCTATGGCAAAATCGGGCGGTATGTTAATGGTTATGGTATGCACCAAAGTGGAGGGGTAATCAAACTCTACCGGATACGCCCTTGTTTCGGAGGTAAAGGGGTTATCGGTTTTGGTTTCAAAAAACAGGGGCGAAAAGAAGATGAGGTCGCCGGCGCTTTCGGTATAATTGGATAAGGTAAATTGATACTGCTCTTTAAGTGGCGCGGCGCCTTTTTCGGCGGTTTCAATTTTAACTTCGCTTATGGTTATCCCTTTATAGGTTTGCTGGAGTTTGTTTTTCAGCTCCGTAGTATCGGCAAACTCGCTCAATTGTTTTTTCATAAGGTAAGCGGCGTAATCGTGGTAGGTAAAACTCATGTTGCCTTCAAAGGTAAGTTTGTCGGGGTTTAACGAAATTTGGTAAATACCCTGCTCTTTGTAGGTGGTAATGCCGGTGTTAAGGTTAATCCAGCTCAGTGCTTTGGGGTTTAAAATCAAGCCTTTATCGTTTAGGCAGCGCAGTGGCAGCAGGTTCATATCTGCCAGGGGGTCGGTTGCATCAAACAAATAATACTTACCTTCCCACTCTACGGCAGCCACCACATAGTTAAAACTGTCTGCCGAAGGGTGAACCGGGTTGAGCATTCCATTTTCCTGCGTACTCAGCGCCATAGGGAAAACAATAAATCCTAATTCCTTGAGTAATGCAATTAAGGTTAGGTTAATTTCGGAGCTGCTGCCTTTCCCATTTTTATACGCCTCGCGCAAAGTTTGGGCAGTTGTAAGCCGCCTAATGCCGTTCCACTGTATCTTTTTTAGTATTACCCTGCGCGCTTCGGCAGCCAGGTCTAAGCCGGTTAGTTTTTGTTGTTTGAGCAGTGCAACGGCATCGGTTAAAAAATCTGTTTTCAGCATTGCCTCGCCAAAGTTGGGGTGGCTCAGCAGGTTTTCAGCCACCGACTCCCATGTCTTGGTATAATTGATAGGCGTATTTTTGGGCAGTTGCATGGTTTGCAATTCCAACAACAAAGAAGCAGTATAACTATTTGCCGACCTTAAATGGGGTTCTTCTATAAAAGCCGGAACATTAACCGCCGTATATGTAGCTATATTTTTGGTAAACTGAAGGTTTTCGGAGCCCACTTTTTTATATTGTACATCGCTTGGGGAGCGGTCATAATAATCAAAGGTAATTTTATCAAACAGGTTGGTTTGCTTATAGTCCACCGGCACATAACCTTTTAGGTATTGGCTGTAACTGAAATACTCCGGCACGGCAACGGTATAGTTTGAGTATAAAACCGGAATATCATACTGAAAATTCCACTGAGGCAGATTGTAATAAAAATCGGAAGTGGTAATGTACGAAACTTCAATAATGGAGCCAGCCTTTACGCCCGGCATCGGAAATTTTACATGGGTAATCCGGTTGGTTTTTTTCTCATAAATAACCTTATTTTTTTCTAATTTGTCAGTATTTACAGCGCTTCCGGCAAGGTTGTAGGTATTGCCGCGCAGTTCGGTCAGTTTTTCCTCGTATTTACCATCGTTGTAAAGCGGAATAATAAAATCGGCATATCTGCCTGCATTTGCGTCTGTAATTTTAATTCTGAAATGTCGTTTAAACACTACCTGAAACCCTTTATCGCTGCCTTGGATACCATCTAAATAAATGCGCGAATCGGCATACTGAAAGGAGGCATCGCCGTTGTCAAAAAGGTAAAATGCCTGAGCATCGGGGTCAATCGGGCATTTTTTGAGGTCAAAATCCTTAGCATCAATTTTGCCAAACTTTTCAGCGGTTTGTTGCTGCGCATAAATTGCCACAGCAAAAAAGAGCAAAACAGTAAAAAAGAGCATTTTTTTCATAATGGTAGTTTAATGGGGGCAATAAAATGGCAGAAAGGAGATAAATTGTGGTATTGGTGTAGCATTATCGGGCTATTGTTTAACCGAGCAAGTTTGCCGATATTGGTTAAACAGATTTAATTATTAGTGCAAAATTATACCTAAATGATGATTTACCAAATTTTGTTGCAAAAAAATTATTGTACTTATTTGGATTGTAGTATTGTCTTATCCAAAATCTTTTTTTCATCTGCAACGTAACAAATCTGTATAAATACGGCGCTTTTACCCCTTTACGCATTTGTAAAAACCATAAAGCAAATAAGGCAGATGCAGTAGCACTCACTTACCCAAATAAAAACAAAAAATCTTCAAAAAAACAGGCAAAATGCTGTCCTTTTGCGCTCCGGTTTGCGTTTTATAATGTATAAATTGTCCGTTGTGAGTGATTCTGTTTCTTTTTACCACAAATCAATTTTAATTTGGGGTAATTTTTGTATCATTGTAAGCCCGATTATCGGGTAAATAACTTGTTCTTTTCATTTTTCAAATAAAACACCATGCACCAAACTTTTACCCCGTTCTCATTGGCTGTTGCCATGCTTTTTTATTGTTTTTCACTCGTATGGTCGCCCACTGCCCATGCCCAACTGTTTATAGACGGCAGCTACTCGCCCGATGTAATGGTGAACGACTTCTTTAACACCACCTGTGTTGCCGTTTCAAACGTTACCTGGCAAGCCGATAGCGCACAAGTAGGTTTTTTTGAAGGCGCAACCACTAACTTAGGGCTCAATGCCGGTATTTTACTCACCAGCGGCACTATTCAAAATGCCGTAGGACCCAATACCAGCGGCTCCACTACTGCCATTGTTGGCAGTGCAGGCGATGCAGACCTTGATGCCATCATTGCCGGTATATTTACTACTTATGATGCCTGCGTTTTGGAATTTGATTTGGTAGCCGATGAAGATATACTTATTTTTGAGTACGTTTTTGGCTCCGAAGAGTACTTAGAGTATGTAGGCACACAGTTTAACGATATTTTTGCCTTTTTGGTCAGTGGTCCGGGTTATGCACCCAATACCAACATAGCTCTTGTGCCGGGCGATACCACTCCGGTTGCCATTAACAATGTAAACAATGTAAACAATCCCGATTTTTATGTGGATAATGCCGCTGTTACGCCCGATTTGCAGTACGATGGTTTTACCACACCTCTCACCGCCACCATGAACGTAATACCCGGTGAAACCTACCACGTAAAAATTGCCGTTGCCGATGTGGGCGACTATAATTTGGACTCGGGCGTATTTTTGAGTGTAGAAAGTTTGTGCGGCGGCGATTTGAGCCCCACCGCCGGTTTTAAAGTACCCAACGACCTTAGCGGCACCACTACCGTAACCTTTACCAACGACTCTAAATACGCCACTGCCTGGAACTGGGATTTTGGCGATGGTACTACCTCTACCCTTCGCAATCCGGCGCCGCATACCTACGCTGCACCCGGCGTTTACACCGTAAGCCTTACCGTACAAAACTACTTTACTACCGATACCTTTACGGCTGAAGTATATGCCGGCGTAGCTGTAGGTACGCCCGATAACACCCTTGCCCAAACACAACTCTACCCCAATCCGGTTGCCGATGTGCTGCATCTGCAAATGCCCGATGCCCTGCAAGCTACCCACCTACGCCTGTATAACCACGCCGGGCAGTTGCTGCTTACCCAGCCCCTAACCGCCACTACTACGGGGCAGGTAAACATGCAGCCCTACCCCACAGGTTTATATATTGCCGAAATTGTTACCCCTACCCAAGTACAACAGCACAAAGTGTATAAACGATAACCGCCTTTTCCGGTTTACAGGTGCAGGGTTTGTAAACAAACGCTGCATCGGTATTTGCTTCAATCTTTCATAACCTTTCATCAATACACAATCATGAAAAAACAACTACAAACCCTATTTACAAGCCTATTCCTATCGGGCTTATTTTTGCTGGTTTCCCCTTCTGCTCAGGCGCAGTTATTTGTTGACGGCAGCTACTCGCCCGATGTAATGGTGAACGACTTCTTTAACACCACCTGTGTTACCGTTTCAAACGTTACCTGGCAAGCCGATAGTGCACAGGTAGGTTTTTTTGAAGGCGCAACTACCAACTTAGGGCTCAATGCCGGCATTTTACTCACCAGCGGCACTATTCAAAATACAGTAGGACCCAACAACAACACCGGTGCATCGGTAGCGGTTGGTTCGGCAGGCGATACAGACCTTACTACTATTTTGGGCGGCAGTCCGTACTTTACCTACGATGCTTGTGTTTTGGAGTTTGACCTGGTTGCCGATGAAGATATGCTTATTTTTGAGTACGTTTTTGGCTCCGAAGAATACCTCGAATTTGTAGGCAGTACTTTTAATGATGTTTTTGCCTTTTTTGTGAGTGGTCCGGGTTACGATACCACCACTAATATAGCGCTTATACCGGGCACCACTACGCCGGTTGCCATTAACAATGTAAACGATGCAATCAATCCCGATTTTTATATGGATAATCCTACCGATTCGCCCGATTTGCAGTACGATGGTTTTACTACACCCCTCACCGCCACCATGAATGTAATACCCGGCGAAACCTATCACGTAAAAATTGCCGTTGCCGATGCAGGTGACCAGATTTTAGACTCGGGCGTATTTTTGAGCGTAGAAAGTTTGTGTGGCGGCGATTTGAGCCCCACCGCAGGTTTTAAAGTACCCAACGACCTTAGCGGCACCACCACCGTACCTTTTACCAATGACTCTAAATACGCCACCGCCTGGAACTGGGATTTTGGTGATGGTACTACCTCTACCCTTCGCAATCCGGTGCCGCATACCTATGCTGCACCCGGCGTTTACACCGCAACCCTGCGCGTACAAAACTACTTTACTACCGATACTTACACCGAAACCTTAACCGTTGGACTTGCTGTAGGTACGCCCGATAATGCCTTAACTCAAACACAAGTGTACCCCAATCCGGTTGCCGATGTGCTGCACCTGCAACTGCCCAATGCCCTGCAAGCTACCCACCTACGCCTGTATAACCACGCCGGGCAGTTGCTGCTTACCCAGCCGTTAAACGCCGCTACTACGGGGCAAGTAAACATGCAGCCCTACCCTACCGGCTTGTATATTGCCGAAATTGTAACCCCTACACAGGTTCAACAGTACAAAGTGTATAAACGATAACCGCATAGTTTGCTGCCATAAAAAAAACGCAAACTGCCAAAAGCAATTTGCGTTTTTTTATTCATATGTAATCCCCTAAAATTGGGCGGGAGAAATCAGTTTTAACCCTGCAAAGCAGCAGCGCCACCCACAATTTCGGTAAGTTCGGTGGTAATAGCGGCTTGTCGGGCGCGGTTGTACTGGATACCCAGTTCTTTGAGCAGTTCTTCGGCATTATCAGTAGCCTTGTCCATAGAGGTCATTCGGGCGCCGTGTTCGCTGGCGTTGCTGTCTAAGAGGTAACGGTAGAACTGGGTTTTTAAAATTTTAGGCACCAATTCTTCAATAATCTCTTTTTGGCTGGGTTGGTAAATAAAATCATTTACCACACTGGCTTTTGCACCGGCGGGCTGTTCTAATTTTTGGATAGGCAAAAACTGTTCGGCTACCGGTACTTGGGTAATTTGGTTTTTAAACTGGTTGTATGCCACTTCAATTACATCGTAGGTTTTGTTGGCATAAAAGTCCATAACCAACTCAGCCACTTCCGATACTTTCTCAAAGGTGAGGTTATTAAACAAGTCAATGTAATCAGTATTAAACTGAATACCGGCTTCTTTTTTAAGCGATTCGTAACCTTTTTTACCAATGGTTAAAATAGTTACATTACCGGCGGCTCGGTGTGTGGCATATTTATCTGCCAGTAAAGCCTTAACTTGTTTAGCTACATTGGCGTTAAAACCACCGCACAACCCCCTGTCGGAGGTAAGGGTAATAATGAGCACTTTTTCAACGGGGCGTTCTTTGGTAAACTCCACGTTAATATCGCCGGTACCACCGGCGGCTATATTGCCCAAAATGCTGTATAATTTATTGGCATAAGGGCGCATTTTAATGATACGGTCTTGTGCTTTTCGCAACTTAGAGGCAGCTACCATTTTCATGGCTTTGGTAATCTGCTGAGTTGATTTTACCGCCTGAATCCGCAAGCGCACTTCTTTTAATTGACCGGGCATAGTTTTATGTTCTGCTTAATTTAAATAAGGATAAAGACAACCAACGCCGCTTGGCAATACAAGCAAACGGCGTTGGTTTGTAAAAATTACTTGTATTGTCCACTAATTTCGTTTGCCAGCGTAGTTAGTACAGATGTTACTTCACCTGTAAGTTTGTTTTTAGGATCTTTCAGTTTAGCCAACACATCGGGATAACGTTTTTCTAAACTTGCGAGGAAAGTGGTTTCAAATTCTTTAACCTTATTAGTAGGTACATTTCTAAGCAAACCTGCCGTACCTATGTAAATAATAGCCACCTGTTTTTCTACGGAGAAAGGCGAGTATTGATTTTGCTTTAAAATTTCTACGTTGCGAGCGCCTTTGTCAAGTACAGCTTTGGTGGCGGCATCAAGGTCGGAACCAAATTTAGAAAAAGCTTCCAACTCTCGGTACTGTGCCAAATCGAGTTTAAGCGTACCGGCTACGGTTTTCATCGTTTTAATTTGGGCATTACCACCCACCCTTGATACAGAAATACCTACGTCAATAGCGGGGCGCACGCCGGAGTTAAACAAGCCAAGGTCAAGGAATATCTGTCCGTCTGTAATAGAGATTACGTTGGTAGGAATATAGGCAGAAACGTCTCCGGCTTGAGTTTCAATGATGGGCAAAGCAGTAAGTGAACCACCGCCTTTCACCAAGTGCTTAATGGTATCGGGCAAGTCGTTCATACTGGCAGCAATAGAGTCATTGCTGGTAATTTTTGCAGCGCGCTCCAATAGGCGAGAGTGGAGGTAAAATACGTCGCCCGGGTAGGCTTCACGTCCGGGGGGGCGACGCAGCAGCAATGATACCTCGCGGTAAGCAACCGCTTGTTTAGAGAGGTCGTCATAAATAATAAGCGCCGGTCGTCCTGTATCGCGGAAAAACTCGCCAATGGCACAGCCGGCAAAAGGGGCATAAAACTGTAACGGGGCGGGGTCAGAGGCAGAGGCGTTTACAATAACGGTATAAGCCATAGCGCCATTTTCTTCTAAGGTTCGGGCTATGTTGGCTACCGTAGAGGCTTTTTGTCCTACGGCAACATAAATACAGTAAACAGTTTCGCCGCGCTCATAAAATTCGCGTTGGTTGATGATGGTATCAATTGCAATAGCCGTTTTACCTGTTTGGCGGTCGCCGATGATAAGCTCACGCTGTCCGCGCCCGATGGGTATCATAGAGTCAATAGCTTTAATACCTGTTTGCAGGGGTTCGTTTACCGGTTGGCGGTAAATAACACCGGGGGCTTTGCGCTCTAAGGGCATTTCGTAGCGTTCGCCGGTAATAGGACCTTTGCCGTCAATAGATTCGCCCAGCGGGTTTACCACCCTGCCAATCATGCCTTCACCTACGGCAATAGAAGCAATTAAACCGGTACGGCGCACGGTATCGCCTTCTTTTATTTTACCATATTGCCCCATTAACACAGCGCCCACATTGTCTTCTTCAAGGTTTAATACCACGGCTTTTACACCGTTTTCAAATTCAATGAGCTCACCTGCACGCACTTTGGTAAGCCCAAAAATGCGGGCAATGCCATCGCCTATTTGCAGCACCGTACCTACTTCTTCCAGTTCGGTTTCGGATTTAAAGTTAGAAAGTTGCTGCCGTAATATGGCAGATATTTCTTCGGGTCTTACTTCTACCATGATATTGATGTATGGTTTGAATTATTCAATGAAAAAGGAAAAAAGCGAAATGCGCCTAAAATTTTCTTACGTATTTATTTTCCTGAAACTCTTGGTTAAAGGCTCTGAATTTATCGGCAATGCTACAGTCAAACTGTTTGTCGTCAAAGGTAAGCACAAAACCGCCCAAGATATCGGGGTCCACCTTAGTGGTAAGCTCTACCCATTGTTTACCGGTTTGTTTAAGTACTATCTCGCGCACTTTGTCTAAAAGTTGGTCGTTTACGGGTACGGCGGTAGTTAGTACAGCGGTGGCAATTTTGTTGAGTTCTTTGTATTGCTCTTTAAATGCGTAAACAATTTCGGGCAGGTAAAACTCGCGGTGTTTGGTTACAATAAGGTTGATAAAACCTGTTGTAATGGGTTCAAACTGGTCTTTAAAAATGGCTTTAATGACCGAGAGTTTTTTATCGGATTTAATAATGGGGCTTTTAATAAAGAGGAGCAGGTCTCGGCTTTGGAGGGCTTTGTCAAACTCTAATATATCGTCATAAACCTGCTCAAGCCGGTTTTTTTCTATGGCAAGGTCTATGAGGGATTTTGCGTATCGGAATGCTAACCGGGTAGCCGACATGGTATAAAAATTAGGGAGTGATGGTTAATGTAGATAGCTTTTTGAATAGCAAACAGCCAACAACGTTGTTATTTACTTGTAATTGCCAAAAGTATCGGGATAAAGCAGTTTAGTTTAGTTTAATGTTGTTCAGTTCTTGTTCTACATATTTTTCCTGTGCGTTTTTATCGCTCAGTTCTTTATGCAGTACTTTGGTTGCCAGTTCAATAGCAGTAGTGCCAATCAGGTTTTTAACATCAATAATGGCAGCCATTTTTTGGTTATGGATTTCGGCGGCAGCGCTGTCAATTATTTTTTGATATTCGGCATTTGCTTTTTCGCGGGCTTCGGTTATCATAGAGTCTTTAATTTCTTTTGCCTCTTTGATAATTCGGGCGCGCTCTTCTTTGGCTTCCATAAGTAATTGCTCATGGGTAGTTTTAAGCTCTGCCATCTCCTGACGCGTTTTTTCTGCCTGACGCAGTGAGTTTTCTATGCTTCCTTCGCGTTCTTTGAGGGCACTGATAAGGGGTTTCCATGCAAATTTACCCAGCAGGAACCAAAGGGTTAAAAACAACAAGGTAGTCCAAAATATCAACCCGATATCGGGGGTTAATAAAGCAGAGGAAAGGAATAAAAGCATATTTTGAAGTTGTTATTTTGAGAATAAAAAACGTATTAAGTAAACAGAGATTGCCGGTTGGCTTTTAAAGTAACTTTACATGTGGCAACGCAAAGGTTGATTTAAAACTGCCCCCTTGCCATACGCAAGGGGAACAGTTTTAATTTAAAAATGCCGTACTTCTTAGAAGAAGAGCGTGAGCAGACAAACTACTACGGCAAAAAGGGCTACGCCCTCAACCAAGGCAGCTGCCAGAATCATGTTGGCGCGAATGTCGCCTACCGCTTCGGGCTGACGAGCAATGGCTTCAACTGCGCTTCCCCCAATTCTACCTACACCGATGCCGGCAGCCAAAGCTGCTAAGCCTGCGCCTATGCCACCGCCCATAGCGGCAACATTACCGGTAATTTGAAGTAAAATCAATGCAAAGATTCCCATAATAAAGTATTTGAGGGGTTAAAATTATTGTTGAGATTTAGTTTATTGATGTTTTAGTGGTGATGCGGTTCTTCTATTGCCTGCCCGATGAATACGGCAGAAAGCATGGTAAAAATGTAGGCTTGCAGAGCCGCTACGAGCAACTCTAAGGCGTTCATAAATAAAATGAAGAGACTGGAAACTACACTCACCCCAAATCCACCGGCGCTGCCGGCAAACTCGGCAAAGATAAAAATGATACTTACCAAACTTAAAATAATGATGTGTCCGGCAGTTATATTAGCAAACAAACGTATAGTTAGGGCAAAAGGCTTAATAAACACTGATAAAAACTCAATAAGTATGAGGATAAGGTTTACCGGAAATGGAACGCCGGGAGGGTTAAATATATGCCCCCAATAGTGTTTGTTTGCTGATACATTGGTAATGATGAAAGTAAAAATGGCTAAGGTAGCTGTAACGGCTATGTTGCCCATTACATTACCGCTGCCCGGAAAAAACGGCACCAAGCCTATCATGTTGCTTATCCAGATAAAGAAGAAAACGGTGAGCAGATAGGGCATGTATTTTTCATAGTGGTGTCCTAAGTTGGGTTTTGCTACTTCATCTCGTATAAAAAGGATGATAGGCTCTATAAATGACTGAAGCCCTCGCGGCACTACATTGGTTTGGTATGCGCGGGCTACTCGTATAAAGATGAACAGCATGAGGGCAAAAGCGAGCAGCATGGTAAACACCACCTTGGTAATAGAAAAATCGTAAAAGGCAGAGCGCGAGGCTTTGTATGTTTGTCCGCCATAGTGTACTTCGCCATCGTGAACTTCAACGGCAGCTTTTATGGTGCGCGGAAAATTAACATCGTCCACAAATTTTAACACACCGTGGTCTAATACATAACCATTGTATGCAGCATGTCCGTGGTCAAAAACATTGGAAAGGAAGAAATCAAAACCGGTGGTTTTGTTGTAAACAATGCAAGGCAGCGGAATTGCAAACTTGCCCAATACATGAAATTCGTTTGCATCGGTAACGTGGTGCATAATTAGCCCGCCCACATCTAATTTTTCTTCTTTGTGGGTATCGTGTGCATGGTCGTGATCATGGTCATGGTCATGCGTTTGTGTAGCGGCAGCTGGTTGTTGCGGAGTAGTTGTGCTGTGGTTATGGTCATGGTTATGATCGTGATGATCATGGCCTTCGTGGCTATGGTCATGGGTTTGCGCATATAACATACCCCCCAATAACATTGCAACAAGCGCAAAAGAGAAGAATTTAACTATCTTGGCAGCCAAAATATTATTTCCCACGGTTAATTATCTTTTAATTTCGCCGCAAAGATACTACTTTGTGCCTTAATAGTGGTTGATTTTTTGTTTAAAAAAACCGGCAACACCCACATATTGCTTTGAATCCTGCCTTTAGCCCTGTTTTATGGCACACCATACCAGTTTATTTGACCGCATTAAGAGCATAACTCCTCCTAAAAGGAGCGCTGTATTCCAATTAGGCATTAGTAAGTTCTATTCATGAATAGCATTTACTATGGCTATCCATTTGCCTGCTGCTGTATGAGAATTATTTGCCGGTGGTGTGGATAGTATGGTTATTTGCGCAGTTACGGCATGTCCCTGAGTATTATCAAACAACCATATAAATGGGGGGGTAGTGCCGTTTTTTTTAACCTCTGTGGTAATTGCTGCCCATTTACTTGATGAGGCAATGCCATCGGGCTGAAAAGCGGGAGCAAAGGCTGTCCACTTTTTTTTCAGTAGGGTGTTTTTATTAGTTATTCCCAGAAGCTCTAAAAAGGCGGCATTGGCATGGGTTATGGTTTGTTTATCGGGGTGTAGCCAGGCAATGGGGCTGTTATTAGCCTGTAGTAGCAGCCAAAACTGTTTTTCCCATTCGGTTTGGAGGGTTATATTGTGTATGGTAAGTTGCACTGCAAGGTGGTTTTCGTAAGTAATAACAGAGCCGCTTACTTCACCGGTAATTTCATGGTTGTTTTTGGTTATAAGGGTAAGGCGTAGTGGGGCAAAAGCTACCGCTTCTACAAACCCCTCTTTAATGGCTTCTCTAATTTGGGGTCGTTGCTTGCGTAGGATAAACTCTTCCACAAATTTGCCGGTTAGTTCTTGGGCGCTATTATAATGTAGTAGTTGGGCGGCGGCAGGGTTGGCATAAATAATTTCACCTTTTCTGCTGCATACCAATACGGCAAAATTGCTGGAAGCCAAAAGACGTTGGTAATGGCGCGTGCCACGCCTAATGGCATCTTTACCAACAATAATATCCGTTACATCTCGCATAATGCCCAGGGCTTCGGAGGTATTAATGGGCGAAAAACGCGTTTCGTAAAATTTTATGGTGTTGCTGATTAGTTCAAAGGGAAAGGTTTGCACTTGCATAGATTTAAGCGCTATTTGGAGTTGTTCCATTAGGTCTTTTGCAATCTCGGCAGGCATAACATCGGCAAGGTGGTTGCCTATAAAAGCGGCGGGGGGTATATGGTTATCGGTTTTGGCGGGTATATAATCTAAGTAAATGCCTTCTTGGTTTACCCTAAAAAGCAAATCGGGCAGGGCATCTAGTAAGGCTTTTTGGGTTTGTTGGCTACTAAGCAGGTCTAATTCGGCTTGTTTTCGGGCGGTGATATCTGTAATAACCATTACTGCGCCATATTGTAAGGTATTGCTGTTCACTTTATAGGGTCGGGAGTGGATTTGCCAAAATTTTACCATGCCCGATACGGTCTCTGCCACTCGCCACTCTTCGGCTTTTACGGTTTCTGCCTGTAACCCGCGCACAAATGGATTTTGGTGAATGGGTATGGGGGTATTGGTTTTGTCATCGGGAAAGAAAAAATGATACTGTGCTATCCATTGCGTAATAGGTGTATTGGGTTGTGTGATGCCGGTAATTTGGGCGGCTCGTTGATTAAGCAGTATTATCTGCCCTGTTTCGTTGGTAGCCAGTACGCCCTCTCCCATATTAGCTAAAACAGACTCTAACAGTTGTCGTTGGCTTTCGTTGGCGGTTATTTCGCGTTTTAGCTGCAATATGGTTTTAATTTGTTCTATACCTTGTGTTTCTAATTCATCTTTTAGCAACTGAAAGCGGCGATCCATTTCATCTGCCTGCAATAGTGGTGCAAAAACCAAAACAAGGGCTTTTTGGGTGGGGAGGTTTAGGGCTATTACTTTTACTGAAACGGGTTTGCCCTCAGCATTGGTTAGGGTATATTCTATGGGGTTTCCGGTTTGTAGTACAGTTTGAGCATCGGCAGTTATATTGGGCAAGAGAACAAAAAAAGTGGTTTGTGCCAATGTGTGCCGGTTGTTGGTATTGGCATACAAATTGGCAACAGGGTTGTGATAAAGCAGGTTGCCTTGTTCGCTAAATATGATTACTCCTGTTTGGGTGGCATTAAGCGATAGGGTAAGCAGGGATAATAACGATGGGTTGGCTTGGAGGTTGGCAGGCTCTGTGGTGGTTAAGGGCAGGGTGACGGGCGGTTCTGCTGCATCGGGCTGTGGGGGGTTGGTATCGGGCAAAAAAACCAAGTCGTCTTGTGTGGTTTCGGTTTGCTCATCGGGCTCAAAAAGTTGCAAAAACCGGGTAATGGTAAGGGCGAGTTCGGCAGGTTTTTGGGCGTAATTAAAAAATTTTAGTTCTTGTGCCGGAGGAGGTGTGTTATTATGTGCTAATGCCGGCAGAGAACAGAGGGTGATGCCGCCCGATTTGTTGATGGCAGCCATAGCTCGGAAATACTCGGGCGAAGCATTTACTGCCAAACCCACTTTACCTGCCACCGGACAAGCAGCCACCGACTCCCAAAAATGGGTAAAATATTGCTCCTGTACATGCGGACTGCCCAGCACAAAACTATTTTGTTCTATGAGGAGGTTGTCGGCAGGCATGGTTATATAAACCTTGGCGGGCTCAATAACGGTTTGGTGCATGGCAATTTCTACCGGTAAACCGGTGGCATTAAAAACCGATGACAGAAAGTGGGGCGAAAGCGTGGCATGGGGCGATATGGCAGGTACCACTACCACAGCACAATTGGCTGTTAGGCGTTGCTCAAAAACGCTGAAAAAACGACTCAAACTTTTTTCGTCATCAGCATTGGTTAAAATGACTACCAGACTACTGAGCATGGTGTTTTGGGATATTTGCATATACTGCCTTTTACGCTGATTACCGCAATTATGTTGCCATTATTTGCAAATCAGATAAAAATGCAAAATGTAAGTATATAGCTTCCGACTGTTTTTACAAACTCCGGTTGGTTGTAAGACATCAGAGGTGTTTACTGAAATAAGTGTTGGCTGCTACGGTTAGCGCTGTTTTAGCCCAAAAAAGGCTGTAAAGCAGCGCTATCTTGCTTGGTTGTCGTTATCGGCATACGAATCGGGCTCAGATTTTTGGGGCGTAGTTAATACTTTCCAAAAAAAGTAAGCGGTAAAGGCTATTACAATGCCCTGAGCCAGTAAAAGGGTTATTAGCGCTGAGGTGTTCATAAATTATTTTTTAGTCTTTCGGTAAGGCGTTTTTTATAAGCAATGTAAACTACGGCAGAAATGCCTACGAAGAGCAATAGCAGCAGTAGCCTTGCTATGGTAACATAAAAAATCTTGTCTTCTAAGTTGGCAATTACAGCGGCATCGGTAGCGGCGGCAAGTTGTTCGTGCAAATCGGCAAGTCCTATTTGTTTAATAATAGAAGCGTTATCGAGCGCCCAGCCGTTTCCGTTCAATAAGTTGTTAAAAGCGCCCGACCAGTCTTTACCTTTTGGAGTAATGAGCGAGCCTAAAAATACAAACAGGAGCAGATAGGGGGTAATGTATTTGATTACGTATTTAAAAAATACGGGTACTTTCATGTCGGCACCGGTGGTAATTTCTTGCCAGCCACGGTTTATGCCAAATATCCATACAAAAACAAAAGTTTCGAGCAGGGCAAATACTACCAGCGCTACGGTACCTGCCCAGTAGTCGTACTCGTCAAACACGCCATAGTTAAACAGCAGTACAGTAGGCAAGCCCAAAATGAGTACTAATAACCCAAACGAATAAGCGCCGCTTTTTCTGTTCCAGCCAAACTCATCTGTCATAAAGCCCATCCAGGGGGTGCCCATAGCTAATGAAGAGGTAATACCGGCAAAAAACAGCAGCCCAAACCACATTACGCCCGCAATGGCAGCCAGCACTGTGCCCCACTGCTGAAACAGGTAAGGCATGGTTTGGAATGCCATACCAAAACCGGCATTGGCTTTTACCCAATCGAGCCCTAAGTAACCGGCGGCAATAGGTATAACTATCATACTGCCCAGCACTACCTCTACAAACTCATTCATAAAACCTGCCGAAAAAGCATTAAGGGCTATATCGTCTTTTGATTTAAGGTAGGCGGCATAGCAGTGTATGGTTCCCATGCCCACCGATAGGGTAAAAAATATCTGTCCGGCAGCGGCAAGCCATACTTTGGGGTCGGTTAGTGAGCTAAACTGCGGTGTCCATAAGAAGTTAATCCCATCCCAGGCATTGGCATTGGGTATGGCTTCGGTAGCGCCCGATGTGCCCAATGTAATACCCCGAAGGGCTAAAATAACGCCAAACAAAATGAGCAAAGGCATACCTACTTTGGCTACTTTTTCTACCCCGCTCAAACCGCGCGATAAAATATAGGTATTTAACCCTAAGCAAATTACATAAAAAATGATTGCCTCATAGGGTATGCCTGTTGTTGATTGCATTACATCGGTGTAAGAACCAAAAAAGGCGGCTACTTCTGCCTGTGTTTTACCTACAAAAGTACCAATAACAGAGTGAAATACGTAAGCCATAGTCCACGACTCAATGTAGCAGTAGTAGGCAGCTACGGCTATGTTTGTCCAAATGCCAAAAACGCCCACATATTTCCAAAACCGTCCGCTTGCCATACTATCTAAAATGTAAGGCGTACTGTGGTTGCCATTTTTACCGCCAAATCTGCCGGTTGACCACTCAATAAGCAACAGCGGAATACCCATTAAAAGAAAGCATACAAAATAAGGTATTAAAAAAGCGCCGCCACCGTTTTGTATGGCTTGTACCGGAAATCGCAAAAAGTTTCCTAAACCTACAGCATTGCCCGCCATAGCCAAAATTAATCCTATGCGCGAGCCCCAAGCCTCATTGTTTGCACTTGTCATAAGTAAAAAAGATTCAGTAGATGATGGAGTTTAGTGTTGTTGTTGTTTTTCGGGCAACAAAGTAAAGATTTTTTTTCAACCCGATGCAATTTTGCAAAAAAAGCGCTGTAGGTTTTGTTTTTCCCGTCTTTTTGAGCTGTTTTTTAGTTGTTTTATACTTCTCACAACCAAGTTTTGGGCACAAAAAGCGTCAAACAATTATGCTGTCTTTATCTTAGGCACAAGAATTAGCAACGTACATTATAAAAGGTAAATCGGGCTAATTTACCCGTTCATAGGCAGTTTGGTAGTGGGCAGCTCATTAAGATAACTCTAAAGTTACGGTTTCGCCCAGTTCGGGTATATGCACACTATTAAAACCGGTGGCTTCAAGTGCGGCTTTAAAAACCTGTTGTGCGGCATACTCGCCATGCACCAGAAACAAATGTTTGAGTTGGGGGCGTTTTTGGTTATCTAAAAAATCTATCATTTCCTGTTGGTCGCCGTGTGCGCTAAACGAATCCATGCTTAGTATGCGTGCCTTTACCTTTTTTACCTCATCAAAAATGGTTACGGTTTTTGCTCCGCTTTTAATAATGCCCCCCAGCGTATCGGGCGAGCAGTAGCCTAAAAAAAGAACGGTGCAATTTCGGTTTTGGATATTATGATACAGGTGATGTTTTACCCGTCCGGCGTTAGCCATGCCCGATGCGCTGATGATAATACAAGGCTCTTTGCTGTAATTGAGGCGTTTAGAAGCCTCTATGGTGCGCACATAGGTAAGGGTGTTGAAGCCAAATGGGTTAGGGTCTATGCGCATATACTCGGTGGTTTCTTTATCAAAGCATTCGGGGTGCATTTGAAATATATTAGTGGCATTTGTAGCCAGCGGGCTGTCCACATAAACGGGTATTTTGGGCAGTTTACCTTGGTGTTGCAGTACATCAAGCATATACACTATTTCTTGTGTTTTGCCTACACTAAAAGCAGGCACTATAAGTTTACCCTTGTGCCTAAGGCAAGTATCCACAATAATGTTTAGCAGTTTTTCCTTTTCGTTAGGAGCGCTTTCGTGCAGCCGGTCGCCATAAGTAGATTCACAAATAACCACATCACATGGCGGCATAGGCAGCGGGTCGTGGAGTATAGGGCGGTTAGGTCTGCCAATATCACCGGTAAAACCTATGTAGTGTGTTTTACCTTTTTTGCCGGTAATGCGCAGGGTTACGCTGGCACTGCCCAAAATATGCCCATTATCGCGCAGGAGTACTTCTACACCGGGTTTTATTTGGTACCAGTGTTCATACCCTATACTCACCACTTGTTCAAAACATTTGTTTACGTCTTCGGGCAGGTAAATAGGGTCGTGTTTGTCTTTATCGTATTGACTGCCTAAATGCTTGAGCAAAAAGGCGGCATCGCGTTCTTGTATGAGAGCGCTGTCCATGAGCATAGTCATAGCCAGGTCACGCGTGGCATGAGTACAAATTATTTCGCCCTCAAACCCATCTCGGCAAAGCATAGGCAACCTGCCGCTGTGGTCTATGTGAGCGTGCGATAAAACTACACAGTTTATTTGCGAAGGAGTAAAACCCCATTGTCGGTTAAAATTTACAAAAGCCTCGTCTGTTCCTTGATACAAGCCGCAATCGAGCAGTATAGTGTAGCCGTCATCAAGGGTTAGTAGGTGCGAACTGCCGGTTACCTCGCGAGCTGCGCCGCAAAACTGTATGGTCATCATGTGTGGGTAAATTGATGAGGGTAAATCAAAACAGCGCAAATATAACCAAATCCCGATTAAGTGGTAAAATTCCCCCCCCAATAGTCGCCAAAACATTATTGCCTACTAATGCCGATAGGAAAGGCTGACAGCAAAAACGGACAAAAAAACGTCCGATAAATTTTGGGTTAGCGCCGTTTTGCCACCCAATATGCCAAATTTAAACGCCGCACTACTGTTGTAAAACACAAAAACCGGCAGATAACCGCATTTTTTAAAAAAAACACGCAAAAAAGATACAAAAACCCAAAAAACGCCTTACCTTTGCACACCTAAAAATTAAGACGTAATATGTACGCAATAGTAGAAATAGCCGGTCAACAGTTTGAAGTAGCTGAAGGCAGAGAGATTTTTGTGCATAAGTTAGATGCCGCACCGGGCGATGCCTTAACGTTTGATAAAGTATTGCTTACCGATAATAACGGCGCAGTAGAAGTTGGTAAACCCCTTTTAAGCGGCAGAAGCGTGTCGGTTACAGTGTTAGAACACGTGCAAGGCGATAAAGTAATTGTGTTTAAGAAAAAACGCCGCAAAAGTTACCGGGTTAAAAACGGACACCGCCAGCAGTTTACCAAAATCAAAATCAACTCACTTGCCTAAACCCAACAGGTTTTTTATAGGCAGGCTTAATTTACTGAAACCCGAAAAATTATATCATCATGGCACATAAAAAAGGTCAGGGTAGTTCTAAAAACGGTCGCGATTCCAAGAGCAAACGCTTAGGCGTAAAGTTGTTTGGTGGTCAAACTGCCAAACCGGGCAATATCATTGTTCGTCAGCGTGGCACCAAGTTTCACCCGGGTGCCGGTGTAGATATGGGTAAAGACCATACCATTTTTGCTGTTACAGAAGGTTTGGTTCATTTTCGCACCACTCGCCTCAACCGCACTTATATTTCGGTTGAAACGCCGCAGGCACAAGCATAACACTATTCGCACATCATTACAAGATTGCGCTTAGCTACCCTCAACAACAGTAAAAAAAACACCCGTCAATTTTGACGGGTGTTTTTTTTACGCTATGCCGTATTTTCAGGCAGTTACGTGCCGTTTCTCTGTTAAATATATGACAACTAAAAACAGAGTTATTAGCAGTATCCTCATTACACCGGCTAACATGTAGGGCAGATGAGTAAGCCATAAGTCATCAGCCACTACCACTAAAACTGCCGCCACAATATAAGCCGTAATGATACTTGTGTTGTATGGAATAGGAAAGTACCTGCCGCCTATGTAGTAAGACAACACACACATTGCCATATAACAGGCAAGGGTAGCCCAAGCAGCGCCCAAGTAACCAAATTGCGGCACCAGCAGTAGGTTTAGAGCAATGGTAATAAATGCCCCCGCAACCGAAATATAAGCCCCAATATGGGTTTTACCACTCAGTTTGTACCAAATAGACAGGTTATAGTATATACCCAAAAACAAGTTTGCCATAAGCAGGTAGGGCACTACCGGCAGCCCCACCCTAAAGTCTTTGCCTATAAAATGCTGAAAGATGTCTAAAAACAGCATTACCCCCATAAAAATGACCACACCGGCAATAACAAAAAATTTCATAGACTGGGCGTATAAATAAGGCGCATGTTGGCGCTCTGCTTGTGCAAAAAAAAGCGGCTCGGCAGCAAAACGGTAGGCTTGGGTAAACAGGCTCATAAGAATACTCAACTTATAACAAGCGCCATAAACGCCCAGCATAGCCTGGTTGGTGGCAGCATCATACGGAAGCAAGTATTTGAGCATTACCCTATCCAACATTTCGTTTACAATGCCGGCAAAACCCACCACCACTAAGGGCAAGGCATACACCAACATTTGCCGCCAAAGTGCAGCATCAAATTGTAGTTTTATTTGCAGCAATTGGGGCAGCAGCAACAACAAGGTAACAGCGCCGGCTATAAGGTTGGCAATAAATACATACCCCACGCCCAATTGTGGCACATACCACGCCCCTATAAAACTGTACTTATCTGCCCAAACGGGGCAGAGCAACAAAAAAAACAAAACTAACCCTATGTTTACCCCTATATTGGTTAGCCGGATAAGGGCAAAACGCCAAGCCCTTTCCTGATACCGCAGCAGGGCAAATGGTATGGCGCTGAGGGTATCTAACCCTACTATAAAAGCAAACCAAACTACATACTCGGCGTTGTTAGGGTAGTTAATCCACCCCGCAATAGTGGGTGCAAACCCCACCGTTAAACCCACCAATAGCGCTGTAGTGCCTATAATAGACCACATAACCGTGCTATACACCTGCTCCGCCGTTTTACCCGATGATTTAACATACCAAAAAAAAGCGGTCTCCATGCCATAAACAAACAACACTAATAAAAAACCCGAATAGCTGTACAGTTCCGTAATAATGCCGTACTCGCCCTGGGTAAATACACGTGTAAGCAGCGGCGTAAGCAGGTAATTGAGCAATCTGCCAATAATGCTGCTCAGCCCGTAAATGGCAGTTAGTCCGGCTAATTTTTTAATTAAATCTTGTGTGCGCATGGTAAGCGGGCAAAAAACAAGCAAGGCATTAAGAACAAGGGCATTTTCGGGGGGTAAAGATAGTTATTTACCCATTGGGAGCAGGTTGAACCACTTTTTAAAAAGAAAAGCATCGGGCAGTTGCTCACTTGTTTATACCCCATAGCATCGGCACATCGGGTAAATTACCGGCAACCAATGGTTTTTCATCGGTAAAAGCAGGGCTGCTCAATTGGTTAAATCGGGTAGTTCATCATTCTTTAAAATAATTACACTTGTACGCATCAGATTTTTAGGCTACCTTTCAGCCCTTTTAACCTTACCTGTTCTGCAAAATTTTTCAACCGGTTTTATCGGGCAAACACCCTTTTTTAAAAACAACTACATTTTGTTATGCAAGTTAAACTAAACCGAATTGACCATGATTTTCATTTTGAGGCTTATGGAGCCTCTGAGGTAGCCGTGCATATAGACGGCGCACCCAACATAGGTGGGCATAATGCCGGTGCACGTCCTATGGAGCTAATGCTTATGGGATTGGGTGGCTGTAGCGCCATAGATGTAATTTTAATTTTGCGAAAACAAAAACAAGAGGCGCAGGCTATTTCTATTACCGTACAAGCCGAAAGAGCGCAGAACCAAACCCCGGCAGTATTTACCAAAATTCATGTGCATTATGTTTTTACCGGCATGCTTCACCCCGATAAAGTAGAGCGAGCCATACACCTATCAATGGAAAAATACTGCTCCGTTACTGCCATGCTCAACAAAACCGCCCAAATAACCCATTCTTTTGAAATTTTACCGCCCCAATAATTTCATTTTTTACCCATGCGCTACCAATCGTTTTTGCAGCATCTTCACCACCAGTACCAAACCCGGTTTCAGTTCTTCCCTTCCAAAAAAAAATCGGAAGCCTTTATTGAAGATATGGTACATCTGCTCTTTCCCAGCCGCGAAGATGCCGCCATTTCTTATACCCAGTTAGAAGCAAGACAAAAACAATTAGAAGCCACCCTTACCGATTTGCTTACCGACCTGAACGACCCCAATTTGCCTGTTGCCGAAACAGTGCACCTCTTTTTTTCTGCCCTTCCGCAGGTGTATGAACTGCTGCTCAAAGATGCACAGGCTATTTTACAGTTCGACCCCGCCGCTAAATCTATTGAAGAGGTTATTGTTGCCTATCCGGGTTTTTATGCCATAGCCATTTACCGCATAGCGCACCAGCTACACCGGCAGCAGGTAAAATGGCTGCCCCGCATTTTTTCGGAGTTTGCACACCGGCAAACCGGCATAGATATTCATCCAAGCGCTGCCATAGGGGAGTCTTTTTTTATAGACCACGGCACCGGCGTAGTTATAGGCGAAACCACCATTATTGGCAATCATGTAAAAATATATCAGGGCGTAACTCTGGGCGCGCTGTCGGTTAGTAAAAACCAGTCCGATACTAAAAGACACCCCACCATTGAAGACCATGTTATTATTTACTCCGGTTCTACCATTTTGGGCGGCAATACCACCGTGGGGCATCACGCTGTTATAGGCGGTAATGTTTGGCTTACCCAAAGCGTAGAGCCTTACGCTTTTGTACACAACACCACCCAAATAGAACTGCGCATCAAAAAACCAAAAGGCGAGTAGCACAATTAGACTGACCCAAATTTAGCGCCCCCTCCCCAATAAAGCCTTTGATATGGGTGCAGCCTCGGTTTGATGTGCAAATGGAGATAATTACCCCTGTTTTCAGCAAAAAAGCACACAGATAACGCAGATTAAACGGATGTTAGTTAGTGGTTAGTGGTTAGTGGTTAATTGGTAGCAGGTACCAACACTCATCGTTATTCACTTTTCACTACTTGCACCTTTATTTTTCAAAAGTCTGTGCAAATCAGCCGCATCAGTGTTATCCGTGTGCTAATTCCTGCCGGTTTTCAGCTCATGCCGGCAGCACAGACTTTGTGTGCCATTTTACATAAAACTGGGGTTACACCCTTGATATGGAACTAAGACAGCCAAAATGACGTTTTTGCAAACACACACTAAAAAAACCGATACCCCAAAAAAACTAACCACCATGTCAAAAACCACCATAACAGGCAAAGACCTGCTAAAAATAGGCTATACCCAAGGGCGGGTGGTGGGTTTTGCTATGCGGGTAATAACGCAAAAACCCTACAAAGCGCAAACCAAAACCCACAAATTACAACTACTTGCCGATATACTTAAAAATCCCGAAACCTACCGGGCTCACCCTCAATTAGGCATCATAGCCGCCGAGTTGTTACAGGTGCAAGAAGCAGCCAAAATAGCCGAGCAAGCTCTTAAACTGCTCGATAAACCGCTGCCGTTTACCATTTACGGACAAGAATATATTGAGCCCGGCGCTTTAGACCAAATGTATATTGCCATGAAACTGCCCATAACCGCAGGCGGCGCACTCATGCCCGATGCCCACCAAGGTTACGGCTTGCCCATAGGCGGCGTATTGGCTACACATAATGCCGTTATTCCTTACGGCGTAGGAGTGGATATTGGCTGCCGCATGTGCCTTAGCGTTTTTCCGTTGCCGGCGGGCATTTTAACGGCGCAACACAAAAAAATGGAGCAAATGCTGCTAAACAACACCCGATTTGGCGGCATAGAAGTTTTTGAACGACCTATGGACGATGCCGTTCTGGAACGCACCGAGTTTACCGATATTCCATTTTTGCGAACCCTAAAAGATATTGCCCGAAAACAAATAGGCACATCGGGCGGAGGAAACCATTTTGTAGAGTTTGGCATAGTAACCCTTGAACAACCCGATGAGGAGCTAAACTTGCCATCGGGCAGTTATTTGGCTTTGTTATCGCACTCAGGCTCGCGCGCTTTGGGCGCTAAAATAGCCGCCCATTATACCAAAATTGCCAAATCACAATGCCAACTGCCCAAAATTGCCGAAAATTTGGCTTGGCTTGATTTAAACACCCAAGCCGGGCAAGAATACTGGCTGGCTATGACCCTTGCCGGCGATTATGCCTCTGCCTGCCACCACCACATACACCGCCGAATAGCCAAAAACTTAGGCGAAAAACCAATTGCAATGGTAGAAAATCACCATAATTTTGCATGGAAAGAAACCCTGCCCGATGGCTCAACGGTTATCATTCACCGAAAAGGCGCTACCCCTGCTAACCAAGGCGCACTGGGTATTATTCCGGGTTCTATGACCGCGCCCGGCTTTATAGTGCGCGGAAAAGGTAATGCCGATGCCCTGTTTTCTGCCTCGCACGGCGCCGGGCGCTTGTACTCGCGCAACCAAGCCAAGCAAAACCTTACGCTCTCGCAGGTAAAAAAACACCTCAAACAGCACGAGGTTACCCTCATAGGCGGCGGATTAGACGAAGCCCCAATGGCATACAAAGATATTCATAGGGTTATGAATGCCCAAACCGATTTAGTCAGCATCATTGGCACATTTTTACCCAAAATTGTGCGCATGGCAGGCAATGGCGAACCGGAGTAACAACAGGAATGTTACACCGCATTGTCTATTTTTGTGCCTAACACAAGCATAGCCCTCACAAATACGCAGCCATTGCTTATTTTACCCAACGAGAGTGAAAATTTGGGCAACTAATAAAAAAAACGTAACTTTGCACTAATGGATACCACTACCACCGCAACAACCCATAAAGACATCAGAGAGCTGAGTTTAACCGAACTTACCGCTCATCTTACCCAAATGGGCGAACAACCATTTAGGGCAAGGCAAGTGTATGAGTGGTTGTGGCAAAAATCTGCCCATAGTTTTGAGCAAATGACCTCGCTCTCCAAAGAGCTAAGGCAAAAATTAGCACAGGTTTTTACCATTAACGCCATAACCATAGCCAAACAGCAACACAGCGCCGATGGCACTATAAAATTGGGCTTCCAACTGCACGACGGGCATATTATAGAAGGCGTACTCATTCCTGCCGATGGCAGAATGACCGCCTGCGTATCGAGCCAGGTGGGGTGTAGCCTGTCTTGCAAATTTTGTGCCACCGGTTTCCTGCCCCGAAAACGCAACCTCACCGGTGCCGAAATTTATGACCAAGTAGTATTTATTGACCAATTAGCTAAACAACACTACCAACAACCGCTTACCAACATTGTATATATGGGCATGGGCGAGCCGCTGCTCAACTACAAAAACGTATTGCACAGCGTAAACCGCATTACCCAACCCGATGGGCTGGGCATGTCGGCACAGCGTATTACCGTTTCTACTGCCGGCATAGCCAAAATGATTAAACAACTTGCCGATGACCAAACCCGTTTTAACCTTGCCCTTTCCTTACATGCCGCCAATGATGAAAAGCGCAACCAAATAATGGCAATTAACGAAACCAACTCCCTACAAGTACTTGCCGATGCCCTGCGCTATTACTACGCCCACACTAAACGACCCGTTACCTATGAGTACATTGTTTTTCACCTTTTTAACGATACCATAGAAGATGCCCAGCAACTTGCCGAGTTTTGCAAAGTGGTGCCTTGTAAGGTGAACCTCATAGAGTATAACTCCGTACAAGGTGTTGATTTTTTGAAAACTACCGAAGACCGACTCGAAATTTTTCAGCAATACTTAGAAAACAAAGGTATTACCACCACCCTGCGCCGAAGCCGAGGTAAAGATATAGATGCCGCCTGCGGACAATTGGCTAATAAGAATTGACAACCAACCCTATATTAGTCTTCAAACTAAACCACATTTATATTGCTTATAAAAAAATAAAAAACATGATTTTGATTCTACTGTTAGCTTACCTTGTGTTAGCTTACCTCGTTGCAAGCAGAATTGGAAATTTTAGAAAAATTGGCTTTTGGCCTACTTTTCTAATTGGCCTGTTTTTCTCCCCAATAATAAGCATGGTTTTTGCTTTGATTTCCGAAAAAATTGAAATTATTGATAATGCTGAAGCCTTAATAGCGGAAAAAAAAATAGAAAGAGCAGCCTTTAGAGAAAAGGAGAAATTGAAAGTGCAGACAATTAATTCACAGACTAAAATTGACCAAAAGGTATTGAGTCTCAAATTAATGGAAAGTATTGATTTGACCGATTATTTGGATGTAATTTCAAGTAAATCATGGTCAATTGTAAATGACACTGCAATGAATGAAAAATCATTACTATTTAGACAGAACGGAGATTTGATTTCAATATTTAATGGAAATGTTAAAAAAAACAAATGGGAATTTCTTGAAAGCAAGAATGCTTTGCTGATTGATACAGGAGAGAAACAGGGTTTGTACCGATTGATTTATGCTGAAAATGGACTACTGATATTTAGTCTATATAGTTCAGAAAACAAATCTTATATGCTTTTAGCTGATGAAATAATTGATAAAACTATTTCTATTGACGAGTTTTTTAAGAAAATAGAAGAAAAAAGTAAGAATTAAGACCTTCTACTCAACTCCCGATAAATCGGCAATCAACAACCTCCTAAAATACAACTTACTCGTACCGATTTACCGCAAAGAGGGGAGCAGGACTTCGTATTTGCATTTGTTGTTAATACCCACTACTATCTACCAAAACTATTCACTATTCACTACCATCTGTGGCAACCCGAAACCCCAACCTGCAAGCCAACAAAGAAAACTTATCGGCAAAAGAAAAGGAAGCCGAAAAAGTGCTGCGTCCTAAAGTTTTATCCGATTTTACCGGACAACCGCACATAAAAGACAACCTCCACATTTTTATTGGGGCTGCCAAACTGCGCGGCGAAGCGCTGGATCATGTTTTGCTGCATGGTCCACCGGGATTGGGTAAAACTACCCTCTCTCATATTATAGCCAATGAGCTGGGGGTAAATGTAAAAATTACCTCAGGTCCGGTGCTGGAAAAACCCGCCGACCTTGCCGGCTTGCTCACCAACTTAGAGGAGCGCGATGTGCTGTTTATAGATGAAATACACCGCCTCAGCATTACCGTAGAAGAGTACTTGTATGCCGCTATGGAAGATTTTACCATAGACATTATGATAGACAGCGGACCCAGCGCCCGAAGCATACAAATAGCCCTTAATCCGTTTACCCTTGTAGGCGCTACTACCCGGTCGGGTTTATTATCGGCGCCCATGCGCTCAAGGTTTGGCATAACCTTTCGGATGGATTATTACGATGTACATACTCTTGCAAGCATTATTACCCGTTCTGCCGCTATTTTAAAAGCGCCCATTACCCCCGAAGGAGCGCTGGAAATAGCCTCCCGAAGCCGAGGCACACCCCGTATAGCCAATGCACTGCTTAGGCGTGTGCGCGATTTTGCCCAAATTTTGGGCAATGGTTCTATTGATTTAGCCATTACCCAACATGCGCTGAATGCGCTGAATGTAGATGCCGCCGGCTTAGATGAAATGGACAACCGCATTTTACTTGCCATTATTGATAAGTTTAAGGGCGGACCCGTGGGCATTACCACCATTGCCATGGCTGTGGGCGAAGAGCCGGGCACCATAGAGGAGGTTTATGAGCCGTTTTTAGTGCAAGAAGGCTTTTTAAAACGAACACCCCGCGGACGAGAAGCCACCGAAAAAGCCTACAAACACCTCAACAGGGTGCCGCCCGGCGCAGGCGCTATGCCCGATTTGTTTACCGGTGTAGATTAGGGCATAAAACAAAAAACACAACACAAGCTGGCACTCATGTTGTGTTTTTGTGTAAATTAGGCTGATTAAAGTGGTTTAAACCAACAGCCTGATGGGGTCTTCTAAAAGTCCTTTTAAGGTTTGTAGGAATTTAGCGCCGGTAGCGCCGTCCACAACGCGGTGGTCGCAGGAGAGGGTAATTTTCATTTTATTAACCACCTTAATTTCATTGTTTACCACGGCGGGCACTGCATTTATTTTGCCTACTGCTAAAATACAGGCATCGGGAGGGTTAATGATGGCGGTAAACTCATCAATATCAAACATGCCCAAATTAGAAATGGTAAACGTATTACCCTGCATATCGGCGGGGGTGAGTTTTTTGCTGAGGGCTTTTTGGGCAAGTTCTTTGGTTTCGGCAGCAATTTGGCTCAGAGATTTATTATCGGCAAACCGGATAACGGGCACCAATAGTCCTTCATCAACCGCCACTGCTACGCCTATGTGTACGTGTTGGTTAAAGCGTATGGTTTCGCCCAGCCAAGAGGAATTAACGGCGGGGTGCTGCCTTAGAGCCATGCTTACGGCTTTAACAATGAGGTCATTAAAAGAAATTTTTACCGGCGAAAACTCATTCATGCTGCTTCGGGCAGTCATAGCCTTATCCATGGTAATTTCCATGGTAAGGTAAAAATGTGGTGCGCTAAATTTACTTTCGGCAAGGCGGCGGGCAATGGTTTTGCGCATTTGCGATACCCTAACCTCGGTAAATCCTTCGGAACCGGTAAAAGAGGGCAGTTCAATTTGGGTGGTTTCGGTTTGGGTAGTAATGGGGGTAGCGGTTTGCACTTGTGGCTGTTGCAAAAATGCTTCCACATCGCGTTTTACTATGCGTCCTTCCTCGCCGGAGCCTTTAACTTGGGCAAGGTTTATATTATTTTGTTTAGCAAGGCTTTTAGCTAATGGCGATGCTTTCAATCGGCCGTCATCGGGCGGGGTGGTGGTTTGCGGAGGTGTTATTGTTACTTGTAGCGCCGGGGCAGAGGTGGTAACAATATCGGGAGCAGTTTGTTTTTCGGCAACAGGCGCATCGGTTTTAGCGGCGTTGTCGGCACCGGCAAGCAGAGCGCTAATGTCTTCGCCTTCTTTGCCAATAATAGCTAATATGGCGTTTACTTTAACTGCTGCACCCTCATCGGCACGATAGAGGAGCACCCCGTTTTCGGGCGATTCAAACTCCATAGTAGCTTTATCGGTTTCAATTTCGGCAAGCAGGTCGCCGCTTTTTACTTTATCGCCTATGTTTTTATGCCATGCAGCTATGACACCTTCTGTCATAGTATCGCTCATTAGCGGCATGTTTATAACTTCTGCCATATTGTAGCGTGTTTATTAGTGAGTGTTATTGTTTTGAGGGGGCAAATATACGCAAATACGCAGCCTGTAACAATTATGGGGCATAATTGTTGGCAAACAATGCCATGCGGCAGCAATAAAAAGGGGGTTACATTTGGTAAACAAACAACCCGCTGCGAAGTTTAGGCTCAAACCATGTAGATTTGGGAGGCATTACCTCGCCTGCAATGGATACGGTCATGAGTTGGTTTACCGTAACCGGATATAGGGCAAAGGCTATGCTCATTTCGCCGCTGTTTACCCTGTTTTCTAATTCCTGCAAGCCGCGTATGCCGCCCACAAAATCAATGCGGCTATCGGTGCGTTGGTCTTTAATACCCAAAATTGGCTTTAAGATATTTTTATCTAATATATTTACGTCAAGCGATTCTATGGGGTGCTTGGCGTTATAGGAGCCTTCTTTTGCAGTGAGTTTATACCACTGTTTGTTTAAGTACATACCAAAATCATGTGCTTTGGTAGGTTTAGGTTTTTTTGAAGCGGGGTTGATGGTAAAGTTAACACTCACTTTTTCCAGTATTTGTTCGGGGGTAAGTCCGTTAAGATCTTTTACCAGGCGGTTATAGTCCATAATGGTAACCTGTGTAGAAGGAAACAGCACTGCCATAAAGTAGTTAAAGGGCTCTTTACCGGTAAAGTTTGGGTTTTCTTGTCTTTTGCTGAGGCAAACCTTAGCGGCGGCTTCTGCGCGGTGATGCCCATCTGCTATGTAGAGCGAGGGGACATCTTCTTTAAAGTATTGCTCAATGCGAACAAGGTCGGAGATATTAGCCATTTTCCAGAGGGTATGATTTACGCCATCGGGGGTGGTAAAATCATAAATGGGGCGCGCTATGGTAACAATGCGGTTTACTATGTCATCAATAACACTGATGGGTTTATAGGTTAAAAAAACCGGCTCTGCGTGTAGCCCGGTAGCAGTAATATGATCTATGCGGTCTTTTTCTTTAACGGGTCGGGTAAATTCATGTTTTTTGATAATGTTGTTTAGGTAATCGTCCACCGAAACCAAGGCTGCTATGCCTACCTGGGTTTTATTGTTCATGGTTTGGGCATAAATGTAGTATCGGGGCGAGGTGTCTTGGATAAGGATATTGGTGTTTTTAAAGTGGTCAAAATTGGTTTTTGCTTGTGCATAAACATCGGGGGCGTATTCCGATACTTCATCGGGCAGGTCAATGTCGGCACGGGAAACACGCAGAAATGAATAAGCGTTTTGGGAGGCTTCGAGCTTAGCTTCTTTTCTGCTCATTACATCATAAGGACGCGCTGCTACTAATTGAGCCCATTTAACAGCCGGTCTGAAAGCGGCAAAAGGTTTTACAATTGACATGATGATATTGTTGTATATTTGTAATGATTTTTTAGATTTGGCGCGCAAAGATACGAATTAACACAATAGTAAATGACAACTTTGATTTTTTATTTTTAAAATTAACAGATTGAAAAGTAAGTGCAATTTGAGCTGAGTTGTAATAATCACACAAATTAGTTAGCGCTTATGAATTGGGGGTTTTGAACGGTGTGTTAATGACGCTACCGGGAGGCGGGGTAAAAACGGCTAAATTAATATCCTCAAATTTGCATAACACCAAAATTTAACCGTATTTTTCACCCGATTTTTTGTGGTTTAGTTTTTTCAAAATTTCCAATCATTGGCAAACATGTTTTTTTCACTCCAAAAGCAGGTAGCATTATGACCATTGAACTGCATTTGTTAGATTTTATTGTAATAGCGCTGTATTTTGTGCTGGTATTTGGTATAGCCTATTGGGCTTCTAAAACGGCGGGCGAAAGCTCTGATAATTTCTTTTTAGCCGGCAGAAATTTAGGCTGGTTTGTTATTGGGGCATCATTGTTTGCTTCTAATATAGGTTCGGAGCACCTAATTGGGCTTGCCGGCAGTGGTTTTGCAGAGGGCGTACCGGTGGCGCAGTATGAAATTTGGGCGGGTGTAGTTTTGCTTTTGTTGGGTTGGGTATTTGTGCCTTTTTACCTCAAAAGCGGCGTTGCTACCATGCCACAGTTTTTAGAGCAGCGCTACTCGGGCAGTGCGCGCACTTACTTAGCTGTGGTATCGGTAATTGCTTATGTGCTGACCAAAATTTCGGTAACTATTTTTGCCGGCGGGGTGGTATTAGAGGCTATTGGAATGGACTTTTGGGTAGGAGCGCTGCTGTTGGTACTGGCTACCGGCATTTACACTATTTTTGGGGGTTTGCGTGCAGTGGCTTATACCGATATGGTGCAAATGTTTGTGATGATTGGCGGAGCTATTGCGGTTACCTATTTTGGGTTAAGCGCCTTGGGTGGCTGGAACGAAATGTGGAATGTTACCCTTGCGGCATCGGCAGAGGCGGGTAGTACGGGCAGCAACAGCTATTTTGAAATTTGGAAACCCCAAACCCACCCCAATTACCCATGGACGGGCATTTTGTTTGGCGCTCCCATTTTAGGCATTTGGTATTGGTGTACCGACCAGTTTATTGTACAGCGTGTATTGTCGGCAAAAAATATACAAAACGCTCGGGAGGGCAGTATTTTTGCCGGCTTTCTTAAAATGTTGCCTTTGTTTTTGTTTGTAATACCCGGTATTATTGCTTTTGCATTGTATAAAAAGGGGTTGCTTCCCAGTATGCCCGTTTTAAACGGAGTGCCTGAGTCTAACAAAGCGCTGCCTGCATTGGTAAAAGATGTTTTGCCCATAGGGCTTAGGGGTTTGGTAGTAGCCGGTTTGTTTGCTGCTTTAATGAGTTCGCTCTCCTCTATGTTTAATTCCAGTTCTACACTTATTACCCTTGATTTTTACAAAAAATACCGACCCAAAGCTACTGACCATGAATTAGTACAGGTAGGCCGAATCAGTACGGTGCTGTTAGTGTTGTTTAGCCTTTTGTGGGTGCCGGTTATACAAAGCGGGGTACTGAGCGATCAGTTATTTTTATACCTCCAAAGCATACAGGCTTATATATCACCTCCCATAGCGGCAGTATTTATTTTGGGTTTGTTTGTATGGCGTTTAAACGGACAGGGCGCTATGGCTGCACTTATTACCGGTTTTGTGTTGGGAGTTTTTCGGTTCATATTAGAAATATCAAAAAAAGGATTAACCGAAGGCTCGCTGCTATATCAATTTGCCGATATGAACTTTTTACACTTTGCCGTATTGCTGTTTGTAATATGCTCAGTGGTGCTGCTGGTGGTGAGTTTTGCTACACCGCCGCCTTCTATGGCTCAGGTGGAGCAGGTAACCTTTGCCGGTAAATTTGAACGTGCCAACATTGCGGTTAAAGATGTTGTATTATCTGTGCTGCTGCTGGTTATTATTGCTATGCTTTGGCTTGTTTTGAGAGGATAGGCGAACCCCATTTTTGGCTTTTTTTGTACCCAAAATAGCTGGTTATTGTTACCTGTAATATCATTAGCGCTTAATTCTTATGTCGCTTCTTTACCTACTTACGGGCAGTAATATGGGCAGCCGACTTAGGCGGTTAAACCGTGCTGCTGCACTGGTCAATACCCAAATTGGCAAGGTAAGGAGGGTATCGGCAGTGTATGAAACCGCGCCGTGGGGCAATATGGAGCAACCGGCTTTCTTAAATCAGGTTTTAGAAGTATCTACTATGCTTGAACCCAAGCCGGCATTGAACCAAATAATGCTTATAGAGAGCCAAATGGGTAGAGTGCGCACAGAAAAATGGGGGCAACGCTGTATTGACATTGATATTTTACTGTTTAACAGTTTGGTTATCAATAGTCCCGAACTAACTATACCACACCCATTACTGCCCATGCGCCGGTTTGCACTAACGCCCTTGGCTGAATTAGCGCCTCATTTTTTGCACCCTGTTTTACAAGTATCTATACAGGATCTGCTCCACAATTGCCCCGATGAACTGCCGGTAACTTACTATAAGGCTACCAAGCAAGGGCGTTATATTGGAAAGGATTAAAGTTTAGTCGTATCTCCTTTGCGCTTACAAGCAAGCATAAATTTTGATAAAAATCCCTACCTTTGTTGCTGCGGTTGGCAGTTGGTAAGTTGTCTTACTCTTGTTAAGAATTGTGATTTACACATTATATCCTACAATTTTTACCCTCGTTTGAAAAAATTTTTCATAGCCCTTTTGTTAGTTTTGGCGGCTGCGGTGGCGGTGTTGTATTGGCAATTACAGCAACCTGCCACCCAAACATGGCTTGCCCAAAAGGGTATGGAGTACCTGCAAAAAAACTACGGCATAACCGCAAGCGTGGGCAGTGTGCATATAGATTTACCCCGCCAAATTACCCTTGAACGCCTGCTGCTGCCCGACCAACACGCCGATACGCTGGCTTTTATTCAGCGCTTGCAGGTAAACATAGGGCTGCTGCACCTGCTAAAAAGGCAGTTGCTGGTAAACCAAATTGCCATTACCGGCTTGGTGAGCAACATCACCCGGCACAAAGGCGAAACCCGTTTTAACTACGCTTTCCTGCTGCCGCCCGATACTGCCGCCGCCCAACCAAAGCCGGCAACCGCCGATACGCTGCCCATTTGGGTGCGGTTAAACAAAATTACCTTGCACCAAGCCCGCATAGGGTATAAAGATGTGCCCGGAGGTCAAAACCTGCAACTTGCCTTTGATAACCTGCAAATACTTACCCCACAACTAAACCCAAACGGCAGCCAATACCTTATAGACCAAATTTTACTCCAAAACCCCACCGTTCAGGTTGCCCTTTTTACCCCCGATAGCCTTACCCTTGCCGCCGTGCCGGTACCTAAGCCCGCGCCGCCACCGCCCACCGCAGAGCCAATACAGGCATGGCTTAAAAAATTATCGGTTAGCGGAGCATGTATTACCTATACCAACCATACGCAGCCTGCCGCCCCCTATCGGGGATTAGATGCCGCCCGTGTTGCGGTTACCGATGCCAATTTGCTGCTTACCAATTGTTGGTATCAGCCCGATTCTTTGGCGCTCAACATAGAACAGTTTGATTTTGCCGAGCAATCGGGCTTTGTTTGCAATAGGTTTGCGGCGCAGGTTAGCTATCAGCCCACCGCCCTGCGGGTAAACCAATTGGCATTTATTACCCCGTTATCGCAAATTTTTGCCGATGCCCGGTTGCAATTTCCCCATACCGATGCCCTTACCCAAAGCCCGCACTTGGTAAGGGTAAACCTCCAATTGCCCAAGTTGCACCTCCATTTGTATGATGTGTTTACCCTTTACCCGCCTTTGGCTGCCATGAACCTGTTGCAGCGGCAAAATGGGGCATTACAGGCATCGGTAAACCTAAGCGGCACATTGGCAAACTTAGTAATCAGCAATCCATCGGTACAGTTGGGCGGCAACCGGCTCAGCGCATCGCAAATAACCCTCCAAAACCCAACTCACACCCAACAATTGCAGTTTGCCCTGCATAACCTGCAAGCCCACACAGGCTACCAAGCCCTTGCCGCCGTGCTGCACCCTTCTTTGGCGCCAGCACAAATGCAGCCGCTGGGCAATATACATGCCACCATAACCCATGCACAAGGCAGTATGCAACACCTGCAAACCAACGCCACCGTACAAACCGACGCCGGAAACGTGGCTGCCGATGTATGGGTAAAAATGGGCAAGCAAATGCAGTATGCCGGCTCCGTTTCTCTCCACCGGTTTGAAGCCGGTAAAGTAGCGCAAATGGATAGCCTGCTGGGGGCGCTTACCCTGCAAACAACGTTTAACCTTGCCGGCACCAACCCTGCCACCCTTAGCGGCGCTACCAACGTAAACATAACACAAGCCCACTTATTGGGCTACAATTACCAAAACGCCCAACTCAGCGCCGAGCTGCAACCCAACCTGTATGCCGCCAACCTTACCATAACCGACCCCAATATAGCCGCTTCTATACAAGCCACCGCTAACCTTACCCAAACCCTGCCGGCTATTACAACAACTGCCCAAATACACCACCTCAATACTACTGCATTGGGCTTGTATAAATGGGATTTTACAACAGGCATGAACATAGACGCCAACTTGCAAGGCAATAACCCCGATAACCTAAACGGATACGTGCAGGTAACAAATGCCCGGTTTACCCGAAACGACACTACACACCACCTGAAACAACTGAACATTGACCTGCAACAAAACCCGCTCCACAAAAACATACAACTTGCCACCGATGTTGCCGATTTGCAAGTATCGGGCAGGTTTGAAACCAACCACTTGGCATCGGGTATTATGCGTTTTATTAACCGCTACTACCATGCTTTTCCCGATACTTTTTCGGTTGCCACCCCACCGCAGCAAGTTGCCTTTGCCCTCCAAACCAAAGATATAGCGCTCCTACAAAAACTGTTTGTGCCACAGCTTACCCTGTTAGATTCCTGCACCATTACCGGCTCAATAAACGAACAACAAAACCTGCTGCTTGCCAATGTGCAGGTAAAAAATGCCCGATATGCCGATTACCTCTTAGAAAATCTTGCCCTGCAAGCCGATAACCAATCCCAAAAAATACAAGCCCGATTGCAATTAGATAACCTCCACCTTATTGCCGATACTACCGAAACCGTTTTACCCCAAATTAACCTTACTACCCAAATTGGCGCTGATAGCCTGCTGCTGAGCGTTATGGTAAAAACCGATTCTGTTACCACCGCCCTCGCTTTTTCTGATTTGCTGGTAAAATTAGACAACGATAACATAGCCGTGCAACTGCTGGGCAAAGACCTAATGCTGAACAACAACACCTGGCAGGTGCAGCCCGATAACGCCCTTACCCTGCAACCTAACGGCATCAGCGCACAAAATTTTAGGCTGGGTTATGGCACAGGTAAACTTACCCTAAACAACAAAGAACCGGGCAATGCACAATCGCCCCTGCTGCTGCAAATAACCGATTTTGACCTTGCCGACCTTGCCCAACTTGCCGCCGCCGACTCGCTGGGTATTGCCGGTTTTGTAAACGGCAACATAGAAGTAGCAAACCCCTTAGGCGATGTGGAGGTAAACGCCCAACTCCACATTGATAAATTGGCTTACAACCAAATGGAATTGGGCAACCTTGCCCTTCAAACGCAATATAACAAATCCGGCAAAATTCCCGTAAACCTTGCCCTTGCCGGCAATGACCTTAACATGGAGCTGAGTGGAGCTTACTTGCTCAACCAACCCAATAACGAGCTTGATTTGCAACTCCTTTTGCACCATGCCCAACTTGCCGCTTTTAGCCCCATGTTGCAAGGCGCAGTTACAGGTTTACAGGGCAACCTAAACGGAAACGTAAACATAACCGGCGCTGCACAAACACCTGCCCTCAAAGGCATGATGCAGCTCCAAAATTTTGCCGCACACCTGCCCGCTACCAATGCCACCTACCAAATGGCAAACCTTACCCTAAATATAGACCCCAATGCCCTTAACCTGCCGCCTGCTGCCCTTACCGACCAAACAGGCGGCACACTTAACCTGCAAGCCCAAATTACACACCAAAATTTTGACAATATACGCCTCAATTTTAGAGCCCATGGCAATAACCTCCAATTGCTCAATACCCAAGCCGGAGCCAATATGCCTGCTTACGGAACCGTAAACGGCAATTTAGATGTTAGGGTTACCGGCGCGCTCACCAATCCCGATGTACGCATATTTTTTGAAACGGGCAAAAATACCGATGTATATGTTGCCCTGCCCGATGCCGGAGCAGTTGAAAAAGCCCAAATGGTAACTTTTGGCAGCCAAAACCCCCTTATTGATGCCGCTATGCAGCAAAAAACCGCTTTGGCAGAACAAAAAGCCACACAACAAGCACAAAGCAGCCTTAACTACGATGTAACCTTAAAACTGAGCGCCACGCCCGATGCCCGATTAAACATTGTGATAGACCCTATTGCCGGCGACCAACTTACCTGCACCGGCGAGGGTAATATGACCGTAGAAACCAATGCCCGAGGCAACCTTACCGTAGCCGGCGATTATACCATTACCGATGGCTTTTACCAAATGACCCTGCAAGATGTTATTAAACGCCGATTCCTGATTCAAAAAGGCAGTAACCTCCATTTTATGGGCGACCCCATGGCTTCGCGCTTTGATATTACCGCCATTTACCAAATTGAAACGCCTGTGTATGATATGGTTGCCGAGTTTGCCGACCAGCTATCGGAAGAAGATATAACCAAACTTAAACGCAAACAGCCCGTGCAAGTGGCACTGAGCATTAAAGGCTCTATTGCCGCTCCACTTTTGGGCTTTAACATCATACTGCCCCGCCTGCAAGACGAACCCAACCCCCTGCTGGAACGCAAACTTGCCCAAATACGCGAAACCGATACCGAACTAAACAAGCAAAGTTTCGGGCTTATTATGTTTAATCGGTTTATTCCGGCAAGCAGCGCCCCCACCATTGGTACACCCGATGCCGAGAGTATTGTTTATTCAAGCCTTAGCAAAATGGTATCTGACCAGCTCAACAACTTAGCCGGCAAATACGTAAAAGGCATGGAAATTATGGTAAACGTAGATGCCGATGGCGGCAGCGCCGGCAACAGCAACCGCGAGCTGCAATACGGCGTATCGCAGCAGTTGTTTAATGAGCGAATGACGGTGCAGGTAGGCGGCACGGTAAACTTAGATAACCAGCAGCAAAACAACGCCAGCCTTGCGCCCGATGTGGTGGTAGAATACCGCGTTACCAAAGATGGCAAGGTAAAAGCCCGCGTGTTCCGAAAAGACCGCTACCACCAACTTACCCAACTCTACCGCCCCACTACGGGCATTGGTATTTCGTATAAGCGAAAGTTTGGCAATATTGGCGAGTTGTTTAAGCGCAGCAGTAAACCAACCCCGCGCTAAATTTGCTTAGGGCATTTGGTTTATGCCAGAAACCCCATGTTGGTTTTTAACTACCGCTAAAAGCGTTGTGCCGGGTAGTTTTATGGGCATAGATGCGGTAAATACCAAAGAAGCGGGTGGCAAATGCGGTTTGCGGCGGGTAAACAGTCGGGCAATTTTTAGGGTAAGTTGCCTGCCCCATGTTTTTTCGGGCATATCAATGACAAAGGCGCCGCCATGCCGCCAAATATGCGCCAGCAAAAAACCATAGTTCAAAACACTTTTAATGGTAGAGCCTTCTTCAAACTCGGCATTAAAGTATAGGGGCAGTAGCGCGCCCGTTGGGGTTTTGTAGCGGCGTTGTACGGCAATAAAACCGGTAGGGTCATTGGCTTGGTGCAGCAAGGTAAGCATAGAGTTTCGGTTAAAAACCGGCTCGGCGTAGCCATGTTTAGCATCTGCGGCATGGGCGCTTGCGCCGGCATGGGTAGCCGGTACTATATCGGTTATAGTAGGGTCAATATGTTGAAGGAGGGTTAATACCCATTTTTTGTAAGCCGGCGCTAATAGCAGTTGTTTGGCAGTTTGGTAGTCGGTTTTATCCGAATCGGGATTGCCCAATACCACAAGCAATTGGGAGGTAAACAGCTTTACCATTGTTAGGGCGGGCAAAAATGGTTGTTTTTGCAGCAAGGGCAGCAGCAAAAAAGTAGGGCTGTTGGCAAGCGTTTGCGATAGGTTTGTTTCATCGGGCTGTTTAATTCCCCATGTTATTTGGTCATCATTTCGGGAAAAAAGGAGGGCTTCCTCATCGTTATATCGGGATACATAGAGCCATTCCGAAAAAACCTTTTGGGTAGTGAGGGTAAAACCGTATCGGTAAACCTCGTTTTGGGCTTTAAAGGTAATTTCAAACAGGCTTTGGTCAAACATAGCTTGTTCGTCTGCCCAAAAAGGGTGTAAAATTTCACGGGCAAGCAGGGGGTTTTGGGAAACGTGTAAGTAATAATTACCCATAAACAGCAGCGCCCTTACCCAGTTGGTTTTTCCCGATGCCGGCTTGCCATAAAGGCAGTAAACGCTGCCGCTATGTGCGCCGGAAAGGTGTACGGTGGTTAAATTTTTAAACGAAAGGTAGTTTTTAAAACAAAAGGAGAGCAGCATCTTGTTATTATGAAATGCTTACAAAAAGGTAAAGGTAGGCTATTTTCCATTTGAACAACAACTAAATAGAAGTTACTCATGCTGCCGGCAGTATTTTTGTTATTGGTTGGTTTTGTTTTGCTCATACAAGGGGCAAACTGGTTGGTAAGTGGCGCATCGTCATTGGCAAAGCGGTTTAATGTATCGGAGTTGGTTATTGGGCTAACTATTGTGGCATTTGGCACATCGGCGCCGGAGCTGGTGGTAAATGTGCTGGCATCGGTAAGCGGGGCAAATGATATTACTTTGGGCAACATTATTGGCAGTAATAACTTTAACCTGTTTTTTATTTTGGGCATTGCAGGGTTAATTTACCCGCTTTCGGTGCATTACAATACGGTGTGGCGCGAAATACCCTACTCGCTGCTGGCGGTGGTTTTAATGCTGCTGATAGCCAATGATGTGTTGCTAAACGGCGCTGCGGCTAATAATATAGACCGTACCGATGGCATTATATTGCTGCTGTTTTTTGTGGCATTTTTATACTACGCCTACCTCAGTTTGCAATCGGAAACCATAGCGCCCGATGATGCTGATGCGGTAAAGGATTTAGGCACGGTAAAATCGGTTTTATTTATTGTATTGGGTATGGCATTGCTCATTGGAGGTGGTAAATTGGTGGTGGATAATGCCATTACCATTGCTAAAATACTGCAACTGAGCGAAAAACTGATAGGTTTAACCATAGTAGCCGCCGGCACCTCACTGCCCGAATTGGCAACCTCAGCAGTGGCAGCCTTTAAAAAACGCAGCGATATAGCCGTGGGTAACGTGGTGGGGTCAAATATCTTTAACATATTTTTTATATTGGGAACAAGTGCAGTAATAAAGCCCATAACGTATAATACTTCCTTTAATGCCGATGGTTTACTGTTAATAGTAGGTACTGTGTTGTTATTTGGTGTTATGTTTTTAGGTAAACGGCATACCCTAAGCCGTTTGGAAGCCGGAGTATTTTGCGGCATCTTTTTGTTATACACGGTTTATTTGGTTTTGCAGGGGTAAAATGTACGTATTTAGGGTAAATTTGTGCATCTTTGCACCCTTTTTAAAACAAGCAGTTTAGTTAATAACCGGTTCAATACCATGATACTCAACATAGTTTTATTAGTAGTTGGTTTTGGTTTGTTAATAAAAGGCGCCGATTGGTTGGTAGGTGGCGCTGCATCATTGGCAAAGCGGTTCAACATATCGGAGTTGGTTATTGGGTTAACGATAGTGGCATTTGGCACCTCTTCGCCGGAGTTGGTGGTAAATGTATTGGCAGCTTTTAGGGGCGCCAGCGATATTGCGTTGGGTAATATTGTTGGCAGTAATAACTTTAACATTTATGTGATACTGGGAATTGCCGGTATGATTTACCCCCTTACCGTAAAACGAAACACTGTTTGGCGCGAAATTCCGTACTCCATGCTTACCGGCTTGGTGCTGCTGTTGGTTGCCAATGATGTGTTTATAAACGAGCGCGAACCCAACACCATAGACCGCACCGATGGCGTATTGCTGCTGCTGTTTTTTCTTGCTTTTTTGTATTATGCCTACCTAAGTATGCAAACCGAAGAGCCTACCACACACCAAATAGAAACCATGAGTGTAGGCAGAACAGTGGCGCTCATACTGGTAGGATTAACAGCCCTTGTGGTGGGCGGTAAATTAGTGGTGGACAGCGCCGTAGATATTGCCCGACTATTGGATGTAAGCGAAAAGGTAATTGGTTTAACCATAGTAGCTGCCGGTACTTCCTTGCCCGAGTTGGTTACATCGGCAGTAGCCGCTATGCAAAAACGCAGCGATATAGCCGTGGGCAATGTGGTGGGGTCTAACATTTTTAATGTATTTTTTGTGCTGGGCATCAGCTCTATTATTCACCCGTTGGAGTATAAGGTGCTGTTTAACATTGATTGTTTGGTGTTTATTATTGGCAATATCCTGCTGTTTGGCACCATGTTTACCGGTAAACGCCATATTTTAGACCGCTGGCAGGCTGCTATTTTGTTTATAGTGTTTGCGGGTTATACTGTTTACCTACTTACGTCAAGGTAGGGTTATCTGCCCTTTCCTCTAAGATGCAGGTACAAAAGGGGTGAATATCTCCATCTCTATACATCAAACAGGGGCTGTACCCTACATAGCCGTTTATGCCCAAAACGGAAAAGCCACCACCTAACCAAACTCATCATAGCCGGTAATAGGTAAACTAACCAGCAAAACAACATGGCAAAACTGAAAACGCGCTATTTATGCCAGCAATGCGGAGCCGAATCGCCCAAGTGGCTGGGGCGGTGCCCTGTATGTAACGCATGGAACTCCTATGTAGAAGAAGTAGTGCAGCAAACCCCCGCCAAAGAAACCGCATCGGCTATGGCGGGCATAACAGATGCGGCTGCACTTACCGAAGCCATAGGTATTACCCAAGTGCAAAGCGTAGAGAGCCACAGGCTGCTTACCACAGACGAAGAACTAAACAGGGTATTGGGCGGCGGCATAGTGCCGGGTTCGGTAGTGCTCATAGGCGGCGAGCCGGGCATTGGTAAATCTACCCTTATGCTGCAATTGGCTGTACAAAGCGCCTACAAAGTGCTGTATGTATCGGGCGAGGAAAGCGCACAGCAAATAAAAATGCGCGCCGACCGCATTGGGGTAAGTAATGACGATTGTTACATTCTTACCGAAACAAACTTGTACAACATTTTTAAGCAGCTAAAAACCATAAAACCCGATGTTTGCGTAATAGATTCTATCCAAACATTGGTTTCGCCCATATTAGAATCGGCGGCGGGCAGCGTTTCGCAAATAAGGGAGTGCGCCTCAGAGTTGCAACGTTATGCCAAAGATACCGGCACGCCTATGTTTATTGTAGGACACATAACCAAAGACGGGCAGATAGCCGGTCCCAAAGTATTGGAGCATGTGGTAGATACAGTACTGCACTTTGAAGGCGACCAGCACCACAGCTACCGGCTGCTGCGCACCCAAAAAAACCGATTTGGCTCTACTGCCGAACTGGGTATTTACGAAATGGTGCAGCATGGCTTACGGCAGGTAAGTAACCCCAGCGAGCTGCTTATTTCTGATAATAGCCGACAACTGAGCGGCGTTAGCATTGCCGCCATGATAGAGGGTATGCGCCCCCTGTTGGTAGAAGCGCAGGCATTGGTAAGCCGCTCCGCTTATGGTACGCCGCAGCGCTCCACCACCGGTTTTGACAGCCGTAGGTTAAATATGCTGCTGGCTGTGCTGGAAAAAAGGTGCGGTTTTAGGTTTGGCGATAAAGATGTTTTTGTAAACATAGCCGGCGGGTTAAAGGTAGAAGACCCTGCCATAGATTTGGCTATTGTGAGCGCCTTGTTATCGTCTTTTGAAGATATTACCATTCCTGCCGGCGTTTGTTTTGCCGGCGAAGTAGGCTTATCGGGCGAAGTGCGCAGCGTAAACCGCATTGAACCCCGCATTTTGGAAGCCGATAAATTGGGCTTTACCAAAATGTACATCTCTGCCAGCCATAAAGGATTACCTACCGGCAAGTACAGCCTTCAGTTGGTAGCCATTAGCACCGTTGAAGATTTATACAACGTGCTTTTTAAATAAACAAAAACACATTAGGCAACTTTTTTGGTTAGTTTTATTGCCCTGTAAGCGCTGTATAGTATTGTGTGCTGCAATACATAGCATCGGCAAAGCCATAACCTCAGCGCTTTTGCCGTAAATGGGCTACTTGAAATGTCTGTAAAAAGACAACCAAGTTTTTACTACCTTTGCCAAATCTTGACACAAGAATACCCGAAAGATTAAAAAATGGAAATTGTAATTATAGTTTTGCTTATTTTGTTGAACGGCATTTTTGCCATGTCCGAAATGTCGTTGGTATCTTCTAAACGGTTTAAATTAGAAAATGCCAAAAAGAAGGGTAGCGTAGGGGCAACAAAAGCATTGGAATTAGCAGAAAATCCTACCCGATTTTTATCAACTGTTCAGATAGGTATCACCTTAATTGGCATCTTATTGGGTGTTTATAGCGGCGAAAACCTAACCCAAGATGTGGTTGCTATTATTGATACCATAGAACCGCTCAAACCTTACTCGGGCAGTATAGCTACTGCGGTAATAGTGGTGTTTATTACCTACTTGTCTATTGTACTGGGCGAGTTGTTGCCCAAAAGAATAGGCATGTCGTTTCCGGAAACTATTATAAGCGCTTTGGCACAGCCTATGTATCTTTTATCGGTAATTACCTCGCCTTTTGTTTGGCTGCTGAGCGCCACCAACAACCTGTTGCTTACCATTATGGGCTTAAACAAAACCGCAGAGGGTAAAGTGAGCGAAGAAGAAATAAAAGCCATTGTAAAAGAAAGCGCCCAAGTAGGCGAAATACAAGATATTGAACAGGATATTGTGGAGCGGGTGTTTGAACTTGGCGACCGAAGGGTAAACTCGCTTTATACCCACCGAACCGACCTGGTTTACTTTAACATTACCGATACATGGGAAATGATTGCCCAAAAAATTAATGCCGAAAAACACTCGGCTTACCCGATAGTAGAAAACAATAACTTAGATGATGTTTTAGGTATAGCGCTGCTCAAAGATTTGTTCCTTACTATTAAAGACACTTCGTTTAACCTGCGCAACTACCTTAAACAACCGGTGTATATTACCGAAAACGCCTTTGCCTATAAAGTGCTGGAACTCTTTAAAAAAGAAAAAATGCACTATGGTATAGTGGTTGATGAATATGGCTCTACCATTGGTATGGTTACTATGGACGACTTGATTGACGCACTGGTGGGCGATGTTTCGGAAATAGAGCAGGAAGAGTACCAAATTGTTCAACGCAATGAAAACAGTTGGTTGGTTGACGGGCAGTTCTCGCTGATAGAGTTTAAAAAGGCTTTTACCCTTGAAATGGACGAAAAAATGCTCCAAAACTATGCTACCGTAGCGGGTTTGGTTATGCACGAGTTGTCTGCTATACCCAAAGTGGGCGATGTATGCCAAATTGGGCATTTAAAAATTGAAATAGTGGATAAAGACGGGCAGCGAATTGATAAACTGCTGGTAACCATAAATGCCGAAGGGCAAAACGGGTAAAGCTCCATACTAACAAACTCTGCTTGCGCCCGGTATTATCGGGAGGCTTAGCGCGTAGCCGTTCCACTATTCAACGGCAACATACTAAGTTATTAACTTGGTATCAACTAAATACCAAATGAGCAACACCAACAGCGGTAAAGCTACTACGCCCAGCGCCCACAATGCCCGCCTAAATACAAACCGAAGCAATATGCCCCCTACCGTACTGCCTATGACCAACGCCGGAAACCATAAATTTATAGCCGATGCCCCATAGCTCTCTCTGTACCCTTTACCCACCAGCGAAACTATGGTAAGGAGTATGTCTATAACCAAAAACAACCAAAATAATGCTACTACCATATTGTAGAAGATAGCGTGGGTAATAAAAAAACTACTGCTGCACAAAGGTTGGTAAAATAGTGCAGTTTTGCACAGAAAACCGGCATAAGACACAAAAATAAAAACACCGCTACTTGCAAGGGGCGCTAACCAAACGTTTCTAACCGTAACCTACCCAAACGCCAAACGCCCAAAAATGTATATCTTTGCTGCCTTACCTCTTTTATAGCGCAAAGTAAACAAGAAATGAAACAGGTAAATTTTCCTATGCGGCTCACCTTTAACACACTGCTACTGTTGGCGGTGGTAAAAGTGGCGCTAATGTTTAGCCTACACAATCCGCTTAGGTATTTATATGCTGTATCGTATGTGCAAGATGCTTTTTTGCTCATAGCCATTTACTTTTTGTTTATTTTTTGCCTGCAATGGCGTTTTGTTTGGCTGCGCCGCATAGGGCGGTTGCTGTTTGTGCTTTTTTTTATTCCTATTAGCGCCCTAACGGTTACCTACAACTTTTTTTTGCTCGATTTGTACCATTTCCCCATGAATGTGTTTAGCCTGTCGGCAGAAAATTTTTACTTCTTTATGGAGTATTTTACCTCGCCTATGGCAATTGCGGTGTTTTTGGGGGTTTATGCCATACTTTTCGGGCTTTCTTATGTAGCGCCGCGCCGGTTATCGTATCGTTATTTGATAGCGCCGGCAGTAGCCCTTACGGTATTGTTGTTTTTACCCACCTCCGTACAGCAGGGCATTAACCCGGTTTGGTACTCGCTGCAAGAACAACTGAACGCCGCCCTGCTTGCCGATTCAAACATACAGCGCATACAGCCGCCCAATGTTGCACAGGCTAACCCCGATGAGTATCATTTTTTAAATCGTTCTTTTGATACCCTGCCGCAGTTGTTTATGCGCTACCCGCGCGTGGTGGTATTGGTGGTAGAGGGGGTAAATTACCACCAATTTATGAGCCAATCAGAACAAGACCCCAATAGTTTTTTGAACCTACATCGGGATAAAATTAAGGTTTTTACCCGTTATCACACCCTCAACATAGATAGTTATACCAGCCTTATGGCTATGCTCAACAGCGTTTTTGTGCCCTATTCTTCGCATATAGGTAAAGAAAATTTTGCCTTTGCCGATAGCCTGCACAATTTGGTGCGCTTTTTTAACCAAAATCAATACACCACTTTTTTTCTTACTTCGCTGGGCGAGCAGCAGGCTTATTTTGTGCCCGATTTGCAGGAGTGGCAAACTGCCTTGTTTATGCAAAATATAGACACTGTAACCCATTTTAGCTGCATTAACTCGCTCAAAATTGAAAATGCCTGCGAAGACCTAACCCTGCTCAATAACCTTATGGATACCCTTGCCGCTCACCCTCGCATTTTTGCCTTTAACGAAATGGTGTATGGGCATGTAAACGAATGGTTAGAAAAAAAACAAACGCCCATAATGACCTACTACAACCATTACTTTAACCTACTCATAGATAAACTCCAAGCCCAAAACCTGCTCGATAGCACCCTGTTAGTTATAGTATCTGACCACGGACCCAAAAACAACGCCTATTTGCCCCAAAATTACCATATTCCGCTGCTGCTTTTTGCTACCAATATAGATACCGCCGCCAACCATAGTTTTACCAATCACCTCTATTTTAAAGACATACTCTTAGAGCAGCTTACCGGCAATACTACGCAGTACCACCAAAAACAACTATTTACCTACGGCAACAGCGTAGATATGGTGTATGGCATGTTAGATGACAGTGGCGGTTACGTGTTTATTAACAACCGTATGCGCTACGTAAAGAGCAATTTGCCCAAACAAACCGCCTACCGGCTAAACAACCGGTTTCAGGGCTACCTGCATTATTTGGGCTACTTACAACAGCAAAAAAATGCGGCAAAATAAGCCTGCAAGGGACTTATAATGATTTTCACCCCCGCCAATGCTTACTTTAAGCATTGCGTTTTTGTGGTTTTTTTGCATTTGCACAAACAACTCCGCTAAAAAAATGCCTGCCATAAGCACAACCATTGCCTTTTTGAGCATGTTGGGGCGAGCAGTAACGTGGTAAACCCATTTGTTGGCTTTTACTACCCTTGTTTTTACGCCAACCTGCTTGTTTTTTAAGCAAAACAACCCTATTACAAACTCGTGCAGCGGTTAAACCTGCTCAATACTGTGCTTTATCAGCCGGTACAAGCCTGTTTTTACCTCGCAAACACGTATTTTCTGGCTAAAAAGTGATAACCGGAAGCAAATATCTTGCGCCGAACGGTAAAAAACGAACGCCGAATTATAAAAAACACATGCCGAACGATAAAAAACACATGCCGAATGATAAAAAACACATGCCGAATGGTAAATAACACGTGCCGAATAGTAAATAACACGTGCCGAATAGTAAATAACACGTGCCGAATAGTAAATAACACGTGCCGAATAATAAATAACACGTGCCGAATAATAAATAATACACGCCGAACAGTAAAAAACACATGTTTACACTAAAATATTTAGTGCCGAAACTACAATAATTAGTGCCGAATTTTAAAATATTGATGCCGCAATTTTGCGGCGCTAAATATCTTAAATTCAAAACAAGATATTTACCTATCGGAACAAGATATTTATCTTTCATCAGGCAATATTTATCTTTCAGCATAAGATATTTACTTTTCATTGGGCAATATTTATCTTTCAGCACAAGATATTTATCTTTCAGCAGGCAATATTTATCTTTCAGCACAAGATATTTACCTTTCATCGGGCAATATTTATCTTTCAGCACAAGATATTTACCTTTCATCGGGCAATATTTATCTTTCAGCACAAGATATTTACCTTTCGGGATAAAATTTTTATCTCGATAAACAAGGTATTGACCTCAACGCAAGCATTTTTCTGCCCGATGCAAGCCAATTCCGCCTCAACGCAAGCATTTTTCTGCCCGATGCACGCCAATTCCACCTCCACGCAAGCATTTTTTACCCCGATGTGTGCCACTTTTGCCTCAACGCAAGCATTTTTTACCCCGATGTGTGCCAATTCCACCTCCACGCAGGCATATTTTACCCCGATGTGCGCCACTTTTGCCTCTATGCAGGCATTTTTTACCTATTCACAAGTGCAGTTCTGCTCAACCAATTGCTCCGCCCCTAAGTAAGTATTAAACCCCAACCACATGGCTAACCCCAAACAATATCTTCACCCACACCAAACCAAACCCGCAGTTTTATTGTTTAAAAAACAGTTTGCATCAGGGGTGCTTTGCCGGTATAGGCAGGGCTGAGATGATACCCTCATAACCTGAACCGGATAATACCGGCGTAGGAAGGACAAACAAAAACGCAAACATAAACAGAGCATTTTGCTCCATTTAAACGCCTTTTTACATAGGCATAGGTTACCCTCCCTATTTTAAGGCACAGTTTGCATACCTTGTTTGGTTGTTTTTGCAGGGTTAAGTTGGTTTTACCCGCTGTTGCAGCGTTGGTTACATCATTACACTAAAACCCTTTTTCGGGCATGAAACATTGTTACGCATTAGTATTGCTGTTGCTGGTTTTGGCAAATAAAACCCTGTTTGCGCAAACCCTCTTTTACACCCTTAGCGGCACGGTAACAGAAACCACCACCGGCGCCCCCCTTGCCGGCGCTGCCGTAGCGGTACAAAATACCTACTTAGGCGCTGCCACCAATGCCAATGGGCAGTTTGCCATAGAACGCCTCAAACCCGGCAATTACACCCTTACCGTGCAACTGCTGGGCTACCAACCCTACACCCAAAACATTGCCCTTACCGCCAACCAACGGCTAACCATAGAGCTTACCCCCCAAGATTTGCTGCTGCAAGAGGCATTAGTGCGCGGCATAAAAGCCTCCCAAAATACCGCCACTACCTATACCAACCTATCGCGCGCCCAAATTGAACCCATCAACCTGGGGCAAGATATGCCCTTTTTGCTCCAGCAAACGCCCTCAGTAGTGGTTACTTCCGATGCCGGCGCAGGCATAGGCTACACCGGTATGCGCATACGCGGCACCGATGCCACCCGCATAAACGTAACCGTAAACGGCATACCCATTAACGATGCCGAATCGCACAGCGTGTTTTGGGTAAACATGCCCGATTTTGCCTCTTCTACCCACGATATCCAAATTCAGCGCGGCGTAGGCACTTCTACCAACGGCGCAGGCGCTTTTGGGGCATCGGTAAACATGCAAACCTCCCGCCTCTCTGCCACTCCCTATACCGAGCTGAATACCTCTGTGGGCTCGTTTAATACCCAGCGCTACGGATTGCTGTTTGGCACAGGGTTGGTAAATGAGCGGTTTAGCCTTGATGGGCGTTTGTCGTCTATCACCTCCAATGGGTATGTGGATAGGGCAAGCGCCAATTTGCAATCGTTCTTTTTATCGGGCGCTTATTATGGTAAACAAAACTCGCTCAAAGCCACCGTTTTTTGGGGTAAAGAAATCACCTATCAGGCTTGGGGAGGCGTGCCCCAAGAACTGCTCAAAACCCAACGCACTTACAACGTCTATACCTACGATAACCAAGTGGACGACTACCAACAACGCCACTACCAACTGCACTACAACCACCAGCTCCACCCAAACTGGCTGCTAAGCGCCGCACTGCACTACACACAAGGCGCAGGTTTTTACGAAGAATATCAACCCCAACAACTCCTATCGGACTACGGGTTGCAAAACACCGGCGTTTTTTCGCCCCAAATTTCGGGCAATAACGATACCCTTTGGCTGCCCGTTGCCACTACCGACCTCATCAGACGCAAATGGTTAGATAATGATTTTTACGGCGCTGTTTACTCGCTTGCTTACAGCAGGGGTAAACTAAACACCACCCTTGGCGGCGGCATAAACCGCTACAACGGCTTGCACTTTGGCGAGGTAATTTGGGCGCAATACGCCGCCAATGGCAATATAAGACACCCCTACTACCAAAACCAAGGCGATAAATACGATGGTAACGTTTACTGGAAAACCGAATACAGTTTAAACGCCCGATGGAACTTGTTTGCCGATTTACAATACCGACACATTTTATACCGCATTTCGGGCAACGACGAAGACCGGGGCAAAGTAGATTTTAACCTCACCTACCGCTTTTTTAACCCCAAAGCCGGGGTAAACTACGCCTTTAATGCCAACAGCCGCGCCTATGCCTCTGTTGCCCTTGCCCACCGAGAGCCCACCCGAAGCAATATCATAGACAACAACGAGCTGCCCACCGCCGAGCGGCTGCTAAACATAGAAACCGGTTACCATTACCAACTAAGCCGTTTTGCCCTGCAAGCCAATTACTACCTTATGCACTACCAAAACCAATTGGTACTTACCGGCAACCTAAACGATGTGGGCTACCCCATACAGCAAAACGTGCCCCAAAGCTACCGAACCGGGTTTGAACTCAGCGCCCAAGTAACCCCAGCCCCTAAATGGCAAATGCAGGCAAACCTTACCAGCAGCATTAACAAAATAACCGAGTTTACCCAACTCACCGGCGTTTTTGACCCCCAGTTTAATTACCTGCGCGATACCCTCATTACCCACCGCCATACCGATATTTCGTTTTCGCCCAATTTAATTGCCAATGGCTCAGTAGTTTATACGCCGGTTAAGTGGGCATCGGTAAGTTTATTGGGCAACTACGTAAGCCGTCAGTTTTTAGATAACACCGGCACACCGGAGCGCAGCCTAAACCCCTACTTTTTTACCAACCTATTGTTTAGCTGCCGCTGGCAACCCGCCAAATGGGTAAAAAACATAGAGGTTTCTTTGCTCCTAAACAACGTGTTTAACACCCTCTACGAATCAAACGGCTGGACTTACTTCCTCCTCTTTGAAGCCGAAAACGGCATAGCCCCGCAACACTATAACCACTACTACCCGCAGGCAGGCATAAACTGGCTGGCAGGGTTAAAAATAGGCTTTTAGGGCACAGGGGTAAATAAGGGCTTTTACCGCCGGTTTTGGTGGGGGTATGGCTTAATCCAACTCCTTGGGTGCAGCCTCAGTTTGATGCAAAAGGCATACAAAAGTCTGTACTGCCGGCATGAGCTAAAAACCGGCAGCCATTAGCACACAGATAACACGGATGGAACTGATGAACGCTGATTTTTAAATTTACTGTGTTGGAATTTTTTTATTTTCATTGGTGAGAATCTTACGCTTAAATTCTGGTTTGTGTCCAAAATTCAACAATAAACCCACTTCTATTTCACTGGCTTTCAAGTAGTTAATGAGTTGTAATTCATTTTCATAAACCAAAATTTCAGTTGCTTTCAATTCCACAATCACCTTATTGTCAATAACCATATCAGCACGATATTCACCCACTAACAAGTTCCTATAATAGACTTTGATAGGCTTTTCGGTTTCGCAATTAAATCCTTGGGATTTGAGTTCGTAAAACATTGCATTTTGATAAACTCTTTCTAAAAAACCAAACCCCAATTCATTATACACTTGATAAAAAGTTTTTAGCACTTTATCTGTGATTTCTTTGTGCAGTAAATCCATTGTAAATACAGTATTTTGAATAGCACACAGATACCTCAGATGATTTCGGACTAATTTTTAAAATCCGTTTTAATCAGCTTAATCAGTGTTATCTGTGTGCTAAAAAAATCTCCAAAATATAACCTTAACAGAGTAAGTAACAGAAAACCTCCAAACACCACACTACAACACCCTAAAACTAAGCATAGAAATATCGTCAGAGGGGGGTTGGTTACCTTTAAAGGCATTAATAGTTTGGCTCAACTGCTCTATAAGGCTTACCGCAGAGAAATGGGTATGGTTGAGCAGAAACTCATGCAGTCGGGTATCGGTAAAATAATCGCCTTTGTCGTTTTGCAGGTCCACCAATCCATCGGTATAAGCAAAAATGAGGGTATTGGGCTTCACCGTTAAAACTGCTTCATCAATAAAAGGCAGTTCATCTAAAATACCCAAAATAGTACAGCCTTCGGTAAGCAGTTGCATTTGGTTTTGGTGGAGCAAAACAGGCGGATTATGACCGGCATTTATATAGTGCAGGGTTTGGGTTTGGGCATTATATCGGGCTATAAACAGGGTTATATAGTTATCGCCTCCGGTAATATCTTTCACCCGCAAATTAAGTTTGGCAACCAACTCCTTTAATGAGTGCGATTCATGCGCCAGGGTGCGCAAAACAGCCTGCACATTAGCCATAAGTAGAGCGGCAGCCACCCCTTTGCCCGATATATCAGCCATGCAAACCATAAACTCAGTAGGCGAAATAGGCAGGTAATCGTAATAATCGCCGCCTACGTTGCTATGGGGCAAGTAAAGCCCCGCCATTTGGAGGTGTTTTTCATTGGGCAGGTGTTTGGGTATCATCATATTTTGCACCTGAGCAGCTACTTCCAGCTCTTTGTTAAAGCGTTCTTGTTGCAATTGCTGTTTAAACAGCCGCTTATTTTCAATGGCAACAATAATAATGTTGGTAATGGTTTGAATAAACTTTATTTTTTCGCCCAGTGTATCGCTGTTGGTTTTCATTTCGCCCATAAGCAAAAAGGCAAGCGGACGCTCTTTGTGGTAAACCGGCACAATCCATTCAAAAGGCGCTATTTCGGGCAGGTGCGGCGGTTTTTCGGTTAATCGGGTAGCATCTTTGTAGTTGGTAAATTTACCTTCTATATTAGTATTCACTATCAGCGCTTCTTCGCCCTGCAAGCCGTAAGAGCATACGCATGTCCACATATTATTTTTATGAAAAACCACCAATTTATCCACACCCATTTGGGCGCGAAGTATAAACTCATAAATCCTAAACAGCGTTCCCGATGAGTAATTGTTGTTAATAGCTTTGGTTACTTCCAGCAATGATTCAATTTGCAGTTGCTTAATAAGCAACTGTTTTTTCAGGGTTTCGGCGGTATCTTTTAACATACAAGCAGCACGCATTGGTAATTTACTGCAAAGGTAAAAAAATCTGTGCAAATCAGCCGCATCAGTGTTATCCGTGTGCTACTTGCTGCCGGTTTTTAGCTCATGCCGGCAGCACGGATTTTGTTTGCCATTTTACATCAAACCGGGGTTGCACCAATGCAAAAAGGGTAAACCGCGCCCCCTACTGCAAAACTATTGAGCTGCTTACAGAGTTATAAGATGCGCTGTTAGGAAAAACACTAAAACACCGGCAGTACACATCACACAATAAACTTTTACATGGATTCAATCACCCAGTTTACCCTTGGCGCTGCCCTTGGCGAGGCGGTACTTGGCAAAAAAATAGGCAACCGCGCCATACTTTGGGGCGGTATTGCAGGCACTATACCCGATTTAGACGTGGTTTTTAACCCACTCCTCGATAACATTACCCGATTGGGGTTTCACCGCGGTTACAGCCATTCTCTCCTGTTTGCCCTTATTGTAGCGCCTATACTGGGGTATTGGTTATGGCGTTGGTACAAAAATTTTCAGCCCCAAACCACCTTTAAAGAGTGGACTACCTTATTTTTTGTGTCTATGGTAACCCACCCTATTTTAGATTCTTTTACCACCTACGGCACCCAGTTGTTTTTACCTTTCAGCGATTACCGCGTGGGCATCAACAACATATTTATAGTTGACCCGCTTTATACCGTGCCGTTTTTACTTTTGCTCATAGCAGCCATGTTTGTTAAGCGCACCAATCCGCTCAGGCAAAAGTTAAACAACGCCGGCTTAATCATCAGCAGCCTGTATATGCTCTTTACCTTAGGCGCAAAATGGCAAGCCGAACGCGTATTTAGCCAAAGTTTACAAACACAAAATATCCCCTACACCCGATTTATGTCGGCTACCACCCCGCTAAACAGCGTGCTGTGGTACTGCGTAGCAGAAACCAACAACGGTTATTACATGGGTTATTACTCCCTGTTAGACAAAGACAACAAAGTGCATTACGATTTTTTGCCCCGACAAGACAGCCTGCTCAGCGGCATACAAAACACCCGCGCAGTAGATAGGCTCAAATGGTTCAGCAACGGCTATTATGCCGTGCGCCCCGGTAAAACCGAAAACGAATTGCGATTTTATGACCTCAAATTTGGTAAAATGGGCTTTGAAGGCAGCCCCGAACAATTTGTTTTTGCCTTTACCCTCCAAAAACAGCCCGATGGAACGGTAACAATGGGCTCCTCACAAGACGAAGGCGGGCGCAACCTCCACATGAACGAAGCCTTTACCCAACTTTGGAATAGAATAAAGGGCAATAAACCGGTAATGTAAACCCATTTACAGGGCAGCCCTAACGGTTGGCGCCTATTTTATAAACAGCAGTTAAACAACTGGTGAGCTAAACTGTCATTTTTAAGCAAAAAAAAACGCTGTAAACGCCTAAAAAAACATAAAATTGCCCGATAAATTTGCCATTTCAAACAAATGCTTGGGTTTTTGAACAAATGTTGTAACTTTGCACGCATTTTTCAAAAAACCAGAATTTGCAATGGCTGTAATAGAAAAAATACGTCAGAGAGTAGGATTAGTGGTGTTTCTGATAGCTGCTGCTATCGTGTCGTTTTTGTTAATGGACGCTTTAAACACTACCAACCAAATAACCGGTAATGCCAATTCCATAGGCAGTATAGACGGCGAGTCTATCAACTTTCAGGGTTATCAGGCTAAAATTGAACAAATTTCCGATAATTACCGGAATAACCAAATGGAGCTTACCGAAGAAACGCGTATGCAAATACGAGAGCAAGCCTGGAACCAAGAGGTAGAAGAGCTATTGTTGAAGCGCGCTTATGATGCACTTGGGCTCACCATAACCAAAGAAGAGCTTACCTCTTTGTTTACCGGAACCAACCTGCACCCGTCTGTACGCAGCGCCTCGGTTTTTCAAGATGAAAACGGGCAATTCAGCAAAACCAAACTTGCCGATTACGTTAAAACATTTACCGATGGCACCGAAGAAGGCAAAGCCCGCCAGCGCCAGTGGAAACGCTTTGAAGAATCGGTAATGAAAGACGAAATTAAGCAAAAATATACCAACTTAGTTAAAAAGGCAATTTACATACCCTCATGGTACGCCAAACAGTTCCATACCGATAAAAACAAAAAGGCAACCATTGATTACGTGCTGGTGCCTTACAGCTCCATCCAAGATGCCGACGTAACCGTAACAGATGCCGAGCTGAAAGCATACCTCAATAAAAACAAAGAAAAATTTAAGCAAAAAGCCTCCAAAAATATGGAGTTCATTGCTTTTGATGTAATACCCACCGGCGCCGACAGCTCTGCTGCCCAAAAAACCATTGCCGATAACATGGAAGCCTTTATTGCTACAGACGATGTGGCTCGCTTCCTGTTGGTGCAAAACTCCGATACGCCACTTTCCGATAAGTACTTTACCAAAGAAGAAGTTACCGGTTTGGTAAAAGATTCATTGTTTACCGCCGGCATTGGTACGGTTATTGGTCCTTATTACGAAGCCGGCGCTTACCGTGCCACTCGACTGCTCGACCGCAAAATGATAGCCGACTCTGCTAAAATCAGACAAATAGTGTTTACCGCCGCCGATGCCGCTGCTGCCTCTAAGGTAATGGCTACCGCCGACAGCCTTAAAGCCGCCCTTGAAAAAGGAGCCGATTTTGCCGCCGCCGCCGCCCAGTTTTCGGGCGACCCCAATACCAAAGATAAAGGCGGTGATGCCGGCTACGTTAAACCCGATGGGGTAAGCCCCGAGTTAGCTAAAGCTATTTTCTATGAACATAAATCGGGCGATATTTTTACCGTTCCCGTAGGTCAAAACCTCTACCTTATTCAAATTACCGCAGCTAATGCCAATAAAGAAGCCATTAAATACGGTTCGTTTAGCCAAAACGTAGAACCCAGCGAGCAAACCCGAAGCGCTATTTTTGCCCGTGCCCAGCAGTTTGCTACCCAAAACACTACCTTAGAAGCCTTTAAAAAATCGGCTGCCGACCAAACACTCGCTACCAAAAAAGCAGAGGGCGTTGAAAAAAATACCTATAATATACCCGGCTTAGGCATCAGCGAAGAAATTGCCACATGGGTATTTACCAATGAACCCGGCACAGTAAGCCCCCGTATTTTCTCTATGGAAGAAGAAATCAAAGACGGCAGCGGACGCAGAAAAACAACCTATATACTACCCGCCGTTAGTTCTGCAAAAGCAGAAGGCACTGCCACAGTAGATGATGTGCGTACCCAATTAGAAGCCGAAGTGAAAAAGGAAAAAAAGGCACAACAAATTATTGCTAAAATTGGCAACGCCACCGACTTGCAGGCTGTTGCCGCTGCTACCGGACAACAAACAGCTTCTGCTTCCGATTTAGACTTTAACTCTTTCAGTCTTGCCGATTTAGGACGCGAGCCCAAAGTACAAGGTACTTTATTTGCCCTAAAACCCAATACGGTTTCTAAACCCATCATTGGCGATAAAGGGGTGTATGTGGTAAAAGCAAACGCATTTACCGATGCACAGCCACCTGCTAACCTTGCCGGCGTTAAAACCGAAATAGACCAACCCCTTAAACAAAGCGTTGATTTTAGCTTACTGCAAGCTCTTACCAAATCTGCCGATATAGAAGACGACCGCTATAAAACCCGAAGATTCTAAGAGCAGCGTTCTCTTTAACTTATTACCCCCCATGTAGCTGCAAACTATTTGCCCTACATGGGGGGTAATTTTTTTAGGGCTGGGGCACAGCCGATTTATTCTGTCTTAGCGTTAGGTTGGGGTTAGGTTTTGACAAATTTGGAAATCAAACGCCCATAGTTGAAATGAAAATAAAAGCGCTAAATTTCCGAAAGCCTTGTAAAATAAGATTTACAGACTTCCCCCACTTTCTAAGGGGGGCTGGGGGGCACGAAGGCAGGGAAAACGCATCTACTTGAATTTAATTTAAACATTGCTGCACTCTTATAG
>ERZ761603.118-NODE-118-length-68228-cov-9.757822_pt1 | contig 68228 bp, 53 predicted proteins | sample MGYA00511879_ERZ761603 | MGnify/ENA primary metagenome ERZ761603 (study PRJEB28899, sample SAMN02850040) | bioreactor sludge metagenome | biome: EBPR Sludge; feature: EBPR Bioreactor; material: flocular biomat | place: Australia: Thorneside Wastwater Treatment...
CGGTCCTGTAATTTGGTCAGTTCTAAGGCGATATCGTCAGGGAGCAGGTCGCGGCGAGTGGACAGCATCTGGCCGAATTTGACAAAAATTGGCCCCAAATCTTCCAGTGTCAGCCGAATGCGCTCACCGCGCGTCAGATGTAATTCTTCACGCGGTATCCAGTTCCAGGGCAACAGATGCCGGAGGAAAGCAATGGGTCGAAATAAATGAGTGGCCAGGATAATGTCGTCCAGACCGTGGCGCACCAAAACCCGGTTGATATGCAACAACCGTAGCAGTTGGGCAGGACCGGGAATGCCTCCGGCACGCATGGGCGGGAGCAGGCGCTAGATCGGGTTGCCGCCGGCCAGTTGCCGGCGCAAGCGAATGATGCGCGCTTCAAGCCGATCTACATCTTCACGCAGAATATCTACGGCGCTTAGAAAGGACTCGACGGCAGGGTATGGCGGCAAGGCACGCAACTCTTGTTGCAAGTACTCGCTACAGTCATGCAGGAGGATTGCGGAAGTACGCTGACCCCATTGACGGAATCTACGCCAGAATGTACCGAGTTCATGAGCGAGCGCATCGCCGGTCACTTTTGAGAGCTGCTCTTCCCAGTCGATATCCAATCGAGCTAGCAGGGTCTGAAATTGCCGGCCGGCGTTACTGTCGCCCTCTACGGTAATTTCACCATTTACCGATTGACCACGCCATTGCCGAATCAGCGCTGGTAGTGTGCCGCGAATGTATACGGTAGGTTCGCTTTCGTAGCAGTCAGTTATCCGGATACCTTCCGGTCCAGGAAATAGATAGAGGGTCAGGCCTACTCCTTCCGGCTCGATAGCGACCACCACACCATCCAATCCGGCTAGGTACGGCAGGATTTCTGGATCAAGGCGCAGGTAACGGTTCAGCGCAATCTCCAAACCAGCAGTGATGAATGTTGGGGCCATCATCAAAATTTGTAACCACGATGTACCGCAACAATGCCGCCACTCAGATTAAAGTACTGGCAGCGTTCGAAGCCGGCTGCTTCCATCATGTGCAACAGGGTGCTCTGATCGGGATGCATACGGATGGACTCGGCCAAGTAGCGGTAACTGGCGGTGTCACCAGCAACTAGCTTGCCGAGAAACGGCAATACTGCAAACGAATACAGGTCATATGCCGGCTTCAAACCGGGTACAACGGGATGAGAAAATTCAAGGATGATAGCCCGCCCGCCCGGTTTCAGTGTCCGGTACATCGCCTCCAAGGCGCGTTCCTTGTGGGTGACATTCCGTAGACCAAACCCGATGGTCAGGCAGTCGAAAGTATTATCGGGAAACGGCAGTTGCTCGGCATCAGCTTGCACATAGACGATATTGCCTACTGCACCTTCATCGACCAGCCGTTTGCGCCCTTCATGCAACATGCTGGCGTTAATGTCTGATAATATCACCAGGCCCTTGGGTCCGGCCATGTGCAGCAACCGGTTGCTTAGATCACCAGTACCACCGGCCAAGTCCAGCACCCGGTCGCCTCTGTGAACGCCACAAAGGCTTATAGCAAAGCGCTTCCACAGACGGTGAACACCCAGTGACATCAGGTCATTCATTAGATCGTAGCGGCTGGCGACTGAATCGAAGACACCAGCGACCTTGCGGGCTTTTTCATTGGCAGCCACCGTCTGATAGCCGAAATGTGTTGTTTCAGGTTTTTGCATGATTTTCAGGAAGCCTTAACCTCTCACCCTCAATTTTTTCTTCAAAAGGAGGGGAGGGAGTGAAGGATTATACGGAGATCAGTCTTGGCGCTCATGCCCTGTCTCGGCCAGCCGGCGCAGGTAATCTTGCCAGTGACTTTCCTGATTCACGCTCAGATCATACAGGACATCCCAGGAATACAATCCAGTTGCGTGGCCATCATCAAATACCAGCTTGACGGCGTAATGCCCTACTGGTTCGATGGCGGTGATATTCACCTGCTCCTTGCCAGTCACCAGCGTTCCGGCTCCAGGGCCGTGGCCACGCACCTCAGCAGAAGGGGAAAACACCCGCAGGTATTCACACGGTAACTGGGAACGGGTGCCATCCTCGAAGGCGACTTCTAGAATACGGGAGGTCTGGTGTAACTTAATTTCAGTTGGATGAACGCTCACGAACAGGCCTCAAGGGTATGGGAACTCTTCCCTCTCCTGAGGGAGAAGGATTAGTAAGGAGAAGGAGTTTACAGAATATAACGGGTAAGGTCTTCATCCTTAATCAGTTCACTTAGATGAGTGTCTACATAGGCACCATTAACCACTATCTCATCGCCGGAATGGTCAGGCGCCTCGAAAGAAACCACTTCCAGCAATCGCTCCATAACCGTGTGCAGCCGGCGCGCACCGATATTCTCGGTACGCTCATTGACTTGATAAGCGACCTCAGCAATGCGCCGCACCCCATCCATCGTGAATTCTAGCTTGAGATCTTCGGTTGCCAGTAAGGCGATGTATTGCTCGGTCAATGAGGCATCTGGCTCGGTCAAAATTCGTACAAAATCCTCAGTGCTCAGCGCGCTCAGCTCGACCCGGATTGGCAGACGGCCTTGCAACTCAGGAATTAAATCTGAAGGCTTGGCTAGATGAAATGCTCCAGAGGCGATAAATAGAATATGGTCAGTGCGCACCATACCGTATTTAGTCGACACCGTGCAGCCTTCCACTAACGGTAGTAAGTCGCGCTGGACCCCCTCGCGAGACACATCCGGACCACCGTATTCACCACGTTTGGCAACCTTGTCGAGTTCATCAAGAAATACAATACCATTTTGCTCCACTGCTGCCAGTGCTCGCAGCTTGAGTTCTTCTTCATTGACCATCTTGGCCGCTTCCTCTTCCTGCAACAGCTTGAGGGCGTCCTTGACCTTCAGTTTGCGAGTGCGCGTGCGGCCATTGCTGATGTTTTGGAACAAATTTTGCAACTGGCTGGTCATTTCTTCCATGCCAGGTGGGGCCATAATCTCCACGCCGACGGGTCGCACCGAAATTTCAATTTCGATGTCCCGGTCGTCCAAGTCACCTTTCAGCAGGCGGTCGCGCATCTTTTGCCGGGTGCTGGAATGATCGGATGGTGCCGGTTCATTGGCGAAACCGACGCTACGCGGTCGTGGCAGCAGCGTGTCCAGCACCCGCTCATAGGCGGCTTCCTCAGCAAGGTGCCGTACTTTGTGCATTTCCTCCTCACGTACCATTTTCACCGATCCATCCATCAGGTCGCGAACGATGGACTCCACGTCGCGGCCAACATAACCCACTTCAGTGAATTTCGTGGCTTCGACCTTGATAAATGGCGCATTGGCCAGCTTGGCGAGTCGCCGGGCAATTTCAGTCTTGCCGACACCGGTCGGGCCAATCATTAGGATATTCTTAGGGGTGATTTCGTTGCGCAGATCTGGACTTACCCGCATCCGCCGCCAGCGGTTGCGCAGAGCAATCGCTACGGCACGCTTAGCAGCATCCTGGCCAATGATGTGTTTATCCAGTTCCTGGGCGATTTCTCGAGGAGTCATCTCCGACATGGCGAGGCTACCATCCACGGGTAAAGCAGAAATAGGATGACGAACACACCGGGTTTGAACACCGGTTCATGCGCTCGCCAGTTCTTCGAAAGTTAAATTCTCGTTAGTGTAGATGCAGATGCTGGCGGCAATTTTCAATGCCTGCTCGACAATCGTCCGCGCATCAAGCTCGGTATGCTCTAGTAAGGCTTGAGCTGCGGCCTGGGCGTAGGCTCCGCCAGAGCCGATGGCGGCCAGATTGCGCTCCGGTTCGACCACATCGCCGGTGCCGGAAATAATAAGCGTGGCCTGGAGGTCCGCGACGATCAACAACGCTTCCAGACGTCGTAGCAACCGGTCCGTACGCCAATCTTTGGCCAATTCCACAGCTGCGCGGGTCAAATTACCGCTATGCTTTTCCAGCTTACCTTCGAAGCGTTCGAATAGCGTAAAGGCATCGGCGGTACCGCCTGCAAATCCAGCAATAATTTTATTCTGGTATAGCCGCCTCACTTTGCGAGCGTTGCCTTTCATCACGGTGTTGCCTAAAGTCACTTGTCCGTCGCCGCCAATCACCACCCGGTCCTTGCGACGAACAGCCAGCACCGTAGTGCCGTGTAATGCTGAGTCCATAATCCTGCCTCGTTGGTTGTGGGGATTGTACACAATTCACAGTGGTTGTAATGGAGCTGATGACAGAATCATCAAGCGCATCCAGCCAAAAAAAAGCCCCGGTTACAAGGGGGAATGGAACCGGGGCGAATATGGTATCCAGTTTCATCAACCGGATATAGCCCGCTCAGGGAGGGAAGCGGACAGGCGTAAGGGCTTACGCTTACCTTCTAGGATAAGGATAATCCAAAAAAGTTCAACGGGTATTTAGTAAATCAGCATAGAGATCATGCTCATCGGCATCTACGATCTGTACCTTGGTAAACTCACCAACCGGTAATTTTACGCCTTCTTCGATGTAAACTACGCCATCGATCTCTGGTGCATCGGCGGTAGAACGGGCAATAGCCGTTCCCTCTTCCTCATTAATGGCGTCGACCAGCACAGTCAATGTCTGGCCAATTCTCCTTTGCAAGCGTTGGGCGCTGATCGCGGCTTGAAGCTCCATCAACTGAGCCTGTCTTTCCTGCTTGATCTCTTCTGGAACTGGATCGGGCAAAGCGTTAGCGGTCGCGCCATTCACCGGTGAATAGGTAAAGCATCCCACGCGATCCAGTTCTGCCTCGCGCAAAAACTCCAGTAATCGCGCGAAATCGTCCTCGGTTTCACCAGGAAAACCGACAATAAAGGTGCTGCGCAGAGTGAGGTCAGGGCAGATCGCCCGCCAGCGGCGAATGCGCTCCAAAGAATTGCTGCTGTTGGCGGGGCGCTTCATCGCCTTCAGAATACGTGAACTAGCATGTTGCAGCGGTATATCCAGGTAGGGAAGCAGCCGGCCTTCTGCCATCAATGGAATTAGTTCATCCACCTGTGGATAGGGATAAACATAATGCAGGCGTACCCAAATCTTCAATTCGCTTAGCGCGGCAGCTAGCGATGTCAGATGGGTTTTCAGTGGCCGGCCTTTCCAGAAGCCGGTACGGTAACGAACATCCACTCCGTAGGCGCTGGTATCTTGGGAGACAATCAGCAACTCCTTGACCCCAGCTTGTGCGAGCGTTTCCGCTTCTTGCAACACATCGCCAACCGGGCGGCTGACCAAATCACCGCGCAATTGCGGAATGATGCAGAAAGTGCAGCGGTGGTTGCAGCCCTCAGCGATTTTCAGGTAGGCATAGTGCCGGGGGGTGAGTTTGACACCTTGTGGTGGCAACAGATCCAAGAACGGGTCATGCGGTCGAGGTAGGTGGGTGTGTATAGCGTCCATCACCGCCTCGCAGGCATGGGGTCCGGTCACCGCCAGCACACTTGGATGTAGATTGCGCACCACATTGTCCTTGGCCCCCAGGCAGCCAGTGACAATGACTCGCCCATTTGCAGCCAGCGCCTCGCCAATGGCGTCCAGTGACTCGGCCACTGCTGCGTCAATGAAGCCGCACGTGTTGACGATCACCAGATCTGCTGCTTCGTAGTTCGGTGCAATACCGTAACCCTCGGTACGCAATCGAGTTAGGATCTGTTCGGAATCCACCAGCGCTTTCGGACAGCCTAGGCTAATAAAGCCGACTCTTGGTTCACGATCCTTTAGATATTGATTGTTGCTCAAGATCACATCTATTCACACTCATAACTTGCGAGCCAACCCCGAAAACCGCTAGATTATACTATTAACCGCCTAACCAGCACCTCAGTGTTGCTGGTGACAGCTTGATATCGCTCATCCAACTGTGCTTTTAGGATTTCATCCGCCATGAAGAAAGGCATCCATCCCCAGTACCACGAGGTCGTGTTCCAGGATATTTCTACAGACTTCACATTTCTCACCCGATCCACCATGAAGGCCAAGGAGACTATCCAATGGGCCGATGGCAAGGAATATCCGCTGATCAAGGTGGAAGTATCTAGTCAGTCTCATCCATTTTATACAGGTAAGCAGAAAATTGTTGATACTGCTGGACGGGTGGATCGCTTCCGCCGTAAATATGGCCTGTCTTAAGTAGCCGGCTACTCCTATGGGATTAATGCGGAAGATTATGAATTTTCAAAAGGCATCCCTCTGGATGCCTTTTTCCGGCGGCTGAATCTTGCCGGTTGCACAAGGATTTGCTGCAAAGCATCATGTGTTCGACTATCATTGCCTACGTATTTCAAAATGCCGTATAGAGAACTCCAACTTTTTTCCGAACACTGCCGGGGTTGCCATCATTTTGACTGCTAACGCCGGGCTAATGCTGATTTTGTTGCCACCCACTCTGGAGGTTTATGAATGACAACGATTACCTTTAAGGATGATGTCACTGGCAAAGCCGTACAGATGCCGGTGCTGGCGCCGGCTCAAGGCCAATCTGTAGTCGATATCGGCAAATTAGCCAAGGAGTTCGGGTACTTCACTTATGACCCTGGTTTTATGTCCACTGCAAGCTGCCAAAGCGCCATTACTTATCTGGATGGTGACAAGGGCGAACTGATGTATCGTGGCTATCCGATCGAACAACTGGCCGAACAGTGCAACTTCTTAGAAGTCAGTTATCTGTTACTGTATGGAGAATTACCTAACGTTGAGAAAAAGCAGATCTTTGAAACCAGTATTGCTCGCCATAATCGGATTCGCGAGAACCTGCGCCGCTTCTTACATGGCTTTAATTATGATGCTCACCCGATGGCGATGATGGCAGCAGTGGTGAGTTCGTTATCCGCCTTTTTCCATGATCGGCTTAATATCCACGATTACGAACACCGCATGGTCACTGCTCGTCGGTTGATTGCCAAGATGCCGACTATTGCCGCTGCCTGCTATAAGCACAGTATTGGTGATCCCACGATTTATCCTCGCGATGATCTTAGCTATACCGGCAATCTGCTGTACATGATGTTTAGTCTTCCCGGCAAGCGTTATGAGGTCAATCCAATTGCTGAGCGGGCGCTGGACGTATTGTTCACCTTGCACGCAGATCACGAGCAAAATGCTTCCACATCTACTGTGCGATTGGCGGGCTCTTCAGGCACCAACCCTTATGCCGCAGTCGCTGCCGGGATTGCCTGCCTATGGGGGCCAGCGCATGGCGGTGCCAACGAAGCTGTTCTCCGCATGCTCGATCAGATTGGCGACGTTAAGAACGTCGATAGCTTTATGGCCAAGGTAAAAGATAAGAATTCTGGTGTCCGGTTGATGGGGTTTGGTCACCGGGTCTATAAAAACTTCGACCCACGCGCCAAAATTATCAAGGATATCTGCCATGAGGTGCTAGATAGCTTCGGTCATGACCCGCGCTTGGAGTTGGCGATGCGTCTGGAGGAAATCGCCCTCAGCGACGATTATTTTATTGAGCGTAAGCTGTATCCGAACGTGGATTTCTATTCTGGCATTATCTATAGCGCGTTGAAAATACCGGTTGAAATGTTCACAGTGATGTTTGCTATCGCCCGCGCCGCAGGCTGGATCAGTCACTGGATTGAAATGATCAGTGAACCTGACATGAAAATTGGCCGGCCCCGCCAGCTCTATATCGGCCCAACCCGGCGCGATATAGTTGCGCTGGAGAACCGTCTATAAATTAGAAAATTAGTTTTTGTTAGCCGTTGCCCTCTCCCCTTAATGGGAGAGGGCATGGAATTATTGGCCTAGCCACCTTGCTTGTTAGCATTTTTACGCGACTTGGAAACAACAGGCTTTTCTTCAACGCGAGCTACTTTGGTTTTGATAGTTGGGTGTTGATTGTTTGCCTTAACAGTCGCTGTCGGCGCCAGCTTGCCGCTTTTGACTACCTTGCCGGTTGATTTGCTAGCCAAAGCGTTTTTACCGGTTGCCGAAACTGATTTTGTGGGCGATTTAGCACTCGTTACCTTACTGATTGCTGCCTGACGAGAACTCAGTTTGACAGATACGATGCGTACTCCTTTCCCCTTGCTTGTTGTTGCTAATAATCTTGCCGCTGCTGGGGTGCGCTGGACGATCACCGGTGTTGGTTCCGGTTTCATCGGTGGTGGCGACGCTAAGCCATAGCGGGCGAAACCGTAATCGAGTAGAGTGCGGGCATCTTGCCACAAGGTGCCACTGTTGGGGCTATTAAGGATGGCAACGATTAACCGGACGCCACCACGGTCGACTTCTCCGACAAAACAACGCCGTGCTTTAAAGGTAAAACCCGTTTTGCCGCCGCGCGTACCTTCGTAAGAAACCAGCAACTGATTATGGTTAAGGACTGGCACCATCCGCCAGTCGCCATACAGTCCTTGTCCTGACTCGATACGCAGTGCCGCGCTGCGAGTGCGTACAATATCCGCAAAAACCGGATGGTTCATCGCTTGGCGAAAAATCAATGATAAATCATAGGCCGTAGTGTAGTGATCGTCATTCGGCAAACCATGTGGATTTGTAAAATGGCTATCACGCGCCCCGATTTGCCACGCCTTCAAATTCATCAGTTCGGCAAATCCGGATACTGAGCCGCCTGCCGCCTCGGCCAGGGTTTCGGCAGCATCATTGCCCGATTTGAGCATGAGCCCGTAGAGCAAATCCTGGGCTAAGGCAACCTCACCGGCGCGCAAGCCAATTCGACTTGGTGGTGCACTGGCTGCTTGCCGGCTGACGGGTATTCGTGTGTTCACATTGATGTGTTCCAGCGCTACCAGCGCGGTCAGCACCTTGGTAGTGCTAGCTGGCGGTAAGCGCAGTCGCGGTTCCTTAGCGAATAGAATCTCGCCCGTGGCAGGGTTCATCAGCACTGCTGATCGGGCGGCAATCGTTGGCGAAGCCAGAGCGATACCTTCCTGCGCTAACACCAAGCTGGCCGCCATCGATAACACAGCGACAACTCCTATCCGAAATTGCAATTGCCAGACACAAAAACTGTTCAGAAAAAATCGTAAGGACATGCGATTGATCTCCCTCCATGTTCAGTTCGGGTTGGGTAGCCAAGAATTTCCGGTGGTCGCAAACCCATTGCCATATTCGTATACTTAAGGAGGAACATGGTTTCTTTATTTTGGTCCAAAAAAAGTTATTAGACTAGTGTCTTCTTAAGGTGCTTCGGGTTTTTGGACAGATGTCATTAACCAAACCTGCCCATCCTCAAAATCTTTAGCGATGCGATCTGCGGGTGGATCAACAATTAGCGTGCCGTAGAAATAATAAATCTCGAATGATGTGGTTAAGTCGCAGGCCGCGTTGTTCAAATTTGGTCATGGGGCGCCAATCTGGGCGTGGTGCAAATCCATTCCCGGCGATGGTATTCACTAGTTCGGGAGTCGCATTGAAAATATCTAGCATTGAAAGAGCGTAGTTCTCACAATCGGTTGCTAGATGTAATTGCCCGAGCGGCTTGAGTTTATGAACAAGTAATGAGACGCGTTGCGGTTGAATAAACCGGCGCTTGTGATGACGTATCTTAGGCCAAGGATCGGGAAAGAAAATCTGAATCCGATCAAAACAGTTATTCGGCAACTGCTTTTCGAGTACCTCGATGGCATCAGCGCACATCACCCGCAGATTGGTTAGTTGCAATTCTTTCGCTCTTAGTAGTAGGTGTCCGACGCCGGGTCGATGTACTTCGATACCTAGATAGTTTATGTCTGGATGTGTGGCTGCCATAGTGGCTAATGACTCGCCATCACCAAAACCAATTTCCAGAACCCATGTTGCGCGCCGGCCAAACAAGCTCTCCTGATCAAGTAATACTGTGCCGGATTCAACTCCAAACCGTTCCCAATATTCTGTGAGCGCTCGTTGTTGGGCTAAAGTCATTCGTCCTTCGCGCCGGACAAAACTGCGAATCCGCGACAGGGATATATTATTGGTATTCGAATCATCTGAAGTTGGTATCATATAATATGCAATTTATTAAGTGTGGATGAAGTGTATTTCAATACCTAGGAAATACGATCATTAGAGTCAAAAGATAACTCAAAAATCAAAAGATAACTTATCTATCTCTTTTAAAGATTGCAAAATGATTGCAGGTAGAAAAACAGATGCTTTATAATGACCAATTAGCTGAAATTACAGCTTTCCATGAAATGAACAGCTTACTGCGGTGCGTAAAAATCATGAGCGACACGATCAACGATATTCTCGATTCTTCTTCACTCGATCAGCTGAATACTCTGATCAGGAGAGCACAAGAAGAAATCGAACGCAAAAAGGTGGATGAAATTCAGATGACTCGTCATCGATGGATCGAGGAGGCTAGGAACTTTGGTATGTCGCCAGAGGAAGTATTGCAATACTCTGGGCGTAGGAAAGGCAGGCCCAAATATCGTAACCCGGCTGATCCTGATCAAACCTGGACCGGTCGTGGTAAGATGCCAAGCTGGCTAAAGAACGCATCAGATCCAGAGGCTTATCGCATTCCTGAGTAAAATCCGGCTTACTCATAACTCTTCGCCAAATCGAGACCACTCAAATCTTGCCAAGAGCTTATTTTAGCGTTAGGATTTTTCTATGCTAGTCTATTTGGATTCGGGTAGATATTGAAAAATTGCAAGCGGGTGTAGTTCAATGGCAGAACCTCAGCTTCCCAAGCTGATGGCGTGGGTTCGATTCCCATCACCCGCTCCAGAAAGTCAGGGTTACGTCGCTACGTAGCCCTTTATTTTTTTTGCCATGGCTTCTCCTTCCAGCATACCTGAAAATACCTTGGTGTTGGCTTGGCCAGCCACCCCTATCTCCAGATGATTTCCTGCGAGGAATGCCCTGCTATGATTCACGTTGCTATTGCCGGCGCTGCTGGCCGCATGGGCCGTAACTTACTCGACGCCTGCCGTCAAGTTGAGGGGGTCCGCTGCACCGTTGCCTCGGAGCAGGCCGATAGCCCATTTATTGGTGCTGATGTGGGAGAACTAGCCGGTATCGGTCGCCTGGATGTGCCTATTACCACTGATTTGACACCTTTCATTGACCATTTTGATGTGCTGATCGACTTCACCCAGCCAATGGCAACGCTGACTCACCTGGCTTGTTGCCGATCTGCGGGCAAGGCAATGGTGATCGGTACCACCGGGCTTTCGGCTGAACAGAAGGCAGTGATCATTGACGCTGCCAATAGCATCCCCATCGTTTTCGCACCGAATATGAGCGTTGGGGTCAACGTCTGTTTCAAACTGCTGGAGATGGCAGCACAGGTCTTAGGAGACGAGGTGGACATCGAAATCATCGAAGCCCACCACCGGCATAAGGTGGATGCGCCTTCCGGCACAGCTCTAGCGATGGGTCAGGTGGTCGCCAAAACGCTTGGAAGGAGTTTGGAACAATGCGCCATTTACGGCCGGCATGGCGTGACTGGCGAGCGTGATCGCTCTACCATTGGCTTTGCTACGATTCGTGCTGGCGATATCGTCGGCGAGCATACCGTGATGTTTGCTGATGCAGGCGAACGTCTGGAAATTACCCATCGCGCTTCCAGCCGAATGACCTTTGCTAAGGGCGCGATCCGAGCTGCCGCTTGGCTGGCAGCTCGTCGTAGCCCAGGCCTTTTCGATATGCAGGATGTGCTGGGTTTGCGCTAAGGCGATTAATCGCGCAGTAGTTCGTTAACACCAACCCGGGCACGAGTTTTCTCATCCACCTGTTTGATAATTACTGCGCAGTACAGGCTATGGCTGCCATCGGCAGCGGGTAAGCCGCCAGGTACGACCACCGATCCCGCTGGTATCCGGCCATAGCTTACCTCACAGGTCAGCCGGTTGTAGATCTTGGTACTCTGACCGATGTAAACCCCCATTGAAATCACTGAGCCGCGCTCTACGATTACACCCTCGACTACTTCCGAGCGGGCACCAATGAAACAATCGTCTTCAATAATAGTGGGGCTGGCCTGCAAGGGCTCTAGCACGCCGCCGATGCCGACTCCCCCGGACAGGTGGACATTTTTGCCGATCTGGGCACAAGAGCCGACAGTTGCCCAGGTATCGACCATCGTTCCGGAGTCCACATAAGCGCCAATATTGACATAAGACGGCATGAGCACCACACCGGAAGCAATGTAGGAGCCTCGCCGGGCCGCTGCTGGTGGAACGACACGTACTCCAGCCGCCAGGAAGTCATTCTCGCCATATTCAGCGTACTTGGGGGGCACCTTGTCGAAATAATTGGTGTAGCCATTACGGATGATCACACTGTCGTTCAGGCGAAAGCTCAACAATACCGCTTTCTTCAACCACTGGTTAACGATCCATGTGCTGTCGCGTGGTTCAGCTACCCGCACCTTGCCCATTTCCAGGAGACCGAGCGCTTCTTCTACCGCTTCGCGCAATCCCGCTGGAGCGGTAGCAGGATCGAGTTCAGCGCGGTGCTCGAACGCATCTTCGATAATCCGTTTTAATTCAGTCATCAGTCAGTATCCTCAGGCGCAGACGACGTTCCCGGACTATTGAAGTTTGGGTCAGTCGCAAAAAACCGTCATAATAGAGGGGGGATAAAAATTAGGTTGCAGATTGCTTTGACCTAATACCTGATACCTGATACCTAAATCAAGTCCTGAACAGTCACAGACAGATATAATGAGGATCGCTGGTATGTCCAAAAAGACCGTGGCGGATGACAAGAAGCCGGCCATTACCCGACCTGCTTCAGAGACGAAGAAGGAGATGGGAAGCGTCAGCAAGCCAGTGACCGCTACCATCCAGGAATCCATGCCAGCGCCGGGAACGGCAAAGACGGCAATGGAAGCTAGCGAACAGCCGATGGCTAAAGTGGCCCAAGAATCCACACTAACTTCAGAAGTAGTGAAGGTCACAGTAGATGGCCGCAAACGCATTATCATCGAAGGGGTTAGCCCGGAGATCGATGGCGGACGTTTCCCCATTAAACGCACCGTTGGCGAAACCATCGTGGTTGAGGCCGATGTGTTTACTGACGGTCATGATTCCCTGTCCTGTGTTTTGCAATATCGTAAGACCGGCGAAACTGCGTGGCAGGAAGTACCGATGTGCTTTCTGGTCAATGACCGCTGGCGCGGCGAGTTCCCGGTGTCGGAATTGGGTCGCCATGAGTATGCCGTCCTCGCTTGGGTGGATCACTTCAAATCCTGGCGGCATGATCTGAGCCGCTGGGAGCAGGTTGAGGACATTACGCTGTCCCTGCAAATCGGCGCAGAACTGGTTGGCAAGGCCGGTCAGCGGGTAGCCGGCATGGAGGGTCACTGGTTGACACAGCGTGCTGGGGAGTTAGTGGGGCCGCAGGATTTGGAACAGCGCCGCCAACTGGGGCTGGACGAAGAATTGGCACAGAAGATGTTCCTCCATGCCGACCGGACACTAGCGCTAGGTTACAGTAAGACCTTGAGCGTGGTGGTGGAAGATGAGCGCGCCCGTTTTAGCACCTGGTATGAAATGTTTCCGCGTTCGTGCAGCCCGGTTCCTGGCAAGCATGGAACTTTCAAGGACTGCGAAGCCTGGCTGCCACGCTTAGCAGCAATGGGTTTCGATGTACTGTACTTTCCGCCGATCCATCCGATTGGCCGGGTGAATCGCAAAGGAAAAAACAACACACTTACCCCCGGCCCCGACGATGTCGGTAGTCCCTGGGCGATCGGCGCCGAGGAAGGTGGTCACAAGAGCATTTTGCCGCAACTGGGGACTTTGGAAGAGTTTCGTGAGCTGGTGCAAAAGGCCCGGCAACACGGAATCGATATTGCCTTGGACATCGCGCTGCAATGCGCGCCGGATCATCCCTACGTTAAGGCACATCCTGATTGGTTCCGCTGGCGGCCGGACGGTACGGTACAGTACGCTGAGAACCCACCCAAGAAATATCAGGATATCTATCCCTTCAATTTCGAGACGGCCGATTGGAAAGCGCTGTGGGAAGAAATCAAGAGCATCTTTGAGTTTTGGGTTGAGCAGGGGGTACGTATCTTCCGGGTAGATAATCCGCATACCAAACCCTTCGCCATGTGGGAATGGCTGATTGCTGAGATTAAAAAGACCACACCTCACGCCATCTTTTTAGCTGAAGCCTTCACTCGGCCTAAGGTGATGCACCGGCTCGCCAAGCTCGGCTATACCCAGTCTTATACATATTACACTTGGCGTAACACCAAGAGGGAGTTAAGCGAGTACTTGGCTGAGGTCTGTCAGGGGCCGGGTCGTGAGTATTTCCGGCCCAACTTCTGGCCGAACACGCCGGATATCCTGCACGAAGCCCTGCAATTCGGCGGGCGGCCGATGTTTATGAGTCGGCTGGTGATGGCGGCGACCATGACTGCTAATTACGGTATTTATGGACCTGCTTACGAGATGATGGAATATGTCGCGGTCAAGCACGGCAGCGAGGAATATCTGGATTCCGAAAAATACCAGTTGCGCCAACGTGGCTTCCAGGATTTGGATGGACCCAACAGCCTGCGCGAGTTTATCGCTCTGGTAAATCGTATCCGCAAGCGTAATCCGGCGCTCCAATCCAATTGGAATCTGCATCTGCATTATGTTGATAACGAACAAATTCTTTGTTACAGCAAGGCAAATACCGACCGTTCTAACATCATCCTAGTGGTAGTGAACTTGAATCCCAATCACACCCAAATCGGCTGGACGGGATTGAATCTGGAGGAACTGGGTGTTGACCCGCATCAGCCGTTTCAGGTGCATGACCTGCTGACCGGTGCCCACTATATCTGGAACGGGCCACGCAACTACGTCGAACTGAACCCGCATCGGATGCCCGCACATGTGTTCCGCGTCCTCAGTGGCCTGCATACTGAACGCGATTTTGCAACCTTCGAAGGCTGAAACCACTCTATGGCAATTAAACCGAAAGGCTGGATGGGCGTCGAAGATCCTCTGTGGTACAAGGACGCTCTAATCTATCAGCTCCACGTCAAAGCGTTTGGTGATAGCAACCACGATGGCATCGGCGATTTCCGGGGCTTGACCCAGCGTTTGGACTATCTCCAGGATCTGGGAGTGGATACGCTGTGGCTAATGCCATTCTATCCTTCTCCACTGCGGGATGACGGTTACGACATTTCCGATTATCAGAACGTTCATCCCCAGTACGGTACACTCGCCGACTTCCGCAATTTCGTCCGTGAAGCGCATCACCGGGGACTTAAGGTGATCACCGAGCTAGTGATCAACCACACCTCTGATCAGCATCCCTGGTTTCAGGCAGCCCGGAACGCGCCTCGTGGCTCGCCACAACGAAATTTCTATCTCTGGAACGACAATGACGACAAGTTTCCGGAAACCCGCATCATCTTCACCGATACCGAGACTTCCAACTGGGCTTGGGATCCAGTGGCGGAACAGTACTATTGGCATCGTTTTTTCTCGCACCAGCCGGATTTAAACCATAACAATCCAGCGGTGGTAAAAGCCGTGACCAAAGTGATGCGCTTTTGGCTGGACATGGGTGTGGATGGACTGCGGCTGGACGCCATCCCCTACTTGTGTGTGCGTGAGGGCACCTACAACGAGAACCTGCCTGAGACGCACGCGGTCATCAAGCAGATGCGGGCCGTGGTGGATAAACATTATCGCAGCCGCCTGTTTCTGGCCGAGGCTAATCAATGGCCGGAGGATGTGCGCGATTACTTTGGCGATGGCGATGAATGCCACATGGCCTATCACTTCCCGCTGATGCCGCGGATGTATATGGCGATTGCCCAGGAAGACCGTTATCCCATCGTCGAAATTCTCGAACAAACTCCAGACATTCCCGACAACTGCCAATGGGCGGTGTTCCTGCGTAACCACGACGAACTGACGCTGGAAATGGTCACCGACCGCGAACGGGATTACATGTACCGCACCTACGCCGCCGATCCACGCATGCGGGTCAATGTTGGCATCCGCCGCCGGCTGGCGCCGCTGATGGATAACGATTCCGGCAAGATCAAGTTGATGAATAGTTTATTGCTGTCGATGCCGGGCACCCCTATCGTTTACTATGGTGACGAAATTGGCATGGGCGACAATTTCTATCTTGGCGACCGTAACGGGGTGCGCACACCGATGCAATGGAGTCCGGACCGCAACGCCGGGTTCTCCAAGGCGGATCCGCAACGCCTGTACCTGCCGCCAATCATGGACCCAATCTACGGTTACGAAGCACTGAACGTAGAAGCGCAGAGCCGCGCGCCTGCCTCGCTGTTAAATTGGATGAAGCGAATGATTGCTGTGCGCCGGACCTGCCAAGCCTTCGGCCGCGGTCGACTTGAAATGCTGCGCCCCGGTAACCGCAAAATTCTGGCTTACATTCGCGCTTTTGCGGACGAAGTCGTGATGTGTGTCGCCAATCTGTCCCGCTCCGCTCAACCGGTGGAACTGAACCTAGGTAAGTTCAAGGGCATGGTGCCGGTGGAGATGCTCGGTCAGATCTCTTTTCCGCCAATTGGCGAATTACCGTATTTGTTAACGTTGCCGCGTTACGGTTTCTACTGGTTCCGGCTGAGCTACGCAGCGCCACCTGCTTGGCATGAGGATCGCTTGCCGGGTACCGAGTTACGAGTGCTCGTCTTGTTCCAAGGCTGGAAAAGCTTCTTCCCCGATCAGGTTGAGCCCAGCCGGCGGGAAATGGCCGAAAACCTGCACCAGCGGTTGGTTCGAGAGGTGCTGCCGGATTTCCTGCCAACCCAGCGTTGGTTCGCCGGTAAGGGTGGACGCATTGAGCGAGTCGAGTTCGACAATTACGACATCTGGGCTGATAAGACTGAGTGGGTATTGGCACGGATTCGGGTTTGGCTAGTCGGACGTGAAGAGCCGCAGGATTATGGGCTACCGCTGGCGCTGGCTTGGGAGGAAAAAGACGACGGTGATGAAGCCCTGCGACCGCTGTGGCCTTATGCACTGGCCCGGGTGCGGGTTCGCGCCCGCATGGGCTTGCTATATGACGCCTTCGCCGACGAGCGATTCTCTCAGGGCCTCATGAAAATGATCGCCCGCAATGCCCGGATTCCACTCGGCAATGGCTGGTTGAAGTTCTCAGCGACTCGCGCCTTTCACGAATTGGCTGGCGACCTGCCAGAGATGCTGCCGGTTAAGCGACTAGCGCTAGACAGCAGCAACACCACCATTGCCATTGGCAACCGGATGCTGCTTAAGGGTTACCGTCGGCTGCATCCAGGTGTCAGCCCGGAACTGGAAATGGGCCGGTTCCTGACTGATGTCGCTGCTTTTGGAAACGCCGCACCGCTGGCTGGGGCACTCGAATATGAGAATGAGGAGGATGGAACTGTCATCGCCCTGGCAATCTTGCAAGGATTCGTCGCCAACCAGGGCGATGCCTGGACCTACACCTTGGATTATCTCAAGCGGTTTTTCGATGACCGCCTGTCTCAGCAGACTGAGCCGGCTGTTCTCGAAGCTGACGAGAGCTCGAGTCCGCATGCTGTTTTCCTCTTGTTTGCCACGACTCTGGGCCGGCGCACTGGAGAATTACATCGAGCACTAGCGCAAACCACGGGTAACCCAGCGTTCGATCCCGAACCGATTACTGTAGCGGATATGACTCGTTGGCTTGATCAGATTCGTGACGAAGTCGAGATGACCTTGGAGCGACTGAAACAGGCTAAGAACCGGCTGCCGGAGCCGGTGCAAGCCTTGGCCGAGCAGGTGCTGGAAGCACAAATCGGCTTGCCACGGGCTGGACGCTACGCTTCACTGGCTGCCCAAGTGCTGGAGGTGCGTGGTGCGGCGGCGGCACGCTCGGTGCAGGTGGAAGCGATGACGCCTCATGCCATGAAGACGCGCTATCATGGCGATTACCATCTTGGCCAAGTGCTAGTCGCCAAAGACGACGTGATTATTATCGACTTTGAGGGTGAACCGGCGCGGTCGCTGGAGGAGCGGCGTGGCAAGCATTCGCCACTACGGGATGTGGTTGGTATGTTGCGCTCGTTTAACTATGCTGCCCATGCGGCACTCCGGCAGGCGACTGCCGATGGCGCCAGCAATCAAGAAGAACTTATCCCTCATGCCCATGATTGGGAACAGCAAACCCGTATGGCCTTTCTGGCCGGCTACACCGAAACAGCAGGAGATAGTCCTGGCTATCCTGCTGATCCTGATCAAGTTCGAGTACTTTTGGAGTTGTTTGCCTTGGAGAAGGCCTGTTACGAATTGCGTTATGAACTAGACAATCGTCCTGATTGGGTGGAAATCCCACTTGGGGGTTTGTGTGAGCTACTATCATTTGAAACGAAGGATGCACCGCGATGAAACAACCAAAAATTCTAGCTTTTGTGATGGCGGGTGGCGAGGGTGCCCGCTTGAGTCCCCTCACAGCTTACAATTCTAAACCTTCGCTGCCGTTTGGCAGCCGTTATCGCATTGTAGATTTTGTGTTGAGCAATCTGCTTAATTCGGGAATTCAGTCAATCTACATGCTGGTCCAGTATAAATCTCAGTCGTTGATCGAACATGTCCGCAAGGCGTGGGTGGTGTCGCCGATGCGCAACGAGGAATTCGTGACAGTGGTGCCGCCACAGATGATGCGCGGTGGTGACTGGTTCCAGGGCACTGCAGATGCTGTTTATCAGAATATCAATTTGATTCAACTTCATAATCCTGATCTAGTGGCCGTGTTCGGCGCCGATCATATTTACCGGATGGATCTCCAGCAGATGGTGGATTTCCATCTGGAGCGGGCGGCCGATGCGACTGTTGCTGCGTTGCCGGTGCCGATCGCCGAAGCCAGTTCATTCGGCGTTATCCATGCCGATCACGCAGGCCGGGTCAACGATTTTCAGGAGAAACCGGCCAATCCGCCGCCCATGCCCTCCGATCCTACCCGTTCCTACGCCTCGATGGGTAACTACCTGTTTGATGCTAAAGTGCTGGTGAAGGCGCTCAAGGAGGCGCATGAACGGGGCGAACACGACTTCGGCCACCATGTGTTACCGAAACTGAAGGATACCCATCGGGTGTTTGCCTACGACTTCGCTACCAACAAGGTGCCTGGAACCAAATCGTATGAGGAGCCGGCCTACTGGCGCGATGTCGGCACGCGGGACGCCTACTTCAATGCCCACCAGGATCTCCTGGGCGAGAAGCCGCGTTTCGATATGTTTAATCCCCAATGGCGGATCTTTTCCAGCAACTATCAAGGACCCGTCGCGCGTCTGCTCGATGCCAGGATTGTCAACAGTGTGGTGGCCGCTGGCTCAATGGTGCGTCAGGCCAAAATTACCAATACCATCATCCGCCGTGAAGTCATTATCGAGGACGATGTGGAGATCGAAGACTGTCTGATTCAAGAATACGTCCACATCAAGCGAGGTGCCCGGCTGCGGCGTGCCATCATTGGCGGTTACAACGTGATCGAAGCGGGTACACACATTGGTTACGATCTTGAGCAGGATCGCAGCCGGTACGAGGTGACCCAGGGAGGCATTACCGTCGTGGGGCCTCGCGAAGTTACCGCAACCATGCAGGCATTTAGTGAGTGATTTAAGGTAATCAGGTATCGGCATGCAGGTTGGGTTAGCACGGAACATGTAAATCAACACCATATGAATATCATGGTTATGGCTTAACCCAATCTGCAAAGCTGGTGTTTTTCTTCGAGTTCGGAGATTGATGAATAAATCCACCATGACCGTTTGGCCGGGCCAGCCGTATCCACTGGGTGCGACTTGGGACGGCGAAGGCGTTAATTTCGCCCTGTTCTCGGAACATGCTGACCAGGCGATACTCTGCTTGTTCGATGTCAAGGGCAAGCATGAGATCACTCATGTTCCCTTGCGGGAGCGCACGGGTCAAGTCTGGCATGGCTATCTGCCAGAAGCCCGGCCTGGTCTGTTATACGGTTATCGGGTGCATGGCCCTCACCGTCCGGAAGAAGGGCATCGATTTAACCCGCACAAGCTGCTGCTCGATCCCTATGCAAAGGCTATCGCCGGCCCGATGCAATGGAGCGATGCACAGTTTGGTTACCGGCTGGGCGGTCGCACTGAGGATCTGAGCATTAATACCCGCAATAGCGCCCCGGGTATGCCCAAGTGTCAAGTAGTGGACAGCGCCTTTTTCTGGGGCGATGACCGCCGGCCACACACCCCCTGGCGCAATACGTTGATTTATGAGTTGCATGTACGCGGTTTTACCATGCGTCACTCCGAACTGCCTGTGGAACTGCGCGGTACTTATGCAGGATTAGCCTGCGGTCCAGTCATCGACTATTTGAAAGCGTTGGGTGTGACGGCGGTGGAACTGCTGCCGGTCCATTACTTTTCCGATGAACGCTTACTGCTTGACCGGGGTCTGCGCAATTTTTGGGGCTATAGCACCCTGGGTTATTTCGCGCCAAATCCCCGATATGCGGCTACCGACAACCCGGTAGCCGAATTCAAAAGCATGGTCAAGACGCTGCATTCGGCAGGCATCGAGGTCATTCTCGATGTGGTCTATAACCACAGCGCGGAAGGAAATCATTTTGGCCCGACCCTGAGTTTTCGCGGTCTCGACAATGCTAGCTATTACCGGCTGGTTCCCGGCCAGCCGCGCTATTACATGGATTACACCGGGTGTGGCAATACCCTGAATACTGCACATCCGCGGGTACTGCAAATGGTCATGGACAGCCTGCGCTACTGGGTACAGGAGATGCGCGTGGATGGTTTCCGCTTTGATCTAGCCGCTACCCTGGCGCGGGATAAAAAGGGTGAGGTGGATCAGGCCGGGACATTTATGGATGTGATCCAGCAGGATCCGCTATTGTCTCAGGTTAAGCTGATCGCCGAGCCGTGGGATGTAGGCGAGAATGGTTATCAAGTCGGTCAGTTTCCAGGCGGCTGGAGTGAGTGGAATGGTAAGTATCGCGATGTTGTGCGTGATTACTGGCGCGGCGAAGGCGGTTTGATCGGTGATCTAGCTTATCGACTGACCGGTTCTGCTGATCTCTATGAACATAATGGCCGTCACCCTCACGCTAGCATCAACTTCGTGACCGCCCATGATGGTTTCACATTGTACGATTTGGTGAGCTACAACGAGCGTCACAATGAAGCGAATGGCGAGGACAACCAAGACGGTGATTCACACAATCGCAGTTGGAATTGCGGGACAGAAGGTGATACCAGCGATCCGGCGATTCTAGCCTTGCGGCTACATCAGCGCCGTAATTTCTTGACGACTCTCCTGCTGTCACAAGGTGTGCCGATGTTATTGGCTGGGGATGAAGTCGGGCGCACCCAGCGTGGCAACAACAATGCCTATTGCCAGGATAATGAAATCAGTTGGTTTGACTGGGACATTTCCTGGTTGCCTGAGAATCGCGAGTTGCTGGCGTTCACACAGCGGCTGATCCAGATTCGCCAGCAGCATCCGACGTTCCGCCGCCGGCATTTCTTCCGAGGCATCCATGGTGAGGGTGTGCGCGATATCCTTTGGTTTAACCCTGATGGGCGCGAGATTGACGACGATGAATGGACGCATGATTACGCCCGTTGTTTAGGGTTGTATTTGCCAGGTGATGGCTTGGGAGACTGGGATGAGCGCGGCCATGTGCTGGAGGATGATGATTTCCTGCTCCTGTTCAACGCTCATCATGAAGAGGTTCCGTTCATACTGCCGGTATTGCGCGAAAACCCTGTATTTGAGGTGTTGATCGATACAGCCTTGCCGCAAGGCCGGCCGATGTATGGCAACCAGCATCCTGCTGAGGAACCGTATCCAGTCCGTGGCCGCTCATTAGCGGTTTTGCAACATCGGCGATTACCATCAACATAGGTTTGCCTAAACTGTTAGCATGAACTAATAAAGCAATGCTTCTTGGCGAACTGTCTCGAAGATGACGCGCTCTTGCAACCACTGTTCAGCCAGATCAGCCAGATCAGCGCCAGCATCCAATGCCAGGCGCAGCCGGTCATCTCCGGCCAGCAGATCAATCGCCGGAATCTCGTCTACGAATTCATAGGGTTTGGCCCGCCACATAAAGACCTCCGGAGCAACTCGCCGGATGCTCTGTAAAAAAGCTACACCTGTCATGAAGGAATCAAATTGCTGGCGGTCTGTGACATGAATCTGTATCCCTCCACACGTTTTTCCGGCATGTTTCTGAAACAGGGGCCGGAAATATAAAGGGCGGAACCGGCACCCGCGCAGGCTCTGCCCAGACAGGTCAGCGGCCAACGCCTCAGGATCGACAGCCGGCGCGCCAGCCACTTCAAAGGGCCGGCACGTTCCACGCCCTTCCGACAGTTCAGTTGCTTCCACCAGGCACATGCCGGGGTAAACCAGTGCCGTATCGACGGTAGGCATGTTGGGTGAGGGATAGACCCACGGCAATCCAGTGTCCTCAAAATACATCTCGCGTTGCCAGCCACGCATAGGCAACACTTCTAACTCACATTCGACGCCCCGCCGGCTCTGCAGATAGCGGGCAATTTCTCCTGCGGTCAAGCCATGTCGATTAGGTAATGGATCGAGGCCAACGAAGGATTCAAAACCAGGTTTGATCAGGTTGCCTTCTGTCGTTATCCCATTGATCGGATTGGGGCGGTCGCACACTAATACGCGGATTCCGGCTTTGCCCGCTGCCTGCATGCATAAGGCCATTGTCCAGATGTAGGTATAGTAGCGAGCACCCACATCCTGTAAATCGATAACTAGGGCATCAAGTCCTCGTAGTTGCTGACGGCGCGGTGTCAGGCTTTTAAATGTCGCGCCGTATAGGCTGTACACTGGCGCTTTTAGCCGCGGATCAACGGCCAGATCCTCAACGTGCTCCATATCTTGTGCCTCGCCACGAGCGCCGTGCTCGGGACCAAAAATGGCGGCAATCCGTGCGCCTGTGGTTGGCAGTAGATCGAGGATATGGCGCAGTTCAGCGTCAACACTGGCCGGATGGCAAACTAAGCCAACGCGAGCGCCGCGAATCTTTTCAGGAAATTCAGTAAGTAATGTTTCCAAACCGGTTTGAACGCGAGACATCAGGTTATCATCCTGCAATGCTTGATAATAAGGTGAATTCTAACGCCAGAACGATTATGTTTTGCTGTCATCGTCCTGTGTTCTTCTGAGAACTGTGAGGAGACATTATTACTGACTCCCTTGTTCCTGCTAAGTCCTTTACCGCCGTCCGGCACTGCAGCGGTTGAATATCGATCTTGACGCCCTATGGCTACCCTATGACCACCATGCGGCCATGCCAACTTGCCCTGCTGGGACTTGGATTTTTGTTGCTGCTGTTTGGATTGACTCTCGTGAATGCAGCTTGGCGCTCACGGACAGTCGAGCATACTGCCAGTCAGGCACTGGTTCGGGAGTTGGGCTTAAGCGATTTGAGTCTTTTTACCGAAGCCCGCTACACTCGCCATCCAAGTCAGGCAGACCGCTATTCTCCTTTTCAAGACCATCCGGCGGCATTGGAGCATTTTCCCACCGGCTCGTTACTGCTGCCCCCACCCAGTCTCAAGCTTGGCGATTAGAAATTAGCGATTAGCCTGGCCTGTTCATCTTTGCGGTGAGCGTCTTCAATCCCAGCCTGAATATCAGGGCAATGATAGCAGCACGGATTGTCGAATCCTCGCCATTATTGCTATGAACAGGCTGAACTGCATTAATCCCAGGGTAATCAATTGAGATGTAGTGCGTGTTCGCTGGGTAATTCATTTTGTAGGAGCAGACTCCCGTGTAGAGGGTTTGGTGTTATCGTGCTTGTACCCGGCCACCTGGATCGAAGCGCCACGGGCTTTCAATGCGCAGCAGATTGGCTTGCTGGTGGAGTTCTGCAGGGAAAGGCGGGTAGGGCGCAGCTAGTTTTACAATACGTTGAGCGGCCCGGTCGAGTTCAGCGTTACCCGATGAATGGAGAATCCGCACCTCTAGCAAGCTGCCATCGGCGCGAATAGCGACCTCCAGCAACGGCCCGGCACTCAAGCTTAGCCGCCGGGCGGTATCTGGGAAATTCATTTCCCCCACACGAGTAACCTTACGTGCCCAGTCTGCCGCATAGAAGCCAGCTATCGAGCGAGTGTCGGTCAAAGTGACACGCTTCATGCGAATGGTTGCCGATTTCTGCCGCTGGCTCTCGGTTTCGAGGCGGGCGACCTGACTTAGCAGGGCAGTGCTGCTCATTTGTCCTGATAGAGGGGGAATCGCAGCGGAGCGGTGGCTCAAAGGCGGTGCAGGACGTTCAGCGGCGCGGGTTGGTTTGGATTTTGTCACTGGCGCGGCAGGTTTTGGGGGCGGCTGAGTTATCTCAGTGTGTCGTTTAGAAACAGGTTTAGGAACAGATTTAGGAACAGGTTTAGGAACAGGTTTAGGAGCGGGTTTAGGATCTGATTTGGAAATGGGTCCAGGCGTTGGTTTGGTAGTGAGTTTTGGTGCCGGTTTGGGGGTTGGCTTAGGCTCAAGTTTAGAAGCAGGCTCGGGTTTAGGATCTGGTCTGGAAACAGACTCAGGCTTGGACATAGGAACCAGATCTGGATTAGGGTTAGAAGCCGGTTTGGAAGTGAGTTTTGGAGTAGGCAGACGCATGGCCGTCTCAGGTGGCAACAGCACTACTTCAAATTGTTGCGGTGCAGGGAAGCGAAATGTCCATTGGTTTATCGACACGCCGAATAGCAATACTCCGTGCAGCGCCAGTGCCAGCGCCAGCGCCAGCGCCCAGCGATAACTCGCATCGTCCGTCACTGACTGGGCGAAACAACTCAATTCATTCCTCCGCCGTCGTTAACGTTGTAATCGCTTTGCAATAGCTGTCATTAAATCTCCGCCGATGTTCAATCCAAACTGAGCATCCAGCTCCCGTGCACAGGTGGGGCTGGTGACATTGATCTCGGTCAAATAGTCTCCGATCACGTCCAGGCCAACAAACAGTAACCCCATTTCCCGCAGGCGCGGCGCTACTTGGCCACAAATCCAACGATCGCGCTCGCTGAGTGGTATACCCTCACCACGCCCGCCCGCTGCCAGGTTAGCTCGCGTTTCACCTGTTTGCGGAATGCGCGCTAACGCATAGGGGATTGGCTCACCATCGATCAATAGAATACGTTTGTCTCCGGCGGTTACTTCCGGAATATAGCACTGCGCCATAGTCAATCGCCGTCCGTGGGCAGTCAGCGTTTCCAAAATCACATTCAGGTTTGGATCGCCTTGCTGCAAACGAAATACCGACGCCCCGCCCATGCCATCCAACGGCTTGACGACAATATCTGTGTGTTTCTCTAGGAATGTTTTGAGTCGCATCGGTTCCCGGGCCACCATGGCCGGTGGTCCGCACTGAGGGAAATGCAAGGCAAAAAATTTCTCGTTGGCATCGCGCAGACTGCGGGGTTTATTGACAATCAGTACTCCAGCTTTCTCCGCTAATTCCAGCAGATAAGTGGTATAAATATATTCCATGTCGAATGGAGGATCTTTGCGCATCAAGATCACGTTGAGTTCCGCCAAGGGCAGATTCCTTTCGTCGTGAAAGGCGAACCAGTCCTTCTTGTTATCTTGGACACTCAGCCGCCGGGAACGGCCGAAAGCCTGGTTGCCATGAGCATAAAGGTCGGCTTGCTCGAAGTAATATAGTTCCCAGCCCCGGGCTTGGGCCGCCAGCAGCATGGCAAATGTTGTATCTTTCTTAATCGTAATGGCGCTGATGGGATCCATCACTACGCCGAGTTTAAAGGTCATGGGTGCTATCCATCAGGTTAGGCAAGTCTATTCCGGAAATTCAGCATAGGGGATAAACCGCAACTATGATTAAAAAACGCCGGTTCTGTCATGGCGTCAGTGCTATTAGTATGCTAAATATCACACTTAAAAAACCAATGTTCCGTTGCAGCGTGGCGCGCTGCCGGAAAAGCGTGAACCTAAGCACTGACTCTTCTGTCAGTTCGGTGCAAAATGAACCGGTTCCGAATTCCATCAGAGGACAGTGATGTGGCCGATGCGGAAATAACCTCTCCTGCGGCGGCGCTCCAGCCGTTGCATCCCTTCGATGTGCTGCTGCAACTCGAACAACGCATCCGTGAGCGGGCGCCAGTTGAAGCGGCAGGTATGCAACTGTCGGAGATTCGTGGGCGGCTGGCATTGCGCCTCAGTTCATGGAACCTGCTATTCTCTATGGATGATGTTGCTGAAATTATCCCAGTGCCCCGTAATATTACCCGGGTGCCTGGTGTCAAGCGCTGGTTGCTAGGAATTGCCAATCTGCGTGGTAAGGTGATTTCCGTTTCGGATTTACGAGATTTTCTGATCGAACGCCCGACCCAGCGACTCCCCGGTAGCCAGATTGTAGTGGTGCGGGCTGGCGATTGGGATTATGGCCTGATGGTGGATGAAATTGTAGGCATGCGCCATTTCGGGCCGCAGCATCGAACCCCCTCGCTGGACGCAGTGGAGGCGAATTTGCGGCCCTATGTCATCGAAGCGTTCCTGAACGATAATCAACACTGGTTGGCTTTCAATACCGGCAAGCTGCTAGCGGACCCGCGGTTTTTGAATGCGGCCAATTAGATATTTTGGGGCTTTCCCCGTCGGATGCAGGACGGGGCCACGGGATTCTGTTTGATGAGAAATAACAATGCGTGACTCGCGAGATCATTCGGCGTTAAAGGGCTTTTCCGTCACCTATCTGTCATTGCTGGGGGCGCTGGTGCTGTCCATTGTGCTGATGGGCGTCATTTTCATCCTGCTGGCGGGACAGAACGAACAGAACGAAACCCAGTACAACCTGGCTAGTGAGCAACGTTTGCTATCGCGCGCTATTGTCACTGAGGCACTTGAAGCAGCACGGGGCAAGGAAAGCGCATTTATCCGGCTCAAGGACAGCCGTGATCGTTTTGAGCTGATTCTGAATGGCCAGCAGAAAGGCAGCGATACCCTGGGATTGTCGCCAGTGCAGGAGGGCGTGCGGCCGGCCCTGGAAGAACTGACCAATCGCTGGAAACCTATCCGCGATGAAATCGACAGTATTCTGGCTGGGCGTGAACCGGTGGTGTCGGTCAATAATTTTGTCCCATTGCTGGAAAGCTCACTGACGCAGATGAATAACCTGTCTGACGAAATTGCTAAAAGCCTGGCCAGCAACCGGGGCGATCCTCGTCAGGTTTATCAAGCCACTAAGCAATTGCAGTTAGGTGAGCAAATCGTTATTGATCTTAAGCGAATCCTGAGCGAAGGTGGTTTGGGTGCTGCTACAGCAGCTGATCGATTTAGCCGTAATGTCAATCTGTTTGGACGGATTCTGCGAGGCATGCGTGAAGGAGGGCAAGGTATCGATCGTGTTACTATTCCTGACAGTGCCAGCAAGCTGGCTGATCTCACCGAACTATTTAAGACGCTTGAGGCAGAAACCAACCGTATCATCCAGAAGGCTCCGGAACTGGTTAAAGTGCAGAATGCTGCTCAAGGAATCGCTGACAAAGGTGACGGTCTGCTGGAAGCGACCACCCGGTTTTTAGAGGCAACTGTCGCCCAGGGCCGTCAAATTTCTCTGTTTGGCGTTCCGCTTGGCTATCCAATTGCCTATACCTTGGGCATTGTTGCCCTGGTCTTGCTGCTCGCACTCCTGTTTGTCCAGAATCGTGAAAGCCGCCAGCAACTGGTTGACGCTGAGCAGCGCAAACAGGAAACCGAAGAGCAGAATCGCCGTAATCAGGACGCAATTCTGCGGCTGCTCGATGAATTAGGCAATTTGGCCGAGGGCGATCTGACCGTACAGGCCAGCGTGACTGAGGATATTACTGGTGCCATCGCAGATTCGGTTAACTATGCCATTGAGGCTCTACGTGACTTGGTCTCTACTATTAACAGCACTTCGGGGCTGGTCGCCGCTGCTGTGCAGGAAACCAGTGCCATTGCCGACCGGTTGGCCAAATCCAGTGAGATTCAAGCGCGGCAAATCGAGAATGCCAGCGCCACTGTCATGCAGATGGCGCAATCTATGGATGAAGTATCGTCGAAGACGGCCGCTTCTGCCGAAGTAGCTGAAAAATCAGTGGGTATCGCCCATGAAGGCGGTGATCGGGTACGGCGTACTATCAGCGGTATGAATACCATCCGCGAGCACATCCAGGATACATCCAAGCGCATTAAGCGGCTGGGCGAGTCTTCACAGGAAATTGGCGACATCGTGGCGCTGATTAACGACATTGCCGATCAGACCAATATCCTAGCGCTAAACGCAGCTATTCAGGCATCGGCGGCGGGCGAGGCTGGACGTGGCTTCGCCGTGGTCGCCGACGAAGTACAGCGGCTCGCTGAGCGCTCCAGCAATGCCACCAAACGCATTGAAATGCTGGTTAAGACGATTCAGGCTGATACCAACGAAGCGGTTATCTCAATGGAGAAGAGCACCAGTGAGGTGGTTGGTGGTGCTGGTTTGGCTGAGAAGGCGGGTGAGGCCTTAGAAGAGATTGAAAAAGTATCTGCCAAGCTTGCTGAATTGATCGACGAAATCTCCAAATCCGCCGGCCAGGTGTCGGAGATGGCCTCGCGCGTGTCGAGCGCAATGATCTCCATCAACGAAATTACAGGCCAGACTGCCGAGAGTAGTGTCGCAACCGCTTCTGCTATTGGTAAGCTGAACCAATTGGCCCAGGAACTTCGTCAGTCGGTGGCAGGGTTCCGGTTACCTCTGTGAATTTGCGAACCGTGGCTGAACCCCACCGGCGCCGCTGGATTTTCCCCAGATGGATTCCGGGGGGCGGCGATAGACTGGATGAGTTTCCTGCGCGGAGGTAACGATGGTAACGTCGCGTCGTATCGCCGATAATCCATTGGGTTCTCTCAAGAGTGATTTGCTGCTGGCTTTGCGGCGGATCCACCTTGATTTGGACGCCTACGGTGAAAATCCGGCTGAGCCAGCGCCTCTGGAAATGATGGTGGATGCCGTCGAGCAAATCCGCAGCCCGCTGGTGGTGCTGGAGCATCGGGAAGCCGTAACCCTGCTGGAGGAAATGCGCGCAACGGCTTTGGAACGGACGCAAGACATCTCTGTGCCATTGGATCCGGCGTTGTTGCGTCAGGCTGCTGCGCAGTTAACGGGTTACTTGGAAGCCTACTTGTCCCCTGGTAGTCGGCAGGCGAATTCAAGTTCGCTGGTAGAAACGGCGACGGCTCTGCGTCAGGCCCGTCAGCAGAGTCTCCCGGACAATATCCCTCCCACCCCTTCGAATGACAACAGGCTGGAGTCTTCGATGGACTTGTACGATGTGCGTGATGTTCTGGCGCGGCTCCAGCGGACGGTGACTGACAAGCTGGAAACCGCTGCTGACCAGGCAGCATCCTGGGAGGCGTTACGGGACGATTTATCCATCCTTCACCAACTGGTTGCCAAGCGAAATTGGACTCGCGCCGCAGTGGTGCTGAGCCGTTTACGCCGGATCGCCGATGTGCTGGCGGCTGGTCATGCTGAGCATTATGGATTACTGGTCAACGGTGTTTGCGCCGAGATCCTGGCAGGATTTAGTTACTCCCTGGAGTCGTTGAGCCGGGATGCCCCGATGTCAGCAGCGGTTCTAAATAGCGCGCAAGAACATTTGACGCAACTCGATACCTTGCTGGGGTTGCCTGCCGATCTTCATGCCCCGTTGCCAGCATCCCAGCCAGCCCTGCCGGAAATACAAAATACCGGTGAACCGCTGATGGCTTTGTCAAAGCTCGATCTAGAGCTACCCGATCTGCCGGAATTTCCGGTGACTACTGCTGAACCTGCACAACCTTTACCCACGTTCGATGTTGAATCGCCGGATTTGGACCGCCCTATGGAATCATATGGAATCGATGCTGAATTGAATGATCGGATGGCGATGGAAAGGGATCGAGAAACCCGTTTGCCCGAGGAATCATTCGGGGAGGCCGGTGAAGCTGATATGGAAAACTTGATCAATCTGATTGGGCTGGCAGATACCGACCCTGAATTTGCAGAAGTCTTCCTTGAGGAAGCACGTGGCGAACTGGATGCGGTTCGTGAGCAATTAGTCCTCTGGCAGACAGATTTAACTGATCACCACCCAGTAAACACTATCCGTCGGGCGTTCCACACCCTCAAAGGGAGCGGACGGATGGTGAACGCGATGGTGATCGGTGATTTTGCCTGGGAAATGGAGAGTCTGCTCAATCGTGTTTTGGATGGTAGCTTGCCTGCTAGCCTGGAGATCGCTGGCGTCATGGCTGCAGCGGTCGAAGCTCTGGCGCCGCTCGTGGGGGAGACTCCACTGCGAGGTGGCGAACTGGATGCACTTGCGGCGCTAACCGTGCAGGCACAGGCCTTGTCGCAGCAACAACCGTCTGCTGCTGCGCTCGAACCCGCGCCTGCCGAAGTGCCCGTGACAGAGCCGCAACCAATTCCCACACCAGCCGAACCGAAATCCAAGAAAATTCCTTCAAGCCGGGTGATTGCGCCGGAAATCGATCCAGAGTTTGTCGAGGTGTTTCTCGAAGAAGCGCGTGGCGAACTGGAAGTGATCCGTCAGCAACTGGTCCTTTGGCGCGCTAACTTCGCAGATCGCCAGGTATTGACGACTCTACGCCGGGCTTTTCACACCCTCAAGGGTAGCGGGCGGGTGGTTGGCGCAACGATGTTAGGTGATCTTGCCTGGTGTTTCGAAGACCTGCTGAACCATGTCGTTAACGGAACACGGGCCGCTACGCCGGCGATGGCTGAATTGTTTGATGAGGCGGCTTCTGCTTTGGAAGCGCTGCTCGGCGAGGCGGCCGTTGCTGAAGATGCACTGGCGTTGTTGCCAGGATTGACGGTGCGCGTCAAAGAGCTGATGAGCGAATTGCCGGTGGTTGCTCCTGTGGGCAAACCTCCTGAAGCGGGGAGACCGGCGGCGCCAGCCGAACCGGTTACTAGCGAAACAGGTATGCCGCCTGCCGAGGTGGTTCCGCCACCGGTGATCAGTGACGCACTGCCAGGTATTTCTCTATCTGAGATGGTCCCCGCGCCAGCCTTTGAGCCGGTGACGGCCCCGCCGATCGATCTAGAATTGGCGCGGGTTTTCCAATATGAAGCCGCCGAAATTCTTGATGCCAGCGATGCTCTCCTGGAGAAATTAAGAGATAAACCAGAAAGTACTAGCTTATTAAATGACTTGCGCCGGGGGATGCATACCCTCAAGGGTAGTTCACGGATGGCGGGCATCATGATGGTCGGTGATCTGGCGCATGCTGCTGAATCGGTGCTGGACACTTTGGGCAAGGGAGTAGGCCAGGCGACGCCAGCGGTGTTAGACACCTTGCAGCAGACTTTGGATCGCTTGAACCGGATGCTGATGGAGGCGGCTAGCGGCGCGGGTTTGGTGCCTGCGACCGATCTGATCCAGGATTTACAGCAGTTGGCTGAGACGGTCGCGGCCAGCGGCCAGGCAGAAGTCCAGCCGGCCGGTATCCCGGAAACGGCGTCTGTGATTCCGGAATCTGCATCGTTCCAGACCATGACTGAGCTGGATCAGGAATTGGTCGAGGTTTTCCAGGCTGAGGCTTCCGAAGTACTTGATTCTAGTGATGTTATCTTACGGAGATTGAGTGAGGAACCGAATAATACTGAGCTGCTGAATGATTTGCGCCGTGAAATGCATACCCTCAAGGGTAGCTCGCGGATGGCCGGCTTCATGACAGTTGGCGATGTCGCGCATGCTGCCGAGTCTGTGTTGGATGCCTTGGGCAAGGGAACCCTAAGGATGTCAACACCGGTGCTGGACAAGCTCCAGAAAGCCCTGGACGGTCTGCACCAGATGTTGACGGGTATTCTTGGTGGCGAGCAACCTTCGGCGCGTCAGGAACTGATCGACGAGTTGCACGAGGTGTTGGGCGGCAAACCGGCGGAACGGGTCAAGCCGGTTATGCCCACACCGGCGGCGGCGGCGTTGGCGGCTGCTCCGAGCAAGGCGCCGGCCGCACGGCCCGCCGAGACGCTGGCGCCCACCACTGCTCCATCCGACACGATCCGTGTGAGTGCCGCCCTGCTGAACACCCTGGTTAACCAAATGGGTGAGAGCAGCATCTTCCGCGCCCGCATCGATCAGGGCGTCAGCGCAATGAGTTTTAACCTGAACGAGCTGGAGCAAACCATTACCCGGCTGCGCCGTCAAGTGACTCATCTTTCCACCCAGGCCGAAGCGCGCATTCAGTCCCGGCAGGATCAGGATAATAAAATCCATCAGCAGGAATTTGATCCGCTGGAATTGGACCGGTTTACCGAGTTGCAGCAACTGAGCCGGTCCCTGATGGAAATTGCCGATGATTTGGGCAATGTTGGCAATACGCTGGGGGAACACTCGCGGGAGGTAACGGCGCTACTTGACCAGCAAGGTAAGGTCAACAAAGAGATCCAGCAGGGATTGATGCGCACGGGGATGGTTCGGTTTGGCAGTGTCATTCCCCGCCTGCGGCGCGTGGTGCGGCAAGCCGCCCAGGATCTCGGTAAACGGGCAGAATTGCTGGTCGGCGGCGAGGACGCGGAAGTCGACCGCACCGTATTGGACAGCATGATCGCGCCGCTGGAACACATGCTGCGTAACTCACTAGCGCACGGCATTGAGCTGCCTGAGCAGCGCCGGACTGCAGGAAAATCCGAAATCGGCACCATTACCCTGAGTCTGCGCCGGGAAGGCGCAGAGCTGGTGTTGGAGTTGGGCGATGACGGTGCCGGTCTTAATTTCGATACGATCCGTGCAAAAGGCGAGGAAAAAGGGATGCTGACGCCGGGACAATCAGTGACTCAGGAGGAATTGATTGCCTTATTGTTGCGCCCTGGTTTTTCCACGGCAGCTTCGGTCACTCAAGTTTCCGGGCGCGGGGTCGGCATGGACGTGGTCAATGAGGCTATCCGGGCCATGCGCGGTGCGTTGCTGGTGCAAACTGAGCCGGGTCATGGTACCCGTTTCATCGTACGCCTGCCGTTTTCACTGGCGGTGACGCAAGCGCTGCTCGTGCAGGCGGGGGAAGGCATCTTTGCGATTCCCCTGCTGAGCATTGAGGTTGTGACCCGGCTCAAGGAGAATGAATTTCAAGCGTATCTATCCGGCGAACAAATTCTGCATCAATACAGCGACCGCCGCTATCCACTGCATAATTTGAGTATTCTGATTGGCAGTGAGCACATCCTGCCCTTTGAGGAGGTCAAGGATCGCCGTCCGCCGGCTCTGCTGTTCCGCAGTGCAGAAGCCAGTGCCGCCCTACAGGTCGAAGCCGTATTGGGCAATCAAGAAATCATCGTCAAACCGATTAGCCCTCAATTTAATGATGTATCCGGCTTTTCCGGCGCCACCGTACTCGGTGATGGCCGGGTGGTCGTGGTGTTGGAACTGGCGGCGCTGGTGCGTAATATCGGTTCGCATCGCCAGAAGCAGGCAGAGAGCCGGGCGCTGCGGATGGCGCGGCAGGAAACCCGCCAGGAGAAGCTCAATATCATGGTGATCGACGATTCAATCACCATGCGTAAGGTTACCGCGCGGATTCTAGAGCGCCACAATATTCATGCGATTACTGCTAAGGATGGCATGGATGCGGTCGCGATGTTGCAGACCCAAGTGCCTGACCTGGCGATTCTTGATATCGAAATGCCGCGCATGGACGGTTTTGAAGTAGTGGCCCACGTTCGCAACCAGAGCAATTTGCGGCATCTGCCGATCATCATGGTGACTTCGCGCGGTGGTGAGAAGCACCGGGAACGGGCGATGAGCCTCGGTGTCAACGACTACCTGACCAAGCCTTATCAGGAAGATCAATTGATGGAATCAATCCGTACTATTCTGGGCGAACGCGCTTTGGAGTTGATTACTTGATGGACGCCTCCCCTAGCCTCCGTTGTCTGCTGATGACTGTTCAGGGCGGACAGATCATTCTGCCCAACAGCCTAGTCGCTGAAGTACTGCCTTTCGCTACGCCGTTACAGATCGAAGCGGCGCCGCATTGGGTCACCGGTGCTATGCTGTGGCATAACCTGACCACACCGTTGGTTAGCCTGGGCCGGCTGGTCTTTCGGGTAGCGCCTGATGCTGATCTCAATTCCCGGATTATTATCGTCAATACGCTGAATCCCGATTCCCGGTTACTGCACTTCGGCATTTTGGGTACGGCAGCGCCGCGTCCGCTGAATTTGCAACGCGAGCATCTCAACTTTGACCTGGATATCCCGGATGGTGACCGCAATCGGCCAGGCGCTCTAAGCTGGGCCAGTTATCAAGGTCAGCCGGTCGTCATCCCCGATATGGATGCGATTGAAGCTGTGTTGCAACCGCTAGTCCGGCGGGCCTGACCCAGTTCGGAGCAGATATCCAGCGTTTTTATGAGGTTGAGTAAGATCAAGCTGGTGGGATTCAAATCTTTCGTGGATCCCACGGTTCTGCATTTGCCTGGTAATCTGGTGGGCGTCGTCGGCCCCAATGGGTGCGGAAAATCCAATGTTATCGATGCCGTGCGCTGGGTGATGGGCGAAAGTTCAGCGCGTAGCCTGCGCGGTGAGAACATGACGGATGTCATCTTTAACGGTTCAGCCACTCGCAAACCTGTCGGTCAGGCGTCTATTGAGCTGGTATTTGACAACAGTGAAGGGCGACGGGGAGGGGCTTGGTCCAGCTACGCGGAAATAGCCGTCAAACGTGTTGTGGGCCGGGATAGCCAGTCGAGCTATTTCCTGAACGGCAGCCGCTGCCGTCGCCGTGATATCGCTGATCTGTTTCTGGGCACCGGATTGGGGCCGCGCAGTTACGCGATCATCGAACAAGGCATGATCTCGCGGGTCATTGAGGCCCGGCCGGAAGATTTGCGGCTGTTTCTAGAGGAGGCGGCCGGTATTTCTAAATATAAGGAGCGCCGCCGGGAAACCGAAACCCGCATTCGCCACACGCGGGAGAACCTTGAGCGCCTCAATGACGTGCGCGAGGAGCTGAACCGGCGGCTACAACATCTCCAGCGCCAAGCCCGGGCGGCTGAGCAATATCGCGGTTACCGCGCCGAGGAACGCCAGTTGCGGGCAGAATTGTTGACCCTGCGCTGGCGAGAGCTGCAAACTGAAATCCTTGGATTCGAACAAGTTCTGCGCCAGCAAGAAACGGCGTTGGAAGCGACCTTGGCTGAGCAGCGGCGACTGGAGGCGGCCTTGGAAGCGGGCCGTTTGCAGCGGCTAAAATTGAACGAGACCTTCAATGCAACGCAGGGGCGCTATTACCAGGTTGGCGCTGAGATCAGCCGGCTTGAACAATACCTGCAGCACCAGCAAGAATTGGGGCGGCGACGCGAGGAGGATTGGCAACAGATCTGTGTGGCATTGGAGCAGATCGAGACACAACAGGTGTTGGATAAGGAGCAGTGTGACAAGTTGACGACTGCTCTGACGGAAGCTGAACCAGAACTGGCGTGGAAGCTGGCTGTTGAAATGGAGACGGGTGCCTCGTTGTCCGCTGCTGAGGCCGCCCTGCGCGAAGGTCAGGCAGATTGGGAAGATGTCAGCCAGCGTAGCGGAGAGGCCCAGCGCCAGGCGGAGGTAGAACGCACCCGGATCGAGCATCTGGACCGGCAGTTGTTGCAAAGCGAACGGCGGTTAGAGCGTCTGCGTTTCGAGCAGGAGCAACTGGCCGATGCAGATCTTGAGCAGGATTGGGCGGAGCGCCGGGAAGCCGAACAAGGTATTACCGAAGACTTGCGGCGTGCTCAGGAACAACTGGCACACTTTGAGGCGGATCTGAATAAAACCCGGGAGACACGCCAGCAGGTTGATCACAGGTTGCGTGCGGTTCAGGAACGGGTGCAAACCGGCCGCGGGCGATTGACCTCATTGCACACCCTGCAAGAAGCGGCGCTGGGCCGCCAGGAGAGCGGTTTGCAAGACTGGCTATGCACTCAGGGTTTGACCGGTGCGCCGCGCTTGGCGGAGCAGCTGGCCGTTGAATCTGGCTGGGAGACGGCAGTAGAAGTGGTGCTGGCCGGCTGGCTGGACGCGGTTTGTGTGCCGCATCTTGATGATCCGGCGTGCGCCGCTAAAGCGGCGCTATCTCAAGGCCGGTTGACCTTGTTTGAATGGCCTTGCAATCCAGCCCCCCCTTCCTCTGATTCCCTGCCCAATGCCACCGCCTATCCTTTGGCGGGAGAGGGTAGGGGCGGGGAAGGTGAGCGATGGTCTTTATCTGCTCGAATCCAGACACCGTGGCCGCTGAGTGGTTTACTTGATCAGGTGCGAACCGCAGCCGACATTACGGAAGCACTGGCTCGTCGCACGGATTTACAACAAGGAGAGACCTTGGTGACGCCGGACGGCGTATTGTGCGGCCGTCACTGGCTGCGTATAGCGCACGGTGGCGAGGAGGAGGGTGTATTGGCCCGTGAACGGGAAATAGGCCAATTGGAAATGGCGCTGGAGGGCGATGCCCTGGAGGCCGAACGGCAAACCGTGCAACTTGATCAATTGCGCAAACGGCAACGAGAACTGGAACAACAATGCCGTGAAGCGCAGCAGGTAGTTAATCAGGGGCATCGTGACCAGGCCCATGCACAGAGTGAGGTTAAGACAGCTCAAGCCCGCTGGGAGCAGGCGCGCACCCGCTGTGAGGCGCTGGTTGAGGAACAGATGGAACTGGATTATCAGTGCGAGCAGGATCGGGAACAGGTGCAATTGGCCCGGATGCGGCTTGAGGATGCGCTGTTGACCCTGGAGAGCGTGCGTGCGGAGCAAGCAGTATTGAACGATCGGCGTGCGCAATTGCAGCAAGAGTATCAACAAAGCCGTGTCCAGGCTGAGGCAGCCCGCCAGGAAGCAACTCGCCAGGCGGCCGTACTGGAGGCGTTGCGGGTTCAGGTCACCGCAGTGAAGCAGGCGCTGGAGCGCGTGGATCTCCAGCAACGCCAGTTGCTGGAGCGGCGCGACCGGTTAGCTGCGGAGCGGGTGACTGATAGTGACGAACTTTTGCAAACGGTGGAAGATGAATTGGCGGGCTGGCTGGAAACCCGGCTGGCGCTAGAAGCGGAATTGGCGGAGGCGCGTCAATGCCTGGAAGCCCAGGATACCGAATTGGCGATGAGTGAGCAGATTCGTGGCCGTTGCGAGCGGCAGGCTGAGGTGCAACGCCGGCACATTGAAGAGCAGCGTCTGGCATCGAGCGAGGCGCGCGTGCGTCAGCAGAGCCTGCGCGAGCAGTTAGCCGAATGGGAGACCAACCCGGAAACGGTGGCGCCTACTCTGCCGGCAGAGGCGATCGAGCGTGATTGGTTGACCCGGCTGGAGCAAATCGAGCAGCGTATCCAGCGGCTGGGCGCGATCAATTTGGCGGCGATTGAGGAGTTCGCTGAACTATCCGGGCGCAAAACATATCTTGATACGCAGAACGATGATTTGCTGGAGGCGCTAGCCATGCTGGAGAGCGCTATCCGGCAGATGGATCGTGAGACCCGTACCCGGTTCCGGGAGACTTTTGAACAGGTTAACACCGGCTTACAGGCATTGTTTCCTCGCCTGTTTGGCGGTGGCGAAGCCCATCTGGAATTGGCCGGAGAGGATGTATTGGATGCTGGTGTAGCGATCATGGCGAAACCGCCTGGTAAACGGATTGGTTCGATCAGCCTGCTGTCTGGCGGCGAAAAGGCATTGACCGCGGTTGCTCTGGTGTTTGCTATTTTTCAGCTCAATCCTGCGCCTTTTTGCCTGCTGGACGAGGTGGATGCGCCATTGGATGAAGCGAATGTCCGGCGGTTTGGTGCGTTGGTGCAGGATATGGCAAGCCGGGTCCAGTTTGTATTCATCACCCATAACAAGGCGACGATGGAAATCGCGGAGCATTTAGCCGGTGTGACCATGCAAGAGGCGGGCGTATCGCGCCTGGTGGCGGTCGATGTCGAGGCAGCGGTTCGTTTAGCGGGGGTGGGTTAGCGAATGCAACCTTATTGATGAATTATGTTTCACTAACATAACAAATGGCGTTTGTTAATAGAGGGCAATTTCAGTATAAACGGCGGCATGTCATTCTCCGTTCGCCGACGTGAAGGCTGGACAGGCTTTATCATCACCACGGTGCACATCAGATTGCGGCAGGCGCAACCCAGGGCTTTGAATTCATGGAAATGTTGGACAAAACACAGTTGCAGTGGTTATTGGCGGGCATTGGCGTCGTTGTCGTCGTCCTGATCTATCTTTGGGGTATGCGTGTCCATATCCGTGAGGGAATCCGCAAGCGCCGGCGCCACCAGCTCTCACTGCAAAAAGAACCGGTGTTTGGCGATCCTCAAGCTCCAGAGTCTTCCGAGGAGATGAACAACAGGCATGACTTTAGCGGGATCATGATTACTCCTGAACACCCATTGGCTAAAAAAGCGCTGATTGATGTGGAGATTCGACCCATTCATCGCCAAGAGAAACCGGCCTCTAGTGATGAAGAATCGGTCGCTGAAGCCGATGGCAATCCGGCGGCCGGCGCCGATGCCAACCCAGTGGCTGAGGTTGAGGTGAGTCCTCAAGTAGCACCCGTCGCAATGGCAGAGCCGGCGTGTGATTTGCGCCGGGAACCGGCAGTTTCGGGGCCGCCGAAAATGACGGTGGCCTTGGCCGTGGTAGCGGTGCCTGCCGGTCAATCCACCTTTAAATGGGCCGATGTTCAGGCGGTGGCGCTTGATCTGAATTTCCAATTGGGGGCCAGCGGTTTGTTTGAGCGCTGTACGGATAACGGGGAGGGTGAGCCGATCTTCAGCATGGCGCATTTGCGGAAACCGGGCACTTTCGATCCATCGATACCGGATGATCTGACGACGCCAGGATTACTACTGTTTATGAAACTGCCGGGTCCGATGGAAGAGATGAAGGCCTTGGATTTGCTGGTCGTCACTGCTGATCAACTGGCGCAGCGGTTGAACGGCATGATTTGCGATGAACGCCGCAAGCGCTTAACAAATCAGGGACTTTTGCACTTGCGCAATGAGGTTGCCGAGTTCCGGAGAAAACAACGGCTTTGGGCGCAGCCGGTATAGGGTGGAAGCCCCGTTCCACGGTAACAATGGGAAGTCACGAGGCATTGCATGACAGCGCCTGATGAGATAATGATCCGCGCTACCCAGTTGCGTGAACAACTGAATAGGCACAGCTATCATTATTATGTTCTGGATAGCCCCAAGATTCCCGATGCCGAGTATGACCGGCTGTTCCAGGAATTGCAGACCCTGGAAGCTGCGCATCCTGCACTGATCGCACCGGATTCTCCTACCCAGCGCGTGGGCGGTAAGCCGCTGGAAGCATTTACGCCAGTCCGGCATCGCGTGCCGATGTTGTCCATCCGCACGGAAACCGACACCAGCCCAAACGGCGCGCGCGCTTTTGATACGCAGGTGCGGCGCGAACTGGATCTGAGCGAGGGGGCAGCGCTTGTCGAGTATGCGTGCGAACTCAAGTTTGATGGTCTCGCCATTAACCTGCGCTATGAGCAAGGCCTGCTGGTGCAGGCAGCAACGCGCGGCGATGGCGAGACTGGCGAAGAAGTCACGCAGAACGTGCGCACGATCAAAACCGTGCCGCTAAGACTGCATGGCGACGCCCCCGCGATACTGGAAGTGCGTGGCGAGGCCTACATGAGCCGCCCGGACTTTGAGCGCTACAATGCCCGGCAGCGGGCTGCCGGGTTGCCAGCTTTGGTAAATCCGCGTAATGGCGCGGCGGGTACGATCCGGCAATTGGATTCAAGCCTGGCGGCCAAACGTCCACTGTCCTTTTTTGCTTACGGTTTGGGTGAGGTGCAGGGCTGGGAGCCACCAGCGACCCATAGCGCGGTGCTGGATGCGCTGGCGGCTTTTGGCTTGCCGGTGTGTCATGAACGAGCGGCTGTATGGGGCGCCGATGGCCTGATCGCGTTTCACAACGACATCGCTGGGAAGCGTGACGCGCTGCCTTTTGATATTGACGGTGTGGTGTACAAGATCAATCGCATGGCTTGGCAGCGGCAACTGGGGTTTCGCACCCGTGAACCGCGCTGGGCGGTGGCCCACAAATTTCCGGCTCAAGAGGAGCTGACGGCAGTGGAAGCCATCGAAGTGCAGGTTGGGCGCACGGGGGCGATCACGCCCGTGGCGCGGCTCAGGCCGGTTTTCGTGGGCGGGGTCACGGTGACGAATGCGACGTTGCACAATGCCGATGAGATTGCGCGCAAAGATGTGCGGGTTGGCGATACCGTAATCGTCCGCCGTGCCGGCGATGTGATTCCCGAAGTCGTCAGTGTCGTGCTAGACCGCCGCCCGGATGATACGCAGCCGTTTGTGATGCCGGAGACCTGTCCGGTATGCGGTTCAAGCATCGTCCGCCCGGAAGGCGAAGCAGTCGCGCGCTGCATCGGCGGTCTCTACTGCCGCGCTCAGCGTAAGGAAGCGATTCGCCACTTTGCCTCGCGGCGGGCGATGGACATTGAAGGATTGGGCGATAAGCTGGTGGAACAGTTGGTGGATCAGGAAAAGGTGCAGGGTCCTGCTGATCTTTACGCCCTGGATATCACAGCACTGGCCGGTTTGGAACGGATGGGCGCCAAGTCAGCGGCTAATCTGGTCGCGGCGCTGGAACGCAGCAAGATGACGACACTGGCGCGATTTCTATTTGCGCTGGGTATTCGCGAGGTCGGTGAGGCGACGGCCATGACGCTAGCGGCGCATTTTGGCACACTGGAGGCGTTGATAACCGCTGAGGAAGAAGTGTTGCGGCAGACACCGGATGTCGGGCCGGTGGTTGCTGCAGCGATCCGGGCGTTTTTTCAGGAGCCGCATAATCAACACGTGATCGCTCGCCTGCGAGCCGCGGGGGTGCATTGGCCGGATGTTGCGAGAAAGCCAATGGTGGCTCAATCGCTGGCGGGTAAGACCTTTGTTTTGACCGGAACGCTGGATTCCCTGACGCGCGACCAAGCCGCCGATCGCTTACGGGCGCTAGGCGCCAAGGTGAGTGGCAGCGTGTCGAAGAAAACTGATTATGTGGTGGCGGGTCACGATGCCGGGTCCAAACTGGACAAGGCGCAGGAGTTGAGCGTCAGAATTTTGGACGAAACAGGGTTGTTGGCATTGTTAGAAGATTCCTGTATCTTGTGATTAATCAATTAATTATAAGTAATTGTTGCGTTGTAAACATGCTTTTGGGCAGCAGTCTCAGTTAAGCACTGGTAAGTAGGGTTCCTTTAGGGGTTTAGAGTATTTGATTGAAAAATGGCAATAAGATGAAGATTTCGACTCAAGAGGCCACTGTCATTTCCCAAGTGGAAACTCGAATTGACCGCCTGACCATTTTGCATGGCACAGTTTTGCGGTGTATCGGTGCGTTGAATGGGAATACCGATTCCGCTTCACGCCTCGTATGCGAAGCATTGCGGCAGGCTGCTGACGAATTGACGGAAATGATTGCTCACGATACGCAGTTGCATGTGTCGAAACCGTCCCGGTATCGCTATCGGGATAGAGTCCAGCAGCCGATCGATCTTGAGAGTGAGTAAGCTGTGACATGGGAATGATCGCCGTCATCGACTTTGAAACCACGGGGCTGTCGCCTGGAGCGGGTGCGCGATAGCCAGATTGTGGACCGTGATCAAGGCCTAGATGCCGGGAGGACGGCTCATCTGTTGTCGCACATGCAGAACCATTTGCAATCCCATTGCGGCTTATCGGAAGTCAGCCATGCGCTGCTGTGCCGCATTCAGGCAGTTACAAATTGCCGCCCAGCTCCGGCCCTTGCTACCGTTGTTCAATCGCTACTTGCTTACCGGTGGCTTTCCCGAAACCGCCCGCCAGGATGACATCGGTCTATGCCAGCGCCTGTTACGCGAAGACGTTGTGGAACGGGTGCTCAAGCGGGACATGACTGCGCTGTTTGGAGTGCGCAACGTGAACGACTTGGAGCGGCTGTTCATCTATCTCTGCCTACACACCGGCGGGATTCTCGCGCATAACACCGTTGCCCGTGATCTGGAAACTTCCGCCGCTACTGTTGGGAATCATCTGGACCTATTACGCGCCGCTAATCTGGTTTATTGCCTGCCACCAGTCGGCATGGGCGGCAAGAAGGTGCTGCGCGCCCGCAATTAAGTACTATCTGGTGGATGCTGCATTGCGTAACGCCGTCCTGCTGCGTGGGGAAGAAGTGCTCGCCAATCCCGACGACATGGGGATGATCGTAGAAACGACTGTGCTGCGGCATCTCTACGCCTATCATTATCGCGATACGCCGCAGATCGCCTATTGGCGCGATGCCGTGAGCCACAAGGAAGTCGACATCATCGTGAAAAGCCCGGCTTACCACTTGGTTTTTGAGATCAAATATTGTGAACGGGCCAGCGTGGACACTAAGAGCGGCCTGGCTCTTTACAGCGCTGCCGAAGGTCTCAATCAGGCTTATCTGGTTACGAAACAAGATACCGGCTTCGGCGTGACCGGGTTAAAAGGCCTGTCCACTCATATTCTCAAGGTGCCGGCGCATATCTTGTGTTACCTGCTGGGGCAGGCGGAGAGGGTGTTGTGGGGGTGAGCTTCGGTAGCGTCAAGCCGGTATGATTTCGCTCTGGTTCACGCAACTGCCATTTGAAAAGAAATCAAAAAACCATGCTCATTACTGAAATCCTCAATGATCTCAACCGCGATGCGCTGATCGATTTGTTCGGTGCGCCAGCCGTTACCGCTGTGGAGTCCAACCTTTCCGAGAAAGCCGGCAAGTTCTACGTGCAATGCCTGGTGCGTAATAAAAAAATCCAGGCGAAGCGCGAGGAGCTGGTGCGCCAGCTTTGGTTGCATCGCCTGGTGTTGCACTACCAATACCCAGTGGCCCGGTTGACGGTGGAGTATCCAATTACCTTTGGGCGGGACAGTTCCAAGCGCGCCGATATTGTGGTGTTCGATAGCGACCGTCCCACCGTTCCCTATCTGGTGGTCGAGGTCAAGCAAGGCAAGCTCAAGGACGGCAAGGAGCAATTGCGTTCCTACACCCACGCGACCGGCGCGCCGCTGGCCATGTGGTGCAATGGGGTGCAGGCGGTGACCTGGCATCGCAAGAATCCGAATTACTTTGTCGAAATTCCCGATATTCCCAGCGCGGCGCAGACCATCGATGACATTGCCGGTCAGCCGTGGACCGTGGATAACCTGATTGCCATTGAGAAGAAGCGCGAAGCGGAGGGCAAGGGCGCGCGCAGTTTGAAACAGTTGATCGAAGACATGGAAAATGAGGTGTTGGCCAATGCCGGGGTGGATGTGTTCGAGGAAGTGTTCAAGCTCATTTTCACCAAGCTTTACGATGAGATGTATTGCTTCCGGGGCCGGCATAAATATCTGCGCTTTCGCAACAGCAACACCGCCGCCCAACTCAAGGCCAATATCCAGGGCTTGTTCGATGATGCCCGCCAGCAATGGCCCGGCGTGTTTTCGGAAGACGAAAAGCTCAAGCTGGGGCCGGAGCATCTACAAGTGTGCGTCGGTTCGCTGGAGGAGTGGAAGCTGTTTAACTCCAATCTCGATGTGGTCGATGAGGCGTTTGAATATCTGGTCAGCAAGTCATCGAAGGGCGAGAAGGGGCAGTATTTCACGCCGCGCTGGGTGATTGATTTGTGCGTGAAGATGTTGAATCCGCACGAGGCGGAGACGGTGATTGACACCGCTTGCGGTTCGGCGGGATTCACCGTTCACGCCATTTTCCATGTCTGGAAGCAGATCCTCCAAGACGAGGGGTTGCCGGTTTCGCATTTGTTCACGATGGAAGCCAAGCCGCAGCGTTGCCGGGATTATGTGCAGGACAAGGTGTTTGCGATTGATTTTGATGAAAAATCGGTGCGGGTGGCGCGCTGCCTCAATTTGATTGCCGGGGATGGACAAACCAATGTGCTGCACTTGAACACGCTGGATTGGCTCAAGTGGGAAGAGCGCATTCAGCAGGATGAGGATTGGCGCGATACGTATGGCGAAGGGTGGAAGAAATTCAAGAAGCTGCGCGCGGTGAAAAACGACAATCGGACATTCCGCTTCGATGTGTTGATGGCCAATCCGCCGTTTGCCGGGGACATCAAGCAAAGCGACATGCTCTCACCTTATGAGTTGGGCCATAAAACCAATGGCAAGCTGGAAAGCAAGATCGGGCGCGATTTAGTCATCGAAGAGTCGTTACCAGCGAATATTGACCAGGATGTGGCGCGTATCACATGGCCGGATAAACAGCATCTTTTGCCCGAATTTGTGGTTGCTTATCTGAATTCGACTTTCGGCCAAGATCGTATCACTCGTTATGCGTCAGGGATGGTGCAACATGGATTATCTCTTGAAAAAGTAAGAGAAATCCCTCTTCCATTACTCTCTCCAGAAACGCAAGCAGCTATTGCTGAAACAGTACGTGCTGCCTTGAGAATGCGTCGGCAAGCTGTAAAAAACATCCACGAATCCGAACAAACCCTCCTCCGCGCTCTTGGCCTGGAAAACTGGCAACCACCCGAACCACTGACCTACACCCGTTCAAGCTGCGATGTCTTTGCAGCAGGGCGGTTGGATGCGGAACATTTTCAACCCAAGTTTGACGCTATGCTGAATGCAATTTATGCAACTGGTTTTGAAGTCGTTGAACTTGCTAATGCAATCCTTCCAATAAAAAATGGTTTTGATTCACGGCTTTTTGTGGAAGATGGAACTCCCTATATTCGCGTTGGTGATATTGGTCAATGCCGGATAAAAATTGAATCTGCTGCACGAATCCCAATCAGCACAAGTGAGGTATCCAAAGACATCTCCCTTGAAGTAGACGATGTACTATTCACAAGAAAGGGCAGTTATGGTAATGCCGCTCCTGTCCGATCAGGCGATGAATATGTTGTTATTAGTAGCGAGATCATGCTTATTCGTCGAAAAAAGCAGTGGATAGAGAAGCTTTTACCAGAATATTTAGCTATGTTCTTTAATAGTTTGGCCGGTAGATATCAAGCTGAGAAATGGGCGCATGGTGTAGCGTTCTACAGCATTTCTCAAGATGATCTAAACTCCTTTTTAATCCCAATCATCCCGATTGAAGCACAACGTCAGATTAAGCAATTCATAGACGTTGCTGAAATTTCTCGCCGCCGCGCCGCTCAACTCCTCAACGCCGCCCAACGCGCCGTCGAAATCGCCATCGAAACCGACGAAGTCGCCGCGCTTGCCTTCCTCAACGCGATAGACGAGCGGAATTCCCCGTCACCATGATTATCGTCACGCCCGCCCTCCAGCTTGACGAAAACGAACTGCAATTTCAGTTCAAGCTGGCATCCGGTCCCGGTGGCCAGAACGTCAACAAGGTGGCCACGGCGGCGGAACTGCGCTTCGATGCCGCGCATTCGCCCACGTTGCCCGATGAAGTCAGGGAACGGTTGCTGATCTTGGCTGGAAGCCGTATGAACAAGGACGGGGAACTGCTCATCACCGCCCGGCGCTTTCGCAGCCAGGAGCGTAACCGCCAGGACGCCATTGATCGCCTGGTTGCGCTGATTCAGAAAGCAACGGAAATCCCCAAGCCACGGCTGAAACGGAAACCCTCCCGCGCCGCTAAAGAACGCCGGGTCGCCGAAAAGCGGCGCATCGGAGAGAAAAAGCAGGCTCGCCGGACGACGGGGGATGATGATTGATGAATCCCGGCACACTCTGTCCCTGCGGCTCAGCCGCACCGTATGACGCCTGTTGTGGCCGGTTCCTCGATCATCATCAACGACCGGAAACCGCCGAGGCGCTGATGCGTTCGCGCTATTCCGCCTATGTCCAAGCACGGGCAGACTACCTGTTACGCACCTGGCATGCATCCACCCGGCCTGCTCGCCTCGATTTCAGCGACGCTGGAAAAACAACCTGGCTGGGCTTGAAAGTGGTCCGCACCGAAGCCGGTGGCCCTAACGACTTACAGGGTGCCGTTGAATTTGTGGCACGCTACAAAGTGGCCGGCAAGGCGCACCGGATCGTCGAAATCAGCCGCTTTGTCAGAGAGAACGGTCAATGGTTCTATTTGGACGGTGCGTCTTCACCGGTTACTAAGCCGGTCCGGCGCTGATTGAACCCATCGCCCTGCTGCAAGGCGGACAGCGAGTAAACGCTGACCCCTTGGCAAACCAGTCATTTGGAACTATTCTACACATAAATAGTACTAATCCAGTACCGATTAGATCCGCCATGCTGATCACAAGGCTTCTGAAACCAGGGAGAATCCATACGCCATGCTGGACATTCGCAATCTGCACGTCACCGTCGAAGGCCGGGAGATTCTCAAAGGCATCGACCTTGTCATCCACCCTGGCGAAACCCACGCCATCATGGGACCAAATGGCTCCGGTAAGAGTACGCTGGCCAATGTTATTGCTGGACGAGAAGGCTATACCGTCACCGGTGGCGAAATTCTTTTTGATGGCAAAAACCTGCTGGAGATGGACCCGGAAACTCGCGCCTGTGAAGGACTGTTCCTGGCCTTTCAATATCCGGTAGAAATCCCCGGCGTCGCCAACCTGTATTTCTTGAAAGCGGCGGTCAATGCGGTGCGTAAGTATCGTGGTGAGCCGCCAGTGGACGCGATGGATTTCTGGGAGCTGGTGAATGAACGCATGGCGCTGGTCAAGATGGATGAATCCATGCTTAAGCGTTCGGTGAACGAAGGCTTTTCCGGCGGCGAAAAAAAGCGTAATGAAGTTTTCCAAATGGCGGTATTGCAGCCTCGGTTTGCCGTTATGGATGAAACTGACTCCGGACTGGATATCGATGCCTTGAAAGTCGTCGCTGATGGTGTCAATGCCTTGCGCGGCCCAGAACGCGGTTTCCTCGTGATTACCCACTATCAGCGTCTACTGGATTACATTGTGCCGGATCACGTTCATGTTCTGGTCAATGGCAAGATTGTCCGTTCCGGTGGCAAGGATTTAGCGATGGAACTGGAGAAACAAGGCTACGCGCTGTACAACGAAGAACCCGGCCGGGCGCGCCGGGCGGCTTGAGGGAAACACCATGACCGCCGTTGCACCGCTTTTCTCCGATCCTTATCGCCAGCGCTTCGCCGCCTTCATGACGAATCGCCGCGAACCGGATGCCATTGCCCGTTTGCGCCGCACCGCATTTGATCGTTTCACGGCGTTGGGTTTACCAGCCCGTCAACAGGAAGCTTGGCGGTTAACGGACCTGAGTGCCTTGCAGGCGATTGCCTTCCAGCAACCGGCGGATGCGGTGGTCGATGCGGAAGTGCTGCCGGCGTTGGACACGCCAGCGCACCGGCTTGTGTTTGTCAATGGCCGTTTTGCCCCCAAGCTGTCCCGATTGCATGCGTTGCCTAACCAGGCATTGGTTGCCAGCCTGGGCCAAGCACTGTTGACCCACCCGGAATGGGTCGAACCGTATCTGGATCGCTTGCCGGGATTAGAAAATCATGCATTCGCCGCGCTCAATACCGCCTTTTGGGAAGACGGTGCTTTTATTGGCCTGCCGCATGGAACGGTGGTCGATGCACCGATCCATTTAGTGTTCTACGCCACCGGCAACGATAGTGCGGTTCATCCACGGTTGTTGCTGGCGCTGGAAGACGGCGCTCAGGCCACGGTGGTCGTCGAGTACCGCGGCGCGGGCCGCTATCTGAATGCGCCCATCGCTGAACTGCAACTCGGTGCGGGCGCAGTGTTGGATTACCACCAAGTTCAGGAAGAATCGCTACAGGCGTTTCACCTCGGCGGCGTTCGAGTCCAGCAAGGCCGCGACAGTCAAGCGCACCTCCATCTGTTATCCATCGGCGCTCAACTGGCGCGTACCGATTTAGAGGCGCTGCTCGACGGCGAAGGCGCTCATTGCAGCCTCAACGGCTTGACCTTGGTGCGTGATACCCAGTTCAGCGATATCCATATCCGAGTTGAGCATGCCCGGCCTCGCGGAACCAGTGAACAAATTTTCAAGAGTGTGCTGGATGGCAAGGCACACACGGTTTTCGATGGCATGATTCATGTGTGCCAGCACGCCCAGAAGACCGATGCCCGCCAAGCGAATCGCAACCTGCTGCTGTCCAAACAGGCGCACGCCAACGCCAATCCCCGGCTGGAAATCCTGGCCGATGACGTAAAATGCGGACATGGCTCCAGCACCGGCTTTCTCGATCCTGACGCGGAGTTCTACTTGCGCGCGCGCGGCATTCCTGCTGCTCAAGCCCGCGCCTTGCTGGTTCACGCGTTTGCTAATGACAGCCTGAACCGTATTCGCCTAACGCCGTTGCGCGAGCGCCTGGCTCGCGTGCTGGCTGACCATCTGGCGTTGGATATCATGGAGGCAGAATGAACGATATGAGCGCCCTGCATTCCAGAACTCCCGCGATCAGTCCCCCGCTGGGAGAGCTGGATATCGCCCGCATCCGTGCCGACTTTCCAATCCTGCGCCAGCAGGTTCACGGCAAGCCGCTGGTCTATCTGGACAATGCGGCTTCGGTACAGAAACCCAAGGCGGTGATCGACGCGATCAGTGAGTGCTATACCGGTTACTACGCCAATATCCATCGTGGCGTTCACTTGCTATCGGAGCGCTCGACCGCCGCCTATGAAGGGGCGCGGGAAAAAGTACGGGCTTTTCTGAATGCTGCCAGTGTTCAGGAAATCATTTTTACCCGTAGCACCACCGAAAGCATTAACCTCGTGGCCAGCAGCTTTGGGGGTCGCGTAGTCAAGGCCGGCGATGAGATTGTCATTACCGGCATGGAGCATCATTCCAATATCGTCCCCTGGCAATTGCTGTGCGAGCGCACCGGGGCGGCGTTGAAGGTGGTGCCGTTCACCGACGCGGGTGAATTGATGCTGGAAGAGTACGAACGGTTGCTGGATAGCGGGCGAGTTAAACTCGTCGCATTTGTCCATCTATCCAACGCTCTCGGCACGCTCAATCCGGCCAAACAAATGATCGGCCTGGCCCATGCCCGAGGTATTCCGGTACTGGTCGATGGCGCGCAATCGGTCCCGCATCTCGCAGTAGACGTGCAGGAACTGGACTGTGAGTTTTACGCCTTTTCCGCGCACAAGATTTATGGTCCAAGCGGCGCCGGGGTGCTGTACGGCAAGAAAGCCCTGTTGGAAGCGATGCCGCCGTATCAGGGTGGCGGCGATATGATTAGCCTGGTCACGTTTGAAAAGACCGAATATGCCGAATTGCCCAATAAGTTCGAGGCCGGTACCCCGAACATTGCCGGGGTGATCGGGTTGGGCGCGGCACTGGATTGGCTGAACGCCATTGGCCTGGATCGGGTTGCCGCCTATGAGCATGCATTGTTGGAGTACGCGACCGCCCGGGTCAACGAAATCCCGGGTCTCAAGATCATGGGGACCGCGCACAACAAGGCCGCGCTGATTGCGTTTACCCTGCAAGGAATTCACCCTCACGATATCGGTACCATCCTCGACCGTGAGGGAGTGGCCGTCCGGGCAGGCCATCATTGCGCCCAACCGGTCATGCAGCATTACGGCGTCCCCGCCACGGCGCGGGCGTCGTTCGCCGTTTACAACACCCGCGACGAGGTCGACGTCCTGGTCGCGGCCCTTTGGAAAGTGAAGGAAATGTTCGAGCTATGAACGACCTGCGTGATCTCTATCAAGAAGTGATCCTGGACCACAACAAGCGGCCCCGGAATTTCCGCATCATTCCGCAGCCCACCCATCAGGCCAATGGCATCAACCCGCTGTGCGGCGACCGGATCAGCGTATATCTGGACATTGAGGATGAGGTGATCCGGGACATTTCCTTTCAGGGCGCGGGCTGCGCGATTTCCAGCGCCTCCGCTTCGTTGATGACTGAAGCGCTTAAAGGCAAGCCAGTCGCTGAGATAGAACACCTGTTTGAAGCGTTCCATGACGTGGTGACGACGGAATGTGAATGCCCGAAAGGCTTGGGTAAACTCAGCGTATTGGCTGGAGTGCGTGATTATCCCAGCCGGGTCAAATGCGCCACGCTGGCCTGGCACGCGGTACGCGCTGCCCTGGAGGCACGCAAGGAAGCGGTAGCGACCGAATAACGTTGATTCGTTTGGAGACATCGCATGACTGCAACTCTTCCCGACGCTGATGAAATGGAAGCCCGGGTGATCGACGCGATCAAAACCGTCTATGATCCTGAAATTCCGGTCAATATTTATGAATTGGGGCTGATCTACGGTTTGGATGTCGATCCGCTCGGCGATCACGCGGATATTAAGATGACCCTGACCGCGCCGGGTTGTCCGGTGGCGGGCTCGATGCCGGAATGGGTCGAAAACGCGGTGCGCCACGTTGCCGGCGTGGAATCCGTCAATGTCCAACTGGTTTGGGAGCCGCCGTGGACGCCTGAATTGATGTCGATGCGCGCCAAGCTGGAATTGAATATGTTGTAATGTACAACCATTCCTCGAATCCTGCATCCGTGAGGAGAAGCGAGTCCTCCTGCCAAGGATTTGCCTCTCCCTAGCGCCTGACGACCTGATAGACGCCCCCTACCGCCAGTACCATGCCGGCCAAGGAGACCGGCGGGAGCGTCTCGCCAAATATCACCCAGGCGATCAGTGCCGTGCTCAAGGGCGTCAGGTAAAACAGACTGGCGACGTTTACGGCGCTGCCGCTGTGAATGAGCAGGTTTAACAGGCTGATCGCGCCAATGGACAGCACGAACACCAGCCAGCCGAGCGCAAACACGAATTGGCCGGTCCAGGTAATCTGGAACTCCGTAAACAGAGCGATGGCGGCAGCGGTGACGATAGCGCTTGGGATAAATTGAATGACCGAGCCGGTGCGTAGGTCGAACCCCGTGCAAAAGCGCTTCTGATACAGCGTCCCGGCGGTAATCCCCAATAACGCCACCAGCGCCGGAACGAGCATTGGCCCGAGTCCGGTATCAATTCCGAACTTGCCGGATACCACCAGCGCTAGCCCAGTGAAGCCCAATGCCAAACCGGTCCATTGCCGCAGGCTGACCTGCTCTCCAAGGAGCCAACCGGCGCTGATAGCGGTGAGCAATGGCTGCATGCCGACCACCAGCGCGGTGATGCCCGCCGGCAAGCCGTGCTTGATCGACAGAAATACGCCTCCTAGATAAGTGGCATGGATCAGCACTCCAGATACGCCGATATGCCACCATTGGCTGGGTTCTTTTGGCCACGGAGCGCTGCTCAATACGGCAATCACCATCATTAAGGCGATGACACAAAGATAACGGGTGAGCAGAAAGGACAACGGCTCAGAAAACGGTAAACCAAACCGGGCACCGATAAAGCCAGTGCTCCATAAAAAAACAAATAGGAATGGATAGATACGTTTTAGGGGTAATTTTGGTTTCACGGATGGTGAGCCGCTTTGAGTGAGTCGCTTTAAATTTTTGAGTCATTGAAGCCGATGCGGCTCGCCGCGGCGGCGTGATCCATTACCCGAAATGAGGCGTTTCTGCTACCATGCGCCGCGTTTCTCCGCGGTCATGAAGGATGTTCAAAATGCCACGTCCCTATAATTTTAGTGCAGGTCCCGCCATGTTGCCCGAGGCGGTTCTGGAACAAGCCAAGGCCGAGATGCTCGACTGGCGCGGTTCCGGTATGTCGGTGATGGAAATGAGTCATCGCGGCAAGGAATTTGTCTCCATCGCCGAACAGGCCGAAGCAGATCTGCGTGAACTGCTCAACGTTCCGGCAAATTACAAGGTGCTGTTCCTGCAGGGCGGTGCTTCCAGCCAGTTCGCGATGATTCCCATGAATCTACTGCGCGGCAAAAGCAAGGCAGACTATCTCAACACGGGGCAATGGTCGAAGAAAGCCATTGCCGAAGCTAAGAAATTCTGCCAGGTCAATGTCGCTGCCAGTTCCGAACCGGTCAACTTCACCACGGTTCCTGCCCGTGAAACCTGGAAGTGCGACCCAGAAGCTGCCTATTTGCACTACACGCCCAATGAAACGATTAACGGCGTCGAAATGCATACGATTCCCGAAGTCGATGTGCCCTTGGCGGCGGATTTCTCATCCACTCTCCTGTCCCGCCCAATCGACGTGAGCAAGTTTGGGGTTATCTACGCCGGTGCTCAGAAAAATATCGGGCCAGCAGGACTGACCATCGTCCTGATCCGTGAGGACCTGATGGGGCAAACCGTCTCCGGAACCCCCACTATGCTGGATTACGCAGCGATGGCCAAGGAAGGGTCCATGTACAATACGCCGCCGACCTACGCTTGGTATATTGCTGGATTGGTATTCCAATGGATGAAAGCCCAGGGTGGCTTGGCAGCGATCGGTGAACGCAATAAAGCCAAAGCCGATCTGTTGTACAAGGCGATTGACGAATCCGGTTTTTACAAAAACCCAGTCGATCCGGCCTATCGTTCGTGGATGAATGTGCCGTTCACCCTGCCTGATGCGGCGCTGGATAAGCCGTTTCTGGCCGAGGCCAAGGCTGCTGGCTTGTTAACCCTGGCTGGCCATCGTTCAGTCGGTGGAATGCGCGCCAGCATCTACAACGCTATGCCGGCCGAGGGCGTCAAGGCACTGGCCGGTTTCATGGCGGATTTCCAGAAACGGCGAGGTTAATGACCCCCATCGCCACCTTCCTCCGCAAGGGGGAGGGTGTCCAGTGGACTCTTCCCCGCAAGGGGGAGTGCTTCTTACCTAACTCGATTGCAAGACGATGTACAAGATCCTGACTTTGAATAGTATCAGCGTTTCCGGTTTGGAACGCCTTCCCCGCGACCGCTACGAGATTGCTTCGGAAATCACCCATCCCGATGGAGTATTACTGCGTTCCTTCAAGATGCATGACTGGCCGATTCCTGCGAGTCTCAAGGCGATCGGCCGCGCGGGTGCCGGTGTTAACAATATCCCGGTTCCCCAGATGACCGCCAAGGGTATCTGCGTGTTTAATGCCCCCGGTGCCAACGCCAATGCGGTCAAAGAACTGGTGATCGCCGGCATGTTGCTGTCGGCGCGCAACATCTGCGCTGGCTGGGACTATGCGCGCAACCTGCAAGGTAATGATGCCGAATTATCCAAGCAAGTCGAATCCGGCAAGAAGCAGTTTGTCGGCATCGAATTACCCAACCGCACCTTGGGAGTGATCGGATTAGGCGCCATCGGTGTCAAGGTCGCCAACGCCGCCCGTGCGCTGGGGATGCGGGTGATTGGTTACGATCCGCACATCACCGTCAGCAATGCCTGGCAGCTTTCCTCACAGGTCGAACAGGTGCTGAGTGTTAACGAGATGGCTGCGCAGGCCGATTTCATTACCCTGCATGTTCCATTGAACGACGCAACCCGTCATTTGGTCAACGCCCAGTTTCTGCAAAACAGCCGCCCAGGATTGACCTTGTTGAACTTCTCTCGCGAAGGTGTGGTGGACGAGGAGGCGTTGTTCGAGGCATTGCAAGCAGGCAAGCTGAAATCCTACGTCTGCGATTTTCCCACCAGCCGGTTAAAAAGCCATCCTCGGGTGATCATGCTGCCGCATCTGGGCGCGTCCACGGTTGAAGCCGAGGATAATTGCGCAATCATGGTCGCTGACCAGATGCGTGACTATCTGGAAAATGGGGTTGTGCATAATTCCGTGAATTTTCCAGAGATGGCGATGCCGCGCAACGGAGGACCCCGTCTGGCGATTGTCAATTCCAATGTCCCGCATATGATCGAAAGGATTTCCAAGGCGATTTCCATGGCAGGTATCAACATTATGGATATGCTCAATAAGTCGCGCGGTGAAATTGCCTGTACCTTGGTTGACACCGACAGACCCGTGCCGGAGACGGTCGTGGCGCAGATTGCCGAGGTACAGGGTGTATTGGGCGTGCGGGTTTTATAAAAGGGAACGGTTTAAGGAACTGTCTGTTCAGTGGCGATATCGAGATAGGCGAGCCAATAGCGGGATATATCGCTCATGCACTCGATCCGGGCGATAAATGTCGCCAGGCTCAGCTTGAGCTGCTCAATTTCGAGCAACGATTCAGTCAGTCCGGTATCCAGTTCACCTAAATGCCGGCTGCGGTTTGCGGCGACCGAGGCAATGCGTGTTGTCAGCAACCGCACCCGCAGATACAACAAGTCGCCTGGCGCGTTGGTATGTCGTTTATAATGCATTTCATAGGATTGCGGCGGCACGTCCTTGCGGCCCAGTAGATAGGATTCCAGCCCCTCGACCCGGGTCAGCATCATGCTTAAATGGTTCTGGGTCGAGGTGCGATGCGCCAGGGATTCCAGCAGAGTGATCTTTTCCGCCAGCACCCGCCGCCTGTCGTAGATACAGGCCCGGATACGGTCTATCTCGCAATCAACCTCAGTCAGTTGCTGGGTTACTGTTTGCATCTCTTCCCCGATCTCGTCAAGGAATTCACGGAGATGATCCGAGAGAATTCGCTCCAGGGTCAGGGTAATGAACCGTTCCCACGCGGTATCGGCAAGAGCGCGTATCCCTTCAAGACGCTGGCGTACTCCGCTGAATCGGTCGGCAATTTCCTGTATAGCGCATTCGTGTCCGGTCTGGTCCTGGGTGTTCCAAATCTGAGCGAGTTGGGCTTCCTCCTTCAAAACGTAGGACATACCGGCCGCAGCGCCGTCATCGGTTTCAGCGATTAGGGTATCCATGCAGCAATTCTCTTTGGCCACTTCAAGTCAATCGCCAGGGCCGATCACAAACGCCACTGACCGTATAGGGGTATATTTAATCCTGATAGGTCCAGCCATCGGGATAATCGTGATTCAGTTCATGTATGTCATATACGCACAGATCTTGTTCGGGTAGATTAGGAAATAGCTGCCGGGACTGAGTCTCTGCCTGTTGCTCGTTGTCAGCCTGAATGACAGCGACGTTGAGCAGTTTATCGGAGCTGGGGTCTTCCACAATGATGAGGTAAGGTTTCATAGTAAATGCTCCTTCCTGTTTGTCAGGTGATGACGGCACCTTCAAATATACATCACCTGACTCGAATGGTGGAGTTGTAAGCATTCACCCTCTTTTCCTAACGTCCTCCCGCGCAGGGGAAGGGGGAGCATCTGTATGGGATGCTTGCAGGAGGTCGCTACTCGTCCTCCCGCGCAGGGGAAGGGGGAGCTAAACAATCCATAACGGTGGAATGGTAAGCACTTACCCCATCCCACGTTGGTTATACCGTTTCTGAATAGAATTGAGCGCTGAGCCGGTTGGGCTGAACACCGTGAAGCCCCGTGTCCTGGCGCATCGTTGGGCAATGCTGCGCTTTTGCCCAATCTACGGCCTACAGACAATAGCGTAAGACCTATGCAAAATTGGTATTACATCGAATCATGTGTTCAGAAGCAGCAATGGACATAGGGCTTATTCGAAAGAATGATTGATTTTTCAGAGGCAGTGTTTAAATGTTCCTTGCATGGATATTCTATCTTTTGACCTCAATCCACTAATGAGGCGATAAGGATGTTGCCCACGGCGCTCCTTTTCTCCTACAAGCGCGGCGCTCAAGTTTATCCTCGCTTCTTGCGTTCTGCGCAGCACGTTTGGGCGGAACAGGTGCTGACCGTTATCACCGAGCATCAGCACTGCACGCGCAGCGAGTTACAAGCGGCATTGCGGGCGCTGGAAGGCGACTCACCCGATTACCGGATCGTGCGCGGTTTCGCCCATTTGGCGCTCAATGCCGCCGAATTCACGTTAGCCACTGGCGAGACGGAACCCGAAGCGTTGCGCCGCGAAGTGTTCACCTTAGCAGCCCAGCAGGGCCATTATGGCGAGTCTCAGGCGCAGGCGATCCTAGAAGCCGTTGCGCCGCGCTATCAACTGGAAGCAGAGACTCTGCGCGAAGCGTTGTATGCTGATTTGCCGGAGAATCACCTGTTGACCGTATTGCCGGATTTCACGCCGGAACGGCTGATCGACCGCTATAACCTGGCTCAAGCGCAGGGTTTGCTGTACTCGGCGCTCTATCTGCGCCTCATCGCCCACCGGAATGTCCCTGGCGAATACCGCCGGCTGTTCCAGCATCTCAAGTTCCACGGGTTGATGTATGCCGTCGAGGGTAACCTGGACGATGGCTACCAAATCTATGTGGACGGCCCGGCCAGTTTATTCAAGCAAACGCGTAAATACGGTTTGCAGATGGCGGTGTTTTTACCGGCGCTGTTGCGGGTCAGCCGTTGGCAAATGGAAGCGGTATTGCAACGGGACGGCCAGGAACTGAGCTACCGGCTGGATTCACAATCGCCGCTTAAGCCGCTGACCGCCCCTCCGCCTGCCTATGATAGCCTGCTGGAGGAAAGCTTCGCCCGCCGCTGGGAGAAATTGGGTACGCCGTGGGCACTGGAGCGGGAGGTGGAAATCGTGGATTTGAAAGGAACGGTGTTTGTGCCGGATTTTGCGCTGCGCCATGCGGATGGCCAAGTCGTTCATATCGAAATCATGGGCTTCTGGCACCCTGATTATCTGCGCCGCAAGCTGGACAAGCTACGCCGGGCCGCCATGCCGAATCTGATTGTTGCGGTCTCGGAGCGGCTGAATGCCGGCGCTGACGATTTTCGCGATATCCCCGGCCCCGTCATTTTTTTCAAGGGCAAGCTTGAGCCGCGTCAGGTGCTGGCGGTGCTGGAATCAGGGTGCTCTTGAGTTTTCCCTTCGCTAAAATTCGTCATCGAAACTTCCCCGGCAAAATCCATCATGAATCTTGAAAAAGTCATCTTCGGCTTCTTTATTGTCCTTGCCGCCACGCTGAATTTCGGTTTCTTCATCGGCGATCTGGACAATCCGCTTCATCACGACGTTTATGAGTTGTTCGCCGCTATCGTGGTGAATCTGATCGCTACCGTGCTCAAATTCGGTGACCGCACCCACATCGGGGCGATTCATCTTTCCACCAGTCTGGTGGCTGATCTGCAATTGATCGCGGCGGCGCTGGTCTGGGGTTATGGTACACAGGTCACTGGCGCTGAAAGCATTAGCCCCGAAATCACCGCCAAGGTGGTCTCTCTGTCTGGCGGCGCATTGTTCGCCAACGTCGTATCGATGGTGATTCTGATCGCTGAAACCATTATGCAGAAACGATGAACCCCGAAGCGTACGAAAGCACCTTCTTTCTGGCACTGCGGCGGATGCGGGCGCCGCTGATCACGCTGATCGTGATCTATGCGGTCTCGATCCTGGGCCTGACGTTGATTCCCGGAATAGATGCTGAGGGCAACCCCAGCCCGATGAACTTTCTGCATGCCTTCTATTTCATCAGCTACACCGCAACCACCATCGGTTTTGGCGAAATCCCCAATGCTTTCTCCGAAGCGCAACGGATGTGGGTGATACTTTGCATCTACTTGGCGGTGGTCGGCTGGGCCTACTCGATCGGCGCACTGCTGGCGTTGTTACAAGATCAGAATTTCCGCAATGCGGTGCGCCTGCAACGCTTTGGCCGGGCGGTGCGGAATATGCGGGAACCGTTCTACTTGATCTGCGGATACGGCGAAACCGGCCAGTTGATCTGCCGCAGCCTTGATCAGCTCGGCGTGCGGGCAGTGGTGATCGAAGTTGACGAGAACCGGGTGAGTCAACTCGATCTGCACGGTCATTCCGCCGACATTCCGGCCTTGACGGCTGACGCCAGCCAGCCGGAAATTCTGAAGCTGGCCGGCCTGACCCACCGCTATTGCCGGGGCATCATCGCACTGACCAATGACGACAACGCCAACTTGGCCATCGCCATTGCTGCCCGGTTGCTGGCGCCCCAACTGACCACGCTGTGCCGCGTCGAAACGACGGAAGCCGCCGCCAACATGGCCTCGTTTGGCACCCGGCACATTATCAATCCCTTCGATAAGTTTGGCCGCTATCTGGCGTTGGCGCTGCACGCGCCAGCGGCGTATCACTTGCTGGAATGGCTGACGGCGGTACCCGGCACGAAAGTCGAGCCGCATCGCGACCCGCCACGCGGCCACTGGGTGTTATGCGGCTATGGCCGGTTTGGCAAGGTGCTGGTGTCGGCGCTGGAACAGGAAAACATCCCGGTCACGATTATCGATCATGACCCGCCGGCTGAAGATGAGCAACGGCACTGGGTGCGCGGCGATGGTAGTAGCGTACCTGCCTTGCTGGAAGCGGGCATCGAGCAGGCGGTCGGTATTGTGGCTTCGACCAACGATGACGTGAACAATCTATCCATTGTGGTCACCGCCCGGAAACTGAATGCCCGGTTGTTTGTGGTGCTGCGGCAGAATTTGCAGGCGCATCAGGCGCTGTTTGACGCCTTTGAATCCGGTTTTACCGTGGTCCCGAGCCAAATTATCGCCCGCGAGTGTTTGGCGATTCTGACGACGCCGCTCCTGGCGCCATTTTTGTGGCAGATCAAACAGCGGGGTGAATCCTGGGCCAGCACGCTGCTCGATCAATTGACCGGCCGCTTTGGCTGGGAAGCACCCACGGTGTGGAGCGTGCGGATCGATGCCGTGCAGGCGCCGGCGCTGGTGGACCGGTTGGAATCCACCCGCCCTCCAGTGCCGCTGGGCGAGTTGCTGCGCAGCCCCCATGACCGTTCCCAGGAATTGGAATGCCGGGTGCTGTATCTGACCCGTGAAGATGACGCGACGGTCATGCTGCCGCACCGGCATACGCTGATTCAGGCCGGTGATCAGTTGCTGTGCGTGGGCTGCCGGGCGGCGCGCAGCGATCTGGAATTGACGTTGCACAACGAGAACACGCTGGAGTATGTGCTGCGTGGCCGGGAGATTCCCGGCGGCTGGGTATGGGAGCAACTCGCCCGCCTGCATGCCCGATGGCCCGGCTCCTGGTGAACAGCGGCTGATGCAGACCATCAAGGCATAGCGCATGGCCATCAAGAAATCCGATCTCTATTCCTCCCTCTGGGCTTCCTGCGACGCGCTGCGCGGCGGCATGACCCGCGCACGCCCTCAAGCAAGGTATAATGCAGGAACTCCTCACTGGGAGAATTCGACTGGTATGAAGAGCCATTCCTCCACTCCTTCTGCGGCGATACCAGCGACCCCAGTGCGTTGTTTAGCGCGAATCCCGTGCCGAGATTAATGAATTGCCGCTGTCTGCGGCGTTGTGGAAGTCTTCGTGATGAATGTTTTATTGCCGGGCGCCATCAATGATCCGCACCAAAATGTCGCCGTGAAATACCAGTGTTTTAAGAAGCGTTCCGCGCCCCAGATTGTATTCCCATTTGTAGACCGGGATGACTCGACGTACCTCGGTCTCCTGGCCGCCCTGTGGAAGCGGGTAGGATTGCGGCAACGTCGATGGGTCATAATAACCCTCGTTACGGCGCACGGTCTGCTCAAGAAAACCATCTTGCCAGGCGCGCTGCGGGTCCCCGCAGACTTGCAGCACTCGCGACTGGGAATCACCGGTGTTGATCAGATAGCGGCCACAGCGCATGCTATCGGCCGTTGCGGTCGTTATGCTCGCCATGGCTAACACTGCCATGAAAATCCACGTGGTAAACCCGCGCATTGATGCCTCCTCCAACCGATTTTATTTCAGTTTAACCCGAATTTATCCAGTTATCATGCCCGGTCTCGATACGTGCAGCGAACCATGCCATGCATCCCTGTTTGATGGCCACTATCCATTTGGACCTAGCTGTCCTGGCTGATTGAATCGTGACCTCTTCCTCTCCCTCTCATCCGGCGCTGGATAGCCAGGCCATCGGTCTGCTGAATGCGCTGGGCTGTTTTACCTTATGGGGATCGTTTCCCCTCTATTTTAAATTGCTCCAGCATGTTCCTGCCCTGGAGGTCCTGGCGCATCGGGTATTGGGGTCAGCGGTATTGCTGCTGGCGCTGATCCTGGCGTGGGGACAATGGCCGGCGTTGCTCGCTGAGTTTCGCAATTGCCGCCGCCTCGGATTCTATCTGCTCACCGCGTTGCTGATCTCCGGCAATTGGCTGCTGTATATCTGGGCGGTGCAAAATGGAAGAATTCTGGAAGCCAGCCTGGGTTACTACATCAATCCGCTGGTCAACGTGCTGCTGGGGATGCTGTTTCTGGGTGAGCGGCTGAATCCGCGCCAACTCCTTGCGGTATTGATCGCTGCGATGGGGGTGCTGGTGCTGGTGATCGGTCATGGGGTGTTTCCCTGGATTTCCCTGACCTTAGCATTCAGTTTCGGCAGTTACGGGCTGTTGCGTAAGAAAGCGGGTCACGCCCCAACCTTGGGTTTATGCGTGGAAACCGTGTTGATTGCGCCTATCGCCTTGCTATTCCTGGCCGCGCGGGGCGGAGGCGCATTGGGCCGGGTGGATGGACACACCGATATGTTACTGTTGGGAGCAGGACTCGTCACCGTGATTCCCTTACTGATGTTTCTCCAGGCCACCCAGCGCTTGCGTTTATCCACGGTCGGGCTGATTCAATACCTGACGCCTACCTTGCAATTCCTGCTGGCGGTAGCTGTTTACCAGGAACCGTTCACTGGTATTGATCAGGCCGCATTCGGTTGCATCTGGCTAGCATTGGCACTGTATAGCGTCGACGCTTGGTTCGGCCATCGCCGTTGATCAACCGGATCGGTTGGTGCCGTACACGCTTAATTGGCCGCCGCCAGCATCCTGGGCCAGGCGTAACGCCTGGCTCGCGGCTTCCAGTAACTGTTCACCGGAACGGCAACCGGCCAGGCAGGTCTCTGGATAAGTTGCTAATCCAGCGGAGACAGTCACTCGCAAGCTCTGCCCGCCTTCGAGCACCGGTTCCCAGCCGTGAATCAATCCCATGAGCTGCTCAATCAGTTTACGAGCAGCTTTCGCTCCGCTGGCCGGTAATAGCAATGCAAATGCATCGTCCTGGTGACGGGCGACCAGCTCTTGATGCCGGATATGGCCGCTGATTAACCGCGCCAGTGCGACCAGCACCTGATCGCCAACGCCATGGCCGCAGGACTCGTTGATTTGCCGCAAGTTGTCTACATCCAGCAGCACCACGCTCAACGGCCAATTTTGCTCTTTGGCAGCCGCCATTTCCTGTCGCAACCGGTCGCTTAAGTGTGGCTGGTTGAGCAACCCAGTGAGCGCGTCAAAGGCGTATTGTCCCGTGGAAGGCCGTGTCGCTGGATCGTGCTGAGAACGGATGCTGCGGCTGTTGGCCAGCGTTGGGATCAAGGGAAGTTGGTTAGGTAGCGCCACGACCGGGCGGGATGGTTCTACTGACAGGGTGTTGTGGCTGGTCCGTTCGGGCCAGCGCTGCACTGCGCGGATATCCAATGCTTCCCGAGCCTGATCCAGAATCCCGGCAATTTGGTTTGCATCCAACGGCTTGATTTGGAACAGGGCAGCGATCTCAGGAAATTTGGCGCCCATCTGTTCCAAAATTTCCATATAGTGGCCCGTCTCCAATCCAAACCATTGTTGGGCCAGTTTTGCGACTTCCGGCGAATTCTGCCAGTCATGGGGCCGGGTCCAAATGTCGGCAATGCGCGTTGCCAACGCAACTGACTGAACCAATGCCCGGTATCGGTCGGAGGTGTCGCTGTGATCTGGATCCAGGCTGCCAGCCGTTGCCACGGTTAAATAGTCAGGTAACCGCCAATGCTGCATGAGCCAGGCGCCGACTGCGGCATGATCGTCACCGAGTTGTTTCCGCTCCAATTCAGCCAATCGCTGGTAGTTCAGAACGGCTGTCATGCCTTCCGGGTGTTCGGTCGCCGCCTGCAATAAAACGCCGTAGGGTTGGGGCATGATCATCGACAGCGCCAAAACGCCAACCCCTTGCAGCAATCCGGCTAGGAAGAGTTCTTCCAGATTCTTCATCGACAGCCGCTCACCGAGGATCCGGCAGGCGGTCGCTGTCATCAGTGAACGGCGCCAGAATTGCTCGGTGTTTAAAGGGACAGCACCCGCATCGCGCCCTGTAGCGATCAGGGAAAACCCTAGCGCTAGCGCCAGGGTGCCCTGTAAACCCATCAAATTTAGAACCTGCCGTAGATTGGTGACCTTGCGGTTGAGGCCATATAATGGTGAATTAGCGGCACGGAACAACTTGGTCACCAAGGCCGGGTCCATTGAGATCACCCGAGCTAAGTCGTTTAGATGAACATCGGGATTGTTGGCGAGTTCGACCATTTTCAGAGCCACTGCCGGGAGGCTTGGCAGATTGCTGCAAAAACGCAGACGTTGCTCCAGTTCAGCGTGCATGATGTATAGGTACCCAATATGCCTTGGAAATAATTGAATAATTTTTAAGACCAACCATGTTATTGATCGATCGTGACAGATGATGCAATCATCATAGCCGATGGGTGTTTCACCAATCGATTCACCTTAGAATCTCTGATTTTTTAAAATCAAAATTGTTTCTGCCGTGTCCGCACTTCAACAATGGTCGAGGATGCTGCAATCGCCTGGCCTAGCGTGGTCACATCCAGATCTTCCAGCAGCGCCAGCATGCGGACAAAGATTCCGGCAGTCACCAAGGCATCGCCCAAGGCGGTATGCCGGGCTAGCACCCGCACGCCAAACCGTTCAGCAATGGCGTCTAGATTGTGCGCCATACTCTGGTCATCCAGGAATACCGATAACAGCAAAGTATCAAGCACCGGGTTATTGAAAATAACGCTGCTTTCCGCCTCCTTCAGCTTGAGAAACTTGAGATCAAACGCTGCGTTATGGGCGACGAGCACCGCATCGCCAACGAATTGCTGGAACTGCGGCAGCACCAGATGCACCGGCGGCTTGCCCTGCACCATCTCGTCAGTGATGCCATGAAAGCGTGTGGATGCCTTGGGAATAGGGCGTCCGGGGTTTACTTGCAGGTCAAAGGTTTCACCGGTGAGAATGCGGCCGTTGACGATGCGCACCCCGGCAATGGAGACGATTTCGTCACCCTCGGATGGCTTGAGGCCCGTTGTTTCTAGATCAAATACGACGTAATTCAGTGACTTGAGAGGTCTCTCGGCGAGGTCGCCGCCCGGCACTGGCTGTTGCAGCAGGCTGAAGTCATAAAACTCCGGGCGTGGCGGTAATTCGCTGGCGGTGTGTGCGCTACGCGCCGCTGGCATGGGTACGCGTACTCGGGCCAGTCCCTCCCCGCAGCGGTCGCTCCAGATCTCGCTCTTGTGGTGGTCCAGCACATCACGCACCGTTAGACCGCCGGGCGCGCCTGGCAGCACGGCATCCAATCCGTCGTCAAGAACGCTCGATGGTAGCGGCTCGCCATGCCAAATGATATCGATATAGACCACTTGACGTGGCCCAGCCTCAGCCCCGATATCGAAGTCCTTGATGCCATTATGGGCGCTGATTCGCCGGATCAGGTATTCATTCAGCGAGATAATAGAGTGGCTGTCGCCATGCAGCCATTGCGGCAGGTGAACCACAGTAACCGCGATGTCCGAGGTTTCTTTCAACCGCTGCGCCACCATTTCCAGCAGCGTAGCCGATAAATCATCGGTCATTGGCCAGTAACCGGTAATGACGTCGCGGTACTCGCGGCACAGTCGATTCACGGTCTCACTCAGGGCAGTGCTTTCCTTGAAAACGACCTCATCGAACGTGCGATGGGCGGCGATGTCCATGTCAGGATTGCCGGCCTGCATCTCCGCCGCCGCGCGCAGGTTGGCGACGGGTGCTCGTAAGCCTTCGGTTGCTTCGCGCAATAAACGGTCGCGTTTGCCTAGCGCCGCTAGCTCCTCAGTGATATCGTTGAAAGTCACTACATAACCGGTGGGCAATTCTTCAGTGCCCAGGATCAAGGTCATCTGCGCATGCAGGGTATGTAGACCATCTGTGGTCGCGCACACCAAGCGGGTCGTGATTCCCATAGGGTGATGATGGTGCCGGCCCTCGGCGACCCGTAAGCGCAGGCGGCGAAAGGCGTTAGAAATGGGTTCACGGGTGACGACGGTAAACAATGACCGGCCTAAACCCAATTCACCAGTGACATGCAGGATTTTCAAAGCCAATTGGTTGTAGAGCAATACCTGATTATTCAGGTTGCACACCACCACACCTTCCTGCAAATCCCGCAGAATAGCCTCCAGGCGATTTTTCTGTTCTTCGACCCGGACAGTAGCGGTCGTCATCGCTTGCAACAGATCGCGGTGGTGGGTAGCCAAGCGCCGGGTCAGTTCGCTAACCGCTTGGAATAGCGGATTGAGCTGGTTTGGTCCTGCATATTGGATTTCATGATCAGGGTTGGTGCGCAGAGTGGTTAACAGATTGCGCGTCAGGCTGGTGAGTGGTGCGGCAATGCTCTGATCGAAAAACAGCCAAGCGGCAGCGATCACCGCTATCAGGAAAAATCCCGAGACTGCCCCATAATGCATGACATAGCCCCAAGGATCGAAAGTAGCCGGATTGGCTAACTCGCCGCGCCGGACCATTTCGGCTAACGCCAGCCCGAGCGATGCCAGCACGGCTGCCAGTGCCGTAACCGTGATGGCAATAAAGACCAGTGCAAAAATAAACCTTGATTTCATAAGATAATCGTTGCTGACTCTGAAGCAGTGTGATCGTAATGCTCTATCAGCAATGCCAAGGATGCCTTAGCAGTCACTTAAGAGACGATGAAGGGAGAATCCTAGAAAAGTTGTGCCGTAAATTCATAGTGAATTTGGTTGCGCAGCGTGTTAATCGACCGGAAGGCATCAAGCAACAGCCAACGTTGCCGTTTGCTCAGGGTTTTTAAATCCACGTAATAGTTGATGCGACGGCTCGCATTAAAATCCACAATCTGTTTTTTAAGCAAAATCTCGGTCAATAATGAAAAGGCGGCTGAGAGATTTTCGTACTCGTTAGCGCTAAAAATGCCTGCCTCTCTGAGTGCATAAATGCGCTCCAGCGTCGAAGTTTTCTGGATACCCTCGCGTAGCGCCAATAATCGAATGGCGCCTATCAATGGAATGGTTCCGGTGTATTTCAGGTCGATTTGGCCACGATGATCGCGATCAGCCTTCTCAGTGATAAAGCCGCCGAGGAAGCCGAGAGCGACATTATGCTTGGTTTTTTCCAAGAACATTTGTTTGAGGAAAAAGGGATTTTTGCGCGTCAACTGGGAAACGGCCTCACGCAATTCGACCGCAAGTTTGTTGTTACCCCAAACTGGCTGGAAATCAAAGAAAATGTCCGAAAGACGGATCGCAATAAAATTGCTTTTCTGGCCCCATCGTGAGATTTGCTCGATCCATTGACGCAGTGTTTTCCGCCATAATGGATTCATGGCCATGCAGTGACCATTGCAATAGGGAAAGCCAACGTCATTTAGAATCCGGCATAATCGTTCAGCTAACTCAATGTAGAAGGTGTCGATTCGTGTATGTTCGCTATCGGGATAATCGGCGATGATGAAGCCGTTATCCTGATCAGGGAACAGGAAGTTCTCGCCACGCCCGCTGGAACCCATGACAATAGCTGCGGCTGTTACCGGCGGATCGCCCCAACCTTCCGTCGTCATCAGCCTCAATACCATCTCAATGATACGGCGATAAATATCATTGTTGATGCGGGTGAGTAGTTGTTGAATCTCTGGGGCAGGCACATTGTCAGCGAACAACGCTTGAGCGAGTTCGATCTGTGCTGCTTTCACTTCTTTCAATCCCTCAACTGTTCCTTCATGACTTAGCTGCTCGATCTGATGCATCAGGCCGTGCGAGGCGGCTGTTAACACATCCTGTCGATACAGGATGCCGACAAGCCGGCCTTGATTATTGACGACAGGTAGTTGCTGCAGATCGTAGCGAAGCAATGTCGCAATGGCATGATAAAGCAACTGCTGGTGCTGAACAGTCACAACCGGTTCGGTCATCACGGTTTCCACGGGCGTATCCGGTGGCGCACGGTAGGTAATACGGCGGGTGACGTCCTGTTCGGTGAGAATTCCTATTGGGCGTCCGATATCATCTTCGATGAGTGCACAGGATGTACGTTTGGAGGTCATCTGTCTAATGATCTCGATACATCGAGCACCAGATTTTGCTATCACCCATTTATTGGTGCGCATGAAATCGCGAACCGGCAAGCTGAAAAAAGCAGTTCGTGGAATATCTGTATTTGAGGGTAATTGTATTGCCATAAAATTTTATCAAATGTAATTTTTATATAACAAATTGGTACATAAATTGTCCAAATTGTAATAATTAATTATTTTAGCGTGTTGCAATTTTAGTATTTACGGTAAATATTAAGGTTAATCACCGGAAAATACCGGTGGTTTATGGCGTCATCGCATACTCCCCCTGCAGTTTATCATTGCTTCCCAGCACCGTTTTAGCTGGGGGACGATAAAGCTGATTGATGCGCCATATTGTGTTGTTAACACCAAAGGTTGAGGAGGAAATATGTCAGCGAAAGTTATCTGGCTATTTGCTTTCGTGGCGCTCTACTGGACCTACTGCATTTACTGGGGTATCCGGGGCGCCCGTATGGCTAAGACAGCAAGCGATTACTTTATTGCCGGTCGCCAACTCTCTCTATGGGTATTTGTATTGGCCGCCACGGCGACTTCGTTCTCCGGTTGGACCTTCATGGGTCATCCGGGCCTGGTCTACCGCGATGGCTTTCAATATGCCTACGCTTCGTTCTATACCATCACCATTCCTTTTACTGGGGTCATTTTCCTCAAACGGCAATGGATGCTAGGCAAGCGCTTTGGTTATGTCACGCCGGGCGAAATGCTGGCGGATTATTTCCGCGGTGACTTCATCCGCATTCTAACGGTGATCGTGGCGCTGTTTTTCTCGATCCCCTATCTGGGTGTGCAGTTGGGCGCCTCGGGGTTCCTGTTCAACGTACTGACCGATGGGCTGGTCAACGAAAACTTCGGGATGTGGGTATTGTCGATCGTGGTGCTCGTCTACGTCGCCTCGGGTGGGTTGCGCGCGGTGGCTTATGTGGACACTGTGCAATGCATCCTGCTGGCGTTGGGCATCATCGTTACCGGCATCATTGCCCTCAATGCCGTCGGCGGCTGGGATGCATTGAACGGCTTGATGGCCAAGCTCGGCCAGACGGATATCGGTAAGTGGGGAACGACCAAGGGTTACGGCGGTGGCGATTACAGCGCCTATTTGGCCGTGCCGGGCGTCATCCAGTGGACCGCCGGCCTGGGTAAGGAAACGCCAGTGGGCGGTTTATGGACTGGCATCATGGTGTTGACCTACATGTTTGCATTGATGGGAATTCAATCGGCTCCGGCATTCACCATGTGGTCGTTCGCCAACACCAACCCGAGACCGTTCGCGGCTCAGCAGGTGTGGGCGTCGTCCTTCGCCATTGGCTTGATTCTGTTCTTCTTCACTGCTTTTCAGGGTATGTCGGCTCATTTCCTCGGTGCGAGTCCGCGGTTCAACGACGCGGGGATCGCGATTCTCAACATCATTCCCGACACGGTGGCGGCGAAGCCCGACTCGCTGGTGCCGCATTACTTCAACCTGATCGGCGATACCATGCCCTGGCTGGTAGGCCTGCTCGCCGTGTGTGCATTGGCGGCCATGCAATCAACCGGGGCGGCCTATATGTCCACCGCCGGCGGCATGCTGACGCGCGATCTCTACAAGCGCTATCTCAACCCCGAGGCAAGCCATGTCACCCAGAAGTTGTTCGGCCGGTTCGGCGTTGCCTTCATCGTTATTTCTGCGCTGTTGGTGGCGACCTTTTCCAAGGATGCGCTGGTGCTGCTAGGCGGCTTGGCCGTTGCTTTCGGCTTACAGATGTGGGTGCCGCTGGCCGCGGTCTGCTATTTTCCGTGGATCACCCGTGCTGGGGCGAGTTGGGGACTGGTGGCAGGCTTGATCGGTGTGGCGATGACTGATTCGATCGGAGTGGACCTCTTTGGCGCCGCACTGCCATGGGGCCGTTGGCCGTGGACCATTCACTCGGCCGGCTGGGGTATCTTCCTTAACATCGGTGTTTGCGCCGCCATTTCGGCGATGACGCAAAACGCGGAAGATCACGCCCATAAGATGAAGTTCCACAACTTTCTGCACGAGCATGCCGGGCTGCCAGAGTCGAAGCGTGGTCTGATCCCGATCGCCTGGGGCATTACGCTGGCTTGGTTCTTCTTTGGTATCGGCCCTGGTTGCGTCATCGGCAACTGGATCTTCGGAGCGCCCAATGCCGGTATCGAGAATTGGACATTCGGCATCCCATCGATTTGGGCCTGGCAGATTCTGTTCTGGCTGCTTGGGGTCGGCATGATGTGGTTCCTCGCCTATAAAATGGAGATGTCGACAGTGCCGACTACCGAGGTGAAAGCCCTCATCGAGGACATCGGCGATACCAAACGTGGAGAGGCGGCTAGTTCATGATGTCGTTGTGATGAGCTTGTAGGTTGGGGGAAGGCGGTTCTTCCTTCCCCCATTGCCAGATTTACCGTCGAGTACTCTCAATCTATTCAGGCTAA
>ERZ761603.119-NODE-119-length-68137-cov-20.034282_pt1 | contig 68137 bp, 42 predicted proteins | sample MGYA00511879_ERZ761603 | MGnify/ENA primary metagenome ERZ761603 (study PRJEB28899, sample SAMN02850040) | bioreactor sludge metagenome | biome: EBPR Sludge; feature: EBPR Bioreactor; material: flocular biomat | place: Australia: Thorneside Wastwater Treatment...
AGTATAAATTTATTTTCGCAAAATAGATACTTATTAAATGTTAAAGAAGTATATATTGTTGAAAATCCAAGTGAAAAAAATGAGGAAATATCTAGACCAAATAATATAGATTATTTAATTTTAGAATTTAATAAGTCTGAAATTAACCTCAAATTATTTTCTAAAGAAAAGGCTTGGACTGAGACTTTCTATAAAATAGTTAACACTGATCAGGATGATATTATAATTTGGAGAAATGATAATATAATTATGACAATAAGTGAAGATTTTATATCATTAAAAGATGTAAGAAGTAAAAAATTAATAGTACTTATATTATGAGAATAAAATGTGTATTTGATATTGAAACTGATGGTCTCTTAGATTCAGTAACTAAAATACATTGTCTTTCATATAAAATAGGAGACAATCCTATTTTGACAACTAATAATCCTAAGAAAATAAAAGAGATATTTAATAGAGATTACACATTTATTGGACATAACATTGTTTTATACGATTTTAAAGTTCTTGAAAAGCTATTAGAGATAAAGATGCCAAATTCATTTATAGACACTTTAATACTGTCATGGTATCTTTTCCCTAAAGCTCCTGAACATGGCTTAGAATGGTGGGGTAATTATTTTAAATATCCTAAAGTTTCAATTAGTGATTGGTCTTTACTAAGTTATGAAGAATATACAAAAAGATGTGAAAGAGATGTAGAGATAAATAACTTATTATGGGAAAAACAAATAAATTTACTCAATAAACTTTATGAGAATAACCCTGAAAAAATTATTAAATATCTAATGTTTAAAATATATTCTATAAAAATACAACATGAAAATCCATTAAAATTAGATATACCATTTTTAAAAGAAAACTTAAAAAAATTAAATAAAATATATAAAGAGAAAAAAGAAAAATTAGAAACAATACTTCCAAAAATACCAAAATTTGGATCAATAACTTATAAAAATTATATAAAAAAAGATAATACATATTACACTAAAAAAGATCCTGAATTTAATGAATTAATAGCTTTAGGATATACTGTAAATGAAAAAATTACAATACCAAAAATAACAGGATTTAATTTACCTAATGGAAATTCTCAATCTCAAATAAAAAATTATTTATTTTCAATAGGTTGGGAACCTTTATGGTATAAAAAATCTATATTAAAATCTGGTGAAATAAGTAAGTCTCCCCAAATAAGTAAAGAAAATGGAAATTCTGGTGAAATATGTGAATCAATAACATCAATGTATGATAAATATCCTGAATTAGAATCTCTTGAATCTATGGGTGTATTGAAACATAGAATAGGTGTATTAAAAGGTTTTTTGAGGGATCAAGTAAATGGGTATATTGTTGCAGATATAGCTGGGATTACCCCAACTCTTCGTATTAGACATAAAGGTGTAGCAAATCTTGTAGGTTTTGGAAAACCTTATTGGGAAGAAATTAGAGGTAATTTTATATCTGATAAAAATCAGTTAATGTGTGGGTCAGATATATCTTCACTTGAAAATTCTGCTAAAGAACATTTTATGTATTTCTATGACCCCGATTATGTTAAAAAAATAAGAGTAAAAGGATATGATTCTCATTTATCATTAGGAGTATTAGCTAATTTAATTACAAAAGAAGAAGCAGAATATTATAAAAATAAAGAAAATGAAAAAACTGAAAAATATAAAGAGATACATAAAAAGAGATCTATAGCTAAAACAGCAGGTTTTGGTCTTTTATATGGGGCTTACCCACCTAAAATATCAGAATCTACTAAATTACCTATAAAAGAAGCTGAAAATTTATTTAATGCCTATTGGGAAATGAATAAATCTGTTAAACAGGCAGCTGAAGATTTTAAAAGAAAAAGAGTTAACAATCAAGATTGGGTTTATAATCCAGTTTCTGGTTTTTGGCTCTCATTGAGAAATGAAAAGGATATATTTAATTTAATTAATCAAGAAACAGGTAGTTATATTTTTGATTTATTCTTAAAAGAAGTATCAAAAAAAATAAAAGTAAATTTTCAATATCATGATGAATTAATGTTTACTTTTGATAATAATATATCTAAAGAAGATATTAAAAAATATCTTTTTAAATGTATTAAAATTGTAAATGAGAAAATTAAATTAAATGTACCAATAAATATAGATGTTAAATTTGGAACAAGATACAATGAATGTCACTGATGGTTTTTTATATATAAATAACCTTTTAGAGGAAGAGGTTGAAAGAGTTGCTAATTTTTACTCTAATGGGTTTACTAATAATTATATATATTTAACTACTGATGGAGGACAAAATACAGCAATGAATTTCATATTAGATTTAATAAATAAAAATAAAAATAATACAACATTAATACTAAATGAAACAGTAGCTTCAAATGGTTTAGTGTTATATATTAAAGCAGAGTGTAAAAAAGAGGTAAAACCTAATAGTTATGCTATTGCTCATTTATTATATTTTAATATGAAAATTACTGGATATAATATGGATGGTATTAGCTCAAGTGAAGTAAAACATTTAAAAAATTTAAATAAAGAATTAATTAATATGTATGAGAGCATTGGTATAGATAAGAAATTAATCAATAAAATGATTAAAGGAGAAGATGTATTAATTGATTATAAATTTTTAAAAAAGTATACTGATGAATACAATAGAAAGAATAAAAAATTACTTTAAAAATGAAGGGTTATCACAATCTGAATTAAAAGGATTAATTTATGGATTACATAGATATAAAATAGAAAAAGAAAAACCATTATATTTTGAAGAAAAATCCTCAATGTTAATGGGAACAATAGTTGGAGATATGCTATCACATAATATTGAAGAGTTTTATGAAAAATATCATATAGGTGAAATTGATAAACCAACTGATACTGTTGCATCAATAATAAGATTAGCATATGATTCTATGTATAAAGAACCTAAGAGTTTTGACACAAAAGAAAATGCTTTAATATATGCAGCAAATTATCATGGTTATGGCAAAGGAAAATATTCTGATGAAACTATATTAAATAAATTAAATGAAAGTAATTATTATTGGGAATATTTAATAGAATTAGGTGATAAAACATTAATATCCAATAAAGAATATGATCTTGCTAAAAAAATAGTATCAAGTTTAAAAAGCCATGAATATAGTAAATGGCTATTTGAACAAAAAGGTATTTATGAAACAGATTTATATTTTACTTGGGAAGATGTTTCATGTAAAGGATTAATAGATTATATGACTGTAATAGATAATGTATTATATATTGTAGATTTTAAAATACCTGAATATAATACTCAATTTGAACAATCAGCTGAAAGATTTAGCTATCCTATACAAGCTGTTTTTTATACAGAAGCAGTTAAAAATAATATAGATTATGTAAAATCATTATTAGGTGATTTTGATTCTATAGCACCTTTTCATTTTTTAACTGAAAGTCAAAAATCTTGTGGAACACCTTTAATTTATATTTTATCTAATAATAAAAGAGAAAAAGCTCTTAATGAAATTTTAGATGGTCTTGATAAATATAAATGGCATAAGACTTTTAATATATGGGATGTAGATAGAGATATATATTTAAATAAAGGGAAAATTATATTATAATGGATGAAGTAGAGATAGAATTAACAAATGGTATAAAATTTAATCTTATCCATAATATGCCATATGAAGGTATATTTGATATAAATTCAGCATTAATATGTTGGTGTGCAAGAACTAAAGATTATGCACCTGAAAATTTTGTAAGATATGTAAGAAATAAGAAAATAGGATATAAAGTTTTTACGAAAACACAATATAAAAATTATCTTTCAAACTTGGAAGATAAAAGAAATGGTAAATTTAAAAGATAATAAATGGCAAGTTTAAAAATTGGAGCAAAGCTCAATCAAACAAGAATTAAAGCAGATAGGACAGCTACAATAAGTTTAGCTACACTATTAGAAGTTAATGAAGACATTTTTAATTTATTAAATGAACTTTATTTTAATGGATCTGAAGTAAAATTAGTAATAGTACCAGAAGAAGAATATGGAGAATTTATTTATAATGAAGCAAAAAAATTAGCAGATGATTAATTTTAATGTAAAATGGGAACATGGAGTGTACAAGCCAAGATTTGCTCCAAAAGTAACTAAAATATTAAGTTACACTAATAACATTGTAAAAGAAGTTAAATATAGAAATTATACAAAATGTATTATTACTATTGGGTCTGAAGAATTTGAAGGTAAAGTAGGTCTTTATTACAAGGACAGAGAAAATAGAAGAGTAGGTAATAAAATAGCTTTCAGAAAAGCTACTCTACAAATACCTAATAAGAAAACTAGAACTGAATTATGGGGATGGTTTAAAACAAATCATACAAAATGTATAGGTTGTTAATTGTTTAAGGAGGTGGGGCATAATGCTCCCCTCTCCTTTCTTAAAAAATCTAAAAATAAATATTATGTGGCAAAAATGTCCAATTTGCGATGGTACAGGATATATAGAAAATACATCTAGATTATCTTACACAAATATTTGCAGAGTATGTAGAGGTCATTGTATTATTTCTTCTTTAACAGGTAAACCACCAAAAGATGATGAAGAGGGTTCAGAAGTAAAAAATAATCCAAAAGTACCAATACCACCAAATATTAGTCTTGATGGTAGAATAACATATACTGATAATGAAGAAGAGTTTATGAAAGAAATTGCTAAAAAATACATTAATCAAATAGATAAGAATTAAATCAGATGAAATCTTATACAAGGGTATATCTTGATTATTTTGGATATTCAGAAGATGATTATATTATGTGCGAGTATTGTAATAGAGCAAAAGCTGTAGATATCCATCACATATATTCTAGAAAAAGAAGACCCGATTTAGTGAATAACATAGAAAATTTAATGGCATTGTGTAGAGAATGTCATACATCTTATGGTGATAATAATAATTATTTAAATTCATTAATTGATAAACATAAAGAAAAGATTAGTGAACTACCCCTACCATAAAGGGATATTGGTTTTACGACATAAATTATAAATTTGAAGAATTTGTTTCTAAATTCAATAATGCTTAAAAAATAATTAAAATGGCAATATATGATCCAAATAGCAATCAACATAATAATGGTTCAGATATTGAAGTTAATTTAATTGAAGAAGATCATGATTTAAATTGTTTAGAATTTGCATTAGGATTTTGGTTTAAAAATCCAAGATATAAAATATATTATGATTCAGATCATGCAATAAATTTATTAGAATACCCTTTAATTAAAAACTTTTTGCCTATTGAAGACTTTGGTTTAGAGCATTTTTTAAATTCTTTTCCTCTAAAGCCAAAGTATATAAACTTATTAAAAATATATTTTAAAACATATGGAAGATAGAGTAATAAAAAGAAGATACCAAAATATAGATATAAAAAAAATTGAAAATAAATATAATGCAACTTATATTGGTGATTTTCAACTAAAAAATAGGCAAGGTGAATGGATAGATATACCATCTGCTGTTTTTTATCAGGAGAATCCACCAAATGGTTATTCTAATTATTTTGGTATTTTTACTGAATCAAAAATGGGAGAATTAAAAATATATATTGTTAATGCTTCTTCAGCTTTTTCTGAACCAATAAATGCAGTAGAAGCAGAAAATGGAGATATATTATATTCTTGTCATGTACATGATTATGTAAAAAGTAGTGATAATTCTGCTACTATTGATGGCGGAAGATCTTATACAAGATATTCTGGTAAATTAGTTAAATTAATTATTGATAAAGATAAATTAGTAGTAAAAAATGAGTAAAAATTATGTTGATGTAAAACATTCTGTATGGGAAAGATATCATTTTAAAGATGATACAGATATGGAAAATCTTGTAGAATTAATAAAAGATTTTGGTATACCAACAGAAGAAGAAGAAGGATTTATTGAATGTGAAACTTTATACGATACTTTAGAAGAAATGTCACTTAATGATAATAGTGGATTCTCAACAATAGAAGTAATAAAAGATAATAAAACAATTTATCAAAATGGAATATAAAATACTTGCACTTGATATTGCTACTGTAACAGGATGGGCATCAAATGGCTTTTCTGGTATATGGAATTTAAAACCAGCAAGAGATGAATCTGCTGGTTTTGCTTTATTAAGATTAATATCTAAATTAAAAGAAGCAATAGATCTTACAAGTGCAAATATAATAGTATTTGAAAGACCGGCAGGTAGACATAAATCTTCTATTATTTCTCAAGCAGAAAAACATGGAACAGTTAAATTATTTTGTGAAGAAAATAATATACCTTACAGAGCATATTCTGCAAAAGAAATAAAAAAATTTATTACAAATAATGGTAATGCATCTAAACAAGCTGTTATAGATGCTGTAAATAAAAAATATAATTTATCTATTACAAATGATAATGAAGCTGATGCAATAGCTTTATATCATTTAGCAGTAGAAGATTTAAAATTAGGATAGATATTCAAAAATTTAAAATGAAAGAAAAAGTAGATAGGTATTTAAAAAAAGGAGCATCATATAAAAGATTATTAGCAGAGTATAAAAAACATAATACATTAGTAATAGGCTTTGATTTTAATTCAACTGTACATGACTATTATAAAGTAGGTGAATCTTATGAGATGGTAAGAAGATTACTAAGAGATTTAAAAAGTATTAATTGTAAATGTATTTGTTGGACAACTTATAAAGATCCGGAATATGTAATTAAATTCTGTAAAGAAAATAATATACCTTGTGATGGAGTTAATTGTGAAGGAGTTCCATTACCATGGAAAAGCAGAAAACCTTTCTTTAATATTTTGCTTGATGATCGTGCAGGTCTACTCCAAACATATAATGATTTAACTAAATTAGTAAAACATATAACAAATAATGAAGGTAAAAATTAAAAAATTAGTACCTGAAGCTACAATTCCAAAATATGCTAAACCTGGAGATGCTGGACTTGATTTAACTGCAACATCTATTAGTATAGATGAATATGGATGTATTTCATATGGAACAGGTATAGCCATGGAAATACCAGAAGGATTTCTTGGATTAATATTTCCAAGAAGTAGTAATTGTAAAAAGGATTTAATACTAACAAATTCTGTTGGGGTTATAGATTCTAAATATAGAGGAGAAATAATTGCAAAATTTAAACCTATTGAATACTTTAATATAGATGACAAACCTGAAGAAGAAATGAGGATATATGATATTAATGACAGAATATGTCAAATAATAATAATACCATATCCACAGATTGAATTTGAAGAAGTTGAAGAGTTATCAAGTGAAGATAGAAGAGGTGGATTTGGTTCAACTGGAACTTAATTAAACAATTAAAAATGGGATATATTAAACATAAAGCTATAATAGTAACTGATTCTAATAAAATATCAATTGAAAAAGTGCATAGAAAATGTAAAAAAATAATTAAAAATTATCTTAAAAAAGTGGAATTTAAACATTGTTATGTTCCTATGTTAACAGAAATAGTTAAAAGTGTATGCAATGGATTTTATAGTTTCATGATTGCTACTGATGGAAGTAAAGAGGGTTGGGAGGTTTCTAATGACATGAAAGATGTAAGGAAAGATATAATTAATTATTTAATTTCTAAGCAAATTGAATATGCTTATATAACATACGGAGGTGATTCAGATGATAAAACAATAGAATAATAATATTTAATTTTAAATTAGTTAGGGGGTTGAATAATATGTTCAACCCCCTTTTTCTCGCCTAATAATTTATAATATCATCAAGATTTCTATCAAATAAAGTTTGAGTTTGTATTATAGGTCTCACTATTGGTAAATTTTTACCCCATGCTTTATAAGGATTACCTTCATAATCACTATCAAATACAGCTTTTGTAGTAGATGAAATAGCTTTTTCAAAATCTCTTACAACTGATATTGCTGGAATAGGATTTTTTGTCATATTTCCCAGTTCTACTGGATTAAAATATAAACCTAAATCTTGCTGAGATTTATATAATAAATTATAAGCATATCTAATAGCTGCTAATTTATATTTATCATCATCATCATCTAGAGAGGCCATTACAAGATATTTTAATGTTAGACATATTGCAGCTATACTTATATACATTACCATTTCATTAACAGCTCTTTTTGCATTTGCTCTTATGTTTGGGTCAGAATGATTTAATAATTCTCTTATAGTATATCCTTCATTTTTTAATAATTTATATGTAGATATATAAAAACCAGATGTTTTAACACCAAGTTGTTCATTATATATTTCATCTCCAAATCTTCTATTAAATCCTTCTGCAAACCAACTCCATTTAAACTGTCCTAATAATCTTAATGCTACATCTTTTTTACCTGAAACAGGATTTGATGGGTCTAAATTACCATGCATTTTTTTAATTAAAGCACTTATAAATTGAGATGTATCATATTTTTCTTTTTCTTGCCATTCTTTCCATCTTTGAGGTGTAAATTTATTTTCATCCAATTCCCCATTTTCTTTAATTAAGTCCCATATTTTAGCTTTACCTTTGCCTGTATCTATATCTTTTGCCATCATTGCAGCAACTACAGTAGTTCCTTTCATATGAAAATCAGAACTTTTTAACCATCCAAATCCTTTATCTTCTATATAACTAACATTTCCATAATGACTTTCAAGAAAATCAAAAGTTATATTTTGATTTTCCATAAAATTTACAACTTTATTTCTTTGTTCATCTTGGAAAGCTCCAAAAGATAAATAATTCTTCATAGTATGATTCATTACCATAGTTGCTTTTAATAATTCATCTTTAGTAAAGAATTCTCCTGCTGTAGCTTCATGAAAATTAGTTAATAAACCAAATACGGCATTATGTAGTGCGCTCATAGGTGAAAATGCTAATATTTTTAACTGTGTTAGCCTTATAGAAGTATCTGCTATTTTTGTACCAGATATACTCTTACCACCTAAATTATAAAATTGTTCTTTTAATTTTAAAAAATTATTTTTAATATCACTCTCTGCCTGTGTTATTTTAATACCTTGAGATTCTTTTTCAACAATATTGTTATAAGAAGGTAATAAAGCAATAAGTTCTTTCCTTAATTTAATTGCTTCTTTAGCCTTATCAGATTTTAAAAGAGGTATTACATCTTTTAAAGAGAAAATATTCTCTGAGAATTGTTCATATTTTTCATTATTTTTAAATCTATTATATAAAGAAGCCTGTATTGTATATTGTACACTGTCTTTTGTTTGATTTGCACCATCTTTTAATCCATAGTTAGTAGCTTCTTTTGCTCTTTGAACAAGACTATTGCCAAGAATCATAAAATCTTCTATACTTGCCTTTGTTTTATAAGTTTCAAGTACATTTATATAATTTAATACAGATTGAACAGGATCTAATCTAAAAGAAGTTTCAAGTTCATTTATTTTCTTTTTTATTATTTCTCTTTTAGAATTATCTGTTACTACAGTTAAATCATTTTTTAATTTTTCAATTTCTCTTTCAATATCCCTAAATCTACCTTCTATTATATTATATTTTGGATTTCCTAATTCATCAATTGTAACAACATGTGGGTCATATTCAGATGAAAGAAATTCCATACCTACTTTATTAAGCTCTTGTAAACTTTTAGATGGATTATCACTTATTTTACTAACTAAATTTTTTCTTACAGCTAACATAAAATTACTACCAGTAGAGTTTTTTATCTCTTCTGGTAAAACTTTAGAGCCTTCATATGTAAGATTTCTTACAAAATGATAATATTCCCTTAAACTTGGATTGGACATTATACTTAAATAGTTAGAATCAAAAGCATTTGCAGATGCTTTAGGTGCTCTATACAAAGCCATCATACCAATAGGAACTCTTGATACAAAAGTATTCTTATTTTGAGATAAATTTCCTTTGATATATTGATAATGATACTCTGGATTATTTTTATAATCCCAGGCATCAATATTTTTTTTAGCAATAGCTGGATTAGAAGATATTGTATTATAATAATCAGTCACTTCTTTTTTTTCAGCTAGATATTCTTCATATCTTTTTTTAGAATATTCTATTACTGATTTTGCATAATTTTCTTCTCCAACTTCATTTATAAATTCATTTACTAATTGATCTCTTAAAGAAGCATCAGAAGTTGAGAAAATTAATGGATTTAAATAAGCCTCATTTTTATCATACCATGCATCAAGCTCTTTATTTCCAGCAGCTATCGCTGAATTAACTGCTGAAGCAGTAGTTAATCCCATATTACTAAATAATTCATCAAAAACAACTTTAGAGAATGAACCATTATTTATTAAATCATTCACTATTTTTGTAATATCAATACCTTTCTTCTTATCCTCATACAATCTATTAAGTGTAATTTTCTTAGTATTTAAATTCCATCTTTTTGTATTATTACTAAATAAATCATCCCTATAGTTTTGAGATAATTCTCTTTGTATATGATTCATTCTAATTTTTCCTGTTGAAGGATCTCTTTCATATATTTGTAACAATTGTTGTTCTGATAAATTACTAATAGTATCTTTAAATTCTTTTATTTTTGCTTTTTTAGCATCTTTTTCTTTAAGTCTATTTCTTTCTAATTCTGAACCTAAAAATCTTACAAAAACATTTTTACTCTCTTTTATATCTAATCCCTTAGCTCTTTGAGCAGAATCAGCAATTAATACTTCTAGGTCATGTTTTGCCATTTTAAATCTTGGATCTGCATTTTTTAAAATGTAATCCTTTATTTCATCTATAATTAAACTCTCTAATATAGTTGCTTTGGATACTATTTTACCTATTTCATCTGATGGTATTGATTTATCTACTTTTTCATTTATATTTACCCATGAAGATGCGGTATATAAATAATCTATCAAAGTTTCTGGAGATTTTTGTATACCTATACTTATTTTCTTCTCTAATTGTTCTAAATCCTGATTAGCTACGTCAATTATAGATTTACTTCTTGCAGATGCATCATTAGATATATTTCTTATATCTTTAATAGTTTTTTCATATTGTTTTATTCTATTTGCTATTTCATATCTGTTAGATAAAGGAGATGATTTTAATTTTTCTAATCTTTTTATTTTCTCTTTTAACTGTAATTCAGTATTTTTTTGATTCCTATCAAGAGTGGAAGATGATGGAGTGATACTTATTGAACGTACCATATTATCCATCTCATATTCAATATTTTTTTCAAGTGAATTATGTTTAAACAATTCCTCACCTAATTCTTCAACAGAATCATATCTTTTACCTTTATATGTTAATTTGCATGTACTCATCTTTTTCTTATTAAAATTATTTAATTTTATGGTTTTTTGCCTTCATTATTATTTTGTTGGGATTGAAGATAGTATAATAATGCAGGAGGAATAAGTCCTTTAAAAATATTTGGATTATTCATATCAAACATTCCATTATTTCCTTTACTTGATTTTAAATAATTATTAGGTTTATGATTTACTATTGTAACATCCCCGTACCCTGAGTCTTCAATATTTTTTAATTTAACATAGTCTAAATTATTTTTTTCAATATACTCTGCTATATCATCTGTGGTTACTATATCTCCAAGAATTTTTCTCATTTTTTCTAATTCTTTTGGATTAGAAACCAAATTATCTATATTTTTATATCGTTCAATAGTTACCTTTAAATTTTTTTCCAACTCTCTTACATGATTTTTATAAAGTTCATTGCTAATTCTATAACTACCTCCTGTCAATGGGTCTTCCCAGCTACCATCAGGTAATTGAATTAACCTTTGCATATCTTTTTTAGTTTTTTCTATTTGTTCCTTTTTAAGTTGAATGTTTTTCTCAAAATATTCTTTAGTTCTTCTTTTATCAGTTAAATCTATATTTGTCCATGAACTATTATTAGCATCAAGTTCAATGGAATTTTTAGAATTTTTACGATAAAAATTATAAACTCCCCCTTCGTTTGTAGATGAATTATTATCTATTATATTATCTCTTCTATTATAAGGTGCATAATCACTAGCAAGACTCTCATCTGCCGTAAATATAGATTTATTACTTATTAATTCTGGATTGTTAGAATTTACTCCTCTATAAACTTTTTCAAATCCATCAGGAAAAGCTTTCTTAAAATTAGTTGATAATTCTTGAATAAATTGTTCAGGTGTTCCATTATATTCACTACCATCAGGATTTTTCATCCATGTTTTATTATTCTTTGTAGCTTCTTCTATTGCATGATATTCAGATAGTAATAGTTTATTATCGGGTATTTCCTTGTTCCATTTATTCCAATCAATTTCAGATTCAAAAGGTTTAACTTCTTTTTGAATAGTACTCAACTTACCAATAGCTTCTTCTTTACTTAATCCTTTAACAGCTTGATAAACATCTTCCAATTTAGCAAATTTACCTGCTTTAGATAATTTATTCCATATACCTAATCCTACTAAATTTAAAGGGTCAGTAATTACATCTTCTCCTACATTAGCATTATTTTGTTTCCCTTTTAAAGCATCTTTTAAAGAATAATTATCTTTATATGCAGATTGTACCATTTTAGTAGGAATACTTAAAGGTTGTAATATATTTAAAGGATTATCTTCTTTTTTAGCTTCTTCTTGAGATAAACTTGGATTTTTAAATTGTACTGAACTACCTGTATTACCAACAGATAATAAACCCTGTTCAAATTTACTCCAAATTGAAGGTTCTATTTTAGAAGCATAACTTGAATTTTTGATAAGCTCTAATTCTTTTTGACTAAATTCTTGTAAAGTTTTTAATCTATCATTAGAATAATCTTGGTCAAATGTAGGTTTTCTTTTAAAAATATCACTAACTATTTTATCATTTATAATATTATCATATTCTTTAACATTATTAGGGTGCATATTATTAGCAGATACTCCCATAACTCTACTAAATTTAGGCATATTTTTATCTATAAACATATCTTTAGTAAATTCAGATTCATATCTCCTTTTATCTTTTAACCATTGTGGAGATTCTGCTGTAACTGTAACCTCTTCTAAAGGTGAAGCAGTATAAGTATCAGAAGTTTTATCATAACTCATTAATTTCCCACTATTATATAAGTCTTTATACTCTGGAGAACTTATATCATATTCTTTAATTTGATTATTATGGCTTACTTTTACTTTAGTATTTGGTGGATACACACTCCCATCTTGTGCATATTGACTTGCAACAGGTAAAGTTTCTACTAGACTATCTATACAATCATGACAGCCTTCTGATAACTTTTGTTTTACCCAACTTCTTTTATTTGCAGGAATTATCACTTTATCTCCATGAGAATTTTCAAGTATTAATTCATTATGTTCTGCTTCTACTTTTATATTTTTATACATAATACTAATTTTTAGGAATTATTAAACCATGTTTTGCTGCAAATTCTTGTTTATTATTAATAAAGTATTCTTTGAATTGTTCTTCTGAATACTTTTGACCTTTATATTTATATATGCAACTCATTATTGTTTAGATTTATTTTGTTGTGATTGTAAATATAATGCAGCAGGAGCTATACTCAATGTCATTTTATTAAACAATTCAATAAATTTAGCTTTATCTTTAATATAAGGTTCAAATCTGCTAAACACTGTATTACCGTTTTTAATAGCTTGTTCAAGTTTTTCAAGAGTTAATATTTCATTATAATCTTTTATAATACCTGTATTTTTTAAATCTTGTCTTAAATTAGTAGATAAAAATGCCCAAGTTTCTGTTGGTCTTGTTACATAATCAAATTCATTATCTGCAATTTCTTTTAGTTTTTCTGGATTATCTAAATCTTTTAATACCTTATCTTTTTTGGTATAAAAATCTTCTGCTACAAATTCTCTTCCTTTTTTAACTTTATCCAAATTTGCAGAACCTTTTTCAATAAATATATCTTTAATATCTTGTTGTAATTTAGGGGAACTATCTATTATAGATTTATTTATATCATGTGAAAGTTCATGCCAAATTGTTTTTTCATATCTGTCTAAAGGAACAACATCTGATATATAATTTATAGATTTTTCTTGTGAAATATTTTTATAAAAATCCTTTACTTGTTTAGAATCTTCACCAAATTTTTGTTTTAAATCCAATAATCTTAATTCATCTTCATAACCCCAATTTGTTGTATTAAGACCATACCAATCTTCATCTGTTTTTTTAACTTGAAATCTATCATGTTTTCCTATATTTGTACCATAATCCCATCTTTCTTCTGCTTTTTTATAAGCATCTAATAAATCAATATCATAGTCTTCACCAAACTCTTTTAATCTTTTTAATGATTCAGGGTTATCTAGCTCTTTAAAATAAGCATTACCCTTTTTAACAATCTCCATATTTTTTCTTTCAGTAGAGGATATATTTTTTAAAACATCTTCAATTCTAAAGTCTAAAGGTATTTGTTCTAACTTAGGTAAATTTTTAACTACATCATCAGTTTTATTTAAAACTTTACTTCCTGCTTTAGTAGCATCTATTACTTTGTCAGCTTTAGATAATTTACCTACTAAACCTACGCCTACTAAATTTAATGGGTCTGTAACAATATCTTCTACTAATCCAGCATTATTCTTCTTACCTTTTAAAGCATCTTTTAAAGAATAATTATCTTTATATGCAGATTGTACCATTTTAGTAGGAATACTTAAAGGTTGTAATATATTTAAAGGATTATCTTCTTTTTTAGCTTCTTCTTGAGATAAACTTGGATTTTTAAATTGTACTGAACTACCTGTATTACCAACAGATAATAAACCTTGTTCAAATTTACTCCAAATAGAAGGTTCTATTCTATATGCATATTTAGAATTTTTAATTAATTCTAATTCTTTTTGACTAAATCCTTGTAAGGTTTTTAATCTATCTTTAGAATAATCTGTTTCAAAAGTAGGTTTTCTTTTAAATATATCTTCTACTATTTTATTATTAATAAAATCATCATATTCTTTTACATTATTGGAATGCATATTAGTAGCAGATACTCCCATACTTCTACTAAATTTAGGCATCTTATTATCTATATACCAATCTTTAGTATATTGAGATTCATATTTTCTTTTATCTTTTGCCCATTGTGGAGCTTCTGCTGTTATAACAACCTCATCTAAAGGTTTAGATAAAATATAAGTATCAGAATTTTTATCATAATTAGCTATTGCTCCTGAGTTGTATAATTCCCTATATTCAGGAGAATCTATATCATATTCTTTAATATTTTCTGTTTTCCAAGAACCTTCTGCAAATTTTTTAGCATCTTCTTCATTGTCAAATTTAAATAATTCTTTTCTTTTTTGCGCTTCTTTAAATGCAGCCCAATCATCTTTGTCATCTAATTGTATCCATTTATCTCCATCTTGAAATAATGTAGGATAAGCATAATGAACATCATCAGCTGATGTATAAGACATTGAATGAGTTGATACAGAACCATCTTCATTTTTTCTTTCTCCATTTCTTGGTGCTACCCCTTGAACAAAATATTCAGGTTTTCCTGTATATACTTTTACCTTTTTTGTCGGATCTCCTGGTACTACACTCCCCTCTTCAGCAAAATCACTTTTTATAGGCAATGTGCTAATATAATTATCTAAATCTGCATGATTCCCTTTTTCAATTTGTTTTTGTACCCATTGTCTTTTTTTAGCTGGAATAATTACTTTATCACCGAATTCATTTTCTAATATTAATTCGTTTTTTTCAGCTTCTACATTAATTTTTCCCATAATTATTTTATTATTTCTGTTCCAGGTTTGCTACTTTTATGTGGAGCTTTCCCATTAAAAAATGTATAAATAGTTTCACCTTTATTATTATAATAAGTAATTCTTCCGTCTTTATCCTGCTGTACTTTACTAATTTTATTATTTAAATCGTCTTCTGGCAATAAAGAATTATATGCTTTTGCTCTTCTTACTGCTGTACCTTTTGAGGATCTTCCTCCACCTATAGTTACCATATTTAATGATGGTTTAAATACTTCTGATATATCATTTCCTATTTCATAATTCTTTAAACCCTGTATTACATCTTTATTTCTAAAAGAACCTGCTTGATAAGAGTAATCCATTAAATATTTTTTTGCATCATCAGGTAAGATATCAAAATTTGGAATAGTAGATCTTAATATATCATAATCACTTTTTATTTTATATTTTATAGCATCTTCTTCAGACATTTTAGGATTTTTAGATATATTTTTTATATGATTATAAATATCAGTAGTCAATCCATATTTTCCAGTTTCAGCTACACCAGTGGTATCTCCACTATTTCCTTCTACTTTTTTAATATGTTCAAACATTTCTTTACTTAATGCATCATAATCGGATAAACTTTCCATATGTTTTTTAACAATAGCCTCATGTAATCCTTCATCAATTTGATTATTTATTTTTATAATTGCTGGATCATTTTCATTATATGTTTCTATTCCTTCTAAAGATTCATTTTGAATTTCTTTATCTCTTATTTGATCTGCATTTATATCTTTTACAGGTTTAACAGGATCACTTTCTATTATATCAGTATTTTTCGTATTAATTTCTGATTCTCCAATATTTAACCCTTCTTCAGCTATTACTTTTTCTTCAGGAGCTTCTTCTGTATTAAATTGAATATCCACACCACCCTCTTCGTGAGTTTTTTCATTCTTCAAATATTTTAATATTCTCCACCTACCTCCTTTTGTAAATGATTCTCTTCTTTCTACTATTGTACCATCTTCTGCATAATTATGCTCTTTAGGAAGTGTTTGTATATATGCATTAATACAATTATCACAACCAATCATTGCTTTTACTTTGGCAGCATCTCTTTTAGGAATAATAGCATAATGTCCTTCTGATGATTCAAGCAGTAATTCATCTCCTTCTACTTCTATATGTTTATTCTCCATGTTATTTATTTTCTATAATTAGACCATTAGCAGCTTTAATATCTTTGCCCCCTCTTCTAAAGTGATAACCATTTTCATTTAATGTAATATCAATACCTCCTTGAGCATGAGATTTACCTTTAAATTCTGTTGCTATTTTCCAATCAGTTCCTTTAACTGTATTTCTTAATCCATTTGCAGCACAAGGTTTACTATCATCATCTGTATAATAAATTTCACCAGATTTAAGTAATTCATCTATTTTTTTATTAAGAGATTCTTTTGTAAAACTTTCTGTATTATTTTCATTTATTTGAGATTGTTCTATATTATTATTTTCCTGATTATTTATATCATTTGACTGTCTTTTTGTAAATTTTTTAAATCCTTCAATATCTTGTTTACTTCCTAGAATATGAATTTGTTCAGGATTAAATACTGCTATTGTTTTACCTTCTTCTTGGCCAGCATCTACACCTATAACTGAATCAAAACCTTTAGTAGTAGCCTTAATTATTCTTGGATTTGTATACTCATCTTTATCATGAATTTCTTCAGGAACATCAGCTAATTCAGAAGTAGAGTTATAGGGATCTTTTATATCTAAAACAGCTTCAACTACTTTTCTATTTACAGGAACACCAAAAGTTTCTGCATATTTTTTATCAGTAGTAAAATAAGTAATATAACCTTTAAAATTACCATCTTTAGGTAATAACTGTTCCATTGTTCCATGATAAACGATATCTTTAATTTTACTATTAGGGAAAATAGTATCTAAATATTCAGAATATTCTTGATATGTACCTATTTTTGATAATTCGGGATACTTATTAAATATTTCAACAATAGAATTTAACTTATTATCCACATTTTCCTCAGCAACAGTATTTTTAGCAGCTTCATCTATTAATTCCTGTTTGTAGCCAATGTTTTGTGACTTTTTATATAATCCGTATAATATAGGAGTATTATAATTATAATTACTTAAATCAACTAAATACCCTCCCGTATTACCTTGTAATCCATCAATTTTATCTTGCCAAATAAGTTTAACACCACTTATTTGAGCCATAGCATTATAAATAGCACCTGTTTCAATAGGTTTAGAGTTACTAATATTCATTATAGTATTAATAACTCTATCCATATTTTGCTTAGATTGCTTTTTATATTCATTGAGTTTTTTAATACCTTCTTCTAATTGTTTGTCAGATAATTTTTTAATATTTGTTTCTTCTGAAATACCTTGAATAGTGTTTTCAAAATCCGAAAATTTGACAATCCCTATCTGAGAAGCTGCTATAAATTTTATCTCTTTGGCTCTTCTTTTAGTAGCTTGTTGATAAGCTTTTTCATATTCTTGTTTAGCTTTATTATATTCTTGTTCTGTAATAGTAAATTGTTCATGGTCACGAATATTAATATATTCATTATTCTCTATAAAATATCTATTATCTTCCAGAAAAGGAGCAAACTGAAAAAATCCATTATCATCAGATTTATAATAAATTTCATTGTATTTAAATTCTTTTTTATTTACAATATTAATTTCATCTTTACCAGCATATATCAAAGCTGTTCGATCATTTCCTTGTGTAAGTTTAGTGATTTGATAGCCACTAAAATACATAGAAAAATCTTTACCATATTGGTTAATATGTTTCTGAATAAGATGATGAACTAAAGGAGTAAAGTAATTCATCTCTATTTCAAGAGTTTGTTTTACTTCTTCTTCTATTTTACCATAATTCTTTTCTAGTTCTGCTTTTTTATCTAATGCTTTTTGTTTTAGAGATTCAAATTGTGATTGTTGTTTTTGTTTATCTATAGATTTAGTATCTAAATTCAAATATTCAGGGGCAACTTCTTTAACATAATTTAAAAATTCATCTACAGTCCAATTATCTATGTAACTATCTTCACTTGTATTTGCATTTTTATAAGCATCCCACACAGCAATAATACCCTTCTCAGTATCAGCTGTATCCCACATAAATCCATATTTACCTTTACCTAATTTTACAGATGGGTCATCCCCTAAATAACTTATTATTGATTTAGCTTTAGCTAATTTTTGTAGTTCTGGAGAGTTAATATCCTTTTGAGCTTGTTCGTCAATAAGTATATTTAATAAAGCTTCATTGTATTTATAATTATCTATTAATGTAGCATATTGTTCAGGAGTTATTTTAGAAAGGGCTACATTAAAATTATTAGCAGTAGTAGCATTTCTAGCAGATATATAATTCTTTTTAGTTTCTTCTATGTTTTTAGAAAGTTGTTTAATTATTTGTTGTTCAGAAAAAGCTATTAAAAAGTTTACATTCTCATTGAGTTCTTGAGAAGCATTTCCTATTCTTCTTTCTCTTGGAGTTCCTCTGTTGACTATTTGATTTCTTCTTTGAGATTTAGGAAGCGGTTTAGCGGGAGCAAATAAATTAATTAATGGAGCATTGTCTCCATACATTTTTTGAAGCTCTCTTGTTAATTTAGCTTGTAACTCAATGGTTTTATTTTTGAAATCCGCTTTCTTCTGTTTTAAATTTCTTATACTTGGAAAACCTGGTTCAAATTGATTTTCATCTGGAAGCCACTGAGCTTCTCCTTCAACTTCTTCTGTATTTAATTGATGAAGAATATTTTTTAAATCTTCTAATTCTTCTTTAGTTAGTAAAGATTTAATCCCACCACGTTTTTTAAAATCTTGAAATATTCTTCTTTGAGAATAAGCCTTATCAACAGCTTCTTGTGCTTTTTCAGGATTTTTAGAATTATCGGATTTATAAAGCTCTATACTTTCATTGAGTCTTTGTTTTAATTGATTTAACCCTTGTTCTAATGGGAGATTATATAATTGTTGTAATTGATGATTTAATTGGAAATGTTGTCTTGGAGGATTAGTTGAAAATATATCATTTTTTTGTATTCTTTTATTACCACTTTCTATTTGTGTAATATTATCAATCAAATCTGTATTTAATTGTTGTAAGTATCTACCTAATGATGTTTCTAAATCTACTTTTTCAACTTTAAATTCTCTAAGAGCTTCTATATTATCATTTTGTATTTCATGTAACAAAACGGCATCTTTCCATTTACTTTTACCTGTATAAAAGTAAGTAAGATTACCCCAAGCAGAAGGAGATTTATCAAAATGTCCTGATTTTAAATGATACATATCATTAAATCTTAATGATACTTTATTATGATATACATCAGGGTTTTGTTTAGTAAGACCTACTATATTAGCTATTCTTTGTCTTTCTTCAAAAGGAAGTCTTTGTATTTCTTCCTCTGTCATATTTCCTAATTGGAAATCTTCATCAGATACCCTATCTTTTAAATAAGTAAAAGTTTGGTCTGTTCTGTAGGACAAATAAGATTTTTCATTAGCAAAACCAAGTAAATAATTGGTTTCTAACCAATTATGTGCTTCTGCTACAAATTCTTCTGCTGTAATAGATTTTAAATTAGGATTTTCTAATTTAATCATTTCTCTAATACCATTAAGAATAGAAAGTTCTTGTTTTTTAGCACCATCTATTTTTACTGGTTCAGATAATATAATAGGATTCTTTTTATATTTTTGAAGTAAATCAGGTAATACTTTTAATGTAGGAGCAATATTAGTGTATCCATTAGTTTCTATTATTTGTTTCTTTTCTTGTTCAGATAGTTTTTTAGTAATTTGTTGCAACTCTTGAGAGATATTCCATTCTCTTAATTGATTGAGATTTTGAGCATCTATAATATCAAAATATTTCCTAAGAGTTTTAGGTAAGAATTTAGATTTTTTTCTAAATGTTTTATTCAAAAGCCTATCAAAGAATATTTGATTATCCCTTACTTCTTGTAGAATTTGTTTCTGTCTTTTATCGTATTCTTTACCATATTTTTGATAAACCCAACTATCAAGTTCTTCTTGAGTATTAAACAATGGAGAATCATCACTAACATTATAGGCTTTCCAACTAAATATTGGTAAATTTAAAGCATTCTCTTGAGGATTTAGATAAGTTAATTTTCCTAAATCTTCTAATATAGTATAATCCAATGGAGCTACAGATTGTTCAGTAACAACATCTGCAAAGTTTACTATGTTATTAAGTTTTCTATATTCTTCCCATGTCATTAAATCTGACATATCAGAAGATAGGATTTTCATTGCTGCTACTTCAAATGGGTCTTGTGCAGTGTCTTTAAAAATATCTATAATAGAATTTATCCATTCTAAGAATTTTTTAAAGAATGAATAATCAGAAGCATTTGCATTTTTAGTTTCTATTCTTTTAATTGCTTCCGCTATGAGTTGACCGATAGATTCTTCTGTTAAATCAGAAGGAGATTTTACTAATTTACCATATTGGGTTTTGTATAATTCATCATTTTTTAAGGCTGTTTGATGAGATTCCCAAAGAGCTTTTTTAAGTGGTGAATTAGTATCTAATAATCTATACCACCAGTGAGCCGCTTCTTCTGGTAATTTGTTCCAAGCTTCTACTCTACCTTTATTTAAATCATCAATTATATCTACTGTACCTTCTATAAAGTTAGCAGCAGCAATAGCCCCCTCTACAACAGAACCATCTTGAGATAAAAATTCAGAAACTAATCTGGTTTCAATCCCTGCATTTTCAAGAAATTTAGAAACTACATTTAAAGTATTAATGTGAAATTCTAACTGTTCTTGATTTTGTGTATTTAATCCAAATAAAGAATTATTTTGCTCTTTAGTAACTTGTTCTATTGTTTTAGCTTTTTCTTCTGCTGTAAGTTTTTGAAATTGTTTACTTTGAACAAAATCTTTAAATCCTTGAACATCTGCTTTTGATGAAAGTATGTGAACTTGTTCTGGTTCTTTTACAGAGTAATGTTCTACATCTAAAGTTTTTTGATTTCTATTATACGCTGTTCCAAAAAGTTTTTCTCTTGCAGTTTCTTGTTCAGCAGTCCCTTCTTTAAAAGAAGATACTTGATTCCAAATGACACCATCTTTATTATTTTTATTTAACCAATTATCAACTTTTTCACCTACTTCTATAACATTTCCAAAAGAAACATTTTCTTCATTTAATTCTTTTTTTAAGAACTCAGGAAAATTACGTTCTTGTAAAGGATTTTTTAAGTTAATAATAGCTTGTATAAAACCTCCTTTTTCTCCTTTAGCATAACTTGATAAAACTTGTTTAAATTTAGCAAAATAAAAACCTGTTCCTTGTAAATTAGTTCCTTCTCCTGTTTTAAGTTTAGATTTATTAAAACCTTCAGTTTTAACTTTTTCTAAATTACTTGTCCCATGATAAACAATATCTTTTACTTTACTGGTTTTGAAGATAGTAGATAAATACTGTAAATATTGAGCTTTACTACCAATAGAAGCAAGTTCAGGTGATTGACTAAATACAAAGTCAATTCCTTCCATTTTTCTTTTAAAAGAATCTATTACATCTTTGTTTTTAGCAATAGATGTAGCAAATTCTTGTTTATTATTGATAAAGTATTCTTTGAATTGTTCTTCTGAATATTTTTGCCCTTTATATTTTATTATGCAACTCATTATTGTTCAGATTTATTTTGATTTTGTGATCGAAGATATTTTTCATAAGCAGCTAGTGTTTCTTTATAAGTTTTGTTCCTACCAACCATATAATTTTCTATAAACTCTACAAAATCATTTTGGTCAGTATTATATTTTTTACTAAAGGCTTTAGAAGCAGTTTCTAAATCAGGTAGATTATATTCTCTTAATTTCCAACTGCTATTTTTAGTTTCTCCGCTGTTTATTATTTCGTAACCTATATCAGTTATAACTTGTTGATTTTTTAAACCTGCTAATCTAACAGGACTTAGATACTTATCTTCTATATTTTTTAAATCATACCCTTCAGGATTATCTTGTATTATATTTATCAAAGCATCTGTTCCTATAGAACTAAATTTAGGTATTTTTATAAGTTCTGAAATTGCTGTTAAAGGCCTACCTTCATATAAAAATCTATAACCCGATTTAAGTTTGTTCATGTGAGGTAATTTTAAAATCTTATCTATATAAGGGTTGCCTTGATATTTTTTAGCTATGTCTGGTAATTGGTCTGTAAAAGTGTCGAAAGTTATATCTTTTGTTGCTTCGATATATTCGTCTTGCCATTTTTTATCTTGATTTTTTTCTTTAAAATATTTATAAGCTGATTTATCTCGTTCTGTTTTAGAGTACTTATCCACAATTTCTTGTTCTTTGTCAGAAAACTCAAAAGAAAAATCATTGTATAGTTTATCAATATAACTACTGTACAAGTTATTATCATATTCATCATCTAATCTTTTTGGATAGTTAGTTTCTGTATTCCCTAAAGCTTTAGCAAATGGAGTTAAGTAACTATTTATATAGTTAGATTTAGGATTTGTTTTTTCATAATCCCTTTTATACTTTAACCATTGAGGAGCTTTTGCTGTTATAGTAACTTCTTTTAATGGTGTAGCACTATAAGTATCTGTAGTTTTATCGTAACTCACTAATCTACCAGTATTATACAAATCTCTGTATTCAGGAGAACTTATATCATACTCTTTAATTTGATTATCTTGATTAACTTTTACTTTTTTGCCAGGTGGGTAAACACTACCATCTTGTGCATATTCATTGGTAACATTTTTAGGAATTACTAAACCATGTTTTGCTGTAAATTCTGTATTACCATTTTTAATACTTACACCGTTTTTACTGATAGTTAAATCTACCCCTCCTTCTTTGTGTGTAGGATAGCCTTTAAGGTCTTTAATTAATTCCCATTTACCCCCTTTAGTAAAATTAGTTTGTAAACCTTTTTCAGCTTTTAATTTACCTCCACTAGTACAGTCTTTTTCTATTGTATTTTCCTCTTTTAATATTTTCTCAACTTGGTTAAAGTCTTGCAAATATACATCTAAAAATGATTGATATAGTTGTTGAGCTTGTTGTTTTTGTTGTGGGGTTATTTGTAATTCTGATACTTGTTTTAAAAAGATATCGTTTTCCTTTAAAGAGTTTACAACATCTTTTTTGTCCCAAGTAGTATTATTAGATAATATTCCTTTTATTTCAGGATATTTTTTAGATATTTTTTCAAACATCTTTTTTGCATCTACATTTTTTTCTATAGGTGCTGATAATGGAAAAGCATTTTCAATATTTCCTTGTATAATATTTAAATTTTTCCTATTAAATGGTATTATTAAACTACTGGTAAATGTTGTAAATTGGTATCTATCATCAAATAATACTTCAAATTCATTACCAAATTTTTCTTTAAATTTATCATATATTTTAAGAGCTAAATCCTTTATTATATTACCATCATTATTACTTAAATCAATATATATTGTAGGTGCTCTAAACTCATTATTATACTCATGATATCTAATAAGAGGCTCTACTCCATGGTTACGAACTCTTTGTTTGAAATTATTTGAATTTAAATAATCTCTTATTTTTTCTATATTTTTTCTATCACAACTTCTTAACATATCTCAAAATTAAAATCTAATTCTAAATTTTCAATTCTATCCTGTGGATTATTTATATTATCTATATTTAATTTAGATAATGGTATCCTTATAACATAATTATTATCAAATAAATTTGATACTGTATATTCAATAACACCTTTATCTATATATTTAGCTAAAATCATATTAATTATTGCATCTGAAGCATTATTAATATATATCTCAACTTCTTTGCCATTATTTCTAATACCTGTATCGATACTATTATTGCTGAACTTTTTAATCATAGATTTAGGTAAAAAGAATTCAGAAGAATTATTAATAGAAATACTATATGGCAAATTGTTTAAAATATTATTAACTTCATCTATCTCTTCTTGTGTTATTTCATTACTAATAGCTTTTTCTTTTAATTCTCTACTGAATTTTTTAGCTTCTTCTGCATTTTTTTCAGGTTTATCAAGTTTATCTTTTTCAGCTATTTTAAAATTTTCACCTTTTAAAACTTCAAAATCAAAAGAACTTGATTCAGAAAGTAGAGGTTCGTAAAATTCCCATACTTTATCATAATACTCTTTATCATTTTTACCACCTATTTTACCACTATAAATCATACCTTCTTTTTCAAATCCTTCTCTTTTAGGTTCAAAAAAATCAGAAATTATTCTAACCCAAACTCCTGAACCATATGTAGGGGAATTTTTATCTTTATCTTGAAAATATATAATAGTACCTTTAACACCTTTTTTTATACCTTGTAATTTAGCTCTTTCTTTTATACTTTCTACAACTGATTTTGAAACAGAAACTCTTGTTCTATCTCCCTCAGCAATACTTAAAAGAGCTGAGGCTCTTGTTTCACCACCTTTTACAGAGAAAACTCTTTTTTCTTTTTTAAAGGTTAGTTTATTGCCTTTTCCTATAGAGTCTTTTATCAACTTATCGGTATATAAACTTTGCTCTACTGAATATTTTTTTGTTGCATTTTTAATATCTTTACCTAATTCTTCTACATCTTCATGAACTATTTCTTCTGTTATGCTATAATATTTTTTTATTTCTTTATCTTTTTTGGTATTTTCAGTTTTTGCAGTAGCTTTTGATTTCTCTTTTGTATCTTTTGATTTTTCTTTTGAATCTTTTTGTTTCTTTTCTGATATTCCATTTTCTAACTTACTATAAGCTTCAGCTGTTAAATCTAAAAAATTATTAACTAAAGTATCATCAGAACTAAGTTTAAATGTTGATTTTTTCAAAAATTCTAATCCACCTCTTTCAGCTATACCATCTACAAGTTCAGAATTTTGACTCATTCTTTCATATATCAATTTTTTAAGTATATTTTTAGATAGAGATGTATCTTCTTCATTGCTAAATGAAAATAATGATAAACTAGAATTTGATGTTTTACCTACTCCAAGAGTGTATACTTCTTCATTAAAATTTCCAGATTTCCATGTTTCAAATGCATGAATTAAATTCTCATATTTTTTACCTTCATACTTAAATGAAACATTATTGAACATAGGTATAAGTTGTCTTACAAATGCATCATTTGTTCTTAAAAAGTTTATCCCTTTTACTTCTTCAGCAGGTTTTACTTTTCTATTTACAACAGTTGATTTTTTACTTTTATCTCCTCTAGTTTTTACAACATCAGATGGAGTAACATAATTGATTTCTACCTTCCCATCCTCTATTTTAACTTTTGAATTTTTAGGTTTCCAATAACCAATTTTTATATTATTATCATTTACCTTTATAGTTACATGCGTTTTTTCATAATTACTAGCATTATTTTTCATCCATTTTTCAAATTCAATCTCTCCGGTATTATAATTTCCAAATTTTGAATTTGTATTTGCTAAATGCTGATCTGAATCATTTACAATATGGGCCCCTGCATTTACAGCTTTTTGTATATTTTCATATTCATCAGTAAGTGTAATTACTCCATTCTCTTCTTGTACTACTGAAGTTTTATCTTTTCTCCTATTACCATTTGCAGAAAACATAACTATATCAGAGTCACTATATATACCTGTATTAGCTTTATTTCCAAAAGCTTCTTCTACTTTACTAGTTGTACCAGATTTTGAACTAGCTATTGCTTGTGTTGCTATAAAAGATTTTGCAACTGCATTATCCATATATAATTCAGCTGTTGATCCATGCATTTGTTCAATTATTTTATTTACAATAACTGGTGTATTAGGTTTAAATTTAGGATTTTCATTATTATTAAATTCCTTCATTAATTGTACAGATTGAGATAATGTTTGAGCTAATATGCTATCATTGTCTATTCCTGTTATTCTTTTTTCTATTTCTTTAAGTAAATTTACTATAGTATCTATAATTTTATCGAATATTATTCCAGATTTTTTATTTAAAGATTTTTGAAATCCTTCATCACTCCATGCCATTGCTACAAATTCATGATTATTTAACAATCCATAGTATTTAGATTTAAGATCACTTGTTAATGATGATAATGGTTCAATTTTTTCATCAGATTTTTTCATTTTGTCAACCCTATCTTTAGTGGATTTATCCATTAATTTTTCATAAGTTTTACAAAATGCAAGAAATTCTTTTCTCTCATCCTCATTTAATAATGCTATGGCCTGATGCCTTAATCCCTCTATTCTACCTAAAATTTCTTTTTCCTTTTCTGTTAAATCACCTTTTTCTATTTTATCATATAACATATGGTGAGTTCTCTCATGTATAAGAGTATATATAAAATCTTCTTTTGCATCCATATCAAATGATACACCAGGCTTAAGAGGATTAATATATATTACATTATTGCCATATTTACCTGGTGAATCTGATTCAGTGTCCATTTTAATCTTTGGTCTTTCTTTTATTTGATCTAAAACTTTTACCATTTCTCTTTGGACATCATTTCCATCATTTAATATTTTATTAAAAGCAGTATCTCCATTAACAACTTCTTGATTTTTCAACCCAAAATATTCTTCTGCTTCTTCTACAAAACTTCGATCCCTATTTTGTTCTATTGGTATTGACTTTACAAAATCAGCATCATAAACATATTTTTTATAAAAAGAATCAGATTTATTTTTTAAATATTCTCCTTTAAATCCATTTTTACTCCTTACTATTTTAAAAATAACTTCATGATCTCCTTCAACATCCTTTACTAATATTCTAACAAAAGGAGCTATGCTGCCTTCATCATTATTAACATCAAATAAATTTATTTTAGAATCATTATATAAATTTAAATAAGCATATAATTTTTTAATTATATGTGCTTTAAGTGAAGTATCTGGCATATCCTCATATTTTTTTAATTTTTCCAATATCTCAGATTTTAAAGGAATATGATCAAAATCATCTATTCTTAAATCATAATTTATTGGTGCAAAACTTGGACTATGTTGTACTAATTGTGTTAAAAATGATTCATAATTTATATCCCCATTTTCAAGTTTATTTTGTTCTTTAGTTAACTTATTACTTAAAGATACTAATACAGAATATGGCATGAATTTTATAAAGTTATATGGACTTTGATTTGCATTTGTCAAATAAGTATAAGTAATAAAATCCTTAGCAAATTCTCTATATTTATCTATAGGACTATTTAATAATTGAAGTAAAGATAAGGTACCATAATGTGAATCTAATCTTTCAGTTCTGGCTGCTGGATATTTTAAAACTTTTTCTTCATTAAATATTTCTACAAATAAAGATCTAAGTAAATAATCTCCAACATTACCTCTTTCAGGGTCTTTTTTTATTTCTTTAAATCTTTTAAATATATTATCTTCTCCTCTCAACAATCTTTTTCTTTCAGAAACAACATCATCACTATAAAATAAATCATTACTAAAAACATAAGATTTATATTCTTCAAAAATTTTTCTCCAATCTTTTTCATTTACTTCTATGCCCTGAACTTTAAAATAATTGTATAATTTATTCATCATTTTTTCATATGGATATAGATGTTCTGTTATAGCATTTGAAAATGAAACTACATCTTCAACAGCATACCCATATTCTGTATCTCTCAATTGTTCTAATCCATCTATACTTATATTATAAAATAAAGATCTTGAATCTCCATTTATAATCATTTCTTCATATAATAAACTTTTTAATTTACTTTCAATAAAAGATTTTCCTAATCCTTTAGTAGAAGCATCAATAGCTTTATTCAATATTGATAATTGCTGACCAAGCTCGTCTAAAGCAAAAAATAAATTTAACACTTCTTTATTAGATGCACTCCCATTTTTAAGACTTTCTATACTCGGTACAATTATTTGATTAGTTGCATAAGCACCTAAATTTTTTCTTAATAAATTATCAGCTTTTCTTGAATAATTTTTACGATAAGAATTGAAGGTATACTCTCTTTGTTCTATATAATTTAAAACAGCAGGATGGGTTATTAATGCAACAGTATATTCATTGCTAAGAGACTTACCATCCTCAGATGATAACATTAATAAAGCATTTATAGCATTAAATGTATTTTTATTAAAATTCAATACACCTAAATTACCGTTTTTAGCATTATCTAAAGCCTCATTCTGTATATTCTTTATATTATCTGTTATAGATCTTTCTTCACCTTTATAAGTACTTCTTGAGTCAATACCCAAATTAGTTAATTTAAAGTCATTTAATACAATAAACTCCATTGGGAGAGCACCATTTTTTAATTTAAATTGACCTCCATTTTGGAGTATTGCATTTAAGGTTAATGCTATTGATTCTATAGCAACTCCCTCTTTACCTGCTCTATTTTCAAAATATGAATCAGTATTATATAATGGATCAGTTATACTATATTCTTCATCAAATGCATTTTTATTATCTTCAATTTCTTGAGCTTGTTCTTTTAAATCATCTAAGTCTAGTGGTTTTCTAATTATATCAAGCATTTCAGGGTGAGTAAGAATTTCCCAATGTAAATCAAAATATCTATTTTGTAAAGTTTTAAGATCAAGCTTTGATAAATCTTCATTACCTTTTTCTATACCTTCTTCTGTATATTTCTTATTTATTTCATCTGTTATTTTATCATATAAGTCATTTATTTTTTTATTCTTATTTTCTAAATCTTTAGTTAAATCTTGTCCTTTCTTGCTTTTTATATATTCAAATATTTCATTGTTTATTTTTTTAAGATTAGCTTCTGATTCTTCAAGATTTACTAAATTTTCTTGATAATCTTCTTCCTCTTCTTCTGTTCTATCCTTTTTATTCCTAAGAGGTTTTAAGAATTTTTTTATCTCTTCATTTATTTTTAATTCTTTTTTCTTTTTATCAAGTAATTTTTTATACTCATCGTCTGAATCTTTAAGATATTCCTGAAGAGATTTATTTCTTTCTTTTCTAAGTTTTATATTTTCTTCTTCATATTTCTCATTAATTTCATCTCTTATCTCTCTTCTACGTTTTTCATTACTATCATGTAAAACTATTCTTCCATCTTTAAATACTTTATAATTCCACATATAAGCATACAATTTATCAACGTCAAAGTCTGAACCCATTTGACCTACAATCTCTAAAGGAACTATAATTGTATTTCTGTTTGATGGTAAAAATCCTATAATCTTAACAGGAAGCATTGATGAATGTCCCTGATTTGGGATCCTTGCAGTAATTAATTGAAGAAGTTTTGGGTCTATTTTTGATACATCTAAATCCCCATCTTCATCTATGTATTTAGAAATTTCAATTATTTCATTATTTTTTAAGAATTTCCATGGAACATACACTTCAGCTGCTTCAACTTTTCCATCTTCACTTCTAATAAATCTAGGTGTAGCATCTCTTTTTACTTTGTTACCATTTTTGTCATAAGTAGGTATTCTTATTATACCACCTTTTTTATTCGTATCTTCATATTCATCTACTGTTACAATACCAATAGCAGATGCTTGAACATATGATTGACCATGTACTTTTTGTCTGATTGTCTTACTTAAAAAAGAAGTAAGAACACTTTCTAATTTATTTGCAATTGGATTAAAGAATAAAGGTATTTTAAGATTACCCCAGCTATCCATCTCTAATGAAGAAATATCATTAATACTGTAACCTCTTCTTTCAACCTCTTTTTTTAGTACATCTATTAATTTTCTTTTATCATTTAATATATATATTTTATTACCATCAGCATCTGTTACTTCTCCTATATCAAGATGTTTCATTAATTCTTGTTTAGCAGCATTGAACATAGCTTTTCTTATTTCAGCTTTTTTATATTTATATTCAGGATGATTAGTAGCAAAATGATCTGTTATGAGTTTATCCATTTGAGATACTAATAATATCTCTTTCTTAGTTGGATCATATGGAATTTCATTTTGTATATAAAATCCAGATCTTTTTAATTTTATTGGGTGTAATTTTCCAATTTCATTAAATTTACCATTTTCCCATACAGTTGTAGGTCTTATTGCCCCATTTTTAACAGCTGATTCAAATAAAGCTCTATCTATTTTCTGTCTATTTAAAGCCTTTTTAAGTTTAGCTAATTCTGTACCTTTTATTAATTGATGTATTAAAGGGAAAGCTGCTGATTTGCCATAAAATCTTCCTGTTAAATTTGAATTATTTTCATATTTAATTGGAGATACTTGTACTGGTTTTTGTGCTCCATTCACAACAAGTAACTCTTCATCTGTCAATAAATATTTTTCTGGCACATCTCTATCCCATTCTAAACTATCTTGATATTTTAATTTTTCATAAATTCTTTTATATAATTCTTCTGATAAATGTCCATCACCATTATTAGCCCATTCAACATTTAAAAACTCAATTCCAGTTGTCAATTCATAAGCATCAGCAACATTCATATTATTATATTGCTTTATTTTATGAAGTTCTTTTATTAATGAATTCCTCTCATCATCTTTTATTACTGTTACAGTATATTCTTTTTGTTCGTAAAACTTAGTACCATCCCACACATAAAAATTTAATAATTTTCCAGAAGCTAAGTTTTTAGCATTTCTTTTAATCACCTCTTTATTTGTAGCAGAAATTGTTTTTAAAACAACCTTAGCAGACATTTCATTAACAGGTATACTTCCATCATAACCTTTACCTTTTTTAAAAGATATAGCAGGATCACCAGAAATAGTTTGATAAAAAGATAGATTTGAATCTTTTGTTAAATATAAATATTCTCTGGCAGCTGTATCTAAGACTTCTTCATGGTATTTTTCAATCTTTTCTTCAAAAGATCCTTTACCATTATTTACTGGATAATTAATTTTTGTATTTTTTATCCATTTTTCATCAATTAATATTTTAGATTCTTTTCCTTCTAATGTAGCTATACCTAATTTATTCCATCTATCTTTTATTTTTTCAACATTTTCATTGAAAACTCTTGCAGCCATAAAGCTTACAAAATAATTGTCATTATTTACAATCATACTTTTACCAAATGAAGTATAATTGACATCCATTATCAAATCTACAAGATCTTCAACTTGTATATTTTCAGCATTATTTGGTAATTTACCAGCCATAAGAAAATATTCAGCTATACCAGGATTGTTTAATGCATCTGCACTAGGTTTTTCACCTTTTTTATATTTAGAATTAAATTCTCTTATTCCATTTTGTAGATTTTTATCACTCCAAATACTTTTTAAATGATTTGTAATTAATTCTTTAGCTACAGCATAGTTTATTTGAGGCATTGTATAATAAAATTTATGCCCCTCTTCGAATCTTGAATCTCCTGTATCACCTCCTTTAGTTGACATCCTATCAGATTCTGCTTGAACACCTCTTAATAAAGGATCTATACTTCTATCAATAGTATGCTTCCCGTGATTATCAGAAAAAATATTTTTTACTGATATTGTAAATATTCTACTTTTATCTGAATTTGTTGGAGAAATTATATGCCTTGTATCAGATCCACCATTAAATAATAAACTTAATATAGTAGCCTCTCTTTCTAATGGAGTCATAGAATTTACAGGAACAGCTAAACTATTACCCTTTTCTGAAGATTCAGTTATCATCGAAAAATTAAATGCTGTATCTATAGAGTATCTTTGGCTTTTACCAAAAGCACCTAATAAATCTCCATATAATTCATTAAATGTACCGTTTTTTAATGCTGTTGCTACTTGAGTCATTAAATCAAAAGTAGTATATGCAAATCTTGTAGACCCATCTTTAGATCTAAAAGATTCTGAATACTCATTATCTGATCTGCTTGAAATAAAAATTCCTAATTCTTTAAAGAAATTTTCAGCGTCTTTAAATGGGTTTCTTTTACTTATATAATCACCTTCTTTTACATCTCTCATCCAAGTAAATAATTTACCAAAAGGAGATGTATCATTCATTGGATTAAAATATATTCTTTTTCCTTGAATTATTTCAGTATAATCAGCAGATTTCTCAAATATAAATTTTAGATCTTCTTTTTTTATATTTATTCCCATTTCGAAGAATAAAGGTAATAGTTTTTCTATTGCAGCATCTTTATCTTTATTTCTATAAAATGCAGCTTGTATTTCTTTATATTTATTATAAATCTCTCTACTTTTCTCAGTTAATTTTAAATTATACTCTGTATCCCTTTCTACAAAACCATTAGCTTCATCTAAATAATAAGAACCCCATTGTTGAACTAAAATACCAGCTCCATTATCTCTTATACTATCAATATTGTTAGATTCTAATTTACCATCTTTTACATTCCAATAAATAGTTTTAAAATTATTTTTAACATTTTTAAAATTAGAAACTAAAGCATTTCTTGTAGCAGTATCCCATGTTTTCATATATTCAAATAAAGCTAAATAATGTTTTTTACCAGAATTTTCAGCTTCTTTTTTTAATAGCTCTTCAATTGAAGTATCAAGCATATCATTTTTAAAGAAAGTTAAATTAGGGATTCCTGACAATATTCTTCTTAATGCTCTTACAGTATCTTCAACATCAAGAAATTTTATATATCCTGTTTGTGAATCTCTAATATATACAGGATTTCCTTTTTCATTAAGAGTTGCTTTAGGTGTTAAAGCTATAGCTGTTTTTACTATATGACTTACAGTATCAAAATCATCTATTTCAAATATTTCAACTCCAAATCTTTCAGCTGGACCTTTATCTGCTCCAGTTTCTCCATCTTCAAGCTCTTCTTCCTTTAAATCTGGTGATATCTTTTTAGCTATTGTTCTTAAAGAAATACCTGTACTTTGTAATTTTATTTTTGCTTGATTCCATATTACATCATAATATTCTTCAATATTTAATAAATCTTTTGATGTACTTTTACTATTATTAATATCTGATTCGAGTATTTCAAGTATACTTTCTTTTAATTTTTTCTCATCTCTTTCAGCACTTTCTTTATAATATTTACCATGTATTTTAGCTAATGCAACTATAAATACCTTATCTACAAGAGTTGTTTGTAAATCAAATGGAATAGAATTGCCATTCCATGATGCTATTACTGAAGTTGCTTGATCTCTAACAATATCTCTATCTATTGCTATTGAAAATGGTATATTTAAAAATTCATTATTATCCTCTTCATTTTTTGGTGCAACAATTGCATTATTATTTATGCCTGGATCAGTTTCATTTTTTATGTAATTATCTTCAGAATCAAATACCCATTTATTATCTATTATTTTTCCATATTTTATTTCTTTAGTTAATTTATTTTCAACATAAAATCTTCCATCTTTTTCTTTAACTATTGCTGCATCATACTCTGGATCATCACTTTTATTAATTACAGATTTACCAGCAAGTTTTATTATTGGATAAGATTCTAAAGGTTTACCTTCTCCACTTTTTATTAAATCTTCTGTTCTTATACCTCTATCTCTCTCAATATTAAAGATTTCATTAGAATCTACTTTAAATCCTAAAGGTATTTCTCCTTCTTGTGTATAATTTACTCCAATTGCTATTATATTAGTTGTAACATCTTTTCCAGTAAGTCTTTCCAACATTTCAGAGTATACATCTTGTTGAGCTTTCCAATTTAATTCATTTTTTTCTATCTTTTTTTCTAAAGTATCTGTATTAGTTATTGTAGATTTTATATCAAAAATATGAAAATTTCCTTCTGAGTCAACTGCAATTAAATCAGTAGATCCACCTATACCATCGGAAAGTATTCCATTATTTTCCTTCTCTTCATTAAAATAATAAGATAATAAAATCTCTTTAGAAAATATTACTGCATCTTCGAGACCTGGTATTTCTCTAATTTTTCCTTCAATTTCTTCAAATAGTTCTAATGTTCTATTAAATATTTGCTTACTATTCTCAGAATTATCTATAAACTGTAAATATTTAGATTTATTTTCATCATTATTTTTACTTTCTAAATCTTCTAAATAATTTCTAGACTCTTTAAACTCTTTTACAAAATCTTCATAATTGTGTGATGTATGATCAAAATAATATCTTCCAATTGCATCTACATAATTTCCAGCAGTTATAGATGCTGGATATTTACCCCCATCAAAACTTTTCCCAATATATTTTGAAACTCTTATTAATTTAATTTCACCATCAATACTTTCATATACATCATTATTAGGTTTAAATTTCTTATATTCCTCAGATAAACTCTTAAGTACTTCAACAGATTTTGTTTGTTCTTCCCCACTAACTACTTCCTCTTTATTATTTATTTTATATTCATATATAGGTTGTATATGAAAATATTTTATTCCATTATTTTCAATAGGATTTAAAAATGTTTCTGTATTTTCTAATATATAATCTTTTACTGGAATTAATTGTATTTTTCCATCTTTTATAAGATAATCTGGATTATTTCTATTATCATTTACTAATTCACTTTTTATTTGTTTTATATTTATTTCATTTTTATTGCTTAACTTTACCTCTTCTTCTACTGCTTCTTTAAATAATTGTAAAAACTTTTCTTTATCTTCTCCAGAAATATCTTCTGTAAAACGTCTATTTCCAATTTTTATTACTCTTTTTTCATCTTTGTTATAATCAAAATCAATAGCACCATTTTCCTTATGAGTTCTTATTGGAAGATATTTTACTAATGCCATCATTGCAGCAGTAGGTTTAATTTTATTATCATTTTTTAACCACTCTAAAGCTGCATTTGCGGCATTCTCATAATCCTCATCATTTATAGTCCTTGGTTGCAAGAGAACTTCAGAATATCTTGGTTTACCATCTATATTAGATTTAACAGGTATTTTTACATATATACCTGATGGACTTATTGCTTTTTCAGATTTTTGTTTATCAGTTTGACCTAACTTCAGTTCATAAGATGTATCTAATACTGAATTAGAAGGTTTCATCCCAGATTCTCTTAAAGAACCTTTTGATATATTAATTATTTTAGATTTTACTATACCTTTATTTATTAAATCTTGTCTATGATTATATGTATCAATAGTTTCACTGGCTATTCTTTCGTAATATTCATCTACATTTTCTTTTGCAAATTTATTAGAATTTATAAATTTAACACCATCACCTTGTTGTTTTATAATTTTTACTATTTCTCTTACTTTTTCTTTCTTTGACTTTTTTGTATCTTTTAATACCTCATATATAGGACTTTTTGTATGAAACTTATAATAATTCTTTTTCTCTCCCTCACTTTCATACTCTTTCTGTGATACAAATTCATCATTTTCGGTTGCAAGGTGCCAAGAAGAAGTGTGAACAAGAGCTTTTACACCATTAGAAAATGTTATAATTATCTCACCATATAATTTATCAGATACTTTTCCCAATTTTGGATTTTGAGCATCAATAGTTATGTTATAATCTGTTAGTCCACCTTCATTTAATTCTAATGGATGTACTTCTTGAATACCATCTGTACTCTCTACCCATTTACCATCTCTAAATACAGATGGATTTTTTGGATTTGATTTATAAGAAACTTTTTGTACAGAATCATCGTAAACAGGTTCCCCAGGTATTTCTCTACTTTTAAAATCTCTTTTTATATTTGATATAGATTCACTTTCATCTTTAAAATTACTATTTAATAAACTTTGTATATTTTCCAAAGCTTGTTCCATAGTTTCTACATTAGCATGTGCAGATAATTCTTTTGTGTTAGATATTTCTTGAAGAAGTCTTTCAAATTTACCAGGATCTTTTTTATATTCCTCAGAATCTATAATTTTATATTCTATATCATCTAATAGATTTAAAATAGCTTTATTAACTTCACTTAATACGAATTCTTCAGATTCCTCTTTTTCAGCTTTATTCCCCTCAGTAGCTTTTCTTGCAAGTTCTTCTTCAGCAGCTCTTCTTTCTTCTTCCTCTGTCAAATAAGTAAAATATAACATATCTTCAAGATACCTTATATTATCCCTAAGATTTAAAGCCTCTTCTCTTAATTCTTCTCTTCTTTTATTTGCACCGCCTTGTAATTTATTATATCTTTTCTGAGCTTTTTCAGCATCTTTTTCAAATATTATATATTCATCTATATATCTATCTAATGATTCTTTATATCCCTTAATTCTCCTTTTATATTGTTTATGTGTTTCTTTTTGGTCAAATACTTTGCCTTCTAAATCATCTCTAAGTTTTTTTTCAACACTACTTATTTTTATTCCCCATTTTTCTAATGATTCTAATGAGTCTTTTAAGAAATTATATGCTTTATCTATTATATCAGTAAGCTTATTAATTAATTTATCTATTCCACTTAATCTTTCACTTAATCTATTAACTCTCTCACTTATAACTCTGTCAGTTACCTCAGTAAAAGTATTATCCTCTTGTAATCCTTTATAGTAATCTAATCTCTTTTGTACATCTTGTTTTATTCTTGAAAAGCTTTCTAGTTTTTCTTTTAAATTTAAAATAGCATTATGTAAATATTGTATATTATCAAGATCATTTTCTATTTCTCTTTTTAATTTTTGTGCATTTTCAACTCTTATTAATGCTTCTTTATCAATTTTTAAAGTATTCTCTTCTATCTGTATTTCTAACTCTAAAATTTTATCTCTTATTTCTTCTTTTTTACCTTCTCTATAAAGTTCTTTTTTAGATTTTATTTGTTTTACTTTTTTATCTATTTTATCATCTACTATTTTTAAAAGTTCATCTAAAGAATTTGCTAATTCTTCTTTTTCTTGTAAAGCTTTTAATCCAGCTTCAAATTCTGCTAAATCAGCTCCTTTTTTTGCTTTAGCTATTTTTTTATTTTGTAACTCTATTTTTTTTCTTATATCTTTTATCCTTTTTTCTATTTTTTCAGTAACTTCTTGAAATATTTTATCCTCCATTTCAGGTGTTACTGGTACATCAATAGGTTTTTCCAATTCAGATAATTCATCCTCAAGTTTTGACTTTAATTCCATTAAAGATGAATTAATAATTTCAGGATTAGAGTCCCTTAAAGATTCAAGCTCTTCATTTGTACTTGTTAATAACTTTGCAACATTATATGCATCAGTAGTTTTTAATTTTTTTACATGATCTAATAATTCATCAAATGTCTCTATACTGCTCCATCCTGCCCATTTTGTATAGTTACCTAAACCTTGTTCAGCTAATTCAGCAATAAAATCATTTGATACTTTTATATTACTTTGCAATAAAGCTTCAAGTTTAGCAAGTGTTGTTTCATGCTCACTTATTTTACCATCAATTCTTATTTCTTCTAATTTCCAAATATCTATAAATTCTTGAATATCTTTTACTTTCTTTTCAAGTTTTAGTTTTATAGCTTCTTTTTCAGAATCATATATTTCAAAGTCTTCGTCTAATGTCCTTATATCACCATTCTTATACCATTCTATAAATTTTTTCCTGTCAATAAACAGTTTAGGTGTAAGAGGATTATCTGTTAAAAGAAAAATATTATCTTCATCAATTTCATATACTTTTGCTTTAACAGTTACGCCATCAGGTGTTTCAAATGTAACTCTTAAATCAGTATTTTCATCGAAATTATCTAATTTTTCTTTTATTTCATTTTCTCTATCTTTAGCTTTATTCTTAAAATCTTCATTTTCTGCAATAATATTATCAATTTTTCTTTTTAATTCTACTTGCTCTCTGTATGCTTTTATTTTATTTAGCAAAAATTCTTTACCATCATCATTAATAGCATATCTGGTTTTTACTAATTTTTCTAATTCATCTAAATCTTTATCAGTATTATCAAATTTATGTTTATAAAAGAAATCATTTAAATGCTTGTCTACTACATCAAATTGAACAGATTTTAAATAACCCAATGCTCTGGAAGAGTCATCTTTTACTTTCTTTAGTTCTTCTAATGTTTTCTTAGCTCTTACTAATTCTTTATCTTTTAAAAATTCATTTTTTTCTGCTTCAAAAGCTTCTCTTTTTTTATCTTGTTCATTTTCATGCTCTTTTTTTTCTTTATCATATAATTGTTTTCTTTCCCTTACTTCCTCTGGTGATAAATTATCTTTAGCAGTAAGTTCTTTTAGTCTTTTACCTTTTTCTTTAAACTCTTCTTCTTGATATTGTACTGTTTTTAATGTATCTAAATCTTTAAATTCTACTGCATTTGGATTTACCTTTTTTGCTGCTTCATCTCTTTCTCTTATTTTTTCATTTAATGATTCCTCAATTTTTGAGATACGCTCAGTCATTTTAGGTATACCTCTTGAGGTATTTAATACATTTTCTTGATGCCAAAATTTTTGTGTAGCATTTGATTGAGTAGAAAATTCATCCCAAGATTTTTGCATCTCTCTTGCTCTTGAAGCAAGTTCTTTAGCTTTTTCTCTGCTTTCTTCAGTAGATACACCAAAAAGTGATTCTGCTTCCTTTTTACCTTTAGCATAATCTTCTAATTGGCTAATAAAATGCTCATCAGTACCAGCAGTTAAATTCCTTAACATTAAACCTGAAAAAAGATTACCCTCAATAGTATCAGAGGTAACATCATCGCCTTTATCAATTGCATCACTATATGCTTCCATCTGATTGTAAAGCTCAGACATTTGATTAGCTACAATATTATTATTTTCTTTTATTTGGTCTTGCTGACTTAAATATTTTCCTCTAACCGTAGAAAGAAGTTCACCTTTATAATTTTTTATTTTTTTATTTAAAATTTCAGCTTTAACCTTATCTTCTTTTGAATCAGTTAAAGAAGCTAATTCCTTTTCTGCAATATCTATATTTTTTTGTATCTTATTATATCTAATATTACTTGCTATTTTATTCCCATATCTTGCTACACCATTTTGAAGTCCTGCACCAAAAACACCCATTAATCCTTCTAATATTGCCTGATTAGTAGTAGAATATTTTAAAATAGCTTCTAATCCTGTACCTTTATCCTCATCATATTTTAAACCAGCCCTATATATTCTATTAAGTTCTTTATTACTTTGATTTGTTATGTTGCTTTCAATACCACTTTGCAACATTTCTTCTATTCCCTGTAATGCACCTTGTGTTATTGGACTTGTTACACTAAGCCAACTACTTACTTTAGTTGGATTAAAATCTTTAAACCATTGTCTAAAACCACCACCCACTAATCCTTTTTTTCCAGCTCTTCCAAATATAGCATTCATTTGAAGTATATCTGTAGCCATCATCCATGTATTTTGTAGCCTTAAATCACTAGCTTCATTTGCTGCATATTTTTTAGCTACATCTTCTGGTATACCAGCTTGTATTAATTCTTCTACTCTTTGTTTGTAATGGTCAAGCCCCATTACAATACCTTCCATTTGATTAGCTACAAATCCATGGGGTAATCCTGATATAAATTCACCAGCAGTTTCTCCAAATACATTTGTTAATTTTGAAGCAGCATTTGCTGTTCTTGCAGCACCAACTCCAATTCTTTGTATTATTCCTATTTTTGACAATTGAGCTGCATCTACAGCAGCTCCTAATATACCACTAGCTGTTGCACCTAATCCTTTTGTTGTTAAAGCAATAGCTCCAAATTCAATTGCTGATTCAATAATACCTTGTACACCACTCCAAAACATTGAACTATCCATAGATAAAGGTCTATCAGGGTCAGTGTATATAGGCATAGATTCGTGAATATTATCTGATGCATTTGAAAGAGTTTTAGCTACTGCATTTTGCTCCCAATCAAATTGCCAATTATATGGGTTAAATATACCCCCTTTCTGATATCCTTCACTTCCTTCTCCTTCATAATTTGGTATTAAATTAGGTATAGATGCTATAGCTCTTAGAGCTCTCATTACACCACTTGTAATACCACCAGTAATAGCATATCCAGCTTGTTGCCAACCTGATTGTTGATCAGATGCTCTTTGTGAGAAATTATCATCTATATTGAATGTTGCGTCATCACCAAGAGCATCAAAAGCTGTATATGGATTAAATCCCAGTGTGTAAGAATCTGTTGTATCTTTATAGTATGGATTATTACCTCTTACTGATTGTAATAAATCATTTAAAGATGTAGTATTAGAAAATTCCTCTGCCTTATCTCTGAGAGCAGCTTGTGCAGCAGCTTCTTCCATTTCCTTTTTACTTAATTTAGGATTTTTTATTTGTTCTACCCTCTTCATAGAACCTATACTTGGTAAAACACTTTGTTTAGATTGTTTAATTAATGGTATACCACTCTTAGGCGTTATGTTACCTTGGTTTTCTGGTGTTATAATTTTATCGTTATCTGGCATATTTTTGTGAAACTTCTATATGTAAATGATTATGTCCTGACTTTCCGTGATATTGCATTGCATAAGTTGTACCTCTTATTGTTGCATATACAATACCACCAGAAGGATTTTCTTTATTGTAATTAGTCATTAATTTGTTATAGCTACTTTCTGGGTCAGATGTTAGTTTGGCAATAGCCATTACAAATTCTTGTTCTTTTTTAAATGTTCTTCCACCAATAGGTACTAATATATCAACAGCTTGCCCAGAACCATGTCTTCCATCATCTCCTGGTCTGTACCCAGAACTAAATTCATGTTTAGATGGGTCTAGTAGACCTGCATTTCCTAATAATATTTTCATATCATCTAACATTGTTTTAGAGATGTTTTTTGTACTTACACTATTGTTTTGTTTATTTAAAGATTTTGATATATAAGCACTATAGTCCTTTTGTTGTCCACTGCCTGATCCAGACAATCCCATTTCTTTAAGCTCTCTTTCATTAAATCCTTTTGCTAATCCACTTGCTCCCTCTACTCCATGATGATGTATAGCCCACATGGCCTGATAATCATTCATTTGTATCCCTTTAGCAGCATAAGCAGCTTTTGTTTTTTCTACAAAAGGCTTATAAGATTCTTCTAATTTATCCATTAACTTCTCTTGGGCTTTAGGTGAATGTAAAAATTGATACAAAAGTGCATTATTTGCACCAAAATCTTGGCCTTTACTTTTTAATAAATTTTCAAATCTGTGATAATCATCTTTATATCTTGAATTTATAGAAGATAAGTCATAACCATTTTGCACAAGATCTTGGGCTTGATTCATAAATTCAATTATTGTCTTCCCATTAGATTTTGTATTAATTTGATACCTACCTAAATCTAGGGACTTAGCATTAAATCCAACCTCATTATAAGATTTTTCTTTTGAAACTCCTGTTGTTTCTATATTAGCTGTAAAGTCTTTAAAATTATTAAAAGAAACATCAGAGGTTGATGTCTGAGACTTTCCCACACTGGTCGCACCCCCTCCCTGAGTGCTATTGGTTTTATTATTTGTTTCATTTGCTTTGTTATAAGAATCTACCTTATATTTTCTATATATCAATTTTGCTAATTCGTAATTACCATTAACTTCTACACTTTCTCCTGAAGAAGTTGTTAATTTATACCTGTTATCTTTTAAATTTTCAATAGTATATTTAGTATCACCAAAAGACATTGATGTTTTAGCACCAACTTTTCCTTGTGTTTTATTGGCTATATTTTTAAATATCTGTACAGCAAATCCAGTAGCTTCTGGTACATTCCCATTAAACCTTGCATCTGGAAGTGCAAATTGCATATCAAGCATGTTATAAGAAATAACTTCCCTGTTTATATTTTCATCAGATATTTTTATATTTTTAGGGTTATTTTCAAAAACATAAGAACCATTAGGATTTCTTAATGGCTCCCCATTATCTTTTTCTTTTGGCTTACCAGCAACAGCATTTAATGAATAAGTACCTGTTGTAGGATCAAAAGAAATGTTTTTAACATTTAATCTCTCCCCAGCCTCTCCTTTGTATTTAGCTCCACTGGATAGTGTAGCATGTCCAGTAGACGATCTTATACTTGTTTCTGTATCTTCATTTAAATATATACTTAGGATATTTTTAGTGTCATTATCCTCCATATTTAGGATATAACCGGAATTAACTCCTTTTGCACCTTCAAAGCCCCTTGTATTGCTATATTTGTCAAACCATTTCTGTTCATAACTATTTAAAACATCTATATAATTATCAACATGTTTTATTTCTTCCTGGTTTTTTAATTTCTTTTGGTATTCTCTTAAAGCATCTTTTTTCTCTTTTAATGTTTTGGCCTTAAAATTACTTGCGGAAATGTAAGCAGAAAATCTAATTTTAAAAGGATTGCCAGCATTTGATTTAGCTATCCAAGAAGATTCCCCACTAGTATTTAGGTCTTCATTAGCTTTTTTATAATCATCTGACATATAAAAATCTTCTACATCTTTCTTTAAAAGACTCTTATCAAGTTCTCCTATTTCAGCATATATTTCTCTTGCTCTTCCAGCCAATTCATTATATCTTTTTTCCCATTCCTTACCTTCATCTGTTAATGGGAATCCACGATAAGTTCTTTTTACACTACTTGTCCTACTCCCTTTTTCTTTGTTCTTTAGCAATTCAGCTTGTTCAAGACCTATTCTATTAAGTTCTGCATTTAATTCTTTCTTTTGAGATTCTATATTTTCTAAATAGTTACTAGGATTTATTAAATCATTTTTAACATCTTGTTGCGTTAGCCCAATCAATCCATCATCTGAAACACTTGCAACGTTTAACCCGCCAGATGGTGTGATTGTTATACCTTTCTCTTTTGGAAATTGATATAAAAGTCTTGGATCACCCTTTAATGATTTTAAACTGCTATCTATGTTATCAGTACTTGCATTTTCTGTAACTGTTGTTTTACCCGAAGCGTATCCTTCAGGTCTGAAATAATTTCCATTACCCATATCAACAGCCCCTTTTCTATATTCACCAATAACTGAATTACTAAAAGACTCAAAACTATCATAAATATTCCTCAAGTGTCTTTCATTTTTATTCCATTCTGCCGCTAAATTCCCTGATATATCTTTTAACCATGTGCCTTTCATAACTTCACCATTAATATTTGCAACACCATCTTCCCCCATCCCCATATATGTCTTCATCCTTGAATTGAATTTATCAATATCAAATGCTCTTAAACTTCCAATATTGAATCCTAATGTTGGGTCCATACTGCCATCCCCACCAGCATAACCATAATATTTACTTTGAAAATCATTCCATGCATCTTCATCCAAATCCTTTAACTGAGAAGCTTGTTTTTCTATATTTTTATACCTCAACCACTGAGCTAAAGCCTCTTTTAATTTTGGATTACTTCTCATTGAATTTGAAAGTTTGAACATGCTATTATAAATATTCTGATAATTTGGATTATCAGTTGTAAATTCATAATCTATCTCCTTCCTGATAGGGTCTACAGCATTATTAACCTCTTCCATAACAGATTTTTGCCATGGATTTTCAGCATTTAAACTAAGATTATCAAGACTCTCATTGAATTTTATAATTTGATCAGTTGTTTTTATTCTTCTTTCAAATTCATACCTTCTTTGTTCTTCATCTGCCCTTCTTTTTTCTTCTTCCATTTTCTTGAATGTAAGAGCAGTATTTAAAATACTTGCTACATCAACACCCTTTGTTGCAGTTGGTTGATATTCAACAAATGAAGATTGTGGTAGTACGCTTATTGGAAATACTTGTGCCATTTATTTCAGATATTTTTCACTAATTCCATTTGAATTAAATTATTGTATAATTGTTGTCTTTGTAAATTCTTATCAAGATTTAACTTGCTAATATAATCAAAGTATTTATTATTTAATGCCATATCCTGATTAATTTTATTAACATTAAGATTTGCTAAATTAGCAATATTTGAATTTGAGGCAGCTCTCATTTGTTCCCTTGCCCCAACATCAAATTGAGATTGTTGAGTTCTAACAGCTGACAGTGCTTGTTGATATGCACTTTCAAGACCTAAATTCTGTTGGGCAGCTTGAGCAGCCATTTGGTTATTTGCATTTACAGTTTGCCCAAGTGCATTGCCAATATAACTCATAGCTCTTCCATAATCACCTGTATTTTCAAGAGCTGCACTTGCTGTACTCCTCAATGCTTTATTATTATTCCAATTTAGGTAGTCATAATAACCTTTACCCATAGTTCTTGGGGTATTAACCCTTGCAACTTTAGGAGCCTCTGAGAAAGCATCTTGAGATAATACGCCAACCATTCCTGCTAATGTTCCCATTGCATTTCCTGTAAGGTTTTGGAATAATAAGTTTCTTGCTCCTTTTAATCCTTGTTTGTATCTTGGCTCAACCTCATCTAAATCCCTTTGTATTTGGTCTCTAACCATTTGCATATACTTAGATTCTTCTTCAGCAGAACCATCTCCAACTTTTTGTTCTTTAACTTGTTTTGACATATCTACATTGTCTTTTATACTATCAAGATCAAATGGTTCTTGAGTAACAATCTTTTTATTACCAAATTCATCTGTTACAATAGTTTTATTATCTGGTGTAGTTTCTGTTGATACTTCAATATTAAAATTTGGCCATGGAATCTGAGGTTTAATTGCACTTATATCAGATGTATTTCCAAAAGGATTATAAGTTATTTGAGATTTATTATTAGAGGCATATTTACCTAATGCTAACATTTGATTTAAATTAAATATTGCACCTCTTTGTAATATATCCTTTGTTTCCTGACTTTGTAATTTTGGATCAAGACGAAAAGGTTTGTTTATTGGTGGCAGTTTTATACCTTCCTGATCTTGTATTCCAAGACCAATACCAGTTCCTCTAAAACCTGGGTTACTATCTTGTGCAATACTATACTTTTGAGGTTCATTTTGCAATCCAAGTTGTTGGGCTGCATAGGCAGCACTATCTTTATTGGTATTTGCTAAAATATTGGCTTGTTTTCCAAGAGCCATCATTTGATTTAAACTAAAAGGTGCTCCAAATATATTATATAAAGGATTTTCATTGTCAAATAGATAAGCCCCACCAGGAGCATACATAGGAACTCCACCATATTTCATTTGTTGCATTTGCTCATCTTGAGGTTGTTGCTTTTTTTGCTTTTTCTGTTCATTCATCTGAACTAATGTTTGTAAAAAATTCATCCTTGTTCCTTTATTCATATCTGAAGCTGCTTTAGCAAATATATTACCTTCTTGTTCTTCAAACATTGTTGGGTATTTGTCCCTCAAAATTTTTGATAATTCAGCTAAAGTATGTTTATCTTTTGTAAACAACTCTCCAAGATATTTTTCTTTTATTTTGCCTTTGTTCTTTTTTTCATCATAGGTTATAGGTGATATTCCGATTGGTATTTTATCAGCATCTTTTTTTGAGAGTTCAAACCTATTTGATAACACATATTGGTCAGGAGTTAATATATCAGTAACATCATTTCTTTTCATATCTTTGTGTAATTTATTGGCTTTTACATCAAAGATATTTCCAGAACTATCTATAATAGTTTCTCCTTTTTCAGCTTGTATCAATTTTGGTCCTTGATCTTCAGGCATTTCACCACCATCAGGAAATCTACTTATTTTACCACCATATTTTAATATGGAAGTAAGACCTCCTCTATTGATACTGCCTCTTGAATTCTCCATTTCATTTTGATATGTATAATAATCATTTGCTTGCATATTTGAATTTGCCATTGCCCTATTCAGCATTGTTGCACCTATACCCATTAATGGAGATGCTACTGAACCAAATAAAGACATTGCATTACCTTGTGGATAAGTCTGCTGCATACCATTTATCAAATCATTTAAACCTCCCCAATGGAACCTTGGAATAAATCTTCTGTTTTGAAATATATTTATAGGAAATATGCTTCTACTCATAATTGTATATAGAATTTAAACATTGTTTGTTGATTTTCAACAAATTATAAACAACTATTCTGAGAAAATAGTTTCTTATTCCTCTGGCTTATTAAAAACAGTGAATGAACCTCTTGATAATAATTCTATATCATCCTTATTATCAAGTATTAATTGAGTAACTAAATATTTATCCTCAAGATAAGGATGTTTGTATTCATTTCCTATATTTTCTTTAATAGGAGTAGCTTTGTATGTAAAATCTTTAGATATAAGTGGCATATTTGGATCTATTGCATAATCCTTAATATCAGAGAATTTCCAATTTTTAGATTGTCTTGATATAGTTATCTTATCTCTATCTTGTTTTAAACTACTTAAAACATTTTCTCCAACAGTATTCATTGATAAATTTACAATACCTGTTGTTTGATTACTGTTATAAAATAGTGCTTTATTAAAAGTTATATTTAAATCTCTTACAAGTAAGTTTGGATCTTTAATATAATTAATAGCCTCTGTTTCAAGTATTGTATGATGATGTGTCAATCCAAAAAATCCATCTTCTAATCTTGAAGAATACTCTATTATATGTGGGTAATATTTATTAAAATATGTTTGATATTTTTTCCCTGTATTAAATTTCCATAGTTTACCTTCATGTTCTGTATAAATATCAAATCTATTATACATATAAAGATGAGGTGTATAAGAGTGAAAAGAAACCCATGTTTTTTCAGCAGGGTCATAAGATAATGTCCATGATACATCTTTACCATCCTCATAATCTTTTTTAGTTATAAGTATTCTTTCAAATTTATAATCATACCCAATAGCATATCCTATACCTTTATCATACTTCTGATCTACAATATATTTTTCTTGGTCTCCTTTTAATTTAAGGTTATTTTTCATAAACTGTCTAACACCAATATTTGATATTTCTTCTAATTTACCTCCATTAAAAGAATATATTCTGCCAGCTTCTTCATCTATAAATATATAGCCATAAGGAGTATTTATAGCACCATTTGGATATCTTACACCACCATAACCTTCAGGTACTCCATCTATCATTGGAATTGCAGCATTAATATAATCACCTCTTCCAATTTCTATTTGTTCATTGTTTAATTCTAACTGTGAATATCCTACTCTAAGATCAAGTATCATATCTGTACAAGCTGCATACATTTGATTCCCTTGTACAATTAAATCAGTTATTTTGCCATATTTATTTGTTATCTGAAGAACATTGTTAACTTTAAAATTTCTCCATGAATTTGTTGGAGAATCAATTATTTGAGGATTTGAATAAATTATTTTATTTGTTGGTTCTGCAACACAATCACAAACATTATAATTTGAAGGTGGAGAAAAACCTAAAGATAAATCATTCTGCATACTATACTTCCAATAGTATTCTGAATAATTATCTTTAAAATCTTTTTTAAAGCTATCACCTGGGCCCCCTTGTGTATCATCATAACATTGCCTTAGCCCAAGCCATTGAAGTAGGTATGGAGATGCAAATGTTTTTATTACTATAAATAATACTATTATCATTAGAATAACAAGTAACAATATTACTATTTGTATTACTAAGGATAATAGTGCTCCACCTAAACCACCACCAGCTTTGAGATAAGAACCTAATTGTAATAGGATATAAAGTGGTAATAGAACTTTAGCGGCAAATATTATAAATGTAATTGCATTTTTTTGCCCTTGTGAAAGCTCTGGAAATTCAATATAAAAAAATCTATTAAAATATTTATCTTTCCAATTTTTTTCTCCTGAAAAAGAAGAATCTAACTTAAAATCTTTTGTATTAAAATAGTTTATTTCTTTATTTAATTCTTCACCTGTTTGTCTTAATGGTACAGCTACTTCACTCTCTACCCAATAAATTATCTCTGTTTTTTGTATACCTGGATAATAAGCTTTTTTACTGTTACCTGTTGTTGGATCAACCTTATTAGGATTACCTTGAAATTTTGATGTGCCATCCCAAAAGCCACCACCTTTTGATGCTGGTTCTCCATCAGGGTCATTATCAAATCCCCTTAATGATGCTCCATTTCTAGGATCAACTTCTATTTTTAATCCACTATAGGGTGTGTTACCGCAATTACATAATGTCCAGATAACATCAGCTCCTACCATGTTTCTGAAGAATTTTTTTAATCCACTTGCACCTTGTTGTGCCTTACCACCATTTTTCCCAGAACCTTTTTCAGGAGCATTTTCAGCATTTTGTACAAATGTATCGTACTCTAATTTATCATTCATCAATACTCTATCACCAACTAAATTTGAAATATTTGTTGATTTAGTAAAAGAGTATGGACTTACATAAACATCTCCACACCATCCATGTACTGTACTATTTGATAAATCAGTCATATTACCAAATATTCCAGTAGAAATAAAAGGAGCTTTTTCTAATCTTCCATATTGTCTTGGACTCTTTATATATATACCACCATAATGAGCTGCTGCATTATATATAGGTTGTGAAAAATATTTTGTATCTCCAAGAAATGAAGCATCAGCAGTTTGATCTGCTGTTACATTGCCTGAACCATTATATTGACCATCAATGAATGGATCAATACTATGTTTGAGCTTCATTTTTTTATTAAGCTCAATAAAAACACAAGATTCACTATCTTTATTTGTAAATGTTCTTGTAAAATTAGGGCCTTTAGGAAGTATACTATCTGCTTCCACATATGAAGCATCTTTTACACAAAAATCAACTTCCAGAGGCTTGTCATATTTATTTAAATGTATAGAACTTCTTGTACCTTTTTGACCTATCTTAGGTACACTATTACCAAAGCTTCCTGAAAATATACTTTTAATACCTGATTTAAGTGTTATATCAGTAGTACCTGGTTCAGAACCTTCAGCATATAAACCATGTCTCCATCCTTTTCCATATATTTCAAGATCTAATTTAACTCTATATCCTCCTATAAATGGTTTATTAAAAGAAGTAGTTGGTGAGTGAAAAGTATAACCAGCTACATCTGATATATATCCTGCATGATTTTTATTATCTGAAGCATATATATTTCTATTAAATAATTCAAGACTATTTACACCATTTCTTTGAAACAATGTTTTATCGCCATATACTTCACCTTCAAATGTTCCCATAAACATTCCTTTTGCAAGTATTGACTTATTACCATCATCTCTTTTTATATAAGTTATCTCAAAAGGCCTAACAGGATCAAGTGGTTTTGGTGTATTTTTTGGCGGTGTTATATTTGAAAATCTAAAACCAATTACTTGAACATATCCTCTATCAAGTACATCATTTCCAGGTTCTATTATATTTGGTACTCCTGTTTGATAAGAAATAAAATGAGGTATTAAACTCCTTGATGGAGCTCTAAATCCAGTAATAGGCTTACCAGCAAATTCTCCATATATATAATCTCCATTACAATCTTTTGTTATGGGATATGTTTCTTTTGATTCCCAATAACCAAATTTACCCCAAGCAACAGGTTTTGGTATACAATCAATTATTGTACAACCATCTTCATCATATACAGGAGTACATCTTGTATTTGAATCATGATCATTGTTTAAAACTGTACCTCCACCTGGATCATCAGGTACATCTGGACCCTTTGGATCCTTAATACAATATTTTGGAAAGGGTTTTATTTGAACACATACTCTATCTTCTCCTTCTACCTCTCCCTCAACACAAGCACAGTAATCTCTATGAGAAGAACTTATTCCATGACAATATACGCCATGCCCAATTGTACAATCTGTTGAATGTGAACAATCAAAATTTTTAAAAATTGGATCTAATACACATATACATCCCTCACCACATGTATTCCCAAAATCATCACAAGCAGTTTTCTCTTCACATGAAGATCTTGTAGATAATTGAGCATCTATACCATTAGCCCCAGAAGTATCACAAGGACATCCTGGGCAATTACATGGTGAACCAGAACTTCTTGTTTTTATACCATTATATTCATTACCTTGACAATCAGCACAACATGTTTCACAATCATTATCTTCATTGTCATCATCTTCATTATTATTACTTCCAGTATATTCTTGACCTATACTACCAGTATCTCCTTTATCATTTCCATCAGTTGGTTTTACTACTATAAAAGGACATGGCAATCCCAAAACGTTAAAACATAGCCCATTAATACATTTACATCCTGGAGAACATTTTATATACTCACATAAAAAATCCTCTGGTTTTGTTGCTTTTAAAAACGGTTCATCGCAACAACTTGAATCAGTTGAAATAATATCATCTTCATCTTTTAATGTTTTTTCTAAATTCTTTACTACTTCATCTTGTGTATCTTTAGCTTCTTTTTTTGCATCTTTAGCATAATCCTCAACAGTTTTATAAAAATCAACTTTAGGTCTATAATCTTTATAAATTTTTTCAGAATCTTTAGATTCTTGATAAGGGTCTCCATAACCCTTAGCAGTACCTAAGATTGAAGATGTATTATTTACTTCCCATTCAGGAACAATACAATCAGAACAAGGATCTTTTATTTGACCATCTGATTTATTATGATTTATAATAGGAAAATCAGGAGAAAAAGTACCATCAATATAATTCCACCTTATTGCAGGTATATAAACTTCATCCCCAAGAAGTGAAGGATATTTATGACATTCAGCTACTGGTATTCTATAAGCCGTCCATTCAGTTTGGATTTCATTAGCTTGTTTCTGATAATTTAAATTCCAATGGTTATCAACATCAAATAAAATAAGTCTATTATCTTTTTGTGTCAATCCTTTACCACTAATCCAATAATCATTTTTAGTTGTTATTTCAGATATTGGAATATCCTCTAACTCATCTCCTTGACCCCTGTATTCAAAATATAATTTATTTGTATTATATGGATGTTTATCAGCAATTAAATGAGCTGTTGTAGCATCTTTAATTACTTTAATTATTGCTACATCTACATGTGTATATCTTTTTGATAAACCAGAAACATGATAAGCTATGTATTGAGGAGATAATTCACCTGATTTATTATCACCTCCATATATTTTTACAGGTTTCCATATGTTAAACCAATTTGTATGATTTGAATCTTCATCAGTGTATCTTAAAACTACCTGATATGTACCATTTAAAACACCATATCCACCATTTTTAATCACATGACTTTCTACTATAGGTGTTCCATCAGCTTTAAATACCCTTAAATCATCACAAGTAAGTTTTTCACCTGGTCTATGTGGTGAATCAATATTTAAAAATCTATATATTCTATTATTTGACCAATATAATTCTATCTCATTGCAAGGTTGTATTCTTTTAGCTTCAATTGAACCTATCCATTCTGTAAAGCCAAACATTAACTTACAATCTATATCCTTGTCATTAAGATATGTTTTATAAGAACAATCATTTAATTTTACTCCACCTATTTCAGAATTAGTACCATTAAATAAAAATACAATAAATTCATCCCTTTCACTTATATGAATATATCCTCTTAATTTATACCCATCTGGTAATGTTGCACATAACTCTGTACCTCTTTCATTTACATAACCAAATCTATTCTTAGAAGAAGTTTGTCTAACTGAATTTAATGAATATGTAAGTTTAGTTGGATCCACATCAGCCTCATGACTGTCTAACCACAGTCCAGTGAATTTATTTTGAGAAGGTTGATTCAAATTCTAAATAAATTATATTGTATGCTTATCCCTATAAAATAACTTGGTTTAAAATCCGTAGATAGACCATATCCAATTGCTGGACCTATTGATATATTATATTTACTTGATTTTTTAAAATAACTTGTAACAGTTTTTACTTTTGTAGATGGATTATAACTTATAACATCTACTTTAATATTGTTTTTTAAAAAACCTGTTTGCTTTATGTTTACTATAAATTCATTTTTTAGTTTTAAATTTATTTTAAAAGAATCATTCATTTTTGAAATATAAATATCAGTCCATAGATTCTTAACAAATACAGTATCCTTATTCGGAATAGGTACATTTATATTATTCTCTGTTGAAACAGAAGTTGCTGATAATGTTTTATTATCTACTTCTTTCTGTAATTTTTTTTCCTCTGGTGTTTTAAAAGGAATCTTTTTAAATGTATTATTATTTGTCTCATATACTGAGACTGTTGAGACAGTAGTACCATCTTTTCTTGTTATTGTTTTTAAACTATCAGAATAAGTATTTACAATATTTTCAAGCTCTATTGCTTTATTGCATTGTTTTCCAATTATTGATATAGACAATATTAGCAAAAGAACATATATTATATCTCTATATTTGATAAGGATTATACTCATCTCTTTTATGTCTATTTAAATTATATTTTGCACTATGATTTGGAGTTACTTTTGTCCATATATTTTGAATAAAAGCTTCAAATTCAGCTTCACTTGGAATAGATAAGTATGATAATGCTTTACTTATTGCAGCTTCTCTTAATTGAAGTTGATCAGACCAAAACATTCTATCATTTTGAGATTTACTTTTTGAATAATCTGAAAATGCTTTTCTTTCCATTATATAAGCTATTGTAGCTTCATAGGCATAAGGATGATCAGGTATTAATCTGTAACCATCTTCATCTAAATGTACTGATTTATAAGCAAGAAGTATTTCCCCTTCTTTAAATGATGTTATTATTTTACCATTTTGTATTCTATATTCATCTCTATTTGAAAGATTTGGATATCTGCAATCATCATTTGTATCTAAACTTATTGTATGAAAATTATTTGTTGATAAAGGTAAAATACCAAGTGATGGTCTTTTTGGATGCTTACCTGTATTCCCCATTGAAAATTCTTTGACATAAGCTTTTGTATTATAATGATCTCTACTTTGATTCATCTGCCAAAGATGATCAGGTATAATTGTAATTGGAGCCATACCACATGTACATGAAGTATTTGAACTACATTTAGGGCATTCTTTTTTTATTATGTAATTACAATCAGTACCAAACATTTTTTGTGTCCATTCAATAGCTTCAATTCTTGTTGAAGGTATTTTACAATCTTTTCTATATAAAAGTTGAATTTCACCTTTAAATCCATCAGGTAAAGGTGCTTGATAATTTTTAACTGTAAGGGGTATTACTCTTATATCATATAATTGAGCATTAGAATAATGTTCAATAGAATCATTAGCCCAAGATAAATAAGTTGTCTTAGTTAATTCGTCATCAGAACTATATATTTTTAAAAATTCTGTAAGGGCTGATTTTAAGTTTTGATATGTCATTCTTCTAATGTAGTATATTTAATACTTTTTTCGTCACATTCTCTTATCCATTGAGCTAATCCTCTTTTACCTAGTTCTCTTTTAACATCATCTTTTACAGCAGAAAATTTATAATATCTTTTACTAATAAGATTTGTTAAGCTTTTAGCCCATTTAAATCTATAAACGTAACCATGTGTATGCAAGTTCCTAAATGGAGTTAATACTTTATGCTTTGAATAAGCGTTTAGATCAATAGAAGTTGTTTTCTGCTTTTTTTTTACAATATATATAGCACCAAGTCCATAGGGTAAATAACAAAAATAGGCTTCTCTCACTATTGCTATAGAAAGAAGCCTTAAAAAATGAACAGCGATTTCTCTATATCTTTTCTTTGAAACTTTTTTATAGTCCTTAGCAAAATCAGCTATTGTTAAAGTTTTCAGGGTGCCTTAGCTATATCAGGTTCTTGATTATTATAAATTTCAGGTGTTGTTGTTTGTTTTACTTTCAAAAGCATATCAAACATCATGGCATAAATAAGCTGTAAAGATTCCATATCAACAATAAATAATTCATCCATTGGATTACATATATTTACTTCATTGCCACAATTTGGATATCCTATGACTTCAAGAGGATTTTCAGCTATTAAAGTAGCTGATACTATTTCTTTATCATTATCAGAATATATATAAAGATGAGATTCTTTTCCAAAGGATTTTATTGTATAATATGGTTTAGTTCTTTCAACTTTATTTTTTGAATTAATCATATCATCAAAATTTTCCCATCTGATATAATCATAAGTTTTATTACCTAAAATTGAAGTCACTGAAATATAATTGTTTGTTGCTGATCTTGGTACTGGGTATTTTGATTTTAAAAATATACACCCTGAAGCAGGAATACACGGACATTCATTCATATCTACTTTTTCAAGTGATATACATGGAATTGTCTGAATATTATGCCTTGAATGTGGTTGTTTTTTTGATTTTCTATCAGATAGTACCCTTGCTCTGAATTGTAATAAATAACTATAAATTAATCTATAAGACCATTGATTATCTTGAGATATTTTACCTTGTCTCTCAGACACCATTTCTAAAAATCCGTTTACAGCTTCTTTAATAGTCATCTTATATCAATTAAAACATTATTTTTATCCCTTATAAATATAATTTCATATTTTCGCAATATATCATTATATACATAATTTATATAAGTACTAATATGGATACCATTTTGTGATAATGCTGTTGACATAAAGTTTAAAAATGTATTAAAAGTATTTATATCATTTTTTAATGAATATTCATTTGCAAGAATATTCATTACATTATTAGTCTTTATGTTATCTATAAGATATTGCCTATTCATTAAACCAAATTTCTCTTTTTATAATATCTCTATTATTAGCATCTACAATTTCATAAGAAACACCAGCTCTTGTTGGACCAAAATTTGTATGTATCCATTCATTACCACCAAAAAAAGAAGGTAAATTTTTATACCTTATTTTATAAGTATTTTGTTCACTTAAATTATGTAAATCTCCTTTGATTACACTTATATAAGGAGAATTTATATTTTTAGAATCTAAGTACCTCTGAATTAAAATTTCTGTTTTATAATCAAGAATAAGAGGTAAACCCTGTTTCAAATATTTTTCATCTTTTCCATGAGTAGTTATAAAAACATGTTTACCAAAGGACATATACATAAAAAATTTCTCGCATACAAAAGTATTAATTTGAGGATATTTTTGATTTAAGTATATTTCTACAGCTTTTTGAGCCATATAAGCCATTGGTCCATCATGATTACTATTATTCATAGAAAAATATGATATACTCTTACATTTACCTGATAGTATACAATTATTGTATATACAATCAAATAAATATTTCATTGCATAAACATAGGTATCAAATTGTTCTCTTGAATTTAAATTTTGTTCAAGATCATGCCCACCTCTTGTTGTCTTACCATTATATCCATCAAGGGTATCTCCTAAATCCGATATAACAATTCTCCCTACATTATGAAAGTTAACTTCAGAAATAATTCTTTCAATTAACTTATTTATTCTGTACATTATAACATCTTTGTTATAAGTATTATCTGAAATAAAATTCCCGCCAATTGCACCTATATGCATATCAGATATAGGCATAAATAACATTTTATCACAATCACCACTATTTGTTTCTAGTGAAGATGTTACAGGTGTAATTTCATTTGCAATTTTTCTAAAAGATTCTAAAAGTTCTTCTCTTGAATTTTTTTCAAGTTCATTTTCATCTACTTTATAAGAATGTAATGTAGTAATTTCTCCGCCTTTTCTTTGTATCTGCCATGCAGATTTTAATTGCATACCCTTATATGGGCCATCTGGTTGATCCTTTAAGCCTTCTCTTTTCCATAAATTCCTTATTGTATCAGAAAGTGAGTCTTTATATTCTTTAGTATCTTTAGCATACCTGGAATTTATTTCTATCCCAAATTTTTTTGCTAATTCAAACCATGTCTCATCTTCTTTTTTACCACTATTTTTTCTTAAATGTTCTAATAAAAGCTCTTTACTCATAACAATTTTTTATGTAAAGATATGATTTTTTTTCATATCTTAAGATTTATTTAATTGTTTGGGTGATATTATCTATTTTTCTACTCAATTCATTTACCTGAGAAATCATCATTTGATTTAATTCAGTTTGAGTATAACTATCTTTTGTACTACCTGATTCATTTAAATCAAGAGAAGTATAAAATTTTCCTTTTGCATTAGAGGAATCAATTGTTACTCTTTTAATAAGTTCTATACTCCCACATGTAGAATTTAAATATACTTTGAAATTTACTATGATTGGGAATTTATCAAGAGGAATATATATACCATTAATAGCCTTATTACTCATAAGAATATTTATTGGCCCATATGCAGCTGTACCTATTATTGATACATCAGTGCCATAAGCTCCAACAGTTTCTTTTGGTAAATTGTTTAGTATATCATTTAAATTATATGAAAATGTTATACCAGATGCATCTGAATTAACTTCGTAATAAAAATCTCTATTTACTATTTTAGATGCACATGGTGTTATTTTACCTGTTAAACTTAAATTATTCCCATTAATCTTTATATCATCTGCTGATACATTTGATTTCTGAGTATTTGATGTTTCTTTTAATGCTTTTATTAGTTTAGTTACTACTGTATTCAAACTAGTACCTTTTTCTATTCCAAATTCTGGAATGTCATCCCCAGTCCACATTATTGTGGAATCTGGGGATGATAACATATTTTTATTACAATCTCTACACTCCATTATTTTAAGTATTTAAAGTATTAAAAGAAGTAACAGATTTGTCTGTTAGAGTAGTATCTGCCATACCAGCACCACAAATACCTACATTTCCATATCTAGCAGTAGCAGTTAATCTGTAACAATAAGGAGCATTATTAAGTTTAATAAGATTTCCACTTACTGTAAGATACATGCTATTGTATGGAGCTGGCATTGTAGCTAATCTTGCATTTGCAGAATTTGCAACATCATCTAATGTAGCTAAAAGTATTCTAGACCCATCAGGATTACTAAATTCTCTATCAGCAATAATTTGAGAAGAACATCCAGAAGTATTTTTAATGAAGTGCTCTTCAGTTCCATTGGCTACTGTTCCTGCAACACCATTTATTCCATTATTAGAAGGATGCCCAGGGGTTAAAGTATTGTTACTCCATATATATGCTCGTGGATTAGTACAAGCATTACCAGGACCAGGTACTATATTTATTATAGTCAAATCAGTTAAGAATGCATATTCGAAAGACGTAAATGGATCCATAGGAGCTCCAATATCAACAGTATTCTTTGGTACATCTCCATTACAACATGTTCCAGATCCTAATGTAACAATTAAACTATCTGAAGCACTTACACATGGTCCACTTCCATCATTATCATTAGCTGTCAATGTTAATGTTATAGTTCCTGCTGCAACATCAGATGCTGATGGTGTATAAGTTGTTACAGGATTTAATGGATTTACAAAAGTACCAGTTCCTGATGTAGTCCATAAAGAAGATGAAGAATTAATAATTACTCCACTTAAATTTATTGGTGCTACACCTATTGAAGTAATGTCTGCACCTGCTAATGCTTGAGGAGGATTAACACAAGGACAAACTTGTTTCTGAAGATTAACACTTGATGTTAGTGTACATCCATTGCCATCAATTACAGAAACATTAAGAATTATTGAACTTGAAAAATCACTCAAATTAATAGTTATTACAGAATCATTTACTGGATTTAATCCTGAATATGCTCCAAGTATACTCCAAGTTACAGAATCCCCACGAAATACAGTACTTGTAATAAATGTTACAGAGGTTAATGTGTTACATATTAAATATGTTCCATTTACATATTCAACTCCTGTTGTTCCATTTAAAGGAACAATTGTTATAGGTGTTGGATTATTTACAGTTACAGTTGTAAATGCTTCATTTGAAATACACCCCTGATAATCAGTTACAACTAAACTATAAGTTGTTGTTATAGAAGGTGTTACACTTAATGTAGCAGTATTTCCAATTACTACTCCATTAGATTTCCATTGATAAGAATAAGGAGATACACCACCATTAATTGAAGATGCACTTAAAGTTGTACTTCCTCCAATACATACTGCATTTGGAGCTGCTGAAATTATAGGATGAATTTCAGGACAACTACAAGGATTTACTGTAATTACCTTTGTTTCAGCACAAATCCCTGAACCATAAGAAACTGTTATTGATCCAGCATTTGATGGTACATTTATTATTGTAGTAGGTGAATTACCATTCCATGTTACAGGAGTATTGAATACAAATCTTCTTGTAGATATATCAGGGCAAGAATCAGTCCAAGTTAATTCTACAGGTCCAGGTGTAACAGATATAGTTACAGATGAAGAATTGTAATTATTAGTACATCCTTGAAGTGATATATTATTAACACTATAAGTAGTAGTTACTGAAGGATTAACTGTAATACTTGTTGGTATCCTTATTTGTTGTGGTGCACCTCCATTAGTATATAAATTAGCAGTAGTACCATTTGTACCAGATATACTTAATGTTACAGGTGATCCAGAACATATTGAAGTTTGACTAGCTTGGATAGTAGCAACTGGATTTGTAATTTTATTTATTGTTACTGTCCTATCTAAATTTTGTACACATCCATTTTTTGATATTGAAACAACAGTAACTTTTTTATTATTTGTAGTTGAAGGAATTATAAAAGGAGAAAGTGTTAAAACTTGAGTTTTTGTTACACCATCTTCAATATAAGTTAATATAGATCCTTCTTTACCAGTTCCATCTATTATTGTTTGACCACTTCCACCTTCACAAAAATCTTTACCAGAAAGTGTTATAGAAGGGTTATATCCACCACATCCACATTCATTATAGACTTTAGTTTTCTTACATCCATCAGAAAATATAAATGTAACTTCAGTTGAAACTCCTCTAGTTAATCTAATAGTGAATACTCCTCCTAATAAACTAACAGAATTAGCACCTGTAATACTAGAAATTGTAAAAGAACCCTGATTAGAGTTTATTTTAACTTGATATTCATCACCAGGAATATTACAATCAATTATATCACTAACTGTTCTCTGTGTTAATGCTGGAATTGTAAAATCAATATTGCAACTATTACTGTGATTTAATTTAATGTAAGCACTTTTTATTTCCTCTTCATTAGGTGTAGACATAAATACACCAACAGCATTTTGTTGAGTGTATCTTTCATTTCCTGTTTTCGTACTATCCCATACTACCATTTTACTTCCACCAGAAGCATTATGAACAAATGTTTTGAATTTTGCTCCATTAATCCATAATTCATAAAGTACTTGAGCATCATCAGGTATACCACTACCAAATTGTCTTATATCTTGGTTTACATCACATGGTATAGGAAAATTATTAAATTTAATTGCTGTATTACAAGAATTAAATGAAGCAGTAATACCTGTTGGATTACAGAATGTAACATTATTTAATGATGCAACTCTTTCACATGAACAGTCATTCTCAACTCTCCAATCTCTTCCACTCCATAAACCACCTTCAGGTGATTGCAATGGATATTTGCCTTTATTAAAATTATCCTTTGGTCCATATAATATATCCTTATATATATTACCAGATCTTGGAATATATACACTTCTATATTTTTCAAGCAATCCTTTACCTCTAAACCATGTAAATCTTGGATTTCTTTTATCTGTAGATTTTATATTTATAAACCTCTCATAATTACTATTTCCTAAAAAATTTGTATTTATAAAATCATTACTTGTAATATTATACTCACCTATTATCCTCCCATCAACAGGATAATTACAGTTATTTGGAAACTTAAAAGAAGAAGATTGTTTGAATGTAAATAAATAAGAATAAATAGTTGTTCTATAAGAATTTGTTTTTTCTACTTCTTCCCCTATTTTCAATAGTGAAAATAATTGAGTTTCTGCAAATGCTTTATTATTTAAATTAAAAGACATTGACTCAGATACAGTTTGTATTGTATAAGAGTTATCTGATAAGTTAACTTTTTTAGTACTTTTCTTTAGTACCAATTCAATATCTCCTAATATAGGTAAATCATTATCTGCTATACTTGAGTTATATATTTCATCTACTCTTGGTGATATTATTCTATTACCTTTTCTTACCTCAAGTACAAATTTTATAGCAAAATTTTTATCTGAATTTGTTAATTGAGTTACTCTTGTATCTAAAGTCATTATAGGACAATCACACCCTTCTTTCATTGAAAGCTCAGCTTTCAAATCACATGTTTCATCTATTTTTTCAAGTTTAAATGTATCAGTACATTTATAATCAGGATCAGATACACAAATTCCATTTACGCATTTACATCCTTCATGATTACTACATTCTTCACAAGAATAATTTGCACAATCTTCACAAGTACCTTCATCACATGTACAACCCTTTTTACAATCAAATGTATTCGAGCAGTTTTCTTTTAAGCATCCCTCTGCATCTACACATGAATTTCCATTACATTTACATCCAAGTATTTTACTACATAGAGCAGGATTTGTACTACAATTAGCTGAATTGCATGGTACGCATTCTCCATTTAAGCACCCACAACCTGGACCACAATCAGTACCATTTACACAAGAACCTTTACATGGTTTTGGCTTACATTTACCATTATCACAATAACATCCTGGACCACAATCATTATTAGTTAAACAACCCCCTTCACATGATGAACAATAACATTTACCACTATTTGATGTTATACATGCATCTTTAGTATTACAAGTTGGTTTATTACAATCACATTCTGGTTTACATTCATCTAATTCTTCAATACATACATATCCAGATGGACATATTCTTGGAACACATTGTCCATCTATACAATCATAACAAGCTGGACATGGTGTATCAGGACCGCATGGTGGTTTTGGAATACATGTTTTTGTTATTGGGTCATATATTGCTGTATCTTTACAGCAAAGACATATACCATTGTAACAACATTCATTTGGACCTTTACAGTCGTTATTATTATTACATCCTATACATTCACAAGTATTTGGATCAACTACACCGTTCGCACATTTTTTAGTTGTCCATTTATTACCTACACATATTAAACATTTATTATTAGGATTTATGTCTCCTTGTACACATTCAACACATTTACCTGATATAGGATCCCATTTACCTTGTGGGCATTGACAGCCTCCTTGAATACAAATCATATCACCAGGGCAATCATTGTCATCCTTACAATCAACACAATCTCCTGTTACTGGATCACAATTATCACATAATGCTACACATTCCCCATCAATACAAGTATGACATGGTGGACAATCTCCAGATTCATTACAAAAACATATTGTTTTTATAATATTTGGACAATTTGTACACCCTATTGTTCTTATTGTATATTGAATACATGGATTACATCCTTCTACTTCATCACTAATTGCAAATTCTGCACCATTATTTCCTATAAGGCATTGTAATGCTACACATGAAGATAATGTACTCCATGTTATTTCATATTGTGATGAATCACTTAAATTTGATGATACCCCTTCAATGGTATATTTTATAATTCTCATTTTATTTTAATTTAAAATAATTTTAGTTTCTATAAGATCATTTATCATTTTATCTTTTACTTTCCCGTTGACTTTAATATCACATAATTCATAAGAATTTCCATTAACTTCAATAGTACAATTATCTTCCTGTTTTGAAGATGTTATTATCATATTACAACGTAACATTTCTTTTACTAGTTCATGTGATAATTCACATTTTATTAATTCTTTATAAACTTTATAATTTATTTTACAATCAGTTAAATCACCATATTCTTTTTTCAATGTAAAATCAAGTTTATAATCTGAAGGTAAAAAATACTCATTATCTGGTAAAGCTGCTCTTTCTGGATTTTCTTTAGCCCATTGTTCATATTCTGATAAATCAATTATTAATGATTCATTATTTTCTGGACATAATTCAATAAGATCTTTTGCTTGTTCAATTATATGATTTACTTGTTTATTGGTAAGTTTTGTTTTATTACCTGATAATAAAAATTTTCTATATCTTTTTAAAAATAAAATATATATATTTGCTTTTAAAATTTGATCAAAATCATAACAATCTCTAAAATCATATTTTTTTGATATATACCAATTGTTACTATTATAAATTATAAGATTCTCTAGCTTTGAAACTAAAGAATCTATATCACTTAAAGAAATAACATAACAATTTGTACAATATTGTTTACAACAGTCCCCACAATTTATTGGGTGAAGTATTTTATTTCTTATAAAGAACATTAATCGTAATCTTCAAATTCTTTTATTGGATTATAAAATGAACCTTTTTTATTAAAATCACCCCATATTATATATTGTACTAAACCATACCTTCTGTTACCTATTTTAACTGCTCTACAATCAATATGATTAGCTCCACTTGGATATGTTCCAAATCCTCTTATTTTATAATTTAATAGCTCTCTAAAAGGACCTTTTTGATTAACTATATCATTTATAAATTTCAATTCTGTAGATTGTGCTTTTTTACCTATAAATCTCCAATCAATTGCATTTCTAAATTGATGTTGTGAAAATTTTGCTCCACCTGATATTTTATTACAGTTAATATCTCTGTATGAAGAATTTATTTTTATAGGTACTCCGTAATATGTTCTTATAAACTGAAGAGCATCTATTGTATTTTTAGCTAAAAAATGTCCTATTTCATATTTAGGATATGTACATTTACTAAGTAATTCATTTTTAGTAAAATTATCAGTTACATTATAATTTTTTTTATTATTTGGTATAAATGTATATGTTATACCTTCATATATAAAATTATCAAAATTTCCAATATTTACCCTTGCTCCAGCAATATCATCTATTTGAAGATTAGAATAAACTTTATTAGGATTAGTAACAGAAAATTCACTATCATGCATTAATCCACCTATTAAATGCCCAAATTCATGTAGTATAACAGTATAGTAAGTATATTTAGCTTTATCTCTATCTTTTACATATCCATACATATCCGCTAAATCCATTTTAACTGTAGATTTTCCGTGTTGTCCTTTTGTTGGTGGAAATGAGCTTAAAGCTAAATTTGCTCCTTTACCTTCATCTTCTAAGAATCTAAAAGTTATTACTGCATTTGATTTATCTTTAGTATCAACTTCATATACATCTTTTAAAACAGCAAAAGCCCATTCATCTGCTGCTATTTTTGTTTTAGCTTTTATATAAAGTTTATCATTTTCATTAAAATAATCTGTTATTAAATTGCCATTTTTATTTTTAACTGGTGGATATTCTATATAATATCTTATACTTGAACTATCTTTCCAACTTTCATTAGATGGTCTATATGCAGCACTTTCTTGCAGATTACATACATGTGTACTATCTTTATTTTGAAGTGATGATATCACTTCATCCATTAATATATTTGTTTTATTTTCTTTAGTGCAAGAGAATAATAAAAGTAACATTAAATAACTTATTATCTTATTCATTTTTATATTTTAATAATCATATTTGCATATTGAATACTATCAACTCTTACTACTGTAGTATTATTTCTTAAACTATGTCTTACAGCTTTTTCGTATATTGATTCAATTTTATTACTATCATATGGATTTACAATGTAATATCTTATTGAATCAAGTTTCTCATCACTAAACAAATTAGTACTATCAATAATTCCATATGGTGTTGAATCTATAGCTTTTTTCATTAAAATATCTGTATCTGAAGTACATGATAATAAAAAAAAGGTTATAAAAATTAATAACTTTTTCATGATTCAATATTTAGTTAATTATGCTGATGTGTCATTTGATGCTGTTACTCTAAATGTAGCTGAAAATTTAAATGGATATGTTTCTGTTTAGTCAGGTGTAGTTAAAATAATAACATCACCTTCTTGAAATTCTGTTCCTGTATAATTTGCTGTTGCCCATGCAGATATGGTTGAGTATGTTGTATCTACAGTTACATCTGTTATTGACAAAGAACTTATTGATATTTCATAAGAACTTGGATCAATACTTAAAAAAGAAGTAGAACCTGAAGAAACTGTAAGTTTTTTAGACATTAATCCACTTACAGACTGAGTTAGATTATTATTTCCAGATGGATCAAGTATTACATCACCTTTTAATGTAGTACCAGTTACAGTAAGATCAATTGTATTGGTATCTGAAATTGCAGTTATGTAACTAGAAGGTATATTTGCCCATGATATAGTACCGCCAGAGAAAGTTAATACTTGACCATTACTTGCTCCAGTAGTTTTTATAGATACACCTAAAGTATTACCAGATAAAGCAGTTTCTACAATTCCACTGCCTACAATATTTAATTGAGCACCTGCCTGGATATCTCCAGTGTTTGTGCCATCACTTACAACCCATGATGTATCATTAGAAGTACCTAATTTAATTAATTTACCATCATAATCTCCTACATATATTTCAAGAGCATTATTTGGTAAATAGAACATACCATGCATTGCTGTTTCAGCAGTATCAATAGCTAATATTGCTGTTTTAGTATTAACAGCATTTATCTTTATATGATCTCTTACTGTTGCTGGTCCTATTGTTCTTGGTGATGTTGACATTTTTTATTTTTTTATATAATATGAAAGTGGATTATCAGCTATTTTTACATTTTCTAACCACTCCCATTTATCCTCACTTATATCAGATAATATAGTATTAAAAGCGTCTTTTTTTTGAGTTTCTTCGCCATTAATCATTACAGAATTTTCACTTACTGAAATATTTACAGGAATAGTGTTAAGCATATTTGCTTCTTTTGAATATAAATTTATTTCTACTGTTATTCTTTTTCTTTGTGGATCTATCCTATAAGCTAAACCAAAAAAAGTTTCATCTTTTTTATAAAGATCATATCCACCTCCATTTTTAGGAAACTCTATGTTTTTTGTTAATTTTATCATAATTTTTCTGTATTTATTGATCCATCAGTTGTTACTCTGATTTTCCATCTATCACCATTTATATCTTTATAAATAAAACCTTCCTCCGGATCTGTAACTTCATAACTGCCTTCTGATACATTTAAATTTACTGCATTTCCATCTTTACCTATTATTCAGTGTTGACCTTTATTTGATATTACAACAGAATTTGTATTTATAACATTCCCTGAAATAGATGGTTCATAACTTAATTTATTATTATTTACAATTAAATAATTAACAGTTTTATATAATTCAAGAAGACCATTTGTATTAAAAAATATTTTCCATACATATTTATTTCCATTATTGTTATATATTATAAATGAATTAGGTTGATCATATTTAGGTATATTATTATCTATCCATTTTTGAACTTCAGACTCTAAAGGATTATTAGGATCTGCAAATGCTGCTGGCGGTATTTCATACTCTTCACCAAGACCATAATGACTACCCATAAATTATATTTATTCTATTGAATTAACTGAAACTGTAAAACCCAATTATTATTTTCGTATTTATAAAATGTACCCGATTCTTTATCTAAATATATATTTCCATTACATCCTTTTAAAGTAGGCTCTCCATTACCAAAAATAATAGAAGTATTATGACAATTACAATATTTTTTTATTAATTGTATTAAATCTTTTTCACTTACCGTTGGATGAACCTCGACGTATGGTCTGTAAATCTGTAACCATTATTATAGATTTCAGCGTCCATCCACGCTGTCGCAATTATGAATATGATGTATATTGCTATCATAGCACTATCGATAAAGCCCCTACGGTTCCATTGTAATAGATATCTCCCTGTATAAGACCATTTGAAATAGCATCCTCATTGTTTGAGAAGCCGTTTATTTGCTTAATGCTAAGGTTTGTCCATCTGTTGTATAGCACGTTGTTTCTGCCCCAATCGCTACTATCATACCCGCCAAGCGAAAAGCCTTCTACACCACGCTGTACCACTGCTGCTCCCATTTCTGCGTCATTCAGGTTAAGAATATTGTTTTGCGACAATCTGACCACCACAGGATGTTGCGTACTCGCAATTATTTTGCATCCTGTATATGCACCTGTGTTGCATGTTATAGTAGATGAACCTACAAAATCAATATCTCCATAACCAGACACAATATTATATATTAACGCCTGATTGTTTGCAGTGTAATTAATCGTATAAGGACCACTTATGCTTAATTTAGCCCCAAATTGTAGTCCAATTGCCTCGCCTGTTGCATAACTAAGCGTTAATGAGCCGCCTTGCAAATAAATATACGAGCTTATCGCCTGTAATGCAGGTCTGTTAGGCGCATCTATCGTACAGCTAAGCATCTGTAGAACCGAGTGCCATACCTGTAACGTTTGATTAAATCGGATGTAAGATGAATTAATTACTATATATTTACCATAGATAGCCCTTGAGCTATTAAGCGTTGCGTAATTCATTATACTACTGCCAATAATGTATACTGAAGCTCTTTGATAACTACAACGACTAATCCAATCAAACGCCTTGTCAAGGGTAAGAAATGAAGCAGTAGGATAATCCGTGTCAGGCAGAGAATCATTACCACTAACTATATCAACCGTAACAGTTGCCGTATTGCTCGAAAATATCAGATTGTCAGTTGTTATGTCATCCGCTGAAAGCAGGTCAGTAGTCACGCTATTAAACACCACATCATCAGGCAAGCTCCCTTCAATACCAACATACTGTGTCCCATCCCAATAATATAAATTATTTGTATCTTTTGCTATATATAGAACTCCTTCTTTTCCGCTATCAGGAAAAGCATTTATATCTTCATAAGCTATTACAGACTTTATACAGCATAGCTTTTTGTTTAATTTTTCAAGCTCTTTCTGTGTGTCAAATGTTATTTTCATTGCTCTCTTGCTTTTTTATAGCTCTCATACGCCCTGCTTCGCTGTGCATCTGTAAGCGTAAAAGAATTGTTCTCAATATAAGAATCCCATATAACAGCCTCATATTTGTGCTTATGGTCAAGTATTGGCATTTGTTTGTCCATCAATGATTTTAAGTCTTCAATAGTAATGCCAAAAAACTCATTAACTTCAGGAATCAGAAACTTACCTGCTGACATAGGTATATTATGTTCAATATGCCAATCAAGAAACTCCTTTTTGGGCTTATTTACAAACTGAAAATGACACTTCTTATTAAAATCAGAATATTGTCTGTAATGCTTAAAAGACTTAGAATCCTCTATAATTTCAAGCACATCATCATCCTTTGACTTAAACCCATCTATTCCTGCAAAGAAGTAGTTACTACCTATATTAAATACCTTTACTATCTGCATAATTCTCTTTTTATGACCATGCTCCAGTCATGCCTGTTTTGGATTTAACTATTTTATTTAGCGTTGTTGGGTCGTAATATTCTGCCATGTATTTACCTGTAGCTGTGCTCGTAGAATGTGTCACCTGCCTGAATCTTATTACACTCTCAATATTATTTGCACCAACCCACCCTATAAATATTGATGAGTTGCCATTATCAAGACTTACTTTATTTGCAGGATCATAACCAGTTACTCCACTCTCTATTATTATTTTCGGGAAGTTGAAAAACGAATATGATGTACCTGATAATGTCCAATTATAACAATAATTACCTGATGTCCATGAAGAACAATTATTACCT